>Ga0156172_1121_pt2 | contig 18796 bp, 17 predicted proteins | sample RifCSPlowO2_12_FD_107825 | JGI IMG/M metagenome (GOLD analysis project Ga0156172, IMG submission 107825) | Acidobacteria bacterium RIFCSPLOWO2_12_FULL_67_14 | reverse complement strand
ACCGACAACGCTGGGAGTGCCCGTAAGTGAACTCGAGACTCCACCGATTGTCAGTCAATTGTCAGTCGGCCCCTCGAAAAGTGGCGCGCCCGGAAGGATTCGAACCTTCGACCCCCGGCTTAGAAGGCCGGTGCTCTATCCAACTGAGCTACGGGCGCCGTGGGCTGTCTGCGGGCGCATAACGGCCTTCCGTTAACTCGGGAGGCCTCTAATATTTCCTATCGTCACCGGCAGGAGGCCCGCGGCGAGGCATTCCCGCGCGGCAATGCTCCACGCGAACTCGTGGGGCAGCTCCACGTGGATGGCCAGGTAGCCGGTGTCCGCGAAAAGGGAGCGTGCGAGCAGCGTGCCGAGCACATGATTCGGCACGATCAGGTGCACCGGGAGAAAAGGGTTGGCGGCCCGACACGTACGAATCGTCGCCTCGATCTGAGCGACGAGCGCCGGCAGCACCGGCCACGCTGCGGCCCCTGGCGCGAGAGCGACACTCATCTAACGGCGAGCCACACCTTACCCGTCGCGAGCCGAAGCCTGTTGCTCATGCTTTTCATCGCGCGTGCACTGGCCTTTCGGATTTGGAGACGCGAGCGCGTGGAGTCTACTCCAGGTACCGTGGTCACGTTCCACCAGCCGACCACGATATTGCGCACCGATGACAACTCCGGTCATACGCCGGATCTTCGCCGGAGCACGATGATGGCTCGATGCACCCGGTGTGCGCGCCAGGCGCGCAGCACCTCAGGCGGAATTTTCGGCGGCGTCTCGCGCGCGGCGATCGGTGCGCGCACAGGCGCCACAAGCGCCGCCGCGCTTCGCCGTAATCGCCGGATCGAAGATCGAGCGTATGACCAGTCTTGTCATACCCCCGCCGGATGATGGCCGCTTCAGGAAAGAGGTGACCATGAAGCGTGCGATTGTCGTGACCATGGTTCTCGGGATCGGCCTGCAGTGGCAGGCATCGGCCAGGCAGGATCCGGCGGCGGGAGAGGCAGACGCGCTGCGCATCAGCGCGACGACCGCCGCATCCGTGGAGGAATGGGACGCTCGGGTCGAGCTCTGGACCGACACCGGCGAACTGCGTCGGCTGCGCGTGACACCCGACACGCTGCTCCCCAACCGCATCCACGAACGGCTGCAGCAGTTCCACGACGGCATTCCGGTCTTCGGCGCCGTCGTCACACGCCAGCTGCGCGGGCCAGAGACGGTGTCGATCTTTGGCACGGTCCATACCAGCATCGACATCGCGACGACGCCGCGCCTCTCGGCTGACGAGGCGCGCGCCACAGTCCAGGCGCTTGCCGGCCCGGCCGCGGCGCTCGACGGCGAGCCGCAGCTCATCGTCTTTCCCGGCGGCGCCGAGGGCTACACGCTCTGCTACCGCGCCACCGCCCTCGCCACCGGCGACGAGACGACGTTCCTGATCGATGCGAACACCGGAGGCGTGGTGCTCCGGTTCAGCAACGTCAAGCAGCAGGCGGCCGCCGGGCGCGCGACCGGCGTGCTCGGCGACACGAAGAAGATTTCGGCCGCACAGACCGCCGGCGGCTTCTTCGCCGACGACCGGCTGCGTCCGCCCGCCGTTCTGACGTTCGACATGCGCGGCGATGCGGCCCGCACGGTCGCGGTCCTCGAGGGACGGCAGACGCTGGCGACGAGCGACCTGGCGGTAGACACCGACAACGACTGGACCGACGGCGCCGCCGTCGATGCGCACGTCTATGCCGGCTGGACCTACGACTACCTGCTCAAGCGGTTCGGCCGCCGCGGCCTTGACGACCGCAACCTCCCCATCGTGAGCCTCGTCCATCCGGCGCGGCGGGAAGCGTTTGCGACACTGGGACGTCAGCTGCCCACGTTCTTCGACAACGCCGGCTGGTTCTCGGCGCGGCGGATGATGGTGTACGGCGTCGGCGTGCCCAGGGGCACCGCCTCGCAGGATTACAACTTCATGTCGGGCGCGCTCGACGTGGTCGCGCACGAGCTGACGCACGGGGTCACCGATTTCACCTCCGACCTGCTGTATCTGAATGAGTCGGGCGCCCTCAACGAAGCGTTCTCGGACATCGTTGGCACCGGCGCCGAGTTTTTCTATCAACAGGCCGGCACGGGTCCGCTGCGCGCCGACTATCTCCTCGGCGAGGACATCGTCACGCCAGGCGGCATCCGATCGATGCAGTCGCCGCGCGCCTTCGGCCATCCCGATCATGTGCGACTGCGGTGCTGCGTCGGACTCATCGAGGAGCTCGACCGAGGCGGCGTTCACATCAACTCGGGCATCCCCAACAACGCGTTCTATCTCGCCGTCGAAGGCGGTCGCCATGCGACCTCTGGGCTCATCGTCGAAGGAGTCGGATCAGCGAGCCGGGACCAGATCGAGCGGGTGTTCTACCGGGCCTTTGCGTTCATGCTGTCGCCGCTCTCCAACTTCCTGTCGGCCAGGGCCGCGACGATCCAGTCCGCCCGGGACCTGTACGGCGCCGGCAGCCGGCCCGAGCGGGCGATCACACAGGCGTGGGACGCGGTGGGCGTGGCTCCGCGCCGGAGTGTCGAGGTGAGCTTCTGGCCGAACCCGGCGGCATCCGTGACAGGCTGCCGCCCGGCGTGCTGGGATTTTGTTGCCTCGGTACTGACGCCGCCGTCGGCATACACGATCAGCGGGTTCGATGCCCTCTTCTACGATTCTGCGGGCCGGTTGATCGGCGGTCAACGATTCGGCGGCGGCAGCTTCGTGAGTCTCTTCGAGCGCTGCGGGCCTCCAAGCACGCGCATCCCGGCCGACGCCGAGGCGTGCGCATTGCTGCGAACCTCCCTCGGTGGCCGCACGTCGGGCGCCATCAGCTTCTCCTTCCGCGGCACGCTCGCCAACGGGGCGCGGCTGGACGTCGACAGCGCCCGGCTGCCGCTGCGAAGCGGATCGAGCCTGGACCAGGACGCCGAGCCGACAGGCTTTTCGGCGCCGCTGGTCACTCGCGTTCGTTGAGATAGGAGACTGCCATGGTGCGCATCTGTTCGATTGCGATCCTGCTCATGATCCTCGCGGCGGACGCCGCCCGCGCGCAGGCGCCCCAGGCGGCGCCACCCTCAGGCGACGCAGACACATTTCGCGTCTACGTGTCGGTGAACGGCGCCATCCAGAGCGCGGCCGCCGACTTCGCCGACGGCGCGGCGACGCGCGTGCACGCCGAAGACGGCCGATTCGAGACCACGTACGCCGCCGGAGGGGGGACGACGCTCGACGTATCCGGCGGAGGGCGCGTGTGGCGTGCGCTGGGAGTCAGCGTCGGCATGACGCGCTTCTCCGCGGCCACCCCCGGGGCATTCAGCGCGTCCGTCCCGCACCCGTTCTTCTTCAATCAGGCCCGCTCCATCAGCGGCGACGTCACCGGGCTGACGCGCGAAGAAGTCGTCGTCCACCTCCAGGCGAGCGGCGTCTTCCCCGTTCACCCGCGCGTGCAGCTGGCGCTCTTCGGCGGGCCCGCGTTTTTCCGGGTGAAGCAGGGCCTCGTCACCAGCTATACCTACTCGGAGAGCTATCCCTACGACGAGGCCGCGCTCCGATCGACGACGACCAGTACGGCCAGGGCATCGAAGACGGGATTCAGCGCCGGAGTCGACGTCGCGTTCTATTTCCTGCGCAATCTCGGCGTGGGCGCGGTGATACGGTATGCGGGCACGACCGTGACGCTGCCCGGAGGCGCCGGAACCGCGGGCAGCGTGGATGTGAAGGTGGGCGGCACGCAGACGGGCGCCGGGCTGCGCGTGCGCTTCTGACCGGGAGGTGGCGTGCGCAGGAACACCGAGCTGATTCGACAATGGACGCTGCTGCAGCGGCTGGCCACGCGCCGCACCAACACGCTGCCGGCGCTGGCAGCCGACCTCGGCGTCTCCACACGAACGATCCGCCGCGACCTGGTCGCGCTGCAGGCAGCGGGCTTCCCCATCTACGACGATACGGCAGATGAAGGAAAGACGTGGCGACTCGATGCGAGGAAGCTGGCCGAGGCGCTGCCACGCAGCGCACTGACGGTGCCGGAGCTCTGCGCGCTGTACTGCAGCCGGGCGCTCTTCAGGGCTGTCACCGGATCGCACTTCTTCGCCGACCTGCAGAGCGCCCTGGACAAGTTCGAGGCGGCGCTGCCGGCCGCAATGAAGCGCTTCCTCGACCGCCTGCCGCTCACGATTGCCGCCAAGGCGGCTCACGGCCGGCGCGCCTCACCGCACGAACGCGACGTAACGACGAAGCTCTTTGAAGCCGCCCTCGGGCAGCAGGTCGTCTCGATGCACTACTACTCGCAGGACAGCCAGCGTGAAAAGGAGTACGTCATCCATCCGTACCGGCTCGTCTACGCACAGAACGCGCTGTACCTGCAGGCCTACGTGCCCGACTATGCGGAGCTCCGCACCTTCCTCGTGGATCGGATCCGGCGGCTCAGCGTGCAGCTCAGGACGTTCGAGCGGGTCGCCGAGCTCTCGTCCGATCCGTTCGGCAAGTCGATGGGAGTCTATACGGGGCCGACCTGCACGGTGCGGCTGCGGTTTCACCCGCGGATCGCCTCGATCGTGCGTGAGCGCACGTGGCACAGCTCGCAGCAGCTGAAGGAGCGGGCCGACGCCTCGCTCGTGATGACGCTGCAGGTGTGCGACGACTACGCGCTGCGCCAGTGGGTCCTTGGCTTCGGCCGTTACGTACGAGTGCTGGCACCCGCCGCCCTCGCCGAATGGGTGCTCGAGGAGCTGGATGGAGCTCGTGAACAGTACGTCTCGGGCGAGCTTGCCGGCGTTCTCGACGAAGACGTGCAGCCGGCGCTGCCGTTCCTGTTCAGCCGCCTGGGTGGGGAGTCGCCCAACCCGCCGGCGTAGCGGTCGGCTGGGTTGAATGCTTGGCAGCCGCACACTGCACGGCCTTCAGCAGGATTGTCGTGTTCGTGCGGTCATCGGAGATGGGTATCTGCCCGGACGGGATGGCGGGAGTCCCCGCATCACCCTGGCCCGAGCGTTCACCGGCTGGCGCGTCAGATGCGCGAGCATCCGCCGACAATGGGCGACCTGCCGATCGTCCAGCGCCCGTGCGGGACCTCCGTCATACGCCGTGAACGGCGACGGCACCCGCGCACGCTCCGCGAGGCGGCGCGCCCGCGCCTGGTTCACTTCGCGTCGGTAGCACTCGAAGCAGAGGGTGTGATCGTGATCGGCGCGGACGACGCCGCGGTACTTGTACTGGGCCTTGCGGTCGCGACAGCGCTGGCAGAGATGCCTGGGTCCACGGGTGCGGCGGCGTTCGGCGGTCGACATGTGGCCTCCTCGAAAGGGCCACGATACCGAGCGGCGGTGACAACCGAGGTCATTCGCCGAGGTTTTCGCCAGACGACCAGACTCTCAACCACCTTTGACGATGAACCCCTTCTCGAGCAGGATGGCGCGCACGCGTTCACGCATGTCGCCCTGCACTTCGACGCCGGTTTCGAAGACGGATCCGCCGGCGCCACAGGCGCGTTTGAGCTCCTGGCTCAGATCCCTCAGAAAGGCGCTGTTCCGGGGCAATCCGTCAACCACCGTGACCGTCTTGCCCCCTCGCGCCTTCTTCTCGATCCGCAGCTTCGCGACCGGACGGGCCGGAACGGCCTCCTCCGCCGGTCGGCTGCACTTGCAGTCGCGTGCAGGCCACCCGCACCTGGGACAGGTGCGTCCCGCCCCCGTGGAATAGACGGTCCTGGAGTTGTCCCGGGCGTGCACGTCAAAATCATTGATGAGAGCCGCATCCGCCGCAAGCCTCCAAGAACCTAGAATTGAGTACGTCAGGTCCGGCTGAAGCCGGACACTACGCACGGGCTCGGCAGAAGCCTTTGGCCGGGCTGAAGCCCGGCACTACGTACGACGTTTACCGATGATCCAGATCACTGACGACGTGGCTCTCGACGACGATCTCGTCGACGAGCGGTTCGTGCGCGCCTCCGGGCCGGGCGGGCAGAACGTCAACAAGGTGTCGACGGCCGTGGAGCTCCGCTTCGATGTCCGCGCGTCGCCGCTGCCGCACGACGTGAAGCAGCGGCTGATCGCGCTGGCGGGGAGCCGGGTCACGCAGGACGGGGTGCTGCTCCTCGACAGCCGCGAGCATCGCACGCAGGCGCAGAATCGCGAGGCCGCGCGCGTGCGGCTGGTGGAGCTGATCCGACGGGCGCTGGTCAGGCCGCGCGTGCGGCGGGCGACGAAGCCGAAAGCGGCGGCGCGGGAGAAGCGGCTGACGGGAAAGAAGAAGCGAGCGAAGGTGAAGGCGCTGCGCGGGCGCGCGCGGGGCGGAGACGATTAGCGACGTCCGCCTGAAGGCGGACACTACGTCCGTTAAGAAGTCGGCGTCTTCTCCTGGCGCCTGACGAGGCGCGGCGCGCTGTCGTCGCCGCGGCGGCCGACCGCAGGCACAAAGTCATCGGCATGCACTTCGCGGACGAGGCCCTTGGCGGCGTCGCGCGCGTGGCGGGCGCGGCGCTTGCCCGCCGAGATCGCCCGTTTGTGCGCATCGGTCTGCGTCCGCCTCGATTTAATCTGCGTCGGCCGAACGTCGCCCGGTACGGGCTCGGCTTCCTGATCGTCGAGTGAATCCGCTTCGGCAGCCGGCGTGCCCGCGCCTCTGCCCCCGAGCGCAGCAATGGCCTTGTCCACCGCAGCGAGCTGATCCCGCAGGGCCCGGCGCTGCGCCTGGAGCAGTGCCACGATTCGCGTCAATTCGGCCATCGCTTTCACCTTACTCCCGAATCATGGTCCAGCGGCCCCTTCATTCTTCGAGCTCACCCGCCAGGCGCAGCACGTCGTCATAGAGTCCAGGCCCCATGAAGAAGGACTCCCGCAGGAGCGCGTCCAGATGCGGGCGAACACTGGAGATGATCGCGCGGCGCTTCGCGACAAGGAGGATTCCGACCGTGCCGATAACCGACAAGTCGAGCGTTCGCGCAATTCTCCTCGCAAGGAGATCGTCAAGAAGAATGCGGTCGGCCCGAGCCTCGATAGCAAGCGCCAATGCCTCCCGCTCGCCGGCTCCCAGCGAGCGCTGGAGGACACGGGCGGAAATCGGCTGCTGTAACTTCTGGACGCGCAGCCACGGGGGCAGCGTAGGAATGGACGGCGCGACCTCAAGCGCAACGGCTGGCGGGATGAGAATCGGCTCAAACACGGCAGGAAGGAGAGGCAACTGCCCGATGGCAGCGAATGCAATCAACGGGCTGGAATTCGAAACGACGGCCACTCAGAGAGACCGGCTGTCCTCGACTTCCCTGCGAAGTTCATCGCCACCAAGCTGCAAATAGGGAATGCCGCGCGCCGACGCGTAGCGAATGAAATCCCCGCGCGGCATGCCAAGCAGTTCTGCCGCCTTTCCGCTCGATACGTCTCCCTGACGATAAAGCTCGAGCACGATCAGCTCGCGCGCCGTCTGCCGTACAGGGCGATGCAGCTCTTCGAGCAGATCAATCAGGTCCTGATCGAGTTCGACGTGGGCGGCTCCCATGGTGTCTCGACTCATCTTACATCCGAACATGGTACGGTGGAGAGATGCTGTCTGCGGGCGCATAACGGCACTTCCGTTAACTCGGGAGGCCTCTAATATTTCCTATCGTCTTCCTATCGTCCCCTCCGTGCGCGACGCGATGCATGCCGTCGCCACACTCGGGCGGGCACCTCAAGTCCAACGGAGATCCTGGCTGGCTCGTGCTCGGGCGCGGACTGCACGATCTGCTGCTCCTCGAACTCGGCTGGCGAGCGCGAAGGGACGCAGAGAAGTGATCAATCATGAGGCCTTCAGGCGGACCGGCCGCTGGTCCGGCTAAACCCGGACACGACGTGCGCAGGCAATGTGCAAAGCGCTATTTAGATTCTCTGAAAGTTCTTCTCCACTTCCCTGCGCGTCAGGCGCAGCATCACCGGCCGGCCATGAGGGCAGACCGTCGAGAAGGCCGTCTCGCGCAGCTCCTCGAGCAGATGCGCCATCTTTTCCGCAGTGAGCGGGTAGTTTGCCTTGACCGCGGCATGACACGCCATCGTCGCGGCAATCCGCCTGACGCTTTCCTCCACCGCCGCACCGACGCCCAGCCCTTCGAGGTCTGCGGCCAGGGCCCGGATCGCCGCCTCGCACGCATCTCGCCGAAGCAGCGCCGGAACCGCGCTCACGCACACCGTCTCTCCGCCAAAGGCCTCGAGCTCGAACCCGATGCGCTCGAGCGCGCGCGCATGATCGGCCAGGCCCTGCCGCGCCGCCGCGGGCAGATCGACGACCACCGGCTGCAGCAGCCGCTGGCTCTCGAGACGTCCGCTCGTGAGCCGCTCCATGATCCGCTCGAAGAGAACCCGCTCGTGCGCGACGTGCTGGTCGATGATGACAATGCCCTCGTCATCGACCGCAATGATGAAGGTGTCGCGGAATTGACCGAGTGCGATCATGGGCCGGAGCACGGAAGAGGGTGCGATCGCACTGTCGCCCGTCGGGGCGATCGCACTGACGTTTCTTGGTGCAATTGCACTGGCGCCCGTCGGTGCGATTGCACTGGCGCTTGTTGGTGCGGTCGCACCGACATTCGTCAGTGGGCTCGCACCTCCCCCCCAACGACTCGGAAACGTGGCGCCGTACCCCGCCGGCAGCGGGAGCGTGGCCGCCTCCGGGTCGAGCGGCCGGGGCGCCTCGAGGTGCAGTTCGGGCGCCGGCCCCCGGCCGAGCGCGTCGCCGAGCGCGCGACGCACCGCCTGGTGTACGTAGGACTGATCGCGGAACCGCACTTCCGCCTTCGTCGGATGCACGTTCACATCCACCGCTGCAGCCGGCATCGTCAGGAACAGGTGGACCTCCGGGCTCCGCTCCTTCATCGTGGCCACGCTGTAGGCATCGAGGATGGCGTGCGCGATGGTGCGATCCCGGACGATGCGGCGGTTGACGAACACGTGCTGCGGCCCGCGCGTGGGCCCCTGCTCGGCCAGCGCGGCGACATACCCGGTGACAGTCACGTCGCCGGAGCCACGGCGCACTTCGATGAGATCGGTGCGATCGCCGTACAGCTGATAGAGGCGGTCGCGAAGCGCGGCCACCGGCGGGCACCGGATGAGGCTGCGGCCGGCGCTCGAGAGCGAGAACCCGATCTCCGGATGGCAGAGGGCGAGCTGTGTGACCAGGCGGGACACCTGCGCCGCTTCCGCGCCGTCCGACTTCAGAAACTTGCGGCGGGCCGGCAGGTTGTAGAAGAGGTCCCCGACTTCGACAGAGGTCCCTTCCGGCATTCCGACCTCGGTGACCGACGCGACGGCACCCCCGTTGATCCGGATTTCGGTGCCCGTCTCGCTGCCACGGGCGCGCGACCGCAGCACGAAGTGGGAGACCGAGGCAATACTCGGAAGGGCCTCACCGCGAAACCCGAGGGTCTGGATCGCCTCGAGGTCCGCCGCCCGGCGGATCTTGCTCGTGGCGTGACGCTCCACGGCCAGCCGCGTCTCCTCGGGCGTCATCCCCTCCCCGTCGTCCTCGACACGGATCAGCCGCTTGCCGCCGAGCTCGATGGCCACGCCGATCCGCCGCGCGCCGGCGTCGATCGCGTTCTCGATCAGTTCCTTGACGACGGCCGCGGGCCGCTCGACCACCTCGCCGGCGGCGATCTGATTGGCCAGGTCCGGCGGAAGCACCTGTATCCGCGACACTAGATCCATCGGTTCAGCCTGAACAGCGCGAGCATCCCGGCGGCAATGACCGCCATGATCCCGCCGACCCACCAGAACTGCTGCATCGCGGACCCGGGAAACATCGGGAGCGGCACGTTCATGCCCCACATCCCGGTCAGGACGGTCAGCGGCAGAAAGATGGTCGAGATGACTGTGAGGACTTTCATGACCACGTTCAGACGGTTCGACACGCTCGACAGGTGCGCCTCGAGGATGCTCGTGATCCGGTCCTGGAACATGATCGCCTCTTCCGAAAGCCTGACGAACTGATCGTACACGTCGCGAAAGCGGTACGTCATTTCGTCGTTGATCAGCGAGAACTCGCGGTGGGCCAGCCGGCCGACCGCATCCCGCTGTGGAATCACCACCCGGCGAAGCGACGCCAGGTCGCGCTTGAGCATCAGGATCTGACGGACGATGTCGGTTCGATATCCGAGGATGGCCTCCTCCTCGAGGTCGTTGACCTGTTCTTCGAGCGCGTCGATCTCTGGCCGGTAGTTCTCGACCATCGAATCCACGATCCGGTGCAGCAGCCCGGCAGCCCCCTCGGCCAGCACGTGCTCATGCTGCCCGCAGATCGACTTCCACTTCGCGATGCTGCGCGAGAAGCCGTCGTGAACGGTGACCAGGTAGTTCAGGCCCAGAAAGAAATCGACGTCACGCGTGGCGAAGCCCCGCTCGCCCTGCTGGTGGTCGATGCCGTGCAAGATCAGGTATAGGTAGCCGGGGTACTGCTCGATCTTCGGATGGTGAATCTTGCTGAGCGCGTCCTCCACCGAGAGGGGGTGGAAGTGAAACAGGTCGCTCAGAACCCGCCCTTCATCCGCGGTGGCGGCGGCGAGATCCACCCAGAGGACCACGTCGGAGTCGGCGTCAAGCCACTTCGTGTCTACCGCGGGCGCGCTTCTCGTTTCGCCGTGCTGGTGGACGTAGATATTGATCACGAACGGTCAATCACCCGAGAGCGCCGCCTGGGCCGCGGCGAGCCGGGCCACCGGCACCCGGAACGGGGAACAGCTGACGTAATCGAGCCCCACCCGGTTGAAGAAACGGATCGACGCCGGGTCGCCGCCATGTTCCCCGCAGATCCCGAGCTCGATGCCGGGGCGAGTGCTGCGCCCCCGTGTGACGGCGATCTCCACGAGCTGACCGACGCCCGTCTGGTCAATAGTTGCGAACGGGTTGCTCGTGACGATCTCGCGCTCGGCGTACTCCGGCAGAAACGACCCGGAATCGTCTCGCGACATGCCGAGAGCGGTTTGTGTCAAGTCGTTCGTGCCGAAGCTGAAGAACTCGGCCGACTCGGCGATCTCGTCAGCCGTGAGCGCGCCGCGAGGCACTTCGATCATCGTCCCGACCATGTAGTGGAGCTTCACGTGCTGCTGCGCCTGGACCTCGCGCGCGGCCTGGTGCACCACCTCGAGCTGCAGATCGAGCTCCCGCTTGAAGCCGACCAGCGGGATCATGATTTCCGGGTGTACCTTGATCCCTTCCTTCTGCACCATCGCGGCCGCCTCGAACACCGCGCGCGCCTGCATCGCCGAAATCTCGGGGTGGGCGATCCCGAGGCGGCATCCCCGGAAGCCGAGCATCGGGTTGGCCTCATGCAGCTGCTCGACGCGCGCCCGGATCCGCTCGACGGGCACGATCAGCTTCTTCGCGAGGACGGCCTGCTGCTCCTCGGTGTTCGGCAGAAACTCATGGAGGGGCGGGTCGAGGAACCGGATCGTGGCCGGGTAACCCTTCAGCACGCGGAAGATGCCAGCGAAGTCGTCGCGCTGGTACGGCAGGAGCTTCTCGAGCGCCGCCCTCCGCTCCGCCAGCGTCTCGGCGAGGATCATCTCGCGCATCGCGTCGATGCGGTCGCCCTCGAAGAACATGTGCTCGGTGCGGCACAGGCCGATTCCGACCGCGCCGAACGCGAGGGCGTGGCTGGCCTGCTCGGGCGTGTCGGCATTGGTCCGCACCTGCATCCGGGTGGCGCGGTCGCACCACTTCATCAGCTGCTCGAAATGCCTGAACTGCTCCGTCTGCTTCGCCGCCGCGTTGCCCTCGATGAATCCGGCGACGATTTCAGACGGCGCCGTCTTGACGCGGCCGGCGTAGACGCTGCCGATCGTGCCGTCGATCGACATCCAGTCGCCTTCCTTGAACGATCGCCCGCCCACGGTGACCGTGCGCGCCTGGTAGTCGACCTCCAGCGCGCCCGCGCCCGACACGCACACCTTGCCCATCTGCCGGGCCACGAGTGCGGCATGCGAGGATACGCCGCCCCGCGCCGTGAGAATGCCGCGCGCGGCAATCATCCCTCGCAGGTCCTCAGGAGACGTCTCGATGCGGACGAGCAGCACCGGCTCTCCCTTTCCGGCCGCCGCCACGGCGCGATCGGCGTTCAGGTAGATGCGCCCGGACGCAGCGCCAGGACCCGCGGGCAACCCGCTCGCGATTGCCCCGGCCTTGTCGCGCTCGGTGGCGTCGAAGACCGGGGCCAGGAGCTGTTCGAGCTGATCCGCAGGGTTGCGCATCACCGCGGTCTTCCAGTCGATCAGCTTCTCCTTGACCATGTCCATCGAGAACTTCAGCGCCGCCATCGCCGTGCGCTTCCCGTTGCGCGTCTGCAGCATGTAGACGACGCCCTCTTCGATGGTGAACTCGAAGTCCTGCACATCCCTGAAATGCCGCTCCAGGGCCTGCCGGATCCGCTCGAGCTCGCGATGCGCGGCGGGCATCTGCTTCTTGAGCTCCGACACCGGCTCAGGCGTGCGCACGCCGGCCACGACGTCTTCGCCCTGCGCGTTGATCAGGAACTCCCCGTAGAACTCCTTCTCGCCGTTGGCGGGGTTGCGCGTGAACGCCACACCCGACCCGGACCGCTCCCCCGTGTTGCCGTACACCATCGCCTGCACGCTGACCGCGGTGCCCCACTCGGACGGAATGCGGTACTTGTGGCGATAGACGACGGCGCGATCGTTCCTCCAGGAGCCGAACACGGCGCCGACGGCCCCCATCAGCTGGTCCCACGGCGAGGCGGGAAAATCTTGTCCGGCGCGATCCGCGACCAGGGCCTTGAAGCGCCCGACGAGCTCCTGCAGGTCCTCGGTCGTGAGCCTGGTGTCCTCGATCCCGTCGTGGTGACGCTCCTGCTTGAGCCGCTCGATGACCGTCTCGAAGGGCTCGTGGTCCTCGCCGGGACGCTTCTGCACGCCGAGCACGACGTCGCCGTACATCTGGACGAACCGGCGGTAGCAGTCCCACGCGAACCGCGGGTTGCCGGTTTTGGCGGCCAGGGCGGCGACGGTCTCGTCGTTGAGGCCCAGGTTGAGGATCGTGTCCATCATGCCGGGCATCGAGTCGCGCGCGCCCGAGCGTACCGAGACCAGAAGCGGGTTCTTCAGGTCGCCGAACTTCTTGCCGGTCTGCTTCTCGATCGCCGCCACGCCGGCCTGCATCTGCGCCCGCAGGTTGGCCGGGTACGCGCGCTCGTTGGCGTAGTAGTACGTGCAGACCTCTGTCGTGATCGTGAACCCGGGCGGGACCGGCAGCCCGATGCGGCACATCTCCGCCAGGTTGGCGCCCTTGCCGCCGAGCAGCGGCTTCATCGTGCCGTTGCCGTCGGTCTTGCGGCCGAACAGGTACACGTGCTTCTTCGACCGCGTCGCCTTCGCCTTCTTCGACTGCGTCGGCTTCGCGCCGCGGGCCCGGGTCTTCCTTGCTGCCTTCGTCTTCGCCATCGAGATCAATTCTCCGTCGCGATCTCCGAAAGATCCGCAATGTTGAGAATCAGGTCGCGGAGCGCCGCCACCAGCGCCAGCCGCGCCTGCCGAAGCGCCAGGTCGCCGGCCATCACCAGCACATCATCGAAGAAGGTGGCCACGGCGGGCTGGAGGGCCTCGATACTGGCAAACGCCTCGCGGTAGTCGCCGCGGGCCGCGGCGTCACGGATGCCGGGCGCGCGCTCATCGATCCGCGACCACAAGGTCCGCTCCGCCGGGTCCACCAGGCGCAACTGCAGAGCCGCCCACTCGCCCGGACTGGACGTGACGCCCTTCGTGATGTTCTTGACGCGCTTCAACAGGGCGGCAACGCCCAGCAGGGCCTGCGACCCGCTCATCTGCGCGAGCGCCTCCAGCTTGAGGCGCGCGTCGAGCGGGCTCACCTCCTCGATGCCGCCGTGCAGCACGGCCCGGACGCTCCGGACGTCGTAGCCGCGCTGTTCGAGCAGGTACGAGACGCGATCGGCCATGAACGACAGCATCGTCTTTCGAGGCTCTCCGCCGTCGGCCGTGCCGGCGCCGCCAAAGGGCTCCCCCGCGCGCGCCAGCAGCGTGCCGAGCTGCACCCGGATGTCGAGGCCCGTCAGCTCAGGCAGGTCGGCCAGAATCTTCACGATACCCTGCGCCTGCCGGCGCAGTCCGAGCGGGTCGCGGGAGCCGGTGGGCCGCTCCCCTGCCGCGAACATTCCGGCCACCGAGTCGAGCTTGTCGGCCAGCGACACGGCCGCCCAGGTGACCGCCGCGGATCCGAGCTGCGGCCGTAAGGGGGGCGCGTCGGGTTCGACGCCGATCGGCAGGTAGTGGAAGTAGATCGCCTTCCACACCGCTTCGGGCTGCCCCTCCTCGCGCGCGTAAATGCCGCCCATCGTCCCCTGAAGCTCCGTGAGCTCGCGCACCATGTCGGTGGCCAGATCGGCCTTGCAGAGCCGGCCGGCGCGCTCGGCCTGCGCGGCGGCCTCCTCGCGGCCGAATGCGTCGCGGGCGATCCATGCGGCCAGCGCGGCCACGCGATCGGCCTTTTCGCGATACGTGCCGAGCTTCTTGTGAAACAGGATGGTCGCGAGCCGATCGATCCGCGCCTCGAGGGGCGTCCTGCGGTCCTCGTCCCAGAAGAACCGCGCGTCGCGAAGCCGCGCGGCCAGCACGCGCTCGGCGTTGCGGGAGATGATCTCCGGCTTCTCCGGCTGCATGTTGACGACGGCCAGGAACGCGGGCTTGAGCTTTCCTTCCTCATCGACGACGGGAAAGAAGTGCTGGTGATGAATCATCGTGGTCGTCAGCACTTCCTCGGGCAGCTGAAGGTACTCGACGCCGAAGTACCCCGCAACCACCGAGGGATACTCCACCAGGTCGGGCACTTCCTGCAGGAGCGACGAGTGCGCAGCCACCAGGCCACTGACGCGCCCGCCGAGCCGCCGGGCATGCGTCTCGAGCTCGCGGCGGATCTTCGACTCGCGCTCGCTCCGCTCGAGGATGACGAAATTTTCGAGCAGCCGGGCACGGTAGTCGTCGAACGTCTTGATCTTGATCGCCCGGCCGGCGCGTCCGCTGGTCGTGAAAAACCGGTGCCCGTACGTCTGGGACCCCGAGCGGACGTCCTGCACGTTGGGGCCTTCCGCCATCTCGCTTCGGCGGATGACAAACGGGACGACCCGCCCCCCGTACATCAGCACGAGCCAGCGGATCGGCCGCGCGAAGACGAGCTCGCCCCTGCCGTCTTCCAGATGGGCGTCCCAGCGCATCTGCTTGGGGAAGGTCATGTCGCGGAGGACGCCGGCCATCACGTCGGCCAGGACGTCGACCGTCGCCTTGCCGCGCTGGCGTATGCGATGGGCCAGGTAGGTGCCCTTCGGCGTCTCGTGCCGCTCGAGCGCGCCCACCTCGACGCCGTGCTTCCTGGCAAACCCGGCAGCCGCCGGGGTCGGCTCGCCGCCGGCGTTGAACGCGGCCGCCACGGGCGGCCCGGTCACGAGCTCTTCGAGATCCGTCTGCCGTTCGGCCAGCTTCGCCACGCGCGCCGTGAGCCGTCTCGGGGTGCTGTAGGTTTCGCTCGGCGCGTCGATCGTCAGCCGGAACTCCTTGAGCCGGCCTTCGAGGTGCCGGCCCAGCTGCGCGGTGAGATCCGGCAGCCACCCGGCCGGAATCTCCTCGCATCCGATCTCGATCAGGAGCTCGCGATCCACGCCTAGGCTCCGCCTCTCGTCGCGTCTGCCGCGCCGGAGGCCGCCGTGCTCCCGGTTCCGTCAGGCGAGGAGTCGAGATACGTCCTGGCGATCCCGACCGCGAGCTGGCGGACGCGAAGAATGTAGGCCGTCCGCTCGGTGACTCCGATGCTGCCGCTCGAGTCGAGCACGTTGAAGAGATGCGAGCACTTGAGGCAATGCTCGAGCGCCGGCAGGACCAGGCCCGACGCGAGCAGCCGCTCGGCGAATCCGTAGTACTTCTCGAACAGCTCGCGGTGCAGCGCGGCAAACGCGCCGGCCGGCATGTCCACCTGGCCGAAGGCGTACTTCGACTGCTCGATCTCCTCCCGGAGCCGCACCTCGCCGTACTTCACGCCGCCGCCCCATTCGAGGTCGAACACGTTGTCGACCCGCTGCAGGAACATCGCAATCCGCTCGAGCCCGTACGTGATCTCGCACGAGATCGGAGCCAGGTCGATGCCGCCGACCTGCTGGAAGTAGGTGAACTGCGTGATCTCGAGGCCGTCGAGCAGCACCTGCCATCCGATGCCCCACGCGCCGAGCGTGGGCGATTCCCAGTTGTCCTCCTCGAAGCGGATATCGTGCTGCCGTGGATTGATGCCGCACGCCTCCAGGCTCTCGAGATAGATCCGCTGCACCTCGTCCGGCGAGGGCTTCAGGATCACATGGTACTGGTGGTGCTTGAACAGCCGGTTCGGGTTCTGGCCGAATCGGCCGTCGTCCGGGCGGCGCGACGGCTGCACGTACGCCACGCTCCAGGGCTTCGGTCCAAGCACGCGGAAGAGCGTCTCGGGGTGCGAGGTCCCGGCCCCCACCTCGAGATCGAGCGGCTGCTGCAGCAGGCACCCGTGCGAGGCCCAGAACGCCGAGAGCTTCAGAATGAGGTCCTGGAAGGTCACGAAGCTGAGTGGGGGCTACGCATGGCGGCGCAGGTCGCGCAGGACGCGGTCCGATTTCAGGGCCTTTTCCAGGTGCGTGGTGATGAGCGCCCGGTGGACCTGCTCCAGCTCGGTGAGCGTCTTGCGATTGACGGGCACGTCGGCCAGCCGGTCCGGCGCCACGGTGCGCGACGCGGCCAGAAACTCCATTGCCTGGGCCGACAGCGTGCCGCGCGCTTCCGGGTACACGCCCTGCAGCCGCAGCAGCCAGTATTCGAAATAGCGGGCCAGCGCCTCCACGGGCGCGCCCGAGGCAAGCGCGCCGAGCATCGACGCCCCCAGCCGGTACAGCCGCTCGTCGGCGTCCGCTTCCTGCGCCCATTCGTCGAGCAGCTCCGCGAAGTAACTGACATAGCCGAGCGCATCTTCGTCCGGTACGTAGTGTCCGGCTTTCGCCGGACCGGTCAGCGACAGCGGCGTCCGGATCGTCTCGGCGAAATTGAGGCCCACCAGCTCGCGCCGCTCCTTCTCGAAATAGGCGACCCGGGCCTCCGTCAGCGGCTCGAGGGCGCCCAGAAACCGCGACCGCGCCCGGCGCGCGCCTTTGGCGACGCCCCGCTTCTTCCCCCGGTCGCGGGTGAGAAACACGACGATGCGATCGGCTTCACCGAGCTTGTATGTGCGGAGGATCAGCGCGTCGGCGGTGTACAGGGGCACAGAAACGACTCCATTTTACGTCGTTCGACCGCCTCGACCCTCAAGGAACCAGGTAGCCCGCCAGGAGGGTCGCCAGGCCCAGAAACGAGAAAAAACCGAATACGTCGGTCAGCGTCGTGATGAAGACCGACGAGGCCAGGGCCGGATCGACATTCACGGCACGGAGGCCGAGCGGCACGAGGGTGCCGGCGGTCGCGGCCACGAACATGTTGATGACCATGGCGGCGCCCAGCACGAGCCCGAGCACCGGGCTGCCGCGCGTCGCCCAGACCACCGCCGCCGCCACCAGGCCGAGCACGACGCCGTTGCCCAGCCCGACGATCGCCTCCTTGACCAGCGCCTTGCGCGCATTCGTCCAGGTCAGCTCGCCGAGGGCGATGCCGCGCACGATGACCGTCAGCGTCTGGGTCGCGGCGTTCCCGCCCATGCCCGCCACGATCGGCATGAAGACGGCCAGCGCCGTGATCCGCTCGATCGTGCCTTCGAAAATCGCGACCACCGACGCCGCGACGAACGCGGTCACCAGGTTGACCCCCAGCCACGGCAGCCGCTTGCGCAGCGACTCGCCGGCGGGCGTGAAGGCGCGCTCGTCGCCCGAGACACCGGCCAGCCGGTAGATGTCCTCCGTCGCCTCGTCCTTGATGACGTCAATGACGTCGTCCACCGTGATGACGCCGACCAGCTTGTTCTCTTCGTCGACGACCGGAATGGCGAGCAGGTTGTACGAGGCGACCTGGCGCGCCACCTCCTCCTGGTCCGTGTCGACGCGCGCGCTGATGATGTCGGCCGTCATGATCCGCTTGAGCGGCGTCTCCGGCGAGACCAGCAGCAGCCGGCGCAGCGACGTGACGCCGACCAGGTGCCGTCGCTCGTCGACGACGTAGAGATAGAAGACCATCTCGACGTCGCGGTTCGTCTGCAGCTCGGTGATCGCTTCGCCGACGGTCATGTCCTCGCTGAGCGCGAAGACATGCGGGTTCATGATGCGGCCGGCGGTCTGCTCGTCGTACTCGAGCAGGTTCTCGACCTCCCCCGACTGTTTCGGCCGCATGAGGTCGAGCACGGCCGCCGACAGCTCGTCGGGCAGGTAGTCGATCAGGGCCGCCGCGTCGTCGGAGGGAATCTCCTGGGCGAGCGTGGCAATCTCCTCGGCCGACCGGGTGGCCAGCAGCGCCGCGCCCGCTTCGGGGCCGAGCTCCGACACGCCTTCCATGGCCAGCCGGCCGTTCCGCTCGGCCAGCAGGCTGAACGTGGCTTCGCGGTCGCGCTCCGGAAGCTCACTGAAGATCTGGGCGAGATCGGCGGGATGCTGCTTCTGCAGCAGGTTCAGCAGATTGGCGGTCGCACCGATGCGGAGCAGCCGTTTGACTGAGTCGAGGACGAGATCGATTCTGCGCTGCGCCGCCATGAGGCTGACCTGTTCACCACGCGAAACAGCTCAATTTAGCACGCGCTGTGCCCGCGGTCACACGTTTTCCGCCCCGGTGACGGTATTTCTTCGATGCGGACCGAGTCAGGCGGGGCTGAAGCCCAG
>Ga0156172_1064_pt2 | contig 18869 bp, 15 predicted proteins | sample RifCSPlowO2_12_FD_107825 | JGI IMG/M metagenome (GOLD analysis project Ga0156172, IMG submission 107825) | Acidobacteria bacterium RIFCSPLOWO2_12_FULL_67_14 | reverse complement strand
GCCGCTCGTCGAGGGCGAGCGGCTCTACTACGTGAGCAACCGCGGCGTCGTCCACTGCCTGGACATCCAGGGGTTCCGCGACAACGAGAACGACGGCCCGTTCAAGGACGAGAAGCTGAGCGGCCAGGCCGATGCCGACGTCATCTGGGCGTTCGACATGATGGAAGAGGTCGGGTCGTACCCCCACAACATGTCGAACTCGTCGCCGGTCATCTGGGGCGACATGCTGTACGTGAGCACGTCGAACGGCCAGGACGAAAGCCATGTCAACGTGCCGTCGCCGAGAGCGCCGGCCCTCATCGCGCTGAACAAGAACACGGGCGAGCTCGCGTGGGAAGACAACTCAGTTGAAGACCGAATCCTCCACGGGCAATGGTCGACGCCAAGCGTGGGGCGCATCGGCGGCGTGCTGCAGGCCGTCTCGGCGCAGGGGGACGGCTGGGTGCGCGGCTACGAGGCCGAGACGGGCAAGAAGCTGTGGGAGTTCGACACGAACCCGAAGAATTCCGTGTGGCCCCGCACGCGCAACGAGCTGATCTCGACGCCGGTCATCTTCGAGGATCGGGTCTACATCGCCAACGGGCAGGACCCGGAGCATGGCGAAGGCACCGGGCATTTCTACGCCATCGACGCCACCAAACGGGGCGACATCACCGAGAGCGGCCGCATCTGGCACTTCGACAAGATTCGACGGTCCATTTCGACCGCCGCCATCGCCGACGGCCTCGTCTACATCGCGTCCTTCAGCGGGTACCTGCACTGCCTCGACGCCAGGACCGGCCAGGAGTACTGGACGCACGACGTGCTCGCCGCCGTGTGGGCGTCGCCGATGGTCGTGGACGGCAAGGTGTACCTGGGCGACGAAGACGGCGACGTGATCGTCCTGGCGCACGGCAAGGAGAAGAAGATGCTCGCCGAGATCAACATGGGCAGCGCCGTCTACGCCACCATCGTCCCCGCCCACGGCACGATCTTCCTGAACAACCGGAGCCAGCTCTTCGCTATCGCCCAGAAATGACCCGAGCCACAGAGCCACAGAGCCACAGAGTTTTCTCCAGAAGGAAGATCCTCTGTGTCTCTGTGCCTCTGTGGCCCGTGATCGTCGTGGCTGTCGCGGGGCAGGCGCCAGCCGGGGCGCCGGCGCAGGAATGGCGCCAGTTTCGCGGCAGCCCGCAGCTGATCGGCGCTTCGGCTGCCGTGCTGCCGGCGGCGCCGAAGCTGCTCTGGACCTACGAGACCGGCAGCGATCCGATCGACTCCTCCGCCGCCATCGCCGATGGCGTCGTCTATATCGGCGCCGGCACCGGCGATCTGGTGGCGCTCGACCTCGATTCGGGCACGCTGCGCTGGAAGTACTCGACCGGCAACCTGATCGGCGAATCGTCGCCCGCGATCGGGACCGACGCGGTCTACATCGGCGATCTCGGAGGCCTGCTCCATGCCGTCGGCATCCGCGACGGCAAGCGCCTCTGGACGTTCAAGACCGGTGACGAGATCAAGTCGTCGCCGGTTCTTGTCGACGGGCTGGTCCTCATCGGCTCGTACGACACGCAGCTGTACGCCGTGGACGCCCGCTCGGGGCAGCTTCGCTGGAAGATACAGACGCGCGGGCAGGTGCACGCCACGCCGGCGGTGCAGAACGGCCTCGCGTTCATCGCCGGCTGCGATTCGGTGTTCCGGGCGATCCGGGTCGCGGACGGCAGTGAGGCCTACCAGATCGCGTCCGGCGCGTACACGGGCGCGTCGCCGGTGCTGGCCGGCGACCGCGCGTATTTCGGCACGTTCAACTACGAGGTGCTGGCGCTCGATCTGAAAGGACGGCGCGTCACGTGGCGCTATGCCAACCCCGACGCGAAGTTCCCGTTCTATTCCTCGGCGGCGCTCGATGGGGGCCGCGTGATCCTCGGCGGCCGCGACAAGCTCGTGCACGCGATCGACGCCGCGTCGGGGAAGCCGCTGTGGACCTTCGCGACCCGCGCCCGCGTGGACTCGTCGCCGGTGGTGGCGGGCGGGCGCGTCTACATCGGGTCGAGCGACGGCCGCCTGTACGCGCTCGATGCGCCGTCCGGCAGGAAGACGTGGGAGTTCGAGATCGGCGCGGCGGTCACTGGCTCACCCGCCATCGCCGCCGGCCGGCTCGTCATCGGCGCGCACGACGGACGGGTCTATGCCTTCGGCGGATAACAAGCCACAGAGGCACAGAGGCACAGAGCAGGGCAATTTTGATCTGCCAACCTCTGTGTCTCCGTGCCTCTGTGACCCGTTGCGTTATTGGGTCGAGAGGTACTGCGGATTCGGGCGCTCGTTGAGCTCGATGTAGGTGCCCCACGGGTCGTAGACGAACGCGAGCCCGCCGCCGGCCGGGTTCGGCGTAAACGGGCGATCGATCTTCACGCCGCCCGCCTCGAGCTTCTTCATGAACGCCGCCAGGTTCGTCACGTCGAACCCGATGTGGTCGAGGATGCGGCCCTTCGTGGTCGGCAGCGGCGTGTCGCTCTCGCTGAGCGAGATGTTCACGCCGGGGAGATCGACCGACTGAAAGCGCCCGCGCGTGCCGACCGTCGCGCCGAAGTGCTTCGCGTACCAGGCCTGGATATCAGAAATCGGCACCGTCTTCGCGCCGTACAGATGCACGTGATGGCTGCGGACCGGGAACTTCTGCGCCTTGTCTTCCAGAATCTCGATCCGGAGGCCGTCCGGGGCGTTGACAAACGCCTGGTCCGTCCGGCCGTCAGTGCCGGGCACCACGGGCACGCCGGCCGCCTTCCACCGCGCGATCGCCTCGAACACGTTGGGCACGCTGAAGCTGATGTGATTCACCACGCTGCCGACGGTGCCGCCGGTCGGCGGCGTCGGCTGCCGGACGTGCAGGTACACAATCACGCCGGGGAACCGCACGACCTCGAAGTCGCCGGCCTTGACGGCCGTCCCGCCCATCCCGACGAAGATCCTGCGGTTGGCGTCGACGTCCTGCGTATTCAGATGCCAGTGCCCGGTCGTGACCCCGGCCTCGTTCGGCGGAAATGCCTGCGCCCATGCCGCGGCCGGCGCGAGAAGCAGCGTCATCAGGAAGACCGTCATCTTTCGTGTCATTGCAGAACTCCTGTCAATTCATCACCAACGTAGTGCCCGGCTTCAGCCGGGCTAAAGCCCGGCGCTACGTACGATACTCCTACGTGCGGGCGCCCGACCCTGGGCTTCTCCGCGCCGCGTCGCGTCCGGCAATGCGCCCCTGAATGATGCAGCGCGCCAGGCCGTGCAGGCTGAACCCGCCCGCCGATTCACCGCCGCAGTACAGCCCGGAGATCACCCGGCCGTCGAGCCCCACCGCCTGCGATTGCGCGTTGATGCGAAGGCCCGTCAGCGAATCGTGGGCGCAGGGCGTGGACCATGCCGCATAGAAGGGCGGCGTGCGGACCTTGTACTTCGGCGCCGGCTTGCCGAAATCCGCGTCGGCGCCCGCATCGACGAACGAGTTGTATCGTTCGACCGTCGCCTGCAGCGCCGCCCCCGGCATCGGCTCCTTCTGGTACGGGTTGGCGATGCGGCCGGCAAGCTCCGCAAGCGTGCTCCCCGTGAAGAACCAGCCGTCCGGGTCCACGTGCGGCGGCGCGCACACCCAGCCCTCGCGTGCGGCCGCATCCGCGTCGAAGATCGCCCAGATCGGCCCGCCGCCGTTGCCGGCGGCGCCGTTCCACCGGAGGCACGGATTGATCCAGTCGTAGCGCGCAGCGGCCTCGGTCACGAAGCGGCGCCCGGTCCGATTGACGTGAATCACGTCCTGAAAGTCCTTCACCTCGAGCCCGATCGCGCGCATGCGGCTGAAGAGCGGGCTCTTCGGAAGATCGGGGATCGCGCGCCCGCCGCGCGGGCTCGGGTAGCCGTACCGGGTCCCGATGACGCCAGGCTTCAGCAGCGCGATCCCGCGCTCGAGCGTCTGGTTGGCGACCCCCCAGAGCGACGCGCCGATCTGGAGCGCCGCCCGTTCGCCATCGGCCGACTGACGTGAGTACGGTTCGCCGACCACCTGGTACTCCTCGGTCGCGCGCGGGTCGAACATCCGCCGGAAGTCCACGTTGCTGGTGTGGCCGCCGGTTCCGAGGATGACGCCCTTGCGCGCCTGGACGGCGAGGCTGCGTCCCTTGCTCGTCGCGCGGATGCCGACCACGTCGCCGGAGCGCTCGTCGCGGACGAGCGACGTGAAGCTGTGCTCCAGCAGGATCTCGACGCCCAGCTTTCGCGCGGCCGCTTCGAGCGGCCGCATCAGCGCGGTACCGTCCGCCCCGGTCGGCGATACGTTGCTGACGCCGCCGGCCCAGACGGGGTTCTGCGCGCGGCGAGTCGGGCCGTTGCCGGTTGGCGCGCGGTCCGGAAAGACCACGCCGTGGGCGACGAGCCACTCGAAGGTCGGCGCGCTCCAGTCGCAGAAGACGCGGATCAGCTCGCGGTCGTTGAACCGGAAATCCGGATTGTTCACCAGCTCTTCGAAATAGCGGTCGGCGGAGTCCTCGATGCCGTACTTCTTCTGCAGGCTCGTGCCGCCCCCAAGGGGCATTGACGCGCCGCTCTGGATCGCATGGCCGCCGATGTCGGTGTTCTGCTCGATGACGATGACCGACGCGCCGTGTTCGCGGGCTTCAATGGCCGCCGGAATGCCGGTCGCGCCGGCGCCGATCACCACAACGTCGGCGGATCGGTCCCAGCGCAAGGGGACCTGCGCGGCCGCATCCGCCGCGGCGATGCCGGCGACCGCGGTGGCGCCTGCGCCTACGGTGTTGCGGACGAAGGCACGGCGGGAGATGGTCGCATCGTGCTTTGAGGCCATGATTCCTCCTCGGGCTCGGCTAAAGCCGAGCGCTACGTACCGTCCGGCTGGCTCGGCTAAAGCCGAGCGCTACGTACGCGCCGGGGCTCGGCTAAAGCCGAGCGCTACGTACCCGCTTGGTACTGTAGTGCCGGGCTTGAGCCCGGCCAACAGTTGTTCCACGCGGACGGCCGCGTGCAGCAGCCGTTCGTCATCGCCGGGCGCCGCGACGAGCTGAAGCCCCAGCGGCAGCCCCCGGACCTCCCCCATTGGAATCGCGACGGCCGGCGTCCCGAGCGCCGTCCACGGCGCGTTCATCCGCGGGTCGCCGGTGGACGACAGCCCGGCCGGGGCCGGTCCCGCTGCCGCCGGCACGAGGATGATCGGCGTGCGCTCGTGCAGCGCGGCGAGCTGGATTCTACACTCCGCGATGTGCCGCAGCGCGTCCTGATATCGCGGCTCCGGCACGCCGTGCCCCTCTCGTATCAGGTCGGCAAGGTCGGCGAGACGGTCGCCATGTTCCGCATACCGGCCGGCATGCACGCGCGCGGCCTCGTAGGCCATGACGACGCGCGACGCGCCGTTGAGGCTGTGGGGCAGGTCGCCGAGCGACACCGGCGTGACCGGAGTCCCGCCGCCGCGCAGCCGCTCGATGGCAGCCTGGAAGGCCGCGGCCATCGGCGGCTCGACGTCCAGCGGTGGGTCGGCGACGCCGAGCTCGATCTCCAGGTGGCGGGTCCGCGGCTCGATGTCCTCGTCGCCTCGCCGCGGGACCCGCCCCACGTCTGGAACTCGCCGCGAGACCCGCCCTACGTGCGACCAGAGCGCGAGCATGTCGGCGGCCGTTGCGGTGAAGAACCCGAGCGTGTCGAGGCTCGGGGCGAGCGGCAGCACGCCGTCCATCGGACACCACCCGAACGTCGGCTTGAATCCGACGACGCCGCAAAATGACGCGGGGCGCAGGACCGACCCCTGCGTCTGCGTGCCGATCGCCAGCGGCACCATGCCGGCGGCGACGGCGGCTGCCGATCCGCTGGAGCTGCCGCCGGGCGTGTGCAGCGGATTCCGTGGATTGCGGGTTGGCGCCGGCGTGCGATAGGCAAACGCCGTCGTGCGCGTCTTGCCGAGGAGAACGGCCCCAAGGCGCCGGAGCCGGGCCACGATCTCCGCGTCTTCAGGCGCCCGCCTGCCGCGGTAGATGGGCGAGCCGTACTCGGTGACGAGACCCTTCGTGTCGATGATGTCCTTGGCGCCGAACGGAATGCCGGCCAGGGGGCCATCACCGGTGGGCGCCTGCGGCTCGACACGCACCCACGCCTGTATCGACGGATCGAGCTCGTGGATCCGGTCGAGGCAGGCCGACAGCGCATGCGCTCTCTCTTCGCGCGTGGCCCTCAGCCACTCGGTAAGCCTGGACGCCAGCATGCCCGGCTCGAGGGGCACCATCACATCCACAAGCTTGGCATAATGCCATGACCCTATGGCCCGCGCCCTTACGGACTACGCCCGGACGCTCATTGAGCGACGCCAGGCCCGGTCGATGGTGATATCACCAGCCGGGGTCGTGGCCAGTGAAAACCCGCTGGCATCGCAGGCCGGCGCGATGATGCTGGCGCGAGGCGGCCACGCCGTGGACGCCGCGATCGCCACCAACGCGGCGATGGGGGTCGTCGCGCCGATGATGAACGGCGTCGGCGGCGATCTCTTCGCCATCGTGTATGACGCCGGCACCGATTCGGTGCGTGGCATCAATGCGAGCGGCTGGGCGCCGTCGGCGCTCACCGTGGATCGACTCAAGGCGAGCGGGTGCGACGCGATGCCGCAGACCGGCATCCACGCCGTGACAATCCCGGGGGCGGTGGCGGGGTGGGGGCTGCTTCACGAGCGGTTCGGCCGCCTGTCACTGGCGCAGAACCTCGAGGCCGCCATTCATCTGGCCGAAGAAGGCTTTCCCGTGTCGGAGCTGACGGCCGAGGAATGGGCCGGGAGCGAGGCGACCCTGCGCGCCGACGCCCATGCGTCCAGGACCTATCTGCCGTCCGGGGCGGCGCCGCGCGTCGGGCAGCGTTTCAGGAATCCGGATCTCGCCTGGACGTATCGCCAGCTGGCGGCGAACGGGCCAGACGCGTTGTACCGCGGCTCGATCGCCGACCGCATTCTCGCCTGCTCGAAGCTCCACGGCGGAACCCTGTCGGCGGCCGACCTCGCGGAGTTCACCGCGGAATGGGTGACGCCGATCGCCACCACGTACCACGACTGGACGGTGCACGAGATTCCCCCGAACGGCCAGGGCATCGCCGCGCTGATGATGCTCAATCTGCTCGAGGGTGTCCGGCTCAAGGCATACGGACACAACTCCGCCGACGCGCTCCACGCGCTCATCGAAGTCAAGAAGCTCGCCTACGCGGATCTGAGCACGTATATCGCCGATCCCCGGTTTGCGGCTGTGCCGACCGAAGGCCTGCTGTCGAAGGCGTACGCGACGGAGCGGCTGACGCGCGTCAATCATGCGCGGGCCTCTGATGACCCCCCGCCGGGACACCTGCCCGTCAAAGGCGGCGACACCACGTATTTGTGTGTGGCCGATCGTCACGGCAATATGGTGTCGCTCATCCAGAGCAACTTCGCCAGCTTCGGGTCGGGGCTCGTGCCGGACGGCACCGGTTTCGCGCTGCAGAACCGGGGCGGGCTGTTCACGCTGGATCCCGCGCATCCAAACGTCGTCATGCCGCGAAAGCGGCCGCTGCATACGATCATTCCGGGGTTCATGAGCCGCGCCGGCGTGCGGATCGCCTTCGGGATCATGGGTGGCTGGAATCAGGCCCAGGCGCACGCGCAGTTCGTTTCCAACATCGTCGACCACGGCATGAACATTCAGGCGGCGCTCGAGGCCGCGCGCTTCACCAAGCTGACCTTCGGCGGGCGTGACGTCTCGATGGAGTGCCGCGTGCCCGGCGCCGTCCGCGCCGAGCTCACGCGCCGTGGCCACGACATCGAGGAGCTGGGGGAGTTCTCCAGCCTCGTGGGCGGCGGTCAGAGCGTCCTGTACGACGCGGACGCCCGCGTCGCCTACGGGGCATCGGATCCGCGTAAGGACGGCGCCGCGATCCCGGAGCCGCTCCTCGGATGAACCCGGTTGAGTGGTGGTGAAGGCAAGGACACCTATGGGGCTGCTGCACAACCGATGGAGTCAACTGGCGCTTGGGCTCGTCTGCATGATCGCGATCTCCAGCCCGCAGTACGTCTGGGCGCTCTTCACTCAGCCGTTCACGGCGGCGTTCGGGGCGAGCCTCGCAGAAGTGCAGGTCACGTTCTCCATTCTGATCGTCCTTCAGACGTTTCTTTCACCGGGCCAGGGCTTTCTGATCGATCGCTTCGGTCCGCGCCTGCTGCTGTCGATCGGCGCCCTTGTCACGGGCTTGAGCTGGATGCTCGCCGCCCAGGTGTCGAGCGTCGGCGGACTGTACCTGACGTACGGGCTGCTCGGCGGCATCGGCACCGGGATCATCTACATCGGCGTCGTCGGCCACATGGTGCAGTGGTTCCCGGACAAGCGGGGGTTTGCCACCGGCTGCGTGGCGGCTGGATACGGCATGGGGGCCATCCTCTTCACGTTTCCCGTGGCGACGACGCTGAGGAGCGCGAGCTATCAGCAGGCGCTCTGGCAGTTCGGTGCGATCTTCGCCGTGACCGGATTTCTTGCGGCGCAGGGGCTGCGGCGCCCGCCAGCACATCACCAGATGCTCCACCCTGTGCGGGTCGAAGGCCTCCCCGCGGCCAGCTCCCGCTCCTACACGCCGCGGGAGATGCTGCGGACGCCCATCTACTGGCTGCTGCTCGTGATGATGACCATGATGTCGACCTGCGGCCTGATGGTGACCTCGCAGATGGGCGCCTTCACGGCCGATTTCGGGATGGCCGATGTGATGGTGTGGGGACTTGCGGTGCTGCCACTCGCGCTCTCGATCGACCGGATCACCAACGGCGTCACGCGGCCGTTCTTCGGGTGGGTGTCGGACCGGATCGGCCGTGAGAACACGATGACGATCGCCTTCACCCTCGAGGGCATCGCCATGACCGCATGGCTGCTCCTGCGCGATCGCCCCGTGCTGTTCGTCCTGCTTTCGGGCCTCGTCTTTTTTGCGTGGGGCGAGATCTTCTCGCTCTTCCCGTCGACGCTGACCGACACGTACGGCACGAAGTACGCGACGGCGAACTACGGCTTCCTGTACATCGCCCAGGGCATCGGCTCCGTGCTCGGCGGGCCGGTTGCCGCCCTGCTCCATGACAGAACCGCTTCCTGGGTACCGGTGTTCACGGTGATCATCGCCATGAACTTCGCCACCGCGTTCCTCGCGTGGTTCGTGCTCAAGCCGACGCGTCGCCGTTGGTTTGCCCGGATGAGCGCGGCGTCAATCGGGCCCGCATAGCGCGGTTCCGCCCGGCGTACTCACCTGGCTGGCGAGAACTTCTGCACGCGCCAGTTGAAGACGTCGCCGACGTAGATGTTGCGCTCGGCATCGAGCTCGACCCAGTGTGCCTCTCCGAACTGGCCGCTCGCCTTGCCGAGGCTCCCGATCGCGCCGAGCACGCGCCCCTCGAGGTCCAGCTTCAGTACCTTCCCCGCATTGCCGTCCGTCAGATAGACGAACCCGTCGCGGCCGAGACCGAGCCCGTTCGGACGGCCGGTCACGGTGAGGCTTCTGACCAGCGTCCCGCGGGCGTCGAAGATCTGAATGCGCCCGTTCTCGCGGTCGGTCACCCACACCAGGCCTTTGGGGTCGACGATGATCGAGTGGGCGACGCCGAAATCGCCGGGGGCGGTCCCCTTCTTTCCCCAGGCGGCCAGGAAATTGCCGTCGCGATCGAACTTGCGCACACGCGCGATGGCGCCGCCGTGACCTTCGGAGACGTACACCTCGCCCGAAGGCCCGAACGCGACATCCGTCGGCTCGCTGAGCAGCGGGAACTTGAACGCCTGATTGAAATCGCCCGCCGTGCCCTGCGCCCCGAGCACCAGCGTCACGCGTCCCTGCCGATTCAGCCGGAGGACCACGTGCGCAGCCACGTCGGTGATCCAGATGTTGTTCTCCCGATCGATCCGCAGCCCGTGCGCGCGCTGGATGAGACCTTCCGCCAGAAACCGGACGAAGGTCCCGTCGCGCCTGAACTGCATCAGCGGATGGGGCCCCCGATTGTAGACGAAGAAGTCGCCGGCGGAATTAATGGCCACCGAGGCGACCGGGCCGAATGTCACGCCGTCCGGCAGCTGAAACGGATCCGGAGCCGCCGTGTACGGGAGCGCAGGCGCATCGGACTGCGCGGGCGCGGCGAACGCCGCAGCGAACGTGCTGCACGCGACGGCGACACCGAGACACAGCGCGCGCATTACCGGCTCTGATTCGTCGACCTGAGCACGTTGCTGGACGCCGCCTGTTCGACGAGCTTTGCGGCGTCCGCGTCGAGCAGGAATCTCTCCGCCACCGCCCGCGAGGCGGCCCGGCGGACCGCCTCGACGTATCCCTCGTGGCTCTTGTAGCGCTCCTCCAGCGACGGCCGCGGATCGCCGGCCGCCTCCCGCTCGGCCCGCGTCGTCGCAAACGGGATCATTCCGCCCGCGTAATTACAAATCTTCCCTTTGTGAAATCCGCCCGCGACGATGTTCCATCCGAGGTAGGTACCGAGCGGCGCGTCACGCAGCACCACCGGGACACCGCCAAGCTCGTTGCCGTCGGCATCGGCGCGCGGCGCCTTCATCCGGATCGCCCGTTTCACGCCGGGCGGGACCCGGGTGGGCACGCCCGATCCGTCCGCGTAGTTGAAATCAGGCCCCCAGTCGTAATCGAGCACCGGATTGACGAGGCCTGTCGGCGCGCCGGCGGGCACGCCCGGGATGTCCGGCAAGCCCATGGCCCTTTTCGTCGGATCGACCAGGTTCCCATTTGCGAGGCTTGGATACCGGCTCGCTGGTGGAGGTGCGTCTTTCATCACCCAGTTGCGGAAGTGGATGCGCAGCGCATTCACCGTTTCGGTGTGCGGCACGGGGTTCGCCGCGAACAGGCCGCGCCCGAAGTTCGCGCCCGGGCATTGCGGCGGATTCGCGGGGGTGACGGTAAAGCCGCCGGCGCCGCCGCCATGCGGCGTACTCGGGATGTAGTAGCGGCGGACGTTCTCGGGGAGCGGAATGTCCCGGTCCGCCGACGTCCCGACAAACGACGGGCTCAGACCGAGCCCCCACATCTCGGCCGCGCCGAAGTGCTCGACAATCTTCGGGCACGTGCGGGTCGCGGTGCACCGATCGAGGAGGCTCGCCTCGGGCAGCCCCCGCACGGGATCCGGCCACTTCGTCCACCACTGCGGCCCCTCCCCGCGCGCCTCGTAAAACATCAACGCGCCATCCGGCATCGCGAACCGCGTGTTCAGGGTCAGCCGGCTGCCGGCAATGATCGGCCACATGCCGTCGTGCACCTGCCGGTTGGCCTCGTCCTGGTTGAACCCGAGCTGCAGAAACGCCCGAAGGAAATTCCCCGACTGCGATCGGCCGCGGCTGATGATCCACGACACGCCGCCGGCGATCGGGTTCGGCGTCCCCTGCTGGTTCTGCTTCGCGTTCCGGAAGAAGGATGCAACGTCGCGGAATGCGGCGTACCCGATGCCGAGCACGTACGGATCCTGGGCCGTGAAGACCACCTGATACAGACGCGCGGGATCGAAGCCCCCCTTCACGCAGATTTGTATTGGATCGGGAGTGCCCGGAAACGGGTTCGCTGCGCTGCAACGCGCCCACGCCCAGTCGCCGCTCGCGATCGTGCGAACCCCGCTCACCTTCCCGTCAATCGACTCCGAGGCATGCGTCTCGAGCGTCGCCTTCGCCGTGTCGAGCGAGGCGGGCGTGTACGGAACCGGGTTGCCCTGAATGAAGAGCGGACGCGAGTCGGGGCCGCTCGCATTGACGATGCGCCCGAGGACCTGACCGGTGACGGGCGACCCGTCGGCGTTCCTGGCGACCGGGACGATTGCGTAGTCGTTGTTCTCGCGCGGCGCGGTGGCGCCGGCGTTGTCGCCCTGCCAGCCGCTGCTCAGGCCGATGTCGCCGGACAGCCGCTCCGCCTCGACGATCGTGATGCGCCCGCCCCGGTTCGGCACGTCGTGCCACAGCAGCCGGCTGCCCTTCGACATGTCGATCGGCTTCACGAGGTAGAACGTCGCGACGTACTCGACCCTGCCGGCCGCGTTGCGCGGCGCGAGCTGGATGTCGGTAATCACACGGTTGTGGGGATCGGCCGGGTCGAGCTCGCCGAACGCGCGGCCCGCCAGCGTCTCGTACGGCCCGGCACTGCCGAAGGATCGGCCCTCGAAGGCCGGCGACACCTTCCGGTCCACGACAATCCGCTTGACCTCGGCCTGCACGGGAGATGCCCAGGCCCAGAGCACCCCGAGCGTGACGAGGGTGACGATACGAGAACGCCCGGCGCTTCGGTTTCCGCGCATCGTGTCTTCCTTTCTGGGGTCGCCGCCTATTTCAGCGACACGTTATGGGTTCCACGGCAGGTGGTCGCCAGGTTCTGCTCGACGCTCGCCTTCTTGTCGTCTTTGGTGATGTCGTAGACGAGCCGCCTGGCCGACGCCGGCAGTGTGTCGATACGCGCCCTGCCGTCGGAGTTCGTTCCGACCTCGAGATCCATCCGCTTCAGGCTCAGGAAGCCGTAGCGGATCCGCACGTGAATGGTGGCCGCGTACACGGGCTTCCCGTCCGCGCCGGTCACGGTGAAGTCTGCGGCGCACGGGCCGAGCCGCGCTTCGATCACCGACAGGTCCGCCGGCTTCGCAGGCTCCTGAGCCGCAATGAAAACGAAAGCAATCAGAGCAAGCATGGCGGAGGGAAGTGTAGCGCACAGCGGGTGGCCTCTAGAATCGGTTTCATGACCGACCACGAGCATTGATTTCGTACGTAGCGCCGGGCTTCAGCCCGGCTAAAGCCGGGCACTACGACCGGAGGTTGTGATTGCGCTGGAAGACGTTCGTCGGATCGTAGGTCCGCTTCACCGACGCCAGACGCGAGTAGTTGTCGCGATAGGCCGCCCGCGCGGCCTCATCACCCTCGGCGGCCGGAAAGTTCGTGTACACGCGCCCTGCGGCGTGTGCCTGCAGCGCTTCCCAGGTCGCGTCGATCCACCCGGTTGAGGCCGGACCGTCCCCCGGGGCATCCCAGCCCGCGGAAACCCAGATATGAACGGCGTTTGCTGTGCGCAGCTCGAACGCGGTGGCGTCGGCCGGCACGCGGCAGACGGCGCCGTGCATGTAGTGATCGAGCCCGATCGCCGCGCCGGAGCCGGGTGCCTCCGCAAGCCGATCGACGATGAGATCGATCGCCTCGGGCGAGAGCCGCTCGAGGTACGACCCTTTGACTGCCGTGTACGTCCTCGGCACGCCGCCGCCGCTCATCGCGAAGGTATCCCCGAAGGCCGCGAGCGGCTGCACGGTGTCCCGGACCGGGGCGCCGAGGCCGCGCAGCGGACGGAGGATGCCGCCGGCCTGCCCCGGCTCTCCCGTCCAGCAGACATTGATGTGGACGGCGGGCTGGCCGTCGCGCGTCAGCACGGCACGGGCCTGCAGCTCGTCCGGCGCGCCCTCCATCAGGTCGGCAAACGCCCGGATCGCGCGTCTCGCGTCGGCCAGCGGGAACGAGATCGTGCCCGCGGTGACGCTGGCCACCGGATACAGCCGGCACGTCAGCGTGGTCGCCACGCCGAAGTTGCCGCCTCCGCCTCGCAGCGCCCAGAACAGGTCGGAATGCTCTGTCGCGCTGGCAACCAGCCGTCGCCCGTCCGCAGAGACGACTTCGGCCGACACGAGGTGGTCGCACGCCGCACCGTGGCTGCCCGACAGCCAGCCCAGACCGCCGCCGAGGATGAAGCCAGCCAGCCCCACGCCAGGACACTGGCCGACCACCGGCACCAGGCCGTACGGCGCGGCCGCGGCCACAAGCTCCCGGGTCGGGACGCCGGCGCCCGCCCGTGCGATCCGCGCCGCCGGGTCGATCGACACCGCATTCATCGCCGAAGTATCGATGACGACCCCGTCGTCGCACGTGCCCCACCCGACGAAGCTGTGGCCGCCGCCTCGCACCGCGAGAGGCACCTGCTGCTCGACCGCCAGCTCGATGGCCCTTGCCACGTCCTCCTCACCCGCGCATCGCGCGATGACGGCGGGGCGCCGATCGGTCAGCGGGTTCTTCCAGAACACGGCCCGCGCGGCGTCGTAGCCGGCGTCGCCGGGCACGATGATGTTGCCGCGGAACCCGGCCCGCATCCGGTCGATCGCCGGCCCGATCGCGGGCGCACCGGTGCCGGCGCGGCCGCACGCCGACGCGGCGAGTGCCGCTCCTGCCCACAGGCTGTTCGCAATGAACTCGCGGCGCGACCGCCTCACCGGCATCACGCCTCGGCGTCCAGCCCCGGCGCCACGGCAAAGCGCGCCGCGATGTCAGCGGGGATCGCGGTCGCCTTGAGCACGTCTCCAGGCTCCCGCCGTACGCACGTCACCGTCATCGTCGCCGCGGCGATGAGGACGTCGCCGCGGATCACGTCGCACACGTACCGGATCGACTTGCCCGAGATGGCGGCGATCCGGATGCGCACGTCGAACTCCTCCTCGAAGCGAAGCGGGCTGCGGAAATCGAACGATGTCGAGACGCGTGGAAACGCGACCTCGGCGCCCGGGGGCGCGATGCTCAGGCCCGCCTCGCGCCAGAGCGCGTGCTCCGCCTCTTCCATGTAGCGGAAGAACCAGCTGAAATGGACGATGCCGGCTGAATCGACCTCGTGAAACTGCACGCGCCGGCGCAGCCGGTACTCGGATTTGGGAGCAGACGCCATCAACAGGCGCTCACAATATACCGTGCCCGTACGTAGTGCCCGGCTTTAGCCGGGCCCGACCCTCGTACTTTGACTCGACACGCACTGCCAGCGGCCGTCGCGCATGATCCAGACGTCCGTATAGCGCAGCCTCACCTCCGCCCGCTCGCCCTGCCGGAGACCGACGACGCGCAGCGTGAAGTGGACGACGGCCGTGTCGCGGTACACCTTGACGGTGAAGTCCTCCTGCACGGCCGACTCCACCGCCTGATTGAACTCCGCCGCCAGCGCCAGCTCCTTCGCCTTGTCCCCCTGGCTTCCATCGTCATAGGTGGCGACGAACTCGTCGGCAAGCAGCCTCCGGATGAAGGCGACATCCTTGCGATAGAAGGCGGCGTTCCACCGGCCCTCCAGTTTGATCAAGACCTCCTGGTCGGACTCGACCGCCGGCGTCTGGGCCAGGACGGACGCGGTCAGCGCGATCAGCCACGCGCAACAGAGCGTATGGAACACTCGCACGTCCGAATCCTAGCATCGCTGCGGCGGCTCCGCGGCTCGATAGGACCAGAACTCGCCGCGGAGCCGCCCTACGTCCTCGCCCCCTTGCCCCCTTGCCCCCTGCTACAATCGCCCGGTCTTCCCTGACACATGACTACGCACACGAGGCCAAAACGTATGACGTGGGTGATCTTCGTCGCCGGCGCAATCCTCTCCTGGGGCGCGTACGGGGTGCTCCTCCATCTGGGACAGATCCAGCTCGGAAACCCGCTCAAGGCGCTGCTCTGTGTCGGCGTCGCGTATTTCCTGATTGGCGTGATCGTGCCGGTGGCCGCGCTCAGCGCTCAGGGCGACCTCGGAGGCTTTTCGTCGAGCGGGCTCATCACGGCCACCATTGCGGGTGCGCTCGGCGCCGCCGGCGCCGCCTGCATCATCTGGGCGTTCCGATTCGGGGGGCTGCCGGTCTATGTCATGCCGCTCGTGTTCGCCGGCGCGCCGATCGTGAACGTGCTGGTCGCGATCGTCATCCATCCGCCCAGGCAGGCGATCAATCCGCTGCTCTTCGTCGGGTTCGTGCTGGCGTCGGTCGGCGCGGGGATGGTGCTCTACTACCGGCCGGCGGCGTAATGCATCGATGATCGATGATCGATGAACTGATCAGCAGTGTGTCCATCGGGCAATTGCGGCATCGGGCCATCAATCTTCAGATTGCCCAATCGATTGCTCCATCGTTCGATGGATGGGGCGATGAATCGATCGTCGATGCCCCAATCGATCCTCAGAGCATCGATCATCGATCATCGATGGCGTAGAGATTCCGAGCCGTCCTGATATACCAGCGGCCGTCGACGAGCGCCGGCGAGGCGAGCGTCCGCTCGCCGAGGCGGTTGACGTGAAGCAGATCGAATGTGGGGCCCGCGCGGACCACGAACGTCTCCCCCTCGTCGTTCGTGAAGAACACCTTGCCGTCCACCGCGACCGGAGAGGCTGAAAACCCTTCGCGCTGGGTGACGCCGAGCCGGCCCTGCCACAGCACGCGGCCCGTCGCCGCCAGGAACGACGTGACGATGCTCGCCATGTCGTTGATCGTGTAGAGCTGCTCGCCGTAGAGGATCGGCGAAGGGACGAACGGTGATCCGCGCGGGCTCGTCCACGAGACGTGCGTCCGGGTCACGTCGCCGCTCCCGCCGGGCCTGATCGCGAGCGTCGGGCCCGCGCGGCCCGAGGCGCAGAACACCAGTCCGTAGCCGACCACCGGGGTCGGAATCACTTCGTAGGTCGTGCCACCGCACCGCCACAGCTCGCGTCCCGTGGCCGGGTCGTACGCGTGCACCCACTGCTGGCCGTTGACGATGACCTCGTCGCGATCTCCCACGCGGACGGCGATGGGCGTCCCCCATCCGACGCTGGCCGTCCGCCGGGTGCGCCAGAGCTCCCGGCCCGTGCGCGTGTCGAACGCGGCGATGAACGACCCCGCGTATTGATCCTGGTACAGGATGATCCGGTCGCGAAACAGCAGCGGCGACCCGGCAGCCCCGTGATAGGGATCCATCGGCCCGAGGTCGCGCTGCCAGACCACTTTTCCGTTGAAGTCGAAGGCCACGAGGCCGCGCGGCCCGAACGAGACGTAGACACGCTCACCATCAGTGGCCGGCGTCGCCGACGCATGCCCGTTCTTGTAATGCGCCCCGGAATCGGTCGGGCCAGACGGCGCCGGAGCCTCCCAAAGCATCCGTCCATCGGACCGCCGGAATGCCAGCAGCGACAGCCGGCGGCCGCCCTCGTACGCGGTGGTCACAAACACGTGGTCGCGCCAGACGATCGGAGACGAGTTGCCGCCGCCCGGCACGGGCGTCTTCCAGGCGATGTTCTGCGCCGGCGACCACGTATCCGGATAGCCGCTGCCGGTCGCCAGCCCCTGTCCGGACGGCCCGCGCCATCGCGGCCAGTACTTCGCCGCCTCGCCCTCGTCCGCGATCATGCGGATGGGCGGTTCCTGGCCCTGGGCGACCTGCGTCGGCGGCAGCAGCGCGATGAGCGCTGCGAGTATAGAGAGCTTCAGTGTCATCGCAGGTCGTAGGCCGCCATCTCGGCCAGGTTGCGAATCAGGAGGTATCCACCGGCCAGCGCTGGATGGTTCCAGGTCTTGCCGCTCAGCGCCGGAAAGCGTACGAGCTCCTCATGCCGCTCGGGCGTGGCACGCACGAGCGCGAGGTCGCCGTCTTCGGTCAGCACGATGAGGTGCCCGCTGGCGAGCACGACCTGGCCGTAGCCGTAGCGCCCGCCCTTCCACCGCAGATCGCCGGTTGCCGCATCGATGCAGGCGAGGATCGCTTCATCGAGGCCATAGATGAAGCCCTCGTGCAGCACGGAGCTGGTGAACTGATTTTTCATACGGTTGTTGCGCCAGACCTCCCGCACCGAGAACGACCCGCCTGCCCGCGTCAGCTCGATGACCGCCGCGCCGGTGCCATAGCCTGATGAGAGGAAGACGCGGTTGTCGCCAATGACAATCGGCTGGCCGGCATTGATGTCGAAGGAGGTCCGCCACGGATATTCCCAGAGCAGCTCGCCGCGTTCGGGCGACACGCCGATCAACCGGGCAGCCGCAAAGACCAGCATCTGCCGGACGCCCTCCAGCGTGACAAGCATCGGTGAGGAGTACGCCTGCTTGTCGTTGAGGCTCGACCAGCGGCGGACCCCCTGCAGGCGATCGTAGGCGACCACCGACCGGCCGTTCGGTCCTCCGGGCAGCACGACGACCGTCTCGCCCACCACGAGCGGTGAAGCGGCCATGCCCCAGTCGAGATTCGTGGCGCCGTTGTCCTCAAGCATGTTGAGGCGCCACAGCGTGCGGCCCGATGCCTCGTCCAGCGCCCGCAGCTCTCCGGCCGCCCCGAGCGCGTAGACGACGCCGTCGGCCCACGTCGGCGTGGCGCGGGGGCCGTCGCCGCCCAGCGATTCGCGGAAGAGCGTCTCCCATCCGTTCGTCCAGAGCTCGCGCCCCGAACGCACGTCATACGCGGCCACGACTTCCTGCGGTCCCCGCTGCTCGATGGTGAAGGCGCGATCGCGCGCGATCGCGAACGAGGCGTAGCCTCCGCCGGCCGGCTGCTTCCAGATCGGCTGCAGGCCCTGCGCGGGCCACTTCGTCTGGATGGGACGCTCGCGGTAGTGCCCGTCGCGGAACGGGCCGCGGAAGTCGGTCCAGTAGGGCGGCGCTCCAGCGTCCGCAGCCGCCGGTGCGCCTGCCGCCGTCCCCACGGGATCCACAGCCGGCGACGCTGCGCCCGGCGCCGCCGCCGGCTCCACGTCCGCGACGCTCCGCTCAACCTGCGCGCGCTGCGCCACGCGGTGCCGGGCGATCAGCTCAGCCTGTGTCCCGGCGTCGACGACAAACGTCAGGCGCGGCGCTCCCCCGCCGTCGAGCCGGACTCGAAGGCCGAAGAACTGGTACAGCACTCCGGCCAGCACCACGGCGGCCAGGAGAGCCAGGGCGACGACACGCAGGAGGCGGCGAATCATGAATCAAATGTGCCTAAGGTACCTGAAGTGCCGGGAACCGGTTTCATAACCGGCCACGGGCGCCCAATTCCGTACGTAGTGCCGGGCTTCAGCCCGGCTGAAGCCGGGCACTACGTCGGCTATGAAACCGCTTCTACTCACTTCGGAGCGATTCGAGGAGCGGACCTCGTACCACCATCCGCGTT
>Ga0156172_1062_pt3 | contig 19095 bp, 18 predicted proteins | sample RifCSPlowO2_12_FD_107825 | JGI IMG/M metagenome (GOLD analysis project Ga0156172, IMG submission 107825) | Acidobacteria bacterium RIFCSPLOWO2_12_FULL_67_14 | reverse complement strand
ACGACATGGGCGATCTCGGGCCCGAACAGCTCGGCAATCCGTTCGGGCGTCGTCAGCGTGTCTTCGACCACGTCGTGAAGCAGCCCGGCCGCGACCGCAACGACGTCGAGCTTCATGTCGGCCAGCAGCTCGGCCACCTCGAGCGGGTGCACCAGGTAGGGCTCGCCCGAGTGGCGGACCTGGCCCTTGTGCTCGAGCGCCGAGAAGACGTACGCCCGCCGCAACAGCTCCAGGTCGGCATCTGGGCTGTAGCTCCGCACTTTTTCGAGGAGCGTTTCGAAGCGAATCATCCTGACGCAAAGCCTGCTGGGCGCGATGCCGGCCCGGCTACGGCGGCGACGGCCGGTGCCCCAAACCCGGTGTCTAACTACTCCGACGGCGACGGATTCGCGCCGGGACAATGGCGCCATCCTCATGATAGGAGTGGGGTTCGGGGGGGTCAAGGCGCGCGAGAAAGGCGCTTGACTCGGCGAAAAACTGGTCACTATACTAGCGCGCTTACAGTACTGATGGCAGGTGCCGCCTGCCCGGTCGCGCGCGAGCGATGCCGTCAACGCAGTAAGATGAAGGATTCGTGGCGCGGCCCGTGGCGCGTCGACCGAGATGCAAGGGGGATTAGGATGCGGAAGTTTTCGTCACAGGCCGTCTTCTCATTGGTCGTCCTCAGCTTTGTCGTGACCGGATGCAGCCAAGTGAGAACGCTCCAGGCCAGAATGGCGTTCCGAGAGGCGAATGGCCTGTACCAAGGGCAGGAGTGGAAGGAGGCAGTCCAGAAATATGAAGAGGTCATCGCGGCCAATCCGACGGATCCGCAGCTCTTGACAGCCTATTTCTTCCTTGGCAACAGCTACGACAACATGTACCGACCGGGTCGTACCGATGACCCTGCCAATGACGCGCTCCTGGCAAAGGCGATCGACAACTACAAACTCGCGACCGAGCGGATTCAGGACAATCCGCAGATCAGGACGCTCGCGCTCCAATACCTGGTGGCGGCGTACGGCCCCGATAAGCTGAACGACCCGTCGCAGGCCGAGCCGCTGCTGAAGCAGATGATTGACCAGGACCCGATGGAAGCGCCGAATTACGTCTTGCTGTCCAGACTCTACGAGGACGCCGGCGATTATGAGAACGCGGAGGCGGCGCTGGTCAAGGCGCGGGAAATGCGGCCAACCGACCCGGTCGTGTACACGACCCTGGCGGCCTACTACGACCGTCAAGGCAACTTCGACAAGCTGGTCGAGGCGCTCGAGGCGCGCGTCGCGCAGGAGCCGAACAATCCTGAAGCCCATTACACGATCGCCACGTACTATTTCAACAAGGCGTCTCGGGATTTCAGTCTCACGGACGCAGAGAAGGGCAAGTACGCGCAGGCGGGGGTCGCCGCGACCGACAAGGCGCTCGCCATCAACAAGGACTACATGGAGGCGCTCATCTTCAAGAACCTGCTGCTGCGCGTCCAGGCCACCATCGAACGGAACGTCGGTCGGCAACAAGCGCTGCTGAAAGAAGCGGACCAGCTCCGCAATCGCGCCGAAGAGCTACGGAAGCTCAAAGCCGCCGGCCTCCCCGGATAAGATCCACGATCGTTGATGCCCGGGCCGCCCCAATCGGGGTGGCCCGTGTCATGTACAATTTTGCGCACGCCCCTGGCACGCGACATGGCCTGGCGCTCTTCAAGCTCCTTCACGCGCCCGTCACGACGCGTTGATACCTTCCTCGTGGCCTCTGCACCTCACTCCTTGGAGAACATGACGATGCACATCAGACGTTGGCTCGCGCTTTTCGTGTTCTGCGCCGCAGCGTGGCCTCTCGCCGTCTACGGGCAGGGCGTCACGACCGGCAGCATCACCGGCGTGGTCAGCGACCCCAATCAGCAGCCGCCGGTCGCGGGAGCGACCGTCATCGCGATTCACGAGCCGTCCGGCACCAGCTACGAAGCCGTCACGCGCGCGGACGGCCGGTTTTCGATTCCAGGCATGCGGGTGGCGGACCGTACAGCGTCACGGTCGCATTCGGAGGGGGCGGCGGCGCCGCCTTTCAGCCGGAGACGCAGGCCGATGTGACCGTGAACCTGGGCGTCGCCACCGACTTGACCTTCGTCGTGCGTCCGATTGCCGTTCAGGAAACCGTCACGGTGACCGCGCAGGTCGATCCGGTATTCAGCTCGAGCCGCACAGGCGCGGCGACCGCCATCGGCCGTCAGGAAATCGAGCTGATTCCGACGCTCTCGGGGCGTATCGGCGATGTGACGCGTCTGACGCCACAGGCCTCCGGCGGCTTCAACAGCTTCGTCGGCCAGGACGGCAGGATGAACAACATCACGGTCGACGGATCCTCGTTCAACGCGACCTTCGGCGTGAGCAGCAGCCAACCGGGCGACCGCACCGGCGTCGCCCCGATCTCGCTGGAATCGATCGAGCAGATTCAGGTGAGCGTGGCGCCCTTCGACGTCCGGCAGGGCAGCTTCATCGCCGCGGGCGTCAATACGGTGACGCGCAGCGGCGCGAACGAGCTGAGCGGATCCTTTTACCACCGTATGCGCAGCGACGACTGGGTCGGCACCGACGCGGCGGGCCGGTCGGTCAATCCCGGCACGTTCAAGTTCCGGAACACCGGCGGGTGGGCATCGGGCCTGATCATCCGCAACAAGTGGTTCGCGTTCGGCAACTACGAGGACGAAAAAGAAGCGCGTCCGCTGAATATCTTTCGAGCGAATCGTGGCGGCGAGCCGGTCGGCGGCAACGTGACGCGGGTCCTCGAATCGGATCTGACGGCGCTCAGCTCGTTTCTGCGATCGACGTTCAACTACGAGACGGGACCGTTCGAGAACATCGACGATGAAACGCCGGCGAAGCGCTTCCTGATCCGCAGCGACTACAACATCAACAACGCCAACAAGGTGAGCTTCCGCTACAATCAGCTCGATTCGTTCACCGATACGTTCATTTCGAGCTCCACGTCGGCGCTGCGCGGCAGAGGATCCGCGAGCACCACGTTTCTGAGCTTCCAGAACTCGACCTATCAGGTCCTGGAGGACATCCGCTCGGGAATCGGCGAGTGGAACGCAGTCATCGGCAGCACGATGGCGAATTCGTTCCAGAGCGGCTACACCTATCAGGACGAAAGCCGGGCGTCGCGCGGGTCGCTGTTCCCGCTCGTGGATATTTTCGAGGGCGGCACGGCATACACGACATTCGGCTTCGAGCCGTTCACGTTCCAGAACGAGCTGCGGTACAGCACCTTCCAGCTGCAGGACAACTTCACGAAGTTCACGACGCGACATACGCTGACCTTCGGCGCCTATGCCGAGAAGTTCCATTCTGACAACGTGTTCTGGAGCTGCTGCCCGCAGAGCGGCTATTCGTACAATTCGCTGGCCGACTTCCTGGCGGATGCCAACGGCTACCTGGCCAGTCCGAATCGCACGATGTCCCCAGTGACGCTGGGGCAGTTCCATATCCGGTGGAGCAACATTCCAGGCCTCGACAAGCCGTTGCAGCCCCGCGACGTGTGGTACTCGGCCGGGTACGCGCGGGACGAGTGGCGGCCGGGCCGCAATCTGACGGTCACCGGTGGACTTCGGTTCGATGTGTCGGCCTTCAAGAACACGGCCTTTGAGAACCCGGCGGCCGATGCGCTGACCTTCCGCGACGAGCGCGGGAATCCGGTCCAGTACGACACCGGCCGGATGCCGGACACGAAGGTGCTCTGGTCGCCGCGCGTCGGCCTCAACTGGGATGTCGCCGGCGATCAGATGACACAGGTCCGGGGCGGAACGGGCGTGTTCAGCGGCCGTCCTGCCTACGTCTGGATCTCGAATCAGCTGGGCAACACCGGCGTGCCGATTGGCGAGCGCCGAGTCGACAACACGACGGCGTTTCCGTTCAACCCGAACCCGGATGCCTACAAGCCGACCAGCGTCACCGGCGGCGGTGCGGCGAGCTACCTCCTTAACGTGACCGACCCCGACTTCAAGTTCCCGCAGGTCTGGCGCAGCAACATCGCCGTCGATCGGCGGCTGCCCTGGGGGCTCGTCAGCACGACTGAGTACCTGTACGCGAAGGACGTGAACGGCATTTATTACATCAACGCGAACCTGCCGGCGCCGCAGGCGTCGTTCGCCGGTCAGGATTCGCGTCCGCGGTGGGTCGGCGTGCCCTGCGCAGCCAGGGGTCAGGCCGGCGGCTGCGTCAACCGGATCAACAACGATCCCGGCAACCAGGTCACAGCCAATTACGTGCTGAAGAACGGGAACAACGGGAGCTCGTGGAATTTCGCGCAGTCGCTCTCCAAGACGACGGCCTTCGGTCTCTCCGTACGCGGCGCCTACAGCTACGGCGTTTCGAAAACGATCGTCGATCCCGAGTCGACGGCCGCTACGAGCTACCAGCGGATGGCCACGAGCGGCAACACGAACGATCCTGTCGCGACGCACTCGCTCTGGTCGCCGGGACACCGCGTGTTCGCGCTCGTGAATTACCGGCGCGAGTACTTCAGCTTCGGCGCCACGTCGATCTCGTTCTTCTGGGAAGCGCGACACAACCAGGCGTCGAGCACGCCCTCGTCGCGCATCAGCTACGTCTTCGCGGGCGACATGAACAACGACGGCGTCAGCACCAACGATCTGATCTACGTGCCGCGCGACGCATCGGAAATGAACTTTGTCACCTTCACGGCCGGCGGCAGAACCTTTACAGCCGCGGAGCAGGCGGCGGCGTTCGAGCAGTTCATTCAGCAGGACCCGTACCTGCGGAAGCGGCGCGGACAGTATGCGGAGCGGTACGGGGCGGTCATGCCGATGCTGCGCCGGGCGGATCTCAGCATCGTCCAGGACGTCTTTCGCAACCTTCGAGGCAAGCGGAACGCGTTTCAGATACGCGCCGACATCCTCAACGTCGGCAACCTGCTGAACAGCAAGTGGGGCGTCGGCCGTCAGGTCGTCGCGTCCGTCAACACGAACAACCAGGTCCAGGTCCTGACCAACCCCGGCGCCGACGCGCAGGGGCGCGCGACGTATCGCCTCTCGGTCGTGAACAACCAGCTGGTCACGCGGTCGTTCCAGTCGTCGGCGTTCACGTCCGACGTGTACCAATTCATGATCAGCCTGCGGTATTCGTTCAACTGAGTTAGGACTGGGGACTTCAGGCTTCGGCCTTCAGGCGGCAGACGCATGGACAACTCGCACACTGGGGCTTCCCGTATGAGCGAACGAAAACGGGTGGCCCTCATCGCACACGACAATTGCAAGAGCGATCTGCTGGATTGGGCGCGTTACAACCGGGGTACGCTATCGCGCCACGAGCTATATGCAACCGGATCGACCGGGGCGCTCCTGGCGACCGAGCTTGGACTGACCGTCGCCCGGTTCAAGAGCGGCCCGCTGGGACGCGATCAGCAGGTGGGCGCCGCGATCGTTGAAGGGCGTCTCGATTTCGTCATTTTCTTCTGGGATCCGCTGGCCCCTCACCCGCACGATGTGGACGTAAAAGCGCTGTTGCGGATCGCCGTCGTCTACAACATCCCGATTGCGTGCAACCGTTCGACCGCAGATTTTCTCCTGTCGTCGCCCCTCATGAACAGCCCGTACGAGCGGCGCCTGGGCGCACAACATCCTGCGGGCTCCATCGGTCTCCAAGTCCCATAGGTACGGCGATCGAACGTCGCGGGATCACGTCTACCGACGGCCTCTAGTTGAACGGCACCTCGTGCGCGTACATCGTGCCGGCGCGATCCTTGGCCGTGACTCTCACACGCCGGGCGCGGGTGATCGCGCGGCTGAACGGTGTGCCGTCGTTGCTCCTGAAGGTGTTCAGCACGATATCGCGCTTGCTACCGGTTTCCAGGTAGGGCAGCGTCGCCTTGAAGGGGGCAAGACACCAGCTGGAATAATTTACAGCTCGCCCCCGATGACGGGGCCTCCCGTGCGGTTCTCGACCGTAATGTACGTCTGTGAGATCTGGATGGCAAAAGGCGCCTCCGCGCTGCCAGCCGTCCCGGTTGCCCCGGCCTCCTGAGTGCCGGCGGAGCATGCGGCGGCGGCAGCTATGGCGAGGAGCGTAAATGTCGCGCGCAAGGTCGATATTGGAGCGCGGAGCAGACAGCGCATGGTGACCCTCCTTGCGATGTGGGGGCACGTGCGAATCCGGAGAACCCGGCCACGATTCTAGCGCGAAATCAACAGAGGGGAGTACGCCAAACGGGGCCGCCTCCCTCACTGGAGAGACGACCCCGCGAAGCGGGAAGAGCAGGGCGGGTTCTCGGACCCGTCGGTGAGCCGGGGTCCAAAAGGACCCGACTAGGACCCTGGCGGCGGAGCGGCGCCAGCCGCCGCGCGCATTGCCTCGGTCACGATGCCGACCTTGTCGACACCGGCGCCCTTGGCGGCATCGATCACAGCGACGATGTCCCCATACTTGAGCGTGCCCGCCCCCATGATGAAGATCGTCTTCTCCTTGCGTTCCTCGAAGATGGCCCGCAGCCGCTCTCCGAGCTGCGCAATGGAGACATCCTGATTGTTGATTGCGATCCGCTTGTCGGCCGTGTAGCTGACTACGATCTGGTTGACGTCGGGCGCCTGCTGCTGAGCTTGCTGCGTCTCTGCCGGCAGGTTGATGTCGAGCCCTTTCTGCGAAACGATCAGGGCCGCGATGAAAATGACCAGGAGCACGAGCAGCACGTCGATCATCGGCGTGACGTTCATGTCGCACGTGGCCTGCGGTACCTTCGCCTCAAAGACTCGGTCGGCGCCGAAGTGTTGGTGGACCGCCATGGCTACTCGCCTCCTCCAGCTGTCCTTCGGACGTCGGTGATCAGCGCCATATCCTCCACCCCGGCCGCGCGCAGCTCGTCCATCGCGTGCATGACATCGCCGTAATCGGCCTCCTGGTCAGCCTTGATGAGGACGATCTTCTGCTTCTTGCTTTCGAGCGCCTCGTCGATCCGCTCCCGCAGCTCTGTCTCCGCCACTTGTTGGCCATTCACCCAATAGCGCCCATCGCTCGTGATCTGGACCGTCGTGTCGTCCGACGTCTCCGGATGGTCGCTGGTGTTCGCCGCGATCGGCAAGGTGAGGGAGACGCCCTGCTGCACCAACGGAGCGACGAGCATCACGATGATGAGGAGCACCAGCATGACATCGACGAGCGGCGTGACGTTGATGTCCGCCTTGACTTCATTGGCGCCGCTGCCGCCAACCTGCATTGACATGATTCAAAACTCCGTCGCAATTCAGGATCAGTGATTTGCGATTTTGGACTGTCCCAAAATCACAAATCACCACATCACAAATCGCAAATCCTACGCGGTCTTCTTGATGAAGTAGTCCACGAGCTCCGAGGTGGAGTTGTCCATCTCGACGTTGAAGTACTCGAGCCGAGAGGTCAGATAGTTGTAGAACCATACCGCCGGGATCGCGACGAACAGCCCAAGGGCGGTCTCGACCAGCGCTTCGGAGATGCCGGCGGACACGGCGCCGATACCGGCCCCGCCGACCGTGGCAATCCCTGTGAACGCGTTGATGACGCCGACGACCGTGCCGAGCAGCCCGACGAAGGGGGCCGTCGAGCCAATCGTGGCCAGGGCGCTCACGCCCTTCTTCAGGTCGGACGAGGTCAGTGCGGTGGCGCGCTGAATCGATCGGCGCACGGTGTCGAGCACGTCGTCGCGGTTCAACGCCCCGCCGCCGCCGCTCTCCTGCTGGAACTGATACTCCTGCAACCCGGCCATCACGACCTTGGCGAGGTGACTGTAGCGGAAATCCTTCGATCCGGAGAGCGCGATCGCCTCCTTCAGCCGGCCGTCCTTGAGATGCTTCGCCACCTGCGGCGCAAACAGCCGCGACTGCGCACGCGCCTTGTTGAAGGTGTAGATACGCTCGATGGCGACCCCGATCGACCAGAACGACATGATGAACAGCACGATCGCGACAATGATGGCCGTCGTCCCCATCGTCTGGAACATCTCGACGACCGACAGCCCCCCCTCCTGCGCCAATGCCGGCGTACTGGTCAGTACGATCGTCCAGAACCCTGCCGCCGCGATCCGCCCGATGTGACGCACCTTCGCAACTTCCATTACCGCATCCTCCGTATATGTTTCGACGAACGATTCAAACTGACTAGTGGCCTAACTGAGGGTGAACTGAACCGTCACGGTCATGATGACCGGCACGGGCACGCCGTTGAGCAATGTAGGCGTGAACTCCCACTGTCGCACAGCCTCGAGCGCCGCCTGATCGAGCAGCGGAATCGAGCGCAGCACGCGCGCGTCCTGCACCTTCCCGGTCGTGCCGATGGTCGCCTCGATGATGACGATGCCCTGCACGCGCGCTGACTGCGCGATGGGCGGGTACTGCGGACGGACGTCCCTGGTCTTGACCGGCGGCTTGATGGCGCCGCCGACGCGAACGGGCGCCGGTGGAGGTGGTGGCGGTGGTGGCGGTGGAGGCGCTTCGAACACGCCACCCACGATGCCACCCGGCACCGCGGTGACAGCGGCACGTTCAAAGCTGGTGTCCATTTCCGGCACGATCTCCTTTGGCGCTTCGACGGGGGCGGCCGCCGGGTTGACCTCCACCTGCGGCTTCGGCGCCTCCGCCGGCGGCGGTGGTGGTGGAGGCGGTGGCGGCGGTGGCGGTGGCGCGGCGACGAAGGCCATCATGGAGGGCGGTATCGGCAACACGCTAGCCGCCATCAGCGGAATGATGATAAAGGCCAGAACCACGACCGTGTGCACCGCAATCGAGACGGGGATCGTGTACCACTGCTTGGTCCCGAGCTTGATTGAGGGGTCGACGACATCACCAAACATGTTCTCTGCGCGTGGCAACGGTAGCACCTCCTACAGACGTCCATCCCAGGCCGGCTGAGCGGCCGATTATAGCCAGCCCAAGAAACGAGTGTCAACGAGCCAGTTTACTGTCTCGACGGTCCGCCTGTGCGACCCGTCCGGTGCCCGCGATCCGATGGTCGTCAGATTGCACCGCGACCCGACAGGCCGATGAGAGCTTGGACACCGCGCGCTGGTATTATGTTCCGATCATCTCCACGAAACACTCCGACGAGCCACACCAGGTCCGGCGAGCGACCGGCCATTTTATCGCGGTTTGGGGCCAGCGCAACAGTAAAAAGCCTCCTGCGGACCTCCTGTCGGGACGGAACGACTCCCAAAAATTCCCCCATTCCTTGCGTTCCTTGCGCTACGACGTCCGAATCCGCATGCCGTAAAAGGAGCGGTACACGAACACCACCGAGACCGCGAAAAAAGCCGCCGCCAGCAGGTGGCTGACCCCGCTCCCCAGATCGGCAGTCAGCTCCACCGCGAGCTCAACCGCCAGGAGGCCGAAGAGCGTCGTGAACTTGATGACCGGGTTGAGCGCCACCGACGAGGTGTCCTTGAACGGATCCCCGACCGTATCGCCCACGACCGTCGCCGCGTGGAGCGGCGTGTTCTTCATCTTCAACTCGGTTTCGACGATCTTCTTCGCATTGTCCCACGCGCCGCCGGCGTTGGCCATGAACACCGCCTGATAGAGGCCGAAGAGCGCGATCGAGATCAGATACCCGATGAAGAAGTAGGGTTCGACGAACGCAAACGCGAGGGTCGAGAAGAAGACGGTCAGGAAGATGTTGAACATCCCCTTCTGCGCGTACTGGGTGCAGATTTCGACCACCTTCTTGCTGTCGGCCACCGACGCCCGCTCGGCGCTGTCCAGCCGGATATTGGCCTTGATGAACTCGACGGCCCGGTACGCGCCGGTCGTCACCGCCTGCATCGACGCGCCGGTGAACCAGTAGATGACGGCCCCTCCGGTGATGAGGCCCAGGAGGAACGGCGGGTGCATCAGCGACAGCAGCTCGGTATTCTGCGTGAGGCCGTTGGTCAGCAGCACGATCGTGGAGAAGATCATCGTGGTCGCCCCGACCACGGCGGTGCCGATGAGCACCGGCTTGGCGGTCGCCTTGAAGGTGTTGCCGGCGCCGTCGTTCTCCTCGAGCGCCGCCTTCGCCTCCTCGAACCGCACGTCGATATTGAAGTCGCGCTTCAGCTCCTGCTGGATGCCCGGAATCCCTTCGATGACCGACAGCTCGTAGACCGACTGCGCGTTGTCGGTGACCGGCCCGTACGAGTCGACGGCGATGGTCACCGGCCCCATCCCGAGGAATCCGAACGCCACCAGGCCGAACGCGAACACCGCCGGGGCGAGCATCAGGGCCGACATCGACGTGCCCATGGCGCTGACCAAGTAGGCAATCGTCATGAGCGCCACGATGCTCAGCCCGATCCAGTAGGCACTGAAGTTACCCGCGACGAGACCGGAGAGGATGTTCAGCGAGGCGCCCCCCTCGCGCGACGACGTCACAACCTCGCGCACGTGGCTCGATTCCATCGACGTGAAGACCTTCACGAGCTCCGGAATGATCGCGCCGGCCAGCGTGCCGCAGGTGATGATCGTCGAGAGCTTCCACCAGAGCGTGCCGTCCCCGAGATCGAAGATCAGGAGGTAGGACACCACGTACGTCAGCACAACCGAGACGATCGAGGTCAGCCACACCAGCTGCGTCAACGGCGCCTCGAAGTTCATGCGCACGGCGTTCGCGTACCGCGCCTTCGCCAGCGCGTGATTCAGGAGGTACGACCCGCCGCTGGCGAGAATCATCATGATGCGCATGACGAAGATCCAGACCAGGAACTGCACCTGGGTGGCGGCCTGCGGCACGGCGGTCATGATGAATACGATGAGCGCCACGCCGGTGACGCCGTACGTCTCGAACCCGTCGGCGCTCGGCCCCACCGAGTCGCCCGCGTTGTCACCGGTGCAGTCGGCGATAACACCAGGATTCCGTGCATCGTCTTCCTTGATGTTGAACACGATCTTCATCAGGTCCGACCCGATGTCGGCAATCTTGGTGAAGATGCCGCCCGCGATACGGAGCGCCGACGCGCCGAGCGACTCGCCGATCGCGAAACCGATGAAGCACGGACCCGCGTAATCGCCGGGGATGAAGAGCAGGATGAACAGCATGATCAGCAGCTCGACGCTGATGAGCAGCATGCCGACGCTCATGCCGGCCCGGATCGGGATCTCGTAGACGGGATAGGGGCGCCCTCCCAGGCTCGCGAAGGCGGTGCGGGAATTCGCGTAGGTGTTCACCCGAATCCCGAACCAGGCGACGCCGTAGCTGCCGAGGATGCCGACCACGCTGAAGGCCAGGATGACGGCCACGCGCATCGCATCCATTCCCGAGAGCACCCCGAAATACAGCACGATGATGACGGCGATGAAGACTTCGAGAATCGCCAGGAACTTGCCCTGCTGGATCAGATAGGTCTTGCAGGTCTCGTAGATGAGCTCCGAGATCTCGCGCATCGATCGATGCACCGGCAGGTTCTTCAGCTGGGTGAGGATGACGAGGCCGAAAATCATGCCGAGCAGCGAGACCCCCAGGCCGCTCATGAGGAGCGTCCGGCCGTTGTAGCCGCCGACGTCCACCAAGTCGAGCGGCGGAAGCACGAGGCTCGCCTCGCCGCCACCCGCCTGCTCCTGCGGCGCGAGCGCCTCGGGCTGCTGCGCGGACGCGACGGCGGCCGCCGTCACCAGCAGCGCCACAGCGGCCACCAGAACCTTCATCCACCGATTGAACGACGCGATCATCCTGCCCACTCCTCTCCGATCAAGAACGTCCTGCGCCCGTCTGGTCGTCGTCCGTCTTCCCGCGCATGCGGTCGGGCAGCGACATCCCCCCGGTCAGGAAGATGCGGATGCCCTCTTCGACCGTGACATCCGGAAAGAACACCGCGTCGCGCGGAAACACCGCCACGTCGCCGAGGTACAAATGGTTGGTCGGCACGTACAAGGCGACCATCGTTTCCGCGCCCCGCCCGCGATCGACGCTGAACTCCTTGGTGAGAAATCCCATCACCATCCCGCGCCGCGGGTCGTCGACCATCACGACGCGCTTGAACCCGTACTCGTTGTCCGGCGAAAACGCGACCACCAGCTGCTTCACCGGCGCGTAGATCGTCCGGAACACCGGCACCCGCATCAGCCACTCTTCGCCGCGCGCCACCACCCGGCGTCCGAAGACGTTGGTCGCGACCCCGCCGACCGCGAGCACGACGAGGAGCGTGATCAGGATGCCGAGCCCCGGCACTTCGCGGCCCAGTACCCGCGTCGCCATCGGGGCCGTGAAACCGTCAATGATACTGAAAATCCAGATCAGCGCGGCCACGCTGATGACCAGCGGCACCGTGACGAAGAAGCCCGTGATGAAGCTGCGCCGCAGCCACTGCATCGGCCGCTACCCCGCAGGCAGGAGCGCCAGCAGCGCCAGGCCGAACGCGATCCGGTACCACGCGAACGGCGCAAATCCCGACCGCCGGACGAACTGCAGGAACGGCCGGACGACGAGCGCCGCCGAGACGAACGCCGCCACAAAGCCGATCGCAATCTCGAGGGCCCGCGCCCCCGTCAGAAACTCCCGCACCTGCACCAGCTCGTACACGAACGCCGCCGTCATCGTCGGCATCGCCAGAAAAAAGGAGAACTCCGCCGCCGCCGGACGGTCGAGGCGCATCAGCATGCCGCCGACGATGGTGGACCCGGACCGGGAGACACCCGGCACGAGCGCCAGCACCTGGCAGAGACCCACGCCGAGGGCCCGCCCCACCGGGGTCCGCTCGGCGTCGAACACGATCGGCGAGGGGCGGAACCGCTCGACCACCAGCATGACCAGGCCACCGGCGATGAACGCCACGGCGATGACGCGTGCACTCTCGTACAGAACCGTCTGGACGTAGTCGGCAAAAAGCGCTCCGGCCGCCAGGGCCGGGAGGCATCCGACGATCACCATCAGGGCAAAGCGCCTCGCATCGACGTCGGTGCCAAGGCCGCTGACGACGGTCGCAATCTTCGCGCGGTACAGCCACATGATCGCCAGGACCGATCCCAGTTGAATCATCACGGTGAAGGCACCGCCCGGGTCGTCATAGCCGAACAGCCGGCCGGCAACCAGCAGATGCGCGGTCGATGAGATCGGCAGGAACTCGGTGAGCCCCTGAAGGATGCCGAGGAGCGCAGCGGTGACGTACGTCAAGAAGCCCGCGCGCCGCGCGCCTTCCGACCGCGCGTCTCAGGCCTGGCCGGGGCCGCGGCGGCCGCCACAGCCGCCCGCCGGCGGTGGCTCAGAACGATCGCAATCGCGGAGGCGATGAAGACCGTCGAATACGTGCCGCTGATGATGCCCACCAGCATGGTGAACGCAAACCCGCGAAGCACTTCACCCCCGAACACGTACAACGAGAGCACCGCGAGGAAGGTGGTCCCGGCCGTGATGATCGTGCGCGACAGCGTCTGGTTCACGCTCGTGTTGACGACCTGGTCCAGTGTGTCGCGCCGCATCGACCGCAGGTTCTCCCGCACGCGGTCGAAGACGACGATCGTGTCGTTGACCGAATAGCCCGTAATCGTGAGGATGGCCGCCACGACGTTGAGCGACAGCTCGTAGCCGAAGAAGGCGAGGAAGGCGAACGTGACGAAGATGTCGTGAAACGTCGCCACGATCGCGCCCACCGCGAAGGTGAACCGGAACCGGACGGCGATGTAGATCATGATCGCCACGATGGAGGCCAGCGTGGCGTAGACCCCGCGACGCTGGAGCTCGGCGCCGATGACGGGGCCCACCAGATCGCGTTGAATCACCTGGAAGCTCGGCAGCCCCGCCTTCTGCAGCGCCTGCTCGATTTGCTGCGATCCCTGCTCGAGGCTGGCGCCCTGCTCGCGCGCCAGCGTCTGCGGGAGCCGGATCAGCCACTGGCGATCTTCCGCCTCGCCGTACCGCTGCACCCCGACTTCGCCCCCCACGTTGGTCACGGCGCGGCGCACCTGATCCTCACTCACCGCCTGATCGAACTGCACGACGACGATGGTGCCGCCGGAGAAGTCGATACCGAGCGGCATGCCGCGCGTGGCCATCGTCGCAGCGCCGGCAATCACCACGAGCAACGACAAGACGATGGCATGCCACCGCCAGCGGATGAAGTTGTAGTTGGGGTTCCTGAAGATCTGCATAGCCCCTCAAATACTCAGCGTCTGCACCTGGGCGCGCCGCGCCAGCACCAGTTCGAATATCGTCCGGGAGACGAACACCGCGGTGAACACATTCGAGGCCAGCCCGATGATGAGCGTCGTCGCAAACCCGCGGATCGGGCCGGTGCCGAAGTTGAGCAGCAGCAGGGCTCCGATGAGTGACGCCACGTGCGTGTCGACAATCGTCCACCAGACGCGATCGAAGCCGGCGTTGACCGCGGCGCGGACGCCCTTGGCCGTGCCGAGCTCCTCCTTGATACGCTCGAAGATCAGCACGTTGGAGTCGACGCCCATGCCGATCGTGAGGATGAAGCCCGCAAAACCCGGCAGCGTCATCGTCGCGTCGAGATACGCCATCATCCCGAGCAGGATCGCAAGGTTGACGGCAATCGACGTGAGCGCGTTGATGCCGGCGAGCTTGTAGTAGAGCAGCATGAAGACCACGACGAGCAGCAGGCCGCCGACGGCCGCCGTGACGCCCGCGCGAATCGACTCGGCGCCGAGCGATGGTCCGACGGTCCGCTCCTCGAGAAAGTCCATCGGGGCGGGCAGCGCGCCGCTCCGCAGCACAAGGGAGAGGTCCCCGGCCTCCTGCTGCGTGAAGCTCCCCGTGATCTGCCCCTCATCCGTGATGCGCGACTGGATGACCGGCGCGGAAACCACCCGGCCGTCGAGAATGATCGCCAGCTGCCGGTTGATGTTCTGCTCGGTGAGCTGGCCGAAGCGCCGGGCGCCGTCCTGGTTGAGCGAGAACCCGACCGCCGGCAGGTTGTTCTCGTCGAGCGAGGCGCGCGAGTTGCGGAGATCGCGCCCGGTGATCGGCGCGACGCGGCGCACCACGTAGTACACCGTGCCCGGCGTCCCGCCGCCGGTGGCCGCGACGTCCTCCGAGCCGGGCACAATCTGCAGGTCCGGCGGCACGCTGTTGTTGTACGCCTGCTGCGCCGCCTCCTGGCTCGGGAACGGGCCCTGCTCCACGATCTTCAGCTCGAGCAGCGCCGTCGACCGGATGATCTCCTTGGCTCGCTGCACGTCGGTGACGCCCGGCAGTTGCACGAGAATCTGATTGGCCGGGCCGTGGCGGGCGACAATCGGCTCGACGACGCCCAGCTCGTTAACCCGGCGCTCAATCGTCTGAAGCGCCTGCGTGACCGCCTCTTCGCGAAGCTGATTCGCGATATTCGGGCGCATGGTGTACGTGTAGCGGCCCGCCCCCGGCGAGCGGCTGAACACGGTGTCCACTTCAACCGCGGTCTGCCGGAACGCCTGATCGTTCTGGATGCCTTCGATCACGAACTCGGTGGGGCCGGTCACTTCGAGCTTCGAGGAGGCGACGGTGGCGCGGGTGAGGCTTTCGCGAAGCCGCTCCACGGTGGTCTCCGTCTCGATCCGCAGCGCCGCGTCGGTCTGCACGCGCATCACGAGGTGCACGCCGCCCTTCAGATCGAGGCCGAGGTTCACCTTCTCGGCGGGCGGATAGAACGACCAGACCGCCAGCGCGATGACGGCCACGATGGTGAGAACTCTCCAGCGCAGGTTCTTGTTCACGACTGACTCTCCGTCGCGACCGGCTCCTGGCCCTGATAGCCGACGACCGCATTGCGCGAAATCTCGACGCGGACCTTGTCGGCAACCTGAATCTGCACCGACTGGTCGCCAAGCCGCGTGATGGTGCCGAACAGGCCGCCCGACGTGACGACGCGATCCCCGACCTTGAGCGCCGCCAGAAACGCCTGCACCTTCTGCCGGCGGCGCTTCATCGGCAGCAGGATGACGAAATAGAAGATGCCCAGCACCAGCACGAACGGGATGAGCTGTACCAGCCCGCTCGCGCCACCTGGCGCCGGCGCGCCCATGGCCAGGAGTACCGTGTTATGCCACGTCATGAATCAAGGGGATCGCAGGAACTCCTGCCTGAAAGTCTCAAACGTCCGAAACGCTATAGCGTCCCTGATCCTCCGCATCGTGTCAAGGTAGAAGCTGAGATTATGCAACGTGTTAAGGGCAGCCGCCGTCATTTCGCCGGCGAGGTACAGATGTCTGAGGTAGGCGCGCGAATGATGCCGGCACGTGTAGCAGCCGCACAGCGGATCGATCGGACCGTCGTCTTCGGCATACCGGACGTTCTTGATGGTGAGCCGCCCCTGGCTGGTGAACAGCTGGCCGTTGCGGGCGTTGCGCGTCGGCAGCACGCAGTCGAACATGTCGATGCCGCGCGCCACGCACTCCACGAGATCCTCTGGCGTGCCGACGCCCATCAGGTACCGCGGCCGATTGGCCGGCAGCCGGCGGGCCGTCTCCCCCGCAACGGCGTACATCTGATCGATCGGCTCTCCGACGCTGAGCCCGCCAATCGCGTAGCCGTCGAACCCGACCGCCACGGTCGCATCGGCACTCTCGGCCCGCAGGTCCGGATGGACCCCGCCCTGCACGATGCCGAACTGCGCCTGGCCCGGATTCGAGACGGCGACGCCGGAGGCAGATCCGGCCCGCAGCTCGGCGTGCCGGCGGCGGGACCGCTCCGCCCATCGAGCCGACCGCGCCACGGCTTCGGCCACCTCGTCACGCGCGGCCGGAAACGCGACACACTCGTCGAGCACCATGGCAATGTCGGAGCCGAGCCGCGCCTGAATGTCGGTCGCCCGCTCCGGCGTCAGGAGATACCGCGTCCCGTCCAGATGGGACCGGAAGTCAGCCCCCTCGTCGGTAATCACCCGCCGTTCCGCCAGGCTGTAGACCTGGAACCCGCCGCTGTCGGTCAGCATCGGGCGGCTCCACCCGATGAAGCGGTGCAGCCCGCCCCGCCGGGCAATCAGCTCGTCGCCCGGCCGCAGCAGCAGGTGATAGGTATTGGCGAGGATGATCTCGGCGCCCGCCTCTTCCACCTCGCGGTGCCGGACGGCCTTGACGGCCCCCTGGGTGCCGACCGGCATGAACGCGGGGGTCTGCACGATCCCGTGCGGCGTCTGCAGCTCGCCGAGCCGGGCCTCGCCGTCGGTCGACCGGAGCCGGAAGCTGAACGCGGGCACACCTTAAGATATAGGTGAAGCCGCAGTGAAAAAACTCCGCGTTGGCGTCATCTTCGGGGGCCGATCCAGCGAGCACGAAGTGTCGGTGGCGTCCGCCGCGTCCATCTTCCGGCACCTCGACCCGGCGAGATACGAGGCAATCCCGATCCGGATCGAGAAATCAGGCCGGTGGCTCCTGGGCGGCACGGCGCCGCAGGCCATTTCCGCCGCGGCCGTCATCGAGGGACAGCGGAACGACGCGCTGCAGGCGGTCGAGCCGTCCGCCGCGGTGACGGCGCCCGGCCTCGACGTGATCTTTCCGGTGCTCCATGGCCCCTACGGGGAAGACGGAACCGTCCAGGGCCTGCTCGAACTGGCCAACGTGCCGTATGTCGGGGCGGGTGTGCTCGGGTCGGCGGCCGGCATGGACAAGGGCGTCATGAAGACGCTGTTTGCCGCGTGCGGGCTGCCGATTGTCGCCCACCTGGTCATCCTGCGCCGCGACTGGGACCAGGATCCGCGTACGATCGCGGCCCGTGTCGCCTCCAGCCTGGGGTTCCCCGTGTTCGTCAAGCCGGCCAATCTCGGATCGAGCGTCGGCATTTCGAAGGCGTGCGGGCAGGAGGAGTTCGACCGGGCGATGGCACTGGCGCTCCAGTTCGATCGGAAGATCGTGATCGAAGCCGCCGTGCCTGACGCCCGCGAGATCGAGTGCGCAGTCCTCGGCAACGACGAGCCGCGTGCTTCCGTGCCCGGTGAGGTCGTTCCGTCCCGCGAGTTCTACGACTACGAAGCCAAGTACCTGGACGACACGTCCGAGCTCATCATCCCTGCGCCGCTCACCGGCCCGCAGACAGCGGAGATCCAGCGGCTGGCTGTCGAGGCGTTCCGGGCCGTCGAAGGGGCCGGGATGGCGCGCGTCGATTTCCTGCTCGCCCGCGCCACCGACGAGATCTTCGTCAACGAGGTCAACACGATCCCGGGCTTCACGACGATCAGCATGTATCCCAAGCTCTGGGAGGCCTCCGGGCTGCCCTATCCGGCGCTCCTGGATCGCCTCATCGCGCTGGCCCTGGAGCGGCACGCCGAGAAGCAGCAGCTGCGCACCAGCATCACGTGAGACGAAACCACCGAGACACCGAGACACCGAGCACATTTGGCGTTCCGTCCCGGTGCCTCAGTGCCTCGGTGGTTTTCGTGGCGGTCGTTGCGGTACTTCCACTTCCAGCTCAGGAATCTGATTCGCCCGTGCGCGGCCTCACCGGCGCAGCGGAGCTCGCACGCGTCTACGACGCCGTCTTTGACGCGCGCTTCGACGAGGTGCCGGCGCTGCGGGCCGCGGCGTGTCCGCCGGCTCCTGCCGAAGCCTGCGAGGTACTGGATGCGGTGGCGATCTGGTGGCGCATTCGGATCGACCCGCACAACACCGCCCGCGACGCCGCGTTCCGGTCGCAGGTCGAGGCCGCGATTGCCGCGACGAGCACGTGGGCCAGGCGTGAACCGCAGCGCGCCGAGGCCTGGTTCTACCTCGGCGGCGCGTACGCGGCCCGGGTCGAGTGGCAGGTGCTTCGCGGCCATCACCTGGCCGCCGCTCGCGACGGCGGGCGCATCAGGCAGGCGCTCGAACGCGCCGTCGCGCTCGACCCCGGGCTGACCGATGCCTACTTCGGGCTGGGCCTGTACCGCTACTACGCGGATGTCGGCCCCCGCGTGCTCCAGATGCTGCGCTGGCTCCTGCTGCTCCCGGGTGGCGACCGCGCCCGCGGGCTCGAGGAGATGCTCCGAGCGCGCGAGGCCGGACAGCTGCTGCGGAGCGAAGCCGACTACCAGCTCCATCTCATCTATGTCTGGTACGAGCAACAGCCCGCGCGGGCGCTCGATCTGCTTGGGGAGCTTCAGTCGCGCCATCCGCGCAACCCGCACTTCCGGCAGGCGACGGCCGAGATACTGGACTTCTCCATCGACGATACGGATGCCAGCCTGCGAACGTGGACGGCG
>Ga0156172_1146_pt2 | contig 19300 bp, 13 predicted proteins | sample RifCSPlowO2_12_FD_107825 | JGI IMG/M metagenome (GOLD analysis project Ga0156172, IMG submission 107825) | Acidobacteria bacterium RIFCSPLOWO2_12_FULL_67_14 | reverse complement strand
GTCCTGTACTCGGTCACGACGATCTCGGGCCCGCCGCTCGCGATCATGCTGAACAACCAGGGGCTCGCGCACAAGGACTTCCGCGCGGCGCTCGGCGTCGTGCGGCTTGCCGAGTCGTCCATGACGGCCGTCGCCTACGGCTATGCGGGCCTGTACAGCATGACGAGCCTCGCGCTCATTCCGTGGATCGTGCCGAGCATTCTCGTCGGCGTGCCGATCGGCGCGGTCGTGATCCAGCACGTGCGCCCCGAGACCTTCCGCCGCATCTGCATGAGCTTCGATGCGTGGGTGGTGGCGTTCGGCGTCTCCCGTCTGCTGCAGGAGCTGCAGATCGTCGAGAGCAACGCCTCCTACCTGGTGCTGGTCGGCGTGGCGCTTCTCGACCTCTGGATGCTGTACCGGTTTTTCTCAATGCCAGATTCCGGACGTAGTGTCCGGCTTCCGCCTTCGCGCGAGGCTTCGGTGGACCACCGGTAGCCTTGGCGGAGGTGGTCAGCCGGGCCTATCGCCGGGCTCGGCTAAAGCCGAGCACTACGACCGCGGCTAAAGCCGAGCACTACGACCGCGGCTAGAGCCGAGCACTACGACCGTGGCTAGAGCCGAGCACTACGACCGTGGCTAGAACCGCGTTGACCCACCGGCCCGGCAGATAGTACAAAAGACGCCCTTTCCCCGTAACCGCATGGGAGGTTTCCAGGTGTCGACCTTACAGATCCGTCCGGACATCCGACAGCAGTATTCGTCCCTTTTCGGCAGCAAGACGGTCAACGGCCGGGCCGTCGTGGTCGAGGATCTCATCGCGCGGATGACGAAAGCGGTCCGCGAGGAGCTGCACGAGCTGCTCGCGGAGCGGCACGCCTTCCAGCAGCGCGTCGGCAGCCGGGCCGCCCAGTACGGGTTCCTGCCGCCCGACCAGGAGGTCAGCGACCCCGACGGGACCAGGACGACGGTGGCCCGGATCCGCCGTGGCATGCTCGACGGGTTCTTCGGGCGATCCACGCCGGACGCCTGGCGCCTCAACCCGACGGTGCCGATTCCCGCCGACACCATGCGGCCGGGCCTCGAAGGCACCGGTCCCGCCATCGATCTCGGCATGGCATTCGGCGCGCTCAACAGCGGCGCTTCGCAGTGGATGTGGGACTGGGAGGACGCCGGCGGCGACTACAAGGACCAGCTCTATCGCGCCTGGGTGAATCTGTCGGACATCCTGGCCCACACGTGGGACGGCAAGCCGTTCGAGCATCCCGCCAAGAAGCGCACGTACACGATCGACGTGCCGCCGGAGAAGTGGCCGACGATCTTCCACCGCGTCTCGGGGCTCCATCTCCGCAGCCGGCAGATGACGCTCGACGGCGAGCCGGTGCCGGCCATCGTGCCCGGGCTCGTCATTCACGCGCTCACCAACTACGAGTCGCAGAAGAAGAACGGGTCGGGCATCTACTACTACATTCCCAAGATCGAGACGTGGCAGGAAGCGGGCCTGGTCGGCCGGCTCTTCCAGGAGCTCGAATCGGCGATGGGCGTGCGGCGCGGCACGCTGAAGATCAAGATGCTCAACGAGCGGGCGGAGTACGCGCTGCAGCAGGAAGTCATCATGTGGGTCCTGCGCGAGAACCTGATCGGGCCGAACGTGGGGCGCTGGGACTACATCAACAGCCGCGAGGAGATGTTCCGCCACGATCCGGCCATGGTCATCCCCGATCCGCACACCGTGACGATGACCGAGCCGTCGATGAGCTACTACACGATGCGCAATGCGCTGCTCGCGACGCTGGCGGGCGGCATGCCGATCGGCGGCATGGCGGCGCAGATGCAGAACCCGCGGCGGCCGGAGCTCGATCCGAAGGCGCTGCGCGACATCTGGTTCGACAAGCTGCGCGAGCGGCTGACCGGCCTGCTCCGGATCGAAGGCACGCTGTACGACACGTACCGTCAGAGCTGGGTGGCGACGGTCCAGAAGGAATACGTGAGCGCCGGCCGCGAGCCGCTCGTGGCCGACGCGGCCGAGCTGCAGGGTGTCGTGGACAAGCTCAATCCCGACGAAGTGCAGCGGCTGCAGGGGCTCGGCCTGCTCGACGACAAGGCGCGCGTCAGGCCGCTGGAGCTGACGGCGGCCGATCTGACGCCGGAGAAGCTCTTCTCCGAGGACGCGCGGCGCCGGCTGCTGTCGCGGCCCCATGGGCCGACGACCGAGGACGGCCTCCGCTACGCCATGTACATGGCCACGGAGTACATGTATCAGCAGCTCCAGGGCAACAACGCCGCGGCGATTCTGGATCCGAAGACCGGCCTCCGCTTCATGAACGATCTCGCCACGTACGAGATCTTCTGGCACTTCCTGTATCTCACGGTGTGCCATGGCGTCGAGCTGACGTCGGACGGCAACCTGTCGAAGAAAGGGGATCGTGTGACACCGGAGCTGTTCGTCAAGCTGATTGACGAGCGCCGCGAAACCGTGAAGCAGCTGTTCAGGGAGCTCGGGGTCGTCTACGAAAAGACGAACGCGGAGCTGGTGCTGCAGGTGCTGCAGCGGCAGGTGGTGGAGCGGACGCCCGACGGGCGGCTCGTGCCGCAGCGGCGTTGGATCAAGTACGGATCGCGGGTGCTGCTGGCGATCATCGAGCAGCCGAAGGACGACCAGGAAGCAATCCTCGACGCGATCTTCAGCGGCCGGGAGGCGGTCGAGGCGCGCCTCGACCGCGCGACGGATCCCTCGGCCCGCGCGCGGCTCGAGAAGGCGCTCCAGGCGCACGACTACGTCTACGACGTCTTCGAGGCGGCGGCGCCGGCCGCGTAGATGGCGCCGGCCGGCACGGCCAGCGTCATCGTCCGGATGCGCATCGGTTTCAGCACGGCGATCGCCATGACGGCCGCGACGATATTGAGGATCGACGCGACATAGAAGACCGCGTGCCAGCTGCCCGTGGCGTTGGTGAGCACGTTGGCCAGCGGGACGAGCAGCGCCGCGGTGCCTTTGGCCGTGTACAGCATCCCGTAGTTCGTGGTGGCGAACTTCCGGCCGTAGATGTCGGTACAGGTGGCCGGGAAGAGCGAGTAGATCTCGCCCCAGGCGAAGAACACGAGGCCCGACAGGATCACGAACAGCAGGGGATTGGCGGCAAACAGCAGCAGCGCGTAGATGCCGATGCCTTCAACCAGGAAGGCGCCGAACATGGTGTTCTCGCGGCCGATGTGATCCGATACCCACCCGAAGAACGGCCGGCACAGCCCGTTGAGCACGCGGTCGATCGTCAGGGCAAAGGTGAGCGCCGGCAGCGTCAGTCCGAACAGCGACACCGGGACATTGCCGACCTTGAAGTCGGAGGCGATCGGCGCCAGCTGGGCCACCGCCATCAGGCCGCCCGAGCCGACCATGACGAACATCGCGTACATGACCCAGAAGACCGGGGTCTTCAGCACCTCGGCCGGACGGTAGTCATACCGCGTCTGCTGAACGGCCGGGGCCGCCGGGGCGGCCACCTCGCCGGCCCTGGGCGCGCGCAGCGCCAGGCCGACGAGCGCCACCACGATGCCCTGCCCGAGCCCGAACCACAGGAAGGCGGCTTCATATCCGCTCGTCCGGATCATGTTGGCGATCGGAATCACCGTCATCGCCGAGCCGGCGCCGAAGCCGGCCGCCGTCAGCCCCGCGGCCAGGCCGCGCCGGTCAGGGAACCACTTGAGCGCGTTGCCGACCGCGCCGCCGTAGATCACGCCGGCCCCGATGCCGCCCACCGCCGCGCCCAGATACAGGAGGAAGAGCGAGTCGGCGACCGAGTTGATGACCCACGCAATGGCGACCAGGAAGCCGCTGGCGCTGATCATCAGGCGAGGCCCGAACTTGTCGATGAGATACCCCTCGATCGGGACGAGCCACGTCTCCGTGAGCACGAAGATCGTGAAGGCCACCTGAATCGCCGCGCGGCCCCACTGGTACTTCTGGTCGATCGGACCGACAAACAGCGTCCACCCATACTGCAGGTTGGCGATCATCACCATGCAGATGATGCCGAAGATCAACTGGCCCCAGCGTGTGGCGTCCGATGCGGTGGATTGAGTCATGCCCCCCCTGCCTGCAGTGAATTTGCGGGCAAAGCCTATCATCGCGCCCGTGGGGTGTCGAGCGGTCGAGCATACCCGGGAACGGATGCTTCGCGCGCCCGCTGGGGGCGCATTACAATACGTGGTCGATGACTGAAACTGCTGTCGCCGCTCTCGCACGCGAAATGCTCGACGCCTACGCCACCGGCCGGGCGATTCCGATTCCACCATCCGCACGGCCCGGCGGGCTCGATCTCGACGGCGGCTACGCCGTGGAAGCCGAGATCGCCCGCCTGCGGCGCGCCGGCGGCCGCACGACCGTGGGCCGCAAGATCGGGCTCGCCAACCGGGCGGTCTGGCGCACCCTCGAGCTGAACACGCTCGTGTGGGCGAACATGTACGACGACACGGTGCAGTACGCGACCGGCGGCCGGGGGACGGTGTCGCTGGCGCGCATGCGTGCGCCGAAAATCGAGCCGGAGATCGTCGTGAAGCTCAAGACGGTGCCGGCGTCGGCGACGCCGGAGGCGGCGGTCGAGGCGCTCGAGTGGATCGCGTTCGCGTTCGAGATCGTCGACTGTCCGTTTCCAGACTGGAAGTTCCGCGGGAGCGACTTCATGGCGTCGCTCGGCCTGCACGCCGCGCTCCTGGTGGGCGAGCCCCGCCCGGTCCGGCCCGGCGAGGCCCGCCGGCTGATCGACCAGCTCGGGGCCTTCACCGCGCGGCTGTCGAAGAACGGCCAGGTCGTGCAGGAGGGCGGCGGCAAGAACGTGCTGGAGAACCCCGCGCTCTGCCTGGCCGAGTTCGTGTCGGTCCTGCCCGCGCAGAAATTCGCCGAGCCGCTGCGCCCGGGCGAGCTCGTCAGCACCGGCTCGCTCACGATGGCCCCGGCGGTGAGCGTCGGCGAGCGCTGGCAGGTGGAAGGCGAGGGGCTGGACGTCGCGCCGCTCACGGTCGATCTCACGTAGAGCGGGGCTTCAGCCCCGCCTTGCATCAGCGACACAGGAATCGCTTCAACAGAGTCGAGAAAGGGGAACGATGGGGAAAGCCCTGGATGGTGTTCGAGTTCTGGATATGACGCACGTGCAGTCGGGGCCGACCTGCACGCAGATTCTGGCGTGGTTCGGCGCGGACGTGATCAAGGTCGAGCGGCCCGGCGAGGGCGACCCGACCAGGGGCCAGCTGCGCGACAAGCCGGGGGTCGATAGCCTGTATTTCACGATGCTGAACTCGAACAAGCGCGGCATCACGCTCAATCCGAAGACGGAGGCGGGCAAGAAGATCTTCCGGCGGCTCATCGAGCAGTGCGACGTGATGGTGGAGAATTTCGCGCCCGGCGCGATCGACCGCATGGGCTTTCCGTGGGAGACGATCCAGCAGATCAACCCCCGCATGATTTACGCCTCGGTGAAGGGCTTCGGCCCGGGACCGTACGAGGACTGCAAGGTCTACGAGAACGTGGCGCAGTGTACCGGCGGCGCCGCGTCGACGACCGGGGAGATCGACCGCGTCCCGCTGGTGACCGGCGCACAGATCGGCGATTCCGGCACGGGCATCCACCTGGTAGCGGGAATTCTGGCCGCGCTCCTCCAGCGCGAGAAGACCGGCCGCGGCCAGCGGGTCACCTGCGCGATGCAGGATACGGTGCTGAACCTCTGCCGGGTGAAGCTGCGCGATCAGCAGCGGCTCGACCTCTGCGGCGTGCTGCAGGAATACCCGCAGTATCCCAACGGAACGTTCGGCAAAGCCGTGCCGCGCGCCGGCAATGCGTCGGGCGGCGGGCACCCGGGCTGGATCGTCAAGTGCAAGGGCTGGGAGACCGACCCGGACGCCTATATCTACGTGGTCATGCAGGCACAGGCGTTTCCTGCGCTGGCGAAGGTCATCGGCCACGCAGACTGGCTGGACGATCCGGACTTCAGCACGCCGAACGCGCGTCTGCCCAGGCTGACGCACGTATTTGCAGAGATCGAGAAGTGGACGACGACGCTGAACAAGATGGAGGTGATGGCGATCCTCAATCCGCTCAACGTCCCGTGCGGCCCGATTCTCTCGATGAAGGAGCTGGCGGCGGAGCCGTCGCTGCGCAACACGGCCACCGTGGTTGAAGTCGATCACCCGCAGCGCGGCAAATACCTGACCGTGGGCAATCCCATCAAGCTCTCGGACTCGCCGTCCGACGTGCAGCGCTCGCCGCTCCTCGGGGAGCACACCGAGGAGGTGCTCCGCGACGTGTGCGGGCTGAGCGACGCCGACATTCAGGCCGCGAAAGCGCAAGGAGCCATCTAGTGTCATACAACGTGCTCGTGCTTGGCGCCTCGTACGGGTCGCTCTTCGCGACCAAGCTGCTGATGGGCGGGCATCGCGCGACGCTCGTGTGCACGCCGCAGACCGCCGACCTGATCAACCGCGAGGGCACGATCGTGCGGATGCCGATCAAGGGGCGCGCCGAGCCGGTCGACATCCGGTCGACGGCGCTGCCGGGCACCCTCTCGGCCGCCGCGCCGCAGCAGGTCGATCCCGGCCGGTTCGACCTGATCGTGCTCGGGATGCAGGAGGCGCAGTACGGCGCCCCCGGAGTCCGCGAGCTGACCGGCCGGGTGGCCCGATCCGGCACGCCGTGCCTGGCGATCATGAACATGCCGCCGCTGCCGTACCTCAGGCGCATCCCGGGGCTTTCCACCGACGCGCTCGAGGCGTGCTACGCGGACCCGGCGGTCTGGAAGGACTTCGACCCCGCGCAGGTGACGCTCGCGAGTCCCGACCCCCAGGCGTTCCGGCCTCCCGATCAGCCGAAGAACGTGCTCCAGGTGGGCCTGCCGACCAACTTCAAGGCCGCCCGCTTCGAGGGGGCGGAGGCCACGGCGCTGCTTCGACGGCTCGAAGCCGACATCGACGCGGCGCGGTTCGATCCGGGCGACGGCGCCGTCGAGATTCCCGTGAAGCTCAGGGTCCACGAGTCGGTGTTCGTGCCGCTCGCGAAATGGCCGATGCTCATGGCGGGCAATTACCGCTGCATCAGGCGTGACGACATGATCTCGATCAGGGAGGCCGTTCACGGCAACGTCGCCAAGTCGCGCGAAGTCTACGAATGGACCTCCGCGCTCTGCGCATCGCTCGGCGCGGACGCCGAGGATCTCGTGCCGTTCGAGAAGTACGCCAAGGCCGCCGAGAGCCTCGGCAAGCCCTCGTCCGCGGCCCGCGCGCTCTTCGGCGGCGCCCTACACATCGAACGCGTGGATTGTCTCGTGCGGCGGATTGCCCGGCAGAAGGGGCGCGACTCCGAGACGCTCGACGAGATCGTCAGCCTCGTGGACGCGCGTCTGGCGAGGAACCGCGCGGCGGTATCCGGCGCTGCCGCGGCCGGCTAACCTGAAAAAATTCCGGGGAAACAATTCCCGCGCCGCGATCGATGCGTACCGCCGCGGCGCCGCGCAGCTGGTACGATATACTCCGATGGCGTTGGTTTCCGCGCATTTTCAGCAAGGAGACAAGATGAAGGTCGGATCACGTCGAGTGTTTGTCGGCGCCGCTGTCCTCGCGTTCGTGGCTCTGCTCGGCACGGCCATATCGGCACGCCAGGCCGCTCCTGCGCAGGGCGCGGGCGAGCCGGTCCCGACGTCGGACAACACGCTGAAGAACGTCCAGCTGCTCAAGGGGATCCCGATCGACACGTTCTTCGAGTCGATGGGCATGTTCGCCAACGCGCTGGGCGTCGATTGCACGTTCTGCCACGACTCGAACGCGTACTTCGACAAGTCAGCGTTCGCCAATCCGACGCCGCGCATCATGCGCGCGCGCCAGATGATCGTGATGATGAACGCGCTCAACAAGCAGTATTTCGGCGGCCAGCCCCGTGTGACCTGCTTCACCTGTCATCAGGGCACGATGCAGCCGCGCGACGAGCCGAATCTCGCCCTGCAGTACGGTGAGCCCGTCGAGGATCCCAACAGCCGTAATTTCCCGGCCTTCACCGGCGTGACCGCCGAGCAGGTGCTCGACAAGTACTTGCAGGCGCTCGGCGGCGCGGATCGCGTGGCCAAGTTCACCAGCTACACTGCCAAGGGGACGTACGAAGGGTTCGACACCGCGTTCGACAAGCGCCCCGTCGAGATCGCCGGGCGGGCGCCCGCGCAGCAGACGATGCTCGTGCACATGTCGAACGGCGACAGCGTGCGGACCTTCGACGGCCAGAGCGGCTGGTGGGCAGGGCCCGATACGCCAATTCCGCTCCTGACGCTGACCGCAGGGAACCTGGAAGGCGCCCGGCTCGACGCGCTGATCGCGTTTCCCGCCGGCATCAAGCAGGCCTATTCCCAGTGGAAGGTCGGGCGGACCGACATCGAAGGGCGTGAGGTTCGCATCGTGCAAGGCCTCCGCGACGGCCAGCCGCAGGCCAATTTCTATTTCGACAGCACGGGGCTGGTCGTCCGGGTGGTCCGCTGGGCGCGGACGCCGGTCGGGTTCGTGCCGACGCAGGTCGACTACTCCGACTACCGTGACGTGGCCGGCGTGAAGGTCCCGTTCAAGCGCACCGTCAGCCAGACCTACATGCAGATGACGGTGGAGTTCACCGACGTCCAGCCGAACGTGCAGGTGCCCGCCAGCCGGTTTGCCAAACCGACGCCGTGGGAAACCAAGCGCATGGGCTGAGGCGGGCGACCGTCGACCGACACCATGAAGGCCAGAGGCCAGCCTCTGGCCTTTTCTTTTTTTCGGCCTGCGAATTCCTTCGCATCACCTGGGCCCCTCGCCTGATGCCTGTCTCATCGGCCCGGGTGCTCCGGCTCCGGCGGCGCTGCTCCGGCGGATGGAAGCGATGGGCCGGCCGATCGGCGCCGGCTTCGCCAGGACGCTCGCGGCCGAATCAGGCGCGGATCTTCTCGAGCGGCTGAAAGACGGGGGCGAGAAGATGCCGGCGTTCGGGCACCTGAACGACGCCGAGGTCGAGGCGCTCCTGGCCTATAAGGTGCGTGTTGGAAAGCCGGTGATCATGGGTGTGGCCCGGATGCCGTCCCGCGGCCGCATGCCGGTCTTCGACTACCTGACCGAGGCCGATGTCGTCGGCGGCTACGCGTATCTGGCGGCATATCCGCCGGAATCGGGCGCCGACCCCGTACCCCGGATCGCCGCCGTCCGTCCGCAGTGACGCCAAACGTCTTCTGACGGATCGTTCAGGAAATCTTCAGTAACGTGCGCAAACGGTGGGCCCGTATGATGGGCGAATCCGTCCTCGAATCCTCGCTGAGCGAGAGGAAAGATCACGATGATGCTTTGTTGCTTGCGGCGCGGCGCCTCTGCTGGTCCGATCGCCGCCGCCTGGATCCTGCTCTGTTGGTCTGTGCCGGCTGGTGCGCAGACGCCGGCGATGCCGCAAATGAACATGGATCACCGCGGTGGCATCCAGGGCACAGTCCGAGATGAGCGAGGCGCTGCCGTCGAAGGGGCCACGGTCACCGCGGTCAACGCGGAGAACGGCGCGCAGTTCGCTGCGACGACGGACGCCCAGGGCGCCTACTCATTCGCGGCATTGCCTCCAGGAGAGTACGACATCTCGATCGTGTCCGCCGCAGGCGTGACGACCTTCAGGCGCACGGGCGTCGAGGCGATCGTCGATCGTACGGCTCCTCTCGACATCACGATGAACGCCGCGACAGCCGCTGAAGCTGCCGAATTCGAGCGCCAGCAACTCGTGCAGCGTATCGCGACGCTCGAGCAGCGCATCACGGAGCTGGAGTCCGGCACGGTGTTGTCAGAGCCGGAGACGCGCGTGCGCCGGATCGAGGTGTTTGTCGATCCGGCCGGTGCCGTGCACGACGAACCGGTGCCCGGCGCAGAGCCCACCATCACCTATCAGCGTGAGCGTGTCTATCGGCGTCAGACCATCAGCGAGAAGATCGAGGAGGCCCTCGAGGACGCGGAGAACCGCAGCGTTGCAGTGGGTGTCGATGCCGCGATGGGCACGCAGTTCGCCAGCCGGACGCGCGGCGACCTGGAGGCCAACAGACGGGCGTACGCCCTGGCGTCGGCGGATCTATTTTTCACCGCGGGAATTGCACAGAACACCATCTTTTTTGCCGATATCGTTGGGTTGAGCGGTTCGCCGCCCGATGCCGAGATCCCGTCGCTGACCCTGCTGAACGGATACACAGCGCGTCTCATCCGTCAGAACGAGATCAACCTCCGGGAAGCCTGGCTTCGCACGGAACTGTTCGGGCAGCGGTTGGCCCTGACGGCAGGGCGACTCGATCTCACCAACTATTTCGACCAGAACGCCTTTGCGAACGACGAGACGACGCAATTCATCGGCGATGCGCTGGTGAACAATCAGATGCTCGGGCTGTCCAGCAACGGCACAGGCGTCGCGGCCGAGTTCGATCCGAAGAACGGGTTCCGCTTCAAGTTCGGATTCCAGCAGAGCAACAACGACGCCACCAATCTGTCGGACTCGTTGTATACCCTGAGCGAGGCTGGGTATACGCTCACACCGCTTGCGCTGCCGGAGGGCACGTACCGTGTGTGGTTCCGCACGGACAATACCGCCCAGGAGGCAATCAGCAAGGGTGTGGGTCTCAGCGTCGACCAGAAACTCACCAACATCGTCGGGGTGTTCGCGCGCTATGGCGTCCAGGAGACCGAGCTCGAGCCGCGCGACAATTTCTACAGCGTTGGCATCGGGTTCCAGAACGGCTTGATCTTCAGCCCGCAGGACCGATGGGGCGTCGGGTACGCCCACATAGACCTTGCCTCCGGAGAGAAGGAACACCTGGCCGAGGGGTACTACAATTTTCAGTTGACGGAGCGACTGCGGCTCTCCTTCCATCTGACCCACGTGCTCGACCGGCTCGACACGGGGACGCGGTTCGGGTATCTGCTGCCTGGCGTGCGGTTTCAGGCGGCTTTCTAAGGGCGGCAGGAGTACGAACCATGTTCAAATCACGGCGCACAGTTCTTGCTGGCGGTGCACTCACGGTCGCGACGTTCCTGGGCGCGGTTGCTGGCCCTCGGGCGCAGGATGTCAAGGTCACGGACCCGCGATCGGTGCTGATGATCGTGAACCGGGACTCGAACGACATTGGCTTCATGGACCTCAAGACGCGGAAGATGGTCGGGCGGACCTTTCTCGGCAACAACGTGAACCCGCACATGGTGATGATGTCGCCCGACGGCCGGTACGTCGTCACCGGGGGCACGCGTGCCAACAAGGCCTTCGTCATCGACACGCGTACGCTGCAGTTGATCAAGACGATTCCGGTCGACCTCGCGCCGGAGCATCTGGCGTTCTCACCGGACGGCCGCTGGTACTACCAGGGGAACCCTGATGGTGACTCCATCTCGGTGATCGACATGCAGTCGCTGACGAGGATCAAGACCATCCCGGGGTTCGTCGAGCCGCTCAACGTGACGTTCTCGCCGGACGGCGCCAAGGCGTACGTGGGCAACTACGGCGCGCACTGGGTCGGCGTCATCGACGTGCGGCGCCACGAGCTGCTGAAGAAGATCCAGGTGGCCGCCGTTCCCGGCGTCGCGCGGCTCGACCCGGCGAAGTATCTCGGGGAGATCAAGGGGATCAACATCGCGGCGCTGTCCAATGACGGCCGGTATCTCTATACCGCGGACAGCGACTTGGGCGTGGTAGGTGTGATCGACACACGCGACGACCGCGTGATCGAGACCATCCGCGTCGGACTGGAACCGTGGCGCATCTACATGAGCCACGACGGCCGGTACGGGATCACCGCTAATAACGGGGACGAGACGATCTCGATCATCGACACGCGCACGAACAGCGTCGCTGCCACGCTCGAAGCCGGGCCGGACATGACGGGAGTGAACTTCGCGGGTGGCAAGGCCTTCGTGATCAGCTCCAGCAGTGGCTTCGTCTACGTCTACGACATGGGAAGCCTCAGGCCGGCGGGCCGCATCAGGGTCGGAGTCAACGTTCAGCTGGAAACCGCGACGACGGATGCCGCGGACGAGAACATCTATCTGGCGGAATCGACCAACCACGAGGTGGTGATCATCAACGCGAGAACGCACGCCATCGAGCGGGTGCGGAATGTGGGCCTCTTCCCGTGGGGCACGCATATCATGGACAGCAAGGACAATTACTGCCACTAGACGTGCGCTTTCGCCTAGTCCGGATCTGTATTCTCGCCCTTGCCTGGGGCATCGCTGCGGAAGCTGCTTTCGCACAACGTGAACGTACCCGTCCCAGACCCCGCGGCTCCACGTCCGTCTCCGAATCACAGGCAGGCGAGCTGACGCTGACGCTTACTGACGTGGCCATTCGCCCGATTCAAATCTGGGTCCGGACCGCGGGTGCCATTCGGGACGACCGGAAGACGATCGTGGCCCTGTTGTCGGCCGCCGATGGCGCGCGAGTCAGGAGTGGTCAGCGGGTGCGCGCGTTCTCGCCGCGGTCAGTGGCGCGGATGAATCAAGGGACGGTGGCTCACGTGTCGAGGCAGGGCCAGGAGATCGTCGCGACCGTCGTACTGGCAGGCGAGGCGGTGGACGCAAGTCGCTACTATGTTCTCGAGATTGTCACCGAGAACGGCGACTTCCTGTCGGTGCCCAACGAGGCTATTCTCGAATCCGGAGGCAGGCCGGTTGTGTACGTGCGAGAGGCGAGCGGCTCGTACGCGCCGCGGGACATCACCGTCGGACTGCGGGGCGAGCTGTTCACGCAGGTCCTCGACGGCGTGACGCGGGGCGAGCAGGTCGTCACCATTGGCAGTTTTTTCATCGATGCCGAACACCGGCTGAAGGGGTTCTAGGGGCCGCACTCCCTGATGATCACGGCCATTATCGAGCACGTCATTCGATTCCGCTGGATCGTGGTGGCCGCCGTGGCCGCGCTCGCTGGTCTGAGCGCGTACGCGCTGCGCACGGCCGCGCTCGATGCGATTCCCGATCTCTCCGACCCCCAAATCATCGTCTACGTGAAGTGGCCGCGCAGTCCGCTGGTGATCGAGGCCGAGATCACGGAGCCCGTGATCGACGCGCTGGCGGGCTCCCCGGACGTCCGCACGCTGCGGGGTACTTCGCACATGGGGTACTCGTTCATCTACGTCATTCTTGAAGACCCCGCGCGACGCGCCGCCGTCCGGCAGTTCGTGGCGGACCGGCTGAATGCCATCCGAGCGCGGCTGCCAGCGGATGCGGACATCACGATCGGTCCCAACGCCAGCAGCATGGGCTGGATCTTCCAGTACGCCATGCGGGACCGGGACGGCACGCGCGATCTGCGCGAGCTGCGCGTGCTCAACGACAGCGTCGTCAAGCCGATCCTCCAGTCGACGCCCGGCGTGGCGGAGGTGGCGTCGGTCGGCGGCCTCGAGCGGCAACTGCAGGTGAAGCTGTTCCCGCCGTTGCTTCGGGAGCGCGGTCTCTCGCTGCGGCGAGTGCTGGCGGCCGTTCAGGGCGCGTTCCAGGAGGCCGGCGGCCGCACGATCGAGGTGACCGGGCGTGAATACCAGCTACGCGGTGGCGTAGGGCCGGAGAATACCGACAAGCTCGAGTTCCTGGTGGTGGGGCGCGACCGGGAAGGCCAGCCCGTTCGCATCAACGACCTGGGGTACGTGCAGGTGGGCTTTGACGTTCGTCGGGGGATCGCGGATCTCGACGGGACCGGCGAAGTTGTCGGCGGCATTGCGATCATGGAGCAGGGCCGCAACGTGCTCGCCGTGACGCGAGGGCTCCTTCAGAGACTCGACACGGCGAAGGCGTCACTGCCGGCGGGCGTCGAAATCCTGCCCACCTACGACCGCTCGGCGCTCATCTGGGAGACGCTGACCAACTTCTTCCAGGCCATCGTCTACGAGCTCATTGTGGTGATCCTGGTGATCGCGGTGGCGCTGAAGAACGTCCGCGCGGCCGTGGCGCCGGTCTGCGTGCTGCTGTTGGGCACGTTGTTCACGGCACTGCCACTCGGGGCGTTCGGCCAGACGATCAACCTGTTCTCCCTCGCCGGCCTGGCGATCGCCATTGGTGAAATGGCCGACGCGACGATCGTGATCGTGGAGAACTGCAGCGCTCAGCTCGCACGCAGCCGCGCCCTGACGGCTGCCGAACGCATGAGAACCATCGTCCGCGCGACGGCGAGAATGACCCGGCCGCTGCTGTTCTCGATGCTGATCATCGTGACATCGTTTCTTCCGATCTTCTATCTTGGCGAGCGCGAAGGACGCCTGTTCAATCCGCTGGCGTTCACGAAGACGTTCGCGATGGCGTTCTCCACCCTGCTGACGCTGTTCCTGTTGCCGGTGGTCATCGTGTGGGTGTTCAAACGGTCGGCGCCCGTGACGGCGGAGCCTCACGACGGTCGTGTCGTGCGGGCGTATCGCAGGGCGCTCGTGAAGGCGATTCAGTACCGGTACGCCGTGGTCGGCGTGAGCGCGGCGCTCCTGGCGGTGGCGGTCGTCGTCATGGCCGGCTTCCAGAAGGACTACATGCCGGAAATGGATGAGGGCGCAATTCTCTACATGCCCACGACATTGCCAGGGCTCCCGTCGCGAGAAGCGGGATGGATCCTGCAGCAGATGGACCGCAAGCTGAAGGCGGTTCCCGAGGTCGAGCGCGTGTTCGGGAAGCTGGGACGGGCGGATACGGCGACTGACCCGGCCCCGGTGGCGATGATCGAGACAACCGTCATGCTGAAACCGAGGTCGGAATGGCGTGACGGCATGACGAAAGACAGGCTCGTCGCCGAAATGAACCAGTCGATGCAGATGGTGGGCTACGTGAACAGCTGGACGCAGCCGATCGCCACGCGCGTCATCATGCAGGACACGGGCATTCAGACGCCGGTCGGCATCAAGGTGAAGGGCCCCGATCTCGGGATGATTCAGGAGATCGCCCAGAACATCGAACGGCGGCTCAAGGATGTTCCGGGCACGCAGGCGATCGTCGCAGAACGCATTTCACAGGGATACTTCATCGACGCCCGGCTCGATCTCGAGCGCATGGCGCAGCACGGGGTGACGGTGGACGAGGCATTGCCGACCGTCAGGTTCGCCATCGGTGGCGATAACGTCGTCGGCATCAGACAGCGGGACCAGACGGTCGTGCCTCTGGCCATTCAGTACTCGCCGGAGTACACCGACACGCTGGACAAGGTCCGCAACGCCCCGGTCGTGACCGACGATGGCCGATCGGTGCCGCTGAGCGACATCGCGGATGTCGCCGTGCGCGAGGCTCCAGAGATGATTCGCAACGACAACGGTGAGCTGGCGGGCTTCATCTACGTCTACGTGCAGGACATCACCGCCCCCGAATACGTCGAGCGCGCGCGTGGGGAGTTGCAGGATCTGCGCCTCCCGGCCGGATACTCGCTCGAATGGACCGGGCTGTACCAATACGCCGAGGACGCCCGCTCCAGGCTTCGAGTCGTGGTTCCCATCACCCTCGTCATCATGTTCGCCCTGCTGCTGATGGCGTTCCGATCGGTCGCGGACAGCTCGCTCATCATGCTGTCGGCGCCCTTTGCCCTCGTGGGCGGTGTGCTGCTGCAGCGGATGATGGGCTTTTCCATGACCACCGCCGTGATCATCGGCTACGTCTCACTGTTTGCGGTGGCGATCCAGACCGGCATCATCATGATCGAATTCATCCGCGATGCGCTCGCTCATCGAACGCCGGCGCAATCCTATGTGGATGCGGTCATCGACGGATCGGCCGCCCGGTTGAGGCCGAAGCTGATGACCGTGGCGACAACAGTATTCGGGCTGCTGCCAATCATGTTCGCGACCGGATCCGGAATGGACATCACCAAACCGATCGCGGCGCCGACGTTTGGAGGCATGATGACGTCGACCGTGTACGTGCTGTTCCTCATCCCGTGCCTGTTTGCGATTGGCGAGGACATTCGACAGCGCTGGCCGGACCGGTTCCGAAGACGTGACGCGACGGCGTCTATCGTACGTGGAGGGGCGCAATGACCCGTATCTTCGCGACGCTCGTTCTGGCCGCGCTGGTGTCGGCTGCGTGTCGAGGGACATCGACTCCACCAACACCGCTCAACGAAATCGTAAAGACCCGGTCTGGCAATCTTGAGGTGGTGCTGCTGTCTGCCGAGACCGCCGTCAAGACCGGCAAGGATGCAGTGACCATCGAGTTCAGGGCCGTCTCCGATGGCCGCCTCATCGATGTCGGGATGGTCAAGGCCAACGCGACGATGCTGATGGCTGGGATGGCTCCGATGTTCGGGCCGGTCGATGTCGAGCGAAGCGCAGTCCCGGGACGATACCTTGCCAGCACCGAGTTGAGCATGGCGGGCGAGTGGCGGCTGTCGCTCGAATGGAACGGACCAGAGGGCCAAGGCGCCGTGACCTTCTCTCCCCTGGTTCATTGATTCAGTTCGATCCGCTATACTACCTATTCATGCCTTCGGCCTGGTTCCGCACGACTGCTCGTGCCGTCGCGTGTGTCCTGCTCGTGTGGGTCGCGCTCGATTTGGGCTTCCCGAGCTTTTGTGCGCTCGATCAGGACGACCCCATCCCCATTTCGTCGGCAGCCATCGACGAGCGCTCGAGCGATGATGGTGTCCCGGATCGGCCGGCGCACATCGACGATTGTTTCTGCTGCTCGCATTGCGTTGACGTCAGTTCAATTACCGCTCCGGCGCCGCTCGCATGGGCAGCCAGTGATCTCCCATTGCCAGGCGATGGCGCGCCGCTCACCGCTGCGTTCCCCCCGTACCATCCCCCTCGCAGCTAGCCGAGACGAGTCTCCGTTCACGGTGCGTGCGCGTCCGCACGTGAATTCAGACTCCGTCTTTCGTCTGTTCTTCTAATAACCAATCTGTCCTTGTCCGGGTGGCCGGCGGTCGCGCGCCGGGCCACGCCGTGTGTGGCCTATGTTGAAACGAATCGCAGTGTTCTCGTGCGCCGTCTTTCTCGGCGCCCGTCCGTCTTCCGGCCAGGAGCCGGTGATCCCCGACAAGCTCACCCTGGCGGAGGCGGTGAGATCAGCCGTGGAAAGAAACCCGTCGTTGGCGGCGGCGCGCAGTGATGTCGATATCGCCAACGCCGTGCGGCTTGACGTGAGCCGGCGGCTGAATCCGGCGCTCACTTTCGAATCGGAAGGATGGCACCCGACCGGCCAGACGGCACGATCCCCCTTCTTCAATAACCAGGAGCTGACGTTTCGCTTCGATCAGGAGATCGAGCGTGCGGGCCGGCGGGCCTTGCGGACCGCCGTGGCGGATGCGGCACTGGACGCGGTACGGGCTCGTGCCGACGACGCACGACGGCTCCTGACGCTGGACGTGCAGCGTGCCTATTTCCAGGCCGTGCTCGCGACCGTGGACCGGGATGTGGCGCGCGTGTCGCTGCAGGAAATCGATCAAGCCATCGGACTGAATCGCTCCCGGTTTGAAGGCGGTGAGATATCCGGCGGCGAGCTGCGTCGCCTTCAGGTGGAGCGGCTTCGGTTCGTTGACGATGTCTTTGCAGCGGAGCTCGCCTTGCGAAACGCGCGAAGCGCACTGCTGGTCCTCATGAATGTGACCACGCTCGGCCAGCCGTTCGAGGTCACGGAACCGCTGGCCGCATCGCCTGCGACAACGCCTCCAACCGCGCCTGGCATCGTGTCCGCGGTGTTAACCGGCGCCATCGGCGCGCAGGCGCCCACACTGGTTGCCGACGCGATCGTGCGCCGTCCTGATGTCATCGCTGCACAACGCGAGGTGCTCCGCGCGGACACTGAGACGCGGTTGCAACGAGCGCTGCGGACTCCCAACCTGACCATCGGCGGCGGCTATCGGCGGGAGTTCGGGACGGATGCCGTCGTTGTTGGCGCCACGGTCCCGCTGCCCTTGTTCAATCGCAACCAGGGCGGTGTGTTACGGGCCGAAGCCGAACGCCGGCAGGCTGCGAGCCGAGCGCGCACCACCGAGCTGGCCGTGCGACTCGATGTTCAGCAGGCCGCGAACGCCGTCGACGTGAACCGAGAGCGCGTCCAGTACATCGAGCGTGAGTATTTGACGACTGCGCGGGAGTCGCGCGATATCGTGCTCGCCTCGTACAAAGTCGGCGCAGCCGATCTCATCGATTTTCTCGACGCGCAGCGCGCGTTCCGCGACACGCTGCGGACCTACAACCGGGCGCTCTACGAGCAGCGCGTCAGTCTCTTCGAGCTGGCGGCCGCGACAGCGCAGCCTCCGGGACAGCAGTGAGGGACGACATGAGTGACAGACAGCTAGGGGAGTTCCGCGAACGCCGTTTCGGCCTGCCCGCGCTCGTGCTCGTGCTGGGTCTGGGCGTCGCGGCCGGTTTCAGCGTGGAGTATTGCCGCGGCAGCGCCGTGGCGACGCCGCCGACCGAAGAAACGACACGCACAGACGCACTCCCGGCGGGTGTCGTGGAGGTGCCAGAAGCGGCCCAGCGCAACGCCGGGATGGAAGTCCTGACCGTCGCCAGCCGGATGCTGCCGGCGACCATCGAGGTCACCGGCGTCGTGGCACCCGATGAGCGACTGGTGTCCCACGTGCGTCCGCTCGCGCGCGGCGTCATCGAGGAGATCGCGGTGACGTTGGGCGCGCGTGTGGTCCGCGGCCAGACGCTCGTCTCCTACGACAACATCGAGCTGGGAGCGCTCGTCGGCGATTATCTCAGCGAGGTTGCCGCACAGCGTCAGGCGGAGGCGGATTTGGAAGTCAAGCAGCGCTTCCTGGATCGTGCCGAGGCGCTCATCAAGCTCGAGGCGGTGGCGCAGCAGACGCTCGAGCTGCGCCGCGCAGAGTTCAAGAACGCCCAGGCCGCGGTGGCGAGCCAGCGGGCGCGTGTCGCGAAGATCGAGGAGCAGATTCACCGGTTCGGATTGTCCGATGCCGATCTGGCCGGTCTGACCCCCGAGGAAGGTCGCAGCGGGCACCGGACCGCGTCTCATAGCATCCTTCGGGCGCCGTTTGACGGCGTCGTCACCAGGTTCGACATCGCCGCCGGCGAGATCGTCGAGCCCGATCGCGAACTGATGACGATTAGCGATATCTCCACGGTCTGGGTCCTCGCGGACGTCTACGAGAAGGACCTCGCAAAGGTGGTGCGGAACACGGACGTGAGCATCCGGGTGGATGCCTACCCGGATCGCGTCTTCGCCGGCCGGCTGACTTACATCAGCGACGTCATCGACCCGCAGACGCGCACGGCCAAGGTGCGGTGCGTGGTGGCCAACCCGGACGGGGCGCTTAAGCTCGACATGTTCGCCAGAGCGGCGTTGGTGACCAGCGACAGCCGGCAGGGGATCAGCGTGCCGG
>Ga0156172_1109_pt1 | contig 19603 bp, 14 predicted proteins | sample RifCSPlowO2_12_FD_107825 | JGI IMG/M metagenome (GOLD analysis project Ga0156172, IMG submission 107825) | Acidobacteria bacterium RIFCSPLOWO2_12_FULL_67_14 | reverse complement strand
CTTTGCCGGCGACGCGAACCACAACCCCACCACCGGGACGGTCGCGGATGCGATTGCGAAGGCGGAGGCGCGGGTCGCGGTGACGCCGTACAGCGTGACGTATGACGGCGCGGCGCACACGGCGACCGGCACGGCGACGGGCGCGGCAGGGGAGACGCTGAGCGCGCTGCTGGACCTCTCGGGGACGACGCACACGGCGGCGGGCAGCTACGGCGCCGATGCGTGGAGCTTTGCCGGCGACGCGAACCACAACCCCACCACCGGGACGGTCGCGGATGCGATTGCGAAGGCGAACGCGGTGGTGACGGTGACGCCGTACAGCGTGACGTATGACGGCGCGGCGCACACGGCGACCGGCTCGGCGACGGGCGTGAACGGGGAAACCCTGGCCGGGCTCGATCTGAGCGGGACGACGCACACGGCCGCCGGTCTCTACGGCACCGACGCCTGGACCTTCACCGACGTCACCGGCAACTACGAGAATGCCACGGGCACCGTGAGCGACCAGATTGACAAAGCACAGCCCGTGATCACGGCGACAGGTGGGACCTTCACGTATGACGGTCAGGCGCACGAAGGCACCGGAACGGCTACGGGCGTTGGCGTTCCTCCCGAGTCGCTCGGACTGGTGACGGTGACGTACAACGGAGCCTCAACGGCACCCGTCAACGCGGGCAGCTACGAAGTGATCGCCAGCTTTGCCGGCGACGACAACTATCTGGACGCGAACAGCGAGCCCGCAACCGTGACGATTGCGGCGCGTCCCATCACCGTCACGGCGGACGCCAGGACCAAGACGTATGGCGACACCGATCCGGCGCTGACCTACACGATCACCACCGGCGCGCTCGTCGGCGAAGAGACATTCGCCGGGTCGCTCGCCAGGGCCGCCGGGGAAGACGTCGGCATGTATGCCATCCAGCAGGGCACTCTCGAGCTGTCGAGCAACTACGCCTTGACGTTCGTCGGCGCGAACCTCGAGATCACGGCGCGGCCGATTTCGGTTGCCGCCGATCCGAAGAGCAAGCTCTATGGCGCGCCGGATCCGGCACTGACGTACGCGATTACGACGGGCTCACTCGCTTTCAGTGATGCGTTTACGGGCAGCCTGACGCGTGACAGCGGAGAGGACGTGGGCACGCATCCGATCCACCAGGGCACGCTGGCGTTGAATCCGAACTACGCGCTGACATTCACCAGCGCAGACCTGACGATCGGGCTCCGAACGACGAGCGTGGCCGTGACCTTCGACGATCCCGACGGCATCGTCGACGAGGGCAGCACTGTGCAGGTGACGTTCACGGTGACAGACACATCAGAGACCAGCACCGTCGATGTCAGGCCGAATGGAGCTATTTCGCTGACACAAGCCGTCCGGTTCGCCACGGGCAGCGGGCCGCTTCTGCCCAATCCGGCAGTCTGCACGCTCGCGCCGACCGGCACTCCCGGCCAGGCCGCCTGCAGCATCACGGTCCGTGCGGTCGACAATCCCGACGCGACGATCGCGGTGTCGTTCGCGGGCGACGCCAGACATGAGGGCAGCCAGGGCAGCGCCACGCTTGTCGTCAACAACGTCGCACCGGCCATTGCCACACTGACCGGCCCCGTCGGGCCGCTGGCGCTCGGATCCATAGCAACGATAGCGGCCGACTTTACGGATCCAGGGTCGGTGGATACGCACACGTGCACGTTCACCTGGGACGACGGACAGACAACGACCGTGACGGCGTCCGGCACGGGCGATGGATCGTGCAGCGCGCCGCACACGTACACGGCGCCCGGGGTCTACACGGTCGGCCTCGAAGTCGTCGATAAGGACACCGGCAAGACAAGCCGGCCGTACGAGTTCGTCGTGATCTTCGACGCATCCGGTGGGTTCGTGACGGGCGGCGGCTGGATCAATTCGCCCCTGAACGCGTATGTGTACGACCTGGCGCTGACCGGCAGGGCGAATTTCGGATTCGTGTCCAAGTATCAGAAGGGCGCCAACGTGCCGTCCGGGCAGACAGAGTTCCAGTTCAAGGCGGGCAACCTGAACTTCCACAGCTCGGTCTATGAGTGGCTGGTCGTGGCTGGGGCCAAGGCGCAGCACAAGGGTTCCGGCACGATCAACGGATCGGGCGACTACGCCTTCATTCTGACCGCCACGGATGGGCAGCAGGGCGGAGGCGGCGGCGTCGACAAGATCCGGATGAAGATCTGGGACAAGGCAACCGGCACCGTCGTCTACGACAACAAGCGCGGCGAGTCAGACGACATCGACAAGACCGATCCCCAGGCGATCTCGGGCGGCAGCATCGTCATTCACAACCAGTAGGCGGGAGCACGTGAGGACCGCGCCCGTCGTCTGGTCGATCGCCGTAGGGACAGCGTTGCTCAGCGCTGTCCCTACGGCACAGCAGGGGAGCGGTCAGACCGGCCGGCCGGCCGTGCGCGGGGCCGCGCGCCACGACACAAGCCGGCCGCTCCGCTCGTTGCCGCAGTTCCCTCCTCGTGCTGCCGGCGCGGTGCTTCAGCGAAAGCTTCTGCCCAATCGAATCGGCAGCCGCAGTGCCGCCGGAGATGGCGCGCTGCAGGCGGAGGGGCCGGCGCTGGTGGCGGCGCCTGCAGCGGCCGTGAATTTCGAGGGGCTCGGGAATGTGAACCTCGTGCTGCCACCCGACCCGACGGGCGACATCGGACCGAACCACTACGTGCAGATGGTGAATCTCTCGTTGGCCATCTGGGACAGGGCGGGGCAGCAGATCTACGGTCCCGCTGACAGCAGCACCCTCTGGCAGGGTTTCGGCGGCGCGTGCGCCGCGTCCAACGATGGCGATCCGATTGTTCTGTACGATCAGCTTGCCGATCGGTGGCTGCTCAGCCAGTTCGCGCTGCCGAACTACCCCAAAGGCCCCTTCTATCAGTGCATCGCGATCTCTCAAACCGGCGATCCGACCGGCGCGTACCATCGGTACGAGTTCCTCATCAGCGAGAACAAGCTGAACGACTATCCGAAGTTCGGCGTGTGGCCCGACGGATACTATCTGGCCGTCAACCAGTTCACCTGTCCGGGTTTCTGCAGCTGGGCAGGGCAGGGCGTCGTCGCCTTCGAGCGCGATCGCATGCTTGCCGGCCAGGCTGCGCGGATGGTCCTGTTCGATCTCCACGAGGAGGACCCGTACCTTGGCGGAATGCTGCCGTCGGATCTCGACGGCCCGACGCCGCCTCCCACAGGCGCTCCCAACAGATTCTGCGCCATCGACGATCATGCCTGGGGTTACTCGGGCGATCAACTCCAGTGCTGGAATTTCGCGGTGAACTGGTCGAACGCGACGCTGTCGTCGTTCACGTTCGACTCCGCGTACCCCACGGCAGCGTTCGATTCGGACCTCTGCCTGTACGCCCGCAACTGCATCCCGCAACCGGAGACGGCCGCGAGCGTCGACGCGCTCTCCGATCGCCTCATGTACCGCCTGCAGTACCGGAACTTCGGAACGCACGAGACGCTGGTGGCAAACCATACGGTGGATGCCACGGGGCTCGACCGAGCCGGCATCCGGTGGTACGAGCTGCGGAACTATGGCAGCGGCTGGGGGATTCATCAGCAGGGCACCTACGCTCCCGACGGCAATCACCGCTGGATGGGCAGCATCGCGATGAACGGGGCGGGCGACATCGCGCTCGGGTTCTCCCTGTCGAGCGCCGGGGTCTATCCGTCGGTCCGCGCGACCGGCCGGCTGGCGGGGGACGCGCCCGGCATCATGACGACGGGGGAATTGGCCATTGCGGCAGGGCAGGGGCACCAGACGCACAGCTCCGGCCGGTGGGGCGACTACAGCACGATGTCGGTGGATCCGGTAGACGACTGCACCTTCTGGTACACGCAGGAGTACTACGGGACGAAGGGTGAGGCCCCGTGGCAGACGAGGATCGGCGCCTTCCGGCTCAGGGACTGCGGCTCGGCAGGCCCTCCGCCCCCCGGCGAACCGGACTCGACGCATGTCGGGGATCTCGACCGCGCATCGTCCAGCCAGCGGAATGTCTGGACGGCGGTCGTGACGATTACGGTCCATGACGCGCATCACGCGCCCGTTGGCGGCGCGACGGTCACCGGTGCCTGGAGCCAGGGGGCTTCCGGTAACGGATCGTGTGTAACGTCGGACGCCGGATCCTGCACCGTCACGAAGGCGGGGCTCCGGAAAAATCTCAAGAGCGCGACCTTCTCGGTGACCGGCGTGGCATCGGGGTCCGTGGCGTATGGCTCGGCGGCCAACCACGATCCCGACGGCGACAGCAGCGGCACGACTATTACTGCGCTGAAGCCGTAAGAGGATGTGTCGCCGCGGATTAGCCGCGCCGCGTCTTGACCGACAGAACGTATTCGGCCGGCGTCTCGACGCGGATCCCGTGCCGCAGGGCGCTGATGAAGTGGCGCCGATTATCGGTGACGACCACCGCCGCCCCGGCGGCTCGTGCGATGTCAGCGATATGCGCGTCGTAAATGCGCCCGCCAGCGGTCTTGTCCTGCGCGGCAGCTCTCAGCATGGCAAGCCGATCGGCCGCGGGCAGGTCGTGCACGCTCAACCGGGCAAAGACCTCGCTTTCGAGCAACCGGCAGGCGTCGGCCGGTGAGAGCCGGTATTCCGGCGGCAGCCGGGTGGACACCGAGAAGAACTCCAGGCAGCAGTGCCATGCCGTCGCCGCGCCGGTGATCTGGCGCTCGGCGATCGCGTGCATGAGCGACTGCGCCGGTGCGCTCTGCGGGCCGAAGTCGACCAAGCCGGCCAGCAGGACGCTCGTGTCGAAGAAGGCGGCTACGGCCACCGGCTTCGTTCCTCCTCGATCAGCGCGCCGACGTCGATGTCGGGCCGGGCAGCCGGCGGGGCCGAGGGGCGTGCTACGAGGCGCCGGCCGATCTTGACCAGTCGTGGCCCCATCGCGACACGCTCGAGGCGAAGCACCGAATCCTCCAGCGTGACCTCGATCTCGGTGCCTGCCGCCAGCCCCACCCGGTCGCGCAGGGCGGCGGGGATGACCACCCGGCCTGCCTTGTCGATGGTAGTTCTCATGCCATTACATTACCACCGAGGCTGGTAACCCTGCTGGCTCCGCCGGCGCTCGCTAACTCACCGGCGCCGCGATGGTCTGCCAGCCGTCCCGCGGCGTCCAGGAGCGGATCTCCAGGTCGCCGCCAGAGATGGCGAACCGATGCGGCGGGGCCGCGTTGCCGAGTCTGCTCCAGGCCGCCGGAAGCGTCACGAGGAGAATCGCCGTCGCGACGACGGCCCAGATCCAGCGCCGTGAGCGGGCGGGTGGAGCCGGGAGGCGGGTGTTCGACGAGCATTACCAGGCGAACTGGGTCGTAAGCTGCAGCAGCCGCGGGAAACCTGCCGCCTCACGAATCTGGCCGAACGAGGCGTCGCCGAACGCGACGCTTGGCCCGCGCAGGTCGGCGAAGTTGAAGACGTTGATGATCTCGGCGCGCACGGAGACAGTTCGGGCCCCCAGACGCTGAGACTTCTGAATCGCGAGGTCCCAGAGTCGCCGCACGGGCGTACGCACGCGGCCGTCGGCTCGCGGCGCGTTGCCGAAGGTGAACGCCGGCGCCTGCGTCCACGCGGCCGGGTTCAGCCAGCGGATGCACCCGCACTGCGGGTCGTAGGCATCCTCGGGATCGTCCGTGAGCTGCGGATCGACGCCGGGCACGATGTTCGGCCGCTGAGCGCTGCCGAGCAGGTTCGAATTATTCGGACTCTGGCCAACCGTGACCGGGAACCCCGCCTGATAGCTGCCGGCGGCACTGACCATCCACCCGCCCGCGATCGCATCCACGAGCCCGCCTCGATTGAGCCACCGCCGGCCGGCCCCGAACGGCAGCTCCATGGTGGCGCTCACATTCAGTCGATGGGGAGTGTCGAGGACCGAGAGGCCGTACTCCGCGTCCACGTCGTAGTTGTTCAGAATCCCCGAGCCGCCCGCGAAGAAGTTGCTCTCCGAATACTGGTTGTCCAGCGTCCGGCTCCACGTGTAATTGGTCTGCAGGGCCCAGCCGCCGCTCAGACGGCGCTCTCCCGTGACGATGAGCGCGTCGTACCGCGATTTGGAGAGGTTCGGCCGCCTGATCGTTACCGTGTCGAACTGCGGGTACGGCCGCAGGAGCTGACCGCGGGGGATCGTGGGAGCGGCCAGCAACCCGACGCCGAGCGGCGTGCCGAAGAACGGATTCGGCACAGGCTCCTGCAGCGCCGTGCCGAGCGCCAGGTACTTCGGGTCGAGCTGGTTGAGATTGAGCCCATAGCCGCCGATGCCGCTCGATAGATCGACGCCACGCGCACCCACATAGCCCACGCCGAGCGCCAGCTGTCCAGGAAGGTCGCGCTGCAGATCGAAGGAGTAGCGGTGCAGGTAGCCCAGGCGGCTCTCCGGGTCGACGAAGCTGACACTGCCGCCGACACCGGTGAGCCGGCCCGCCGAGTTTCCGGTCGGCTGATTGATCCCGGCAGGGAAGGGATTCGTCAGCGAGCAGCCGCTGCACGGCACAAAGGGCTGGGCGTCGGTGGCAATGTAGCTCGTCCCGATGTTGTAGCCGGTCGTGGCCGTTCCCCCTTCGTCCGCACTGATGCCCTGTGACGGTGCCCAGAAGAGCCCATAGCCGCCCCGGACCGAGGTGCGCTCGTCCAGGACGAACACCGCACCCACGCGGGGGGCGAACTGCCACGGGTTCGGGCTGCCCTGCCGGGTTGGGGCGCCGTCCACGCCGGCATAGCGGACGCCGCCGGTCAGGACAAGTGGTGTGCCGTCAGGACGCAGGCCGCCCACCTGGAACGGGAAGGGCTCGTCGTAGCCCCAGTCCGTAATGAACCGGTTCTCGCGCTCCTGGAGCCCCTGCTCGAACTCGTAGCGCAGTCCCAGATTGAGCGTCAGTCTGGATGTCAGGCGGAAGTCATCCTGGGCGAACGCGCTCCAGTAGTGCAGATACGCGTCGATCGGCGAGCTGACCGAGATGCCTCCGCTTGTGGGCTGGCCGAGCAGAAAGGTGGCAAATCCGTCCCCGGTCCCGGCGCCCGGTGCATTCGGGTCTGGACCGAAGGTGAAGTCCCTGCCGAAATTGAACCCGCCCATGCCGCCGATGTTGTGAAAGCGCACGCCGAGCCGGCGATAGTCGCCCCCGATCTTCCAGGTCTGCCGGCCCCGGAGCGTTGCCATGCTGGCGCTGGCGCTGTGGGAGTAGTAGGTCGCTCTGTCCTGGAAGCGATCGCCCAGGAAGGAGCCGCCGCGCCCGTAGTCGGTGACGCCGATGTTCGGGAACTTCTTCAGCGGAACACCCGAAAGAAACGCCGGATCAAAACCCAGGGCCGACGGATCGAACGGTGCGGGCCGGTTGTCGTCGCTGAGCTGACTGGAGCCGTACCGGAACGCGAGCGTCGTGCGCGAACCTGGCGTCCACACCGTGTTGATCGCAAGAAGCCGGGCACCTCGGACGAACGCGCCTCCGCCGGGATCGGCAGGGTTGTCAAACAGCGATCCCCCACCGTAAAACGAGGCATCCGGCTCCATCGACTCATACCAGGCGTAGAGCCCCGTCGTCGTCACCTGATCTCCCCATCGATGTGTCACCTTGCCGGTCAACTGATCGGCGCGGTCGACGATCTGGGCCACCGCGGGCCGCGACTTCCCGCTGGTCGGCAGCGGCACGTGCTCGAGCAGCGCCCGCGCAATCGGGTGAAGGCGATCTGCCGGAATGCGATTGCCGGGAAACGGGTCTCGAATGAAACGGCCGGGGCGCGCCGGATCCGGCCGTGTCGTCAGCGGGTCGTAAATCGTGACTCCCGAGCCCGAAAAGTCCCCGCGCCGCTCCGCGTCGGTTGGAAGCGTCAGCACGGTGTTTCGCGCGCTCGACGTCCGATAGCCTTCCGTGCTGGCCCAGACGAAGGTGCGGCCGCTCCGGATCGGACCGCCGATGCCGCCGCCGTACAGGTGGTAGTACGTGTCGGGGTTCGGGATGTCGTTCTTCTCTGCAAAGTACAGGCGGCCCAGCGTGCCGGCGGGCCGATTCTGATACAGAGCGGAGCCCCGCCACTCGTTGGTGCCCGAACGCGCGACGACGTTGAAGACGCCGCCCGACGTGCGGCCGACCTCGGCATCGTAGGCGCTCAACTGGACGCTCATCTCCTCGATCGACTGAAAGCTCGGGATGAGCGTCGCGCGGTTCACGATGTCGACGATCGGGACGCCGTCGACGACATATGTGTTGTTGCGCCGCGGCCCGCCGCCCATCGAGATGAGCGACGAGTTCGACTGATCCTGCTGGCGAACGAACTGGGCATCGCCGGTGGCGAGCACGGTGGGGGTCAGCGCCGCCGAGATGAACACGTTGCGCCCGGCCGAAGGGAGTCGCTCGAGCAGGGTCGAGGTGAGGAGCGTCCCGACGGAGGCGGAGGACGCCTCCACGACCGAGACCGGCGCCTCCACGACCACGAGCTCGGAGACTCCTCCAAGCTCGAGAATCACGTCGATGGTGAGAAACGACTGCGCGGCGAGGTGCACCCCCCTGCGCTCGAAGGTCTTGAACCCTGGCGCGTTCGCCCGCAGCCGGTAGTCGCCCGGCAGGAGGTTCGGGAACGCGTACTCGCCGGAGGCATTGCTCGCGGTGTGCCGGGTGAGGCCTGTGCGCTCGTCGGTGAGCTGGATGGTGGCCTCGGACGGCGCGCCCGACGGGTCCGTAATGCGCCCTCGCACCGCGCCCTGAAAGCTCTGACCGAAGACCGGAGCGGCTATCGCGCTGATGAGAAAGAGGGTAGTGCCCAGGCGCAAGCTCATCTGCAGGGCGTCATCGTATCCGGAACCGTCGGGAAAAGAAAAAGGCGGGTCGCGATCGACCCGCCCGTCGTCTCGTGTAGCGGCGGGCCTTGAGGCCCGCCGAGGACGGGCTAAAGCCCGGCCTCTACGTCCGAACGCTTACATGCCCGGCGCGAAGCAGTACAGCAGGCCGGCGCCGCCGGTCCCCACGAGGTTGGGCTGGCTGCAGCCCTTGCTCGCATGAACCGAATTCCACGACGCGTTGGCGCCGCCCAGTCGATCGTGATGGCCAAGCATGACCGAGCCCGTGCCGTTACTCGAGTAGTTGTTGCACGTGCGGTCTTCGCCAGCGGGGAACGCCCGGCCGTCCGGCTGCGATCCGGTCAGGATGTCGTGCTGGTTCGGCATGTCGCCGACCCCGTTGACAGGGCTCCCCTTCTCGTTGGCCGCTGACACCTTATTGATCCGGTTACCCATCCGTGCTTGTTCGATCGTATCCCCGTGCAGCTCGGCGGCATTGGCCGCAACCTGCTGACCGCGCGCGTTGAACCACGGGCCGTTGCCGATACGATCGCGCGCGTTGACGGCGCCAGGACCCTGCGTGCTCAGGTAGGCCACCCACTTGGCGTCCCCCCGGCCCGCCGCGGCGGCGAGCTGCTGGCAGTGGGCGTCGGCGCCGGCGAGGCCGCCGTAGTTGGCGCCGTCACCCTTTCCAACGCTGGTCACAAAGAACGACATTGGTTGAGGCTTCTGCTGCGCGAGCGCGAGGTAGGAGCCCAAAGTCATGACCAGCGCCAGCGCGGCAAGAACCACTCGCATGTATCTCATAGCGTGTCCTCTCCACCTAGGTGGAAGCAAAATCCGTTGATCCCGGTAAGTCGGTGACGCGAATCTTACTCGACGTGCCGGATTGCGGTAAAGGCGGGAGTTTAACATCAGGCGGGTCTGAAGACCCGCCTCTACGGCGGTCAAAGCGGGCTGGCACACGCTTTGTGGGCATACGCCCTCATGAAGGTCGCCCATACCGTCGTGCGGGTCCACCGACGGCCTGGCGCTCGCTTCGGGCGTGCAAACGCCGATCGCGCCGACTGGTACCGGCGGCGCAGGCCGGGACGACGGAAACGACACGGCCTACCTGCCGACGCGTCCCGGTTTCGTCGCGCCGTATAAGGCAAAGTAATGGGTCGTAGAGGCCGGGCTTCAGCCCGGTCCTCGGCGGGCCTGAAGGCCCGCCGCTACGTCGAAATGTCAGGCGTATCGCGGCAGCTCAAAGAGCGGGCGCACGGCCGCTTCGCGGGGGTCTCCCTGGTAGTACACACGGTGAAGCAACAGCCCTGAGGCGGGCGCGGTCAGCCGCGCCGGCGCAGCCGATTGGGTGGTCAGCATGGCCAGCGCCGCCTCGCCGGCGAGCCTTCCGCGTCCCACCTCCACGAGCACGCCGACCACGCGACGCACCATCTTCCAGAGAAAGTGCGATCCTTCGACGTGGACGAGGATCAGGTCGCCCTCCTCGTGGATCCCGAGGGCGTCAACCAGCACCCGTGTCGACTTGTTGGCCGGGTCGTCGTCGGAGAAGGACTGGAAGTCGTGCATCCCGGTGAATCCGGCTGCCGCGCGGCGCATGCGCTCGATGTTCAGGTCGTCTTTCACCCACCAGACGTACGCCTTGGCAAACGCCGTCCGGCGGCGTGCGATCTGGTAGACGTAGCTTCGCGCAACCGCGTCGTGCCGGGCGTGGAAGCGATGCGGGACCCGCTCGACGCGAAGCACGTTGATGTCGGCCGGCAGGGCATCGTTGATCCGGCCGCGCAGCGTGTCGGGCGGCATCGTGGTTGCGATGTCGAGATGCGCGACCTGCGCGATCGCATGGACCCCTGCATCCGTCCGTCCGGCCCCGTAGAGTTCAAAGCCATCGTCGCCGGCCGCCTCGCCGATGGCCCGCTCGAGCTCACCCTGCACCGTGCGGGCGTTCTTCTGAATCTGCCAGCCGCTGTATCGCGTGCCGGCGTATTCAATGGTCAGCTTGAATCTCATAAGCTTGGCCCGGCTGAAGCCGGGCGCTACGTACGGTTCATCACCGGCATCAACTCTGCACCGGCAGGGAAGCCGTGCCCCAGGTTGCCACACAGATGAGCCGGATGACACGCCGGATGCCGGTCGGGGCGGAACCGCAGCCAGACGGCGGCACGTCGTTCCGCGTCTGGGCGCCCCGGCCGCGGGAGCTGCAGCTGGTGATGGAGGCTGAAAGCCGCCGGGACATTCCGCTCACGCGCGATGAGGCTGGATATTGTGAAGCCGTTGTGGAGGGTGCCGGACCGGGCAGCCGGTACTGGGATCGGCTCGACGGCGAGCTCCGGCCGGATCCCGCGTCGCGCTTCCAGCCCGACGGTCCGTTCGGGCCCTCCGAGATTGCCGATCCCGCATCGTACCGGTGGCGGGACGTGATGCTGGTCCTCAACGAGGACGCTGGATTGATCGCGTGGGCCGACCCATCACTGGATATCACCTCCGAAGTGCTCAAACGAATCCAGTCCTAACTGCATGGGTTGTGAAAGGCACGATGACCATTCACTTTGGAATTTGGGGTTTTGGCTTTGGGATTTATCGTCCCCTCATCTGTGCGAGCGCTTCTCCCAGCAGCCTGATCTCCTCTCCGTACTTCGCCCAGTCTCCATTCCGCTGGGCTTCGACGGCGCGGTCGTAATGCCCGCGCGCACGAGCCGCAAGCGCGGCGAGCTCGGAACCGCCGCCTGGTGCCGCCGGCCCGGCGGCCGCGGGCCCGGGCGGCGGCGCGGCGGCCGGCGGCGCTCCAACCGACTCGATCCCCGACTCTTCTCCGACCGGACCTCCGAAGAGCCGAGCCAGCCCGGCCTCGAGCGTCTCCTCCATGACGATCTGGTTCTGGTAGGCGACGATCACGCGGGTGAGCTCCGGGATGCGTCCTCCGGAGGCCCGGAGGTAGAGCGGCCGCACGTAGATGAGCGACTCCTCGATCGGAATCACCATCAGCGTGCCCCAGATGACCTGCGAGCCCTGCTGGTTCCAGAGCGTGATTTGCGGCGAAATCACCTGGTCCTGGCTGATGCGCGCGACCACCTGCCGCGGGCCGAAGATCACCTTCTGCTTCGGGAACTGGAAGACGCGCAACGTGCCGTAATGCTCCCCGTCGCTTCGCGCCGCCAGCCACGCCGCAAGGTTGTCCCGGCCGCGCGGCGTGAAGGGGAGCATCTGGATGAACTCCGGTTCGGCTTCACCCGGCAGCCGCATGATGGTGTAGTACGGCTCCATCGCCCCGGCGTCGCCGACGTCGTCAATGATGGGGATCTCCCACTGGTCCTCGCGGTTGTAGAACACCGGGGGCTGCGTCATGTGATAGGTCGCGAAGACCGAGGCCTGGATGGCAAAGATGTCCTCCGGATAGCGAATGTGCGCGCGGAGGGCCGGCGGCATCTCCTCGAGCGGCGCGAAGAGCCCCGGAAAGATCCGTGCGTACGTCGCCGCGATCGGGTCGTTCGCATCCGCGAGGTACAGCGTCGTCGTCCCGTGATACGCATCGATGACGATCTTCACGGCGTTGCGGATGTAGTTGACGCCGCGCCCGCCGGCCGGGGTGGAGTACGGGTAGCGCGAGCTCGTCGTGTAGGCGTCGTGCATCCAGTACAAGCGGCCGTCGGCGACGACAAGATAGGGGTCCTGGTCGAAGGCGAGAAAGGGCGCCAGTGCCTGCGAGCGTTCGCGAATGTTGCGCAGGAACAGGATCCGGCTGTCCTCGTCAATCTCGTTGCTGAGCAGGATCTGATACGCCCCAAACCGGAGCGCGAAGATCAGCCTCCGCCAGAGCGATCCGATCGCCAGCCCTCCTCGCCCCTCATACTCCGAGAACACGTTGTCCTCACCGCGCGGATAGTGAAACTCGCGCGTGCGCGTCCGCACGATGGAGTAGTCGTTGGACAGCTCACCGTAATAGAGGCTCGGCTCCTCGATCGGGAGCTCAGGAATCGTCTCGAGCGGAAGGTTGCCGACGTAGAGCACCGGCAGCCCTTCTTCGGTCACCTGATTCACGGGCCCGAGCGTCAGGCCGTAGCCGTGCGTGAACGTGAGCCGGTCGTTCACCCAGGTACGGTTGGGGAGATTCGCGGTGTTCAATTCCCGCGGCGACAGCATGATCTGCCGCAGCTTGCCCCCAAGACGGTACCTGTCGTTGTCGACGCCGACGAAGTCGTAGTAGGTGCGGATCACCTGGAGCTGCCCGAACGTGTCGAGCAGCGGCTGGTGATCCCAGAGCCGGACGTTCTCGATCGTCGAGGCGTTCTTCTTGAGGTCCTCGAGGCCGAGCAGCGCGTCGCCGGTCAGTTCCTGGCCCTCGACACCATCGAGCGCGAACGCCCGCCGCGTCGCATCGATGTTGTGCTGGATGTACTCGGACTCGCGCGTCTGCTCGTTGGGGCTGACGACGAAGCGCTGCAGCATCGTGCTGTAGATCTCGCCGCCCGCCGCCACGAGGAGGTAGAGACCGACCGCGACCGGGAGCGGCCAGTTGCGCGGGGTGAAGGCCTGCACGCCCGCGAGCCCCGCGCCGATGGCCGCGACGGCGGCCAGCAGCAGCGCGGCGGTCATCCGCCCGTGTACGTCGGAGTAGCCCGGCCCGTGGATCAGATTGGATGGCTGCACCAGCCGCTCGGCCTGCCCGAGCCATGCGCCGAAGGCCAGGAGCAGGAGAAACGCGGCGGCGAGCAGCGAGAGGTGCCGTCTCGCAGCCGGCGTCATCCAGGCCATGGCGCCGAACCGCGAGCTCAGGCTGCCGGACGCGAAGTACAGCGCGCCAGCACCCAGGCCCGCGAGCAGGACGAGGCTCTGCGCCAGCCGGCGCACGAACTGAAAGAAGGGCAGCGAGAAGACGTAGAAGCCCGCATCGCGTCCGAGGATCGGGTCAGCCTGACCGAACGGCACGGCGTATTGCCACGTGAGCCAGAGCTCCCACTGCGACGAGGCGTAGAGCGCCACGACGATGGCGAGCACCACGGCGAGGGCCGACGCGAGCAGGCGAAGCTGCGCGCGCCCGGGCAGCGGCACCTCAATCCCTTCGCGTGTCGTGAAGACGGGCCGCAGGTCTCCCATGGAGGCGAGCGCAATCCCCAGGTTCGCGGTCAACCAGACCGCGGCCGCGGCGAACGTAATCGTAAAGAGCATGGCCTGGGCGCGGAGCATCGTCAGGAAGACGGACCGATACTCGACCTCGCCAAACCAGAGCCAGTCCGTATAGAGCCGGACCGCGGACGGGCCGGCGAAGAAGACCAACGCGAACAGGCTGAGAACGAACAGGCGGAGGGGGCGTTGCAGCATGATTAGGTGCTTCCATATTGTTCAGACGCCGCCTGCAGGTCCGAACGGACCTCCCCGGCAAGCGCAGCAGGTGTGACCACGCGGGCGAAGGGCCCCCAGCTGAGGATCCAGCTTCGCAAGGCCCAATCGTGACACACGTCCATCGAGAGCACCAGCGTCCCGTCGCCGCCCTCACGCAGCTGCTGGGAGGCGTGCCAGACGCGGGCTCTGACGTAGGGCGCCACGCGGGCCGCAAACTCGATTTCGACGCGTGCCGGCGGCCCGGTGTTCACGCCCAGCGAATTCGCAAAGACATCGTCCCGGATGTCGCGCTCGGGTGTGAACGTCTGCTTCTCGAGCGAGACCGCCGCGATCCGGTCGGTCGCAAACGTCCGGATATTGCCATAGGCGGGCACGAACGCGAGCAGGTACAGGCCGCCGTTGGCGAACGCCAGCCGATACGGGTGGATCACGTAGTCCTTGACCCGGCCGCTCGACACCGAGTGATACCGCATCGACGCCACCCGGTGATGGAGCGTGGCCTCGAGAAGGCGGCCGACCAGGTCGGCGGCGGCCTCGCCGGTTCGGGGCCGCGGGCCGGGCTTGGTCGTGAGCACCGCCGGCAGCTGGTCGAGGAACTGCCGCATGCGCGGCGTGAGCATCTTCTCGAGCCGGGTAAAGGCCAGGCCGAGGTCCCGTTGAAAGGGGGTGCCGGCCACGGTCGCCAGCAGACTCCGGCTGAGATAGAGCGCGCAGAGCTCGGGGACCGTAAAGCCGGTCTCCAGCCCCTTCAGGATCTGTCCGTCGAGGCGCCACCGCACGCGGCCGTCGTCATCCCGCTCGTCGAAGAGCGGAAACCCGGCCTCCTGCAGCGCCGCAAGGTCGCGGCGGATCGTCCGCGTCGTGACGCGCATGTCGTCCGCCAGCGCCGCGATGGCGACGCCATGGCGTGATGACTCGAGCGCGTGGAGGATCTTCCACTGCCGGATGACCTCCTGGTTGCGGGGCACCAGGCGATACTAGCTCCGTTCCTTCAGTTTCCTCAGAATGCGCCTGTTGCGGCGATCCGGAGTGCCGGCGGCCCGCGACGCGGCACGGTAGACGCGCTCCAGCCGCCGCATCTCCGCTTCCTCCGGCGTCGGTTTCGGCGTCACGTCGTCGTAGAGCGCGCGCGCTTCCGACTTCCTGACATGCTGATCGATGAGGAGACCGACGATGAGGTCCTGATGGCGGCCGAAGGGACGGCCGATGCGGATGCGATCGCCTTCACGGAGGATACGGTGGGGGCGGGCGGTCTGCCCGTTGACTTCGACCTTGCCGCCGTCGCAGGCGCGCTTCGCCTCGGAGCGGGTCTTGAACAGGCAGGCGATGTCGAGCCAGACGTCCAGGCGTATTGTGTCCGCCACACCTCAGATGAGGATTTCGATCGTGCCCTTCGTCTTGAGCGTCTCGACGAACGTCTCCATCCGCTCCTCGCGGTTGCGGCCCTGCAGGAACTGTTCGACCTGCTCCCGCACTTCGGCGAGTGGAATGGTCCGGGCCGGCTGCTTGTCGTCCACCTTGATGATGTGAAAGCCGTACTGTGTTTCCACGAGATCGCTCATTTGCGCCGGCGCAAGAGCGAAGGCCGCCTCCTCGAAAGCGCCGACCATCTGCCCGCGCTCGAAGTAGCCGAGATCCCCGCCGGCCTGGGCGGTGCCGGGGTCCTCGGAGTGCTCCCGCGCGAGCGCCGCGAAGTCCTGCCCGCCCTTCACGTCCTTGAGGATCCCCGCGGCTTTGGCGCGGGCCGGCTCTCTGGCCCCCGCGTCGGCATTCTGCGGCACCCGGATGAGAATGTGGCTGGCGCGCACGCGCTCACCCTGCGCAAACTCCGAGGGGTGGCTCGTATAGAACTCCTCGACCTGCTGCGGCGTCACCGGCGCGCCGGCGGCCTCGGCGTCGAGCATCCGGTCCACCTGCATGCCGTGGCGGACGCTCGTGCGCAGGCCGTCGAGGGTGAGCTTGCGCTGGCCGAGGGCCTGCTGAAACGCATCGTCGGACTGAAACTGCGAGCGAATCTCGGTCAGCCGCGCGTCAAGATCCGCCTCGGGAACGGCAATGTTGCGCGTCGCGCTCTCCTGAACGAGGAGGCGGAACGCGATGAGCTGGTCCAGGACGCTGCGAAGCACCCGGTCGCGCTGCTCGGCCGGCACCGGCTGCCCGACGCGCGCCTGCATCTGGGCGAGCGCCGACTCGAGGTCCGTCCGGCTGATCGCGTCGCCGTTGATCCGCGCGACCACGTCCGGCAGTTCGGCCGAGACCGGCTTGACCTCCGCCAGCGGCGGCGGCTCGGTCTGAGGCAGCGGGCCGCGTGGACGCGCCGACGCCGTCGCAGGCGCCAGCAGCGAAAAAACCACGAGCAGGCGAAGCATTCGAGTCACGGGCGCTCCTTGACTGACTAGCTGGTAGCTGGTAGGCGGTAGCTCGTAGCCGTAAACAGGAAGTCTACCAGCTACTGACTACCGACTACCACCGACCGGCTACCATCTACCATCTACCGGCTGCCAGCTCGTAAAGCCCTCAACCCCGCCTGCCAGTTCAAACACAACCGTCACAGGCGAAGACGTCGGCGCGGCGACGTCGCCGACCGTGAACGTCCCTTGGCACGCCATCCGCCTCTGTCGGCGCCGTGGCCTGGCCCTCGGTCGAATACGTGCGGCGCGATCCCGCACGGAGCGTCCTGCAGCAGATCGTGCGCGAGCACTTCGAGACGTTCCGGGCGGAGGCCGCCCATCTGCGCGACGGCGAGGGCCTGCCGCGGTTCGTCGAGGAGGAGTTTCACGCGGTCCTGCGGTGTGGATCGCCTGGTGGCCTTTTCCTGCAAAGGGAGAGGGTTCTGTCCCAGTTGCGGCGGGCGCCGGATGACCGAGCGGGCGGCGCATCTGGTGGACCACGTGTTCCCCGATGTGCCGGTGCGCCAGTGGGTGTTGAGCCTGCCCCCAAGGTCCGGTATCTGTTGGCCTGGCACCACGATTTGTGCAAGGCCCTCGTGGGCGTGCTGCTCCGAGAGAGAGATCGCCACCTGCGAGACCGGGCTCGCGCGCGGGATTTCGTTGACCCGCGCGGCGGCGCCGTGGCGGATGTTCTTGCGGCGATCGAGCCGGGTGTGACGCGCCTGCTCGCGCGGCGGGACTTCGGCGACAGCGATGACGGCGATCGGTCGGACACATTCGCCGAGGCGACACCGGTGCTGGCCGGGCTGGCTGCGGCTTCGGTCCAGGGCCTGGTCGCGCTCGGTCACGTGCCGGGGAGGCGCCCCGGGCGGCTCGGCGACGCGCCGGAGGACGTGACCGAGCCGGGGCCGGGCGCGTGTCATGCGCAGTGGCAGGGCTTCGACCTGCACGCCGGTCTCGTGGTGCCGGCCGGCCAGCGCGACCGGCTCGAGCGCGTGTGTCGCTACACGTTGCGCCCCCCCTGTGACCGACGAGCGGCTCCGCCTCGGGGCCGACGGCCGCGTCGTATTGGCACTCCGCCACCCGTGGGCGGACGGCACGACGGACGTCGTGTTCGAGCCGACCACGTTCCTGGAGCTATTGGCGGTGCTCGTGCCGCGGCCCCGGGTCAACCTGGTCCTGTACCACTGCGTGCTGGCGCCGCGGGCGGCGTGGCGCGGCGAAGTGGTGCGTCGGCAGAGTGATGGAGTCGATGACGGCTCTGACGTCGTCGGCGTTGGGCGGGGCGTCCCCGATCCATACGCGGTCATCTGGCTCATATAGAATCTGGCGCAGGCCTTCGAAAGTCGGGTCCGCCTTGATCCAGCAGTAGCGTTGCTTCGCGGGGTTGAACAGGTTGGCGATCGAATGCGCGTCGGAGCCATGCACGACTGGCTTGTGGCCGCGCAGGTGCGCGAACTCCTTGGGACGAATGCCACCGCGTCCCAGCCATGCTTCGCGTTCCGCCGGGTTACCGGAGAAGACGATGTGGGCGAAGCGATAGATTTCTCGCCGAGTCGTGACGTATCCGCTGTCAGTGAGTCCAGCCGCACCGTCCTCTGAGCCTGCCTGCACCGCGACGAGGGCGTTGTTTCGGAGCCATTCCTCCGTCTCGAACCATACACGAAAGACGTCGAGATCGATTTTGAATTGATTGACGCCCTCGGCATAGGCAGCCTCGGCTCCCGTTCGAAGGTGTGGCTTCGCGATCAGGCCGAGCCGAACGAGGCCGTTCCTGGTGCACGAGATGTCAGTGTCGTTCCGCTTGATCTTGAGCCGGGTCAAGGCTTCGTCGATTCGCTCGACGCGATCGGTGTCGTCGGGCGAGACCAGCAGGTGCAGGTTGATGCCCTTACTGTCTCTCGTCTCGGGCGATACGCGAAACTCGATATTCGGGAACGCGAACACGATGTTCTCCATGCGGCCCGCATCGCGATGGCCCTTGAAGGTCTTGTAGGTGTTGATACTGGCGTAGTCGGTCACACCCATGACTGCGATCGACGCGTCCGCGCCCTCAACCGCATCGAGATACTCGTCCCAATCGCCAAACTGGTCTTCGCGCGCGGTCCCGGGCGCGTGAACGTGCGGATCCCATCGCCGCCACTCCGAGCCCCGCCCATAGGGGGTGACCATTCGCCCTGCCTCCGGCGTTAAGAGGTTAGTTTCGCGAGACGAACGAGATGCCTATTCTAGATGAGCTGTGCGATGCGGGCCGCTGATGGGGCAGGAGCGCGCCCGGCCAGGCGAGCCGGATCATCATCGTCGTTCGCAGCAATTCGAGGGTACCAGTATTTGCGGATTTGCGGGTGTTCTCCCTCAGGCAGGTATGACCGGCACGACAACCAGTGGGGTTAACAGGTAACGTGTTACGACGCTGTGGTTCCCGAGCAGGAACATGTTCCTCTACGGGGATCCCGCGGACGTGTCACCGTGCATTCGCTGCGCAGCCGCGTCCGTTGTCTTCGGTTCAAGGCGCGGGCGGGACGAGCGGCTCAAGCGACTCGACGAGCTTCGGGAGATCCCCGGTAACCACCTGCCACACGATGTCCTCGTCCACGCCGAGGTAGTCGTGCACGACCTTGTGCCGCATCCCGATGATATTCTCCCAGGGGACCTCGGGATGGGTCACGGTGATCTCGCGTGACACCTGGCGGGCGGCCTCGCCGATCACTTGGACGAGATGAATGAGGGCGAGACGAAGGTTCTCGTCAGCGTCGTACGTCTCGCGGGGCAGATCCCGGACCTTGGCCACCGCCTTCCTCGCCATGTCGAGCATGTGCCCGACGTAGACGAGGTCACGCGGCGACATAGAGCGGTTCGGCCTCCCGCAGGACCTGTTCCCGGATGCGCATGTTCAGGAACTTGGGGGTGACCAGGTCCACCCGACGGCCCTGCAGCAGCCCGGACAACTCGCGCTCAATGCTGACGAAATTGAGGCCCGGAACGTGACCTGGCTGAAACTCCACCAGTACATCGACGTCGCTGTCCGGGCCGAAGTCGTCGCGGAGTGCCGACCCGAACAGCGCCAG
>Ga0156172_1119_pt1 | contig 19707 bp, 15 predicted proteins | sample RifCSPlowO2_12_FD_107825 | JGI IMG/M metagenome (GOLD analysis project Ga0156172, IMG submission 107825) | Acidobacteria bacterium RIFCSPLOWO2_12_FULL_67_14 | reverse complement strand
ACCGGATAAGCAGGAGCCGGGCTGAAGCCCGGCACTACGTACGCATCTGACTAGTCAAAGGCCAGCGTCGGCAGCTTCGCGTGCTCGCGGATCAATCGATCGAGGCACGCCTGACGCGACTGCGCGTATGCGGCGGCCGCCATGCGTGGCCTGAAGGGCGCCAGCTGCAGGTCGGCCTCCTCGGTCAGCCGCCGCAGGGTCGCCGCGTCGCAGGCGGCCTGTGCCGCCGCCTGCAGCTCACCGTCGAGCGCGCGCAGCCGCTCGAGCAGCGCCTCACGCTTCTCGCCGCGCAGCGTGCGCGTGCCGGCGCGCGCGGCGTCCAGCTCGCGGACGACGGCATCGAGGAGGGTGTCGAGCGCCCGGTCCGCGCCGGCGCGGCGTGCGGTCAGGCGCGCGACGCTGCGCTCGAGATGCGCGGCCAGCGACTCGCGGCGGCCCTCGGCCGCATCGGCCGCATCCGGCGCCGCCTGGTCGGCGGCGGCGACGCCGACGGCGCGGCGCCATTCGTCGAACACGTCGAGCACGTCGGCCTCGCAGAACTCGATCCGCACGGGACGCCGCTGAGGCCCCTTGGCGAGGTACCGCTCGACCTGCCGGTCGATGCCGCTGAAGACCACCTTGAGTGGAATGCCACGCTCCGACCAGCCGCGCACCAGCTCGAAGGCCGGCCCGACGACGCGAACGAGGTGGCCGCCGTTCCTGCGACAGAGGTACGCCTCCACCTCGCGGCAATACGCGTCACGGTCGTCGTTCATGGCGCGATCACAGCCACGTCAGGACTCCGGAGGTGATCCGCACCGATCCGCCCTGCGCACGCACCAGCAGCGCGCCGGTCTCGTCGATCGTGTCGGCGACGCCTTCGAGCACCGTCCCGTTGCCTTCCCAGCGCACGCGGCGGCCGCGTGTCGGCGCCGCGCGCCGCCGCCACGCGTCGACCACCCCTTCGAGCCTGCCGGCCTGCAGCTCGCCGTAGCGGAGCGCCAGCGACGACAGACACTCGGCCAGCAGCAGGCCACGGTCCACCTGCCGGCCGAGCTCCTCTTCGAGGCTGGTGGTAAGCCCGGCGATCTCAGCCGGGTAGGCGGCCGGCAGCACGTTGATCCCGAACCCGAGGATGACGTACTGGATCGAATCGCCGTGTGCGCTCGCCTCGGCGAGCACCCCGGCCACCTTGCGGCCGGCGACGTAGAGATCGTTGGGCCACTTCAGGCCGGGCTGAAGCCCCGTCGCCTGCTGCACGCCGTCGGCTATCGCCACGCCGGCCGCAATGGTCACGAGCGGCGCCGCGTGCCCCTGCGGCCTGAGCACCGCCGAGACGTACAGGCCCGCGCCGGCGGGCGATATCCAGCGGCGGCCGTGCCGCCCGCGCCCCGCCGACTGCGCGTTGGCGGCCACCACACATCCTTCGTCCGCCTCCTGCTCGGCCAGCGCCGCGGCCACGTCGTTGGTGGACGGCACCTCGCGATACCAGACGATCCGCCGGCCGAAGGAGCCGCGGCGATCGGCCGATCGGGCGAGCGGCTCCGCAAACTCCGGCGGGAGCGGCTCAGGCAGGTTCGATTTCAAAGCTCAGATCGGCGGCCGGCGCCGAGTGCGTGAGCGCGCCGACCGACACGAAATCGGCGCCGGTGGCGGCCAGCTCGCGCACGCGCGGCAGCGTGACACCGCCCGAGATCTCGATCTTCGCGGCGCCCGCGCATCGCGTCACGGCGTCGATGATGTCCGGCGTCGACAGATTGTCGAGCAGGATGATGTCCGCGCTGGCGCGGAGCGCCTCGTCCAGTTCGGCCAGCGACTGCACCTCGACCTCGGTGGGCATCTCGCGGTTGGCCTTGCGCATCCGCGTCACCGCGGCGGCAATGCCTCCGGCGAGCCGGACATGGTTGTCCTTGATGAGAATGCCGTCGTCCAGGCCCGTACGGTGATTCACGCCGCCGCCGACGCGCACGGCGTACTTCTCGAGCGCGCGCAGCAGGGGCGTCGTCTTGCGCGTGTCGAGCACGGCAATCCGGCCGGCCGCCGCCTCGACGAACTGCCGCGTCAGCGTGGCGATGCCTGAGAGCCGCTGCAGGAAGTTCAGGGCCGTCCGCTCGGCCGTGAGCATGGCTGCCGCGTACCCCCGGTACTCGGCGACGATCGTGCCGGGCTCGCACCGGTCGCCGTCACCGTGATGGACGGCGATCGCCACCGCCGGGTCCATCTGCCGGAACGCCTCGGACGCCACGTCCAGGCCGGCCAGGACGCAGACGGACTTCGCCATCAGCACGCCGCGCGCCTTCTGATGGCGATCGATGACCGTCTCGGTCGTGACGTCGCCCCACCCGAAGTCCTCCGCCAGCGCGCGGCGGACGACCTCCCGGTACTGCCCCGGATCGAGCGGTTCGAGATGCGTGCTCACGCGGCCGGCTCCTCGGCAAACTTCAGGTCGGCCTCGGCCACGTCCGCAAACGTCAGCTCGCGGATGTGGGCGGCCGCCTGCACATCGCGCCGCGCGGGCGTCAGCGCCTCGAAGGCGCGCGGCAGCACCGCGGTTTCGATGACCGCCTTGACCGGCCTCTTGGCCAGTGCCTTGATGCGGCGCACCTCGGACAGCGCCGCCTGGCTCTGGAGACACACGGTGACCGACGCGGCATCGGGCCCGCCGATCGGCGCGACCACCTCCGCAGCGGTGGGCCACCGCGCCTGATGCACGGACCCGGGCCGCCACCACGACCAGACCTCCTCGGTCACGAACGGCAGGTAGGGCGCAAACAGCCGAAGGAGCGTCGAGAGCGCCACGAGCATGGCGCTGTTGGCCGACGCGGCGGCGTCGGGCGTGAAGTCTCCATACCGCCGCGCCTTCACCAGCTCCAGATAGTCGTCGCAGAACGACCAGAAGAACCGCTCGGTCCGCTCCAGCACGCGCGCGTAATCGTACGCCTCCAGCTGCGCGGTCGCCTCCTCGACGAGCGCCGACAGGCTCGTCAGCATCCCTCGGTCGAGCGGCTCGGTGATCGCGCCCCGCGGCTCCGCCTGGAGCAGCGCAAACCGCGCGGCATTGAGGATCTTGATCGCCAGGCGCCGGCCGATCTTCATCTGGCCGGGATCGTTCGGATCGAACGCCGCATCGCCTCCAGGCCTGGCGCTCGCGGCCCAGTAGCGGACGCCGTCGGAGCCGAACTGCTCCAGCAGTGCCAGCGGCGTGACGACGTTCCCCTTCGACTTCGACATCTTTTTGCGATCGGGGTCGACGATGAAGCCGGAGAGCGCGGCGTGGGACCACGGCAGCGAGCGATGCTCGAGGTGCGACCGAAGCACGGTCGAGAAGAGCCAGGTCCGGATGATGTCGTGCGCCTGCGGGCGCAGATCCATCGGGAAGACACGGCCGAACAAATCCGGATCGTCGAGCCAGCCGGCCGCAATCTGCGGCGTCAGCGACGAGGTCGCCCACGTGTCCATGACGTCGGGGTCGCCGACGAAGCCGCCGGGCTGACCGCGCTGCTCGCCGCGGTATCCGTCGGGAGCGTCCGTGGACGGATCGACGGGCAGCCTCGACTCGGGCGGAACGATCGGCCTGGCGTGCTCCACCGCGCCATCGGCAGCGACCGGATACCACACGGGAAACGGCACGCCGAAGAACCGCTGGCGGCTGACGCACCAGTCGCCTGCGAGGCCGTTCACCCAGTTCTCGTAGCGGTGGCGCATGTACTCGGGGTGCCACTGCAGCTCGCGGCCCCTGGCCATCAGCTCCTCGCGGTACTCCATCGTCTTGATGAACCACTGCCGGCTGGTGACGATCTCGAGCGGACGCTCGCCCTTCTCGTAGAACTTGACCGGATGCATGATCGGCCGGGGCTCGCCGATCAGGTCGCCCGCCTCGCGGAGCAGCTCCACGATCCGCGGACGCGCCTTGATGGCGGGGAGGCCGGCCAGCTGGTCGTAGGCCGCCTGCGCGCGGCCGGCGTCGCGCGACTCCCACCCTGGGCCACCCCACGCGACCGGCCGCAGGGTCCCGTTGGGCTGAATCACGGCCCGCACCGGGAGGCCGAGCTCGCGCCACCAGGTCACGTCGGTAAGGTCCCCGAAGGTGCAGATCATGGCGATGCCGGTGCCCTTCCCGGGGTCGGCGAGCGGATGCGCTCTCACCGGCACGGGCACCGCGAACAGCGGCGTCATCACCTCCGTGCCAAAGAGCGGCGTGTACCGTTCGTCATCGGGATGCGCCACCAGCGCCACGCAGGCCGGAATCAGCTCCGGCCGTGTCGTATCGATTTCCACGAAGGCCGGCGCCGCCGCGCGCCGGAAGCGGATGCGATGGTACGCGCCCGGCTGCTCGCGATCTTCCAGCTCCGCCTGTGCGACGGCGGTCCTGAAATCGACGTCCCAGAGCGTCGGTGCCTCGACCTGGTACGCGATGCCGCGCGCCAGCAGGCGCAGAAAGGCCGCCTGCGAGACGCGCTGCGCCGCCCGGCCGATGGTGGCGTAGGTCATCGCCCAGTCCACCGACAGCCCGAGATAGCGCCACAGGTGCTCGAAGGCCTTTTCGTCCTCCGCCGTCAGCCGGTTGCACAGCTCGATGAAGTTCGGTCTGGAGACGGATACCGGCTGCTTCCCCGGCTTCTCCGGGGCCCGAAATGATGAATCGTACGGGAGCGACGGGTCGCACCGGATCCCGTAGTAGTTCTGCACGCGCCGCTCGGTCGGCAGGCCGTTGTCGTCCCACCCCATCGGATAGAACACGGCCTTGCCGCGCATGCGCTGAAAGCGCGCGATGACGTCCGTATGGCTGTAGGAGAAGACGTGCCCGATGTGGAGCGAGCCGCTGACCGTCGGCGGAGGCGTGTCAACCGCATACACCTCGGCCCGCGTGCGGCTGCGGTCGAACCGGTACGTCCCGTCGGCCTCCCAGCGGACGTTCCACTTCGCTTCCAGCCCCTCGAGCGCCGGCTTCTCGGGAAGGACGATCGGATGGTGGGGATCGGTGACGTCAGACATGCCTGTTCCGCATTCGATCGAGCTCTTCCCTCACGAGCTGCCGCAGCTGCTCCACCACCGCCTCGGTCAGGCGCAGCTCGTGCTGGCCGGCGACGAGCCGCACGGGCCGGGCGCCCGGCTCGCCGTCCTCGAGCGCCAGCAGGGCCGCAAACGCTTCCGCCACGAGGCTCGGCGCCGCTGGCGGGATGACCACGCTCCGGGCGGCGGCCTCCAGCTCCGCGGCGGGGTCGGCGCCCGCGGGGGCTGGCCCCCGCGACTGCAGCGCGGTCAGCGCCGCGTCGAGCCGCTCGAAATAGTCCTCGACCGGATCGTCCATGGCCCTACAGAGATCCCACGCGCGACCGGGCGTGCTTCGTGATGAAGTCGACGATCTCCTGCATCGGCGTGCCCGGAAGGAAGATGCCTCGCACCCCCATGTCCTGCAGCTTCGGAATGTCGACGTCCGGAATAATCCCGCCGACCACCACGAGCACGTCCCGCAGCCCCTTCTCGGCGAGCAGCTCCATGATCCGCGGGCAGATGTGCATGTGGGCGCCGGAGAGGATGGAGAGCCCGATCACGTCGGCGTCCTCCTGCAGGGCGGCGGCGACAATCTGCTCAGGCGTCTGGCGCAGGCCGGTGTAGATGACCTCCATGCCGGCGTCGCGCAGCGCGCGCGCAATGACCCGCGCGCCCCGGTCGTGTCCGTCGAGGCCTGGCTTGGCGATGACCACACGGATCTTCGTCAAATGACCGGGACCTCCTCGTACTCGCCCCACACGTCGCGGAGGGCATCGCACATCTCGCCGATCGTCGCATATACGCGGACGGCGTCCACGAAGAGCGGCATCGTGTTGGCCCCGCCTCTCGCCCCCTCCTGGAGCCGCGCCAGCGCCCGCCGCACGGCGTCTCCGTCCCGCGCGGCCCTCACCCGCTCGAGGCGGGCCAGCTGAGTATCCGCGGCGGTCTGGTCGATGTAGAGGGTCCCGATCCGATCGTCATCCTCGTCCACGAACTCGTTGACGCCGACGATGACCCGGTCGCCCCGCTCGACCGCCTGCTGGAACCGGTAGGCGCTCTCGGCGATCTCCTGCTGCGGAAACCCGCGCTCGATGGCGGCCACCATGCCGCCCATGCGGTCGATCGTGTCGAAGTACTCGAGCGCCTCTTCCTCGAGCTCGCGCGTCAGCGTCTCGACGAAGTACGAGCCGCCGAGCGGATCGACGATCCCGGTGACGCCGGTCTCGTGCGCGAGGATCTGCTGCGTCCGCAGCGCGAGCGTCGCGGCCTCGGCCGTCGGGAGCGCCAGCGCCTCGTCCAGCGAGTTGGTGTGGAGCGACTGGGCGCCGCCGAGCACGGCCGCCAGCGCCTGCAGCGCCGTCCGGACGACGTTGTTGTACGGCTGCTGCGCGGTGAGCGAGACGCCGGCCGTCTGGGCGTGAAACCGCAGCTGCCAGGAGCGCGGGCTCCGCGCGTTGAAGCGGTCGCGCATCACGTGCGCCCACATGCGGCGGGCGGCGCGGTACTTGGCGATCTCTTCGAAGAAGTCGCTGTGCGCATTGAAGAAGAACGAGATCCGCGGCGCGAACACCTCCACGTCGAGGCCGGCGTCGATACCGTACTGCACGTACTCGATGCCGTCGCGCAGGGTGAACGCCAGCTCCTGCGCCGCCGTCGCCCCGGCCTCGCGGATGTGGTACCCGCTGACCGAAATCGTGTTCCAGCGCGGCACGCGCCCGGCGCAGAAGGCAAACACGTCGGTCACCAGCCGCATGGAGGGCCGCGGCGGATAGATGTACTCCTTCTGTGCGATGAATTCCTTCAGGATGTCGTTCTGAATGGTGCCGGACAGCCTCTCCCAGCCGACGCCCTGTTTTTCGGCGACCACGAGGTACATCGCCAGGATCATCGGCGCCGGCGAGTTGATCGTCATCGACGTCGTCACGCTGCCGAGGTCGATCCCGTCGAAGAGCACCTCCATGTCGGCCAGCGAGGCCACGTTGACGCCGCACTTCCCCACCTCGCCGAGCGAGAGCTCGTGATCGGGGTCGCGGCCCATCAGCGTCGGCAGGTCGAACGCCACGCTCAGGCCGGTGCCGCCGGCGGCGAGCAGCTGCCGGTACCGCTGATTGGTGTCCTCCGGCGTCCCGAACCCGGCAAACTGCCGCATGGTCCAGATCCGGCCGCGATACCCGCTCGGATGAATGCCTCGGGTGTACGGAAACTCGCCGGGGTCACCGAGGTCGCGCCGGTAGTCGAGCGCCGCGACATCGGCCGGCGTGTACAGCGGGGCCACGGGACGGCCTGAGACGGTCGCGAACGCGCTCTTCATCCTCGTCAATTCTACCTGCGGGGTCCGACGCGCGCCGCATCCGGTTGCGCCGCGGCCGTCCGGCCTACAATAGTCGTCGATGGCCGAACACGGCAGCATCTTCCGCGCGATGCTTCAGGAATTCGATGATGCCGCGCGGCTGCTCGAGCTCGATCCGGGCATCTGGAAGATCCTCACGCAGCCCAAGCGCCAGATCATCGTGTCGTGTCCCGTGCAGATGGACACCGGCGAGATCGAGGTGTTCACGGGCTACCGCGTGCAGTACAGCATCACGCTGGGGCCCGCGAAAGGGGGCATCCGGTACCACCCCGATGTGACCCTCGACGAGGTCACGGCGCTCGCCGCGTGGATGACGTGGAAGTGCGCGGTCGCGCACATCCCCTTCGGCGGCAGCAAGGGGGGCATCATCTGCGACCCGACGCGGATGTCGCGCCGAGAGCTCGAGGCGCTGACGCGGCGCTACATCGCCGAGATCATCGACGCCATCGGGCCCGAGAAGGACGTGCCCGCACCCGACGTCAACACCAACGACCAGGTGATGGCGTGGGTGATGGATACCTACAGCATGCATGTGGGCCACACCGAAACCGCCGTCGTCACCGGCAAGCCGATCGAGCTCGGCGGCTCGCTCGGCCGCCGCGAGGCGACCGGACGGGGCGTGATGATCGTCGCGCGCGAGGCGACAAAGCATCTCGGCCTCGACATCAGTCGGGCGACGGTTGCGGTGCAGGGCTTCGGGAACGTCGGGGCGGTGTCGGCCGATCTCACCGCCCGCACGGGAGCCAAGGTCGTCGGGATCACCGACTGGAAGGGCGGCGTCTACAACGCCAAAGGGCTCGACGTCGCCAAGATGCTCGCCTACACGCAGGAGCACAAGACGGTCGAGGGGTTCCCAGGCGGCGAGCCGCTGACCAACGAGCAGCTCTTTACGCTCGAGGTCGACGTCCTGATTCCCGCCGCGCTGGAGAACCAGATCACGGTTGCGAACGCCGGCGCCATCCGCGCGAAGATCGTCATTGAGGCCGCCAACGGCCCCGTCACGCCGGACGCCAACAACATCCTGCAGGCGCGCGGCATCTTCGTGGTGCCCGACATCCTGGCCAACTCGGGCGGCGTCACCGTGTCGTACTTCGAGTGGGTGCAGGACCGGTACGGCTACTTCTGGGAGGAGAGCGAGGTCAACGCGCGCCTCGAGAAGAAGATGCACGAGGCGTTTCACGATGTCCTCCAGACCTCACTCCGCTACAACGTCGACATGCGCACCGCCGCCTACATCGTCGCGATCTCGCGCGTCGGGACGGTCACCCGCCTCCGCGGCATGTACGCGTAGCGGTCGGTCCGTGGTACGTAGTGCTCGGCTTCAGCCGAGCCGCTGCCCGTCGTAGAGGCCGGGCTTCAGCCCGGCCCGCGTTATTCTCCACGTTCGTCACGCCGGCCTGCGGACCGCCGGCGCTGCACGCCGGAAATCGGCTTCTGCTCGCTAATCTATCGCTGCCGCGGCGAGTAGGAGCTGACTCGCAGCGCCATCCGTCACACGGCTCAAAACGTCACGGGGCCTTCGCAATATCCAGAACGCGTGGACGGAACTCGCCGCGACACTCTCGCTCCACCCGATTTCCCGCTTCGCTAAGCGTGGCGCTTGCGCAGGCGGTCCGCAGGCCGGCATGACGACCGCGGAACGACGCTTTCGTAGTGTCCGGCTTTAGACCGACGTACGTAAGAACTCTTCCGCCTCTGTTCGAGACAGATGCGCCGGTTCAGACGCTTGTCAGCCCGCAACCTGTTGCGAGCGCAGGCGTCCAAACAGACCCCCGACCAGCCCGAGAAGAGCGCCGGTCAATGTGGTCGCAATGACCACGCCGACGAACCGCGGAAGGTCTCGCGATTCGAGCGGCTGGCGCCCGGGACCGATAGCCCAGGCCGTGCGGAGCCGACGGCACGGGCCGGCGCCTCTGCCGGGACGGTCCGGCTGAAGCCGGACACTACGTACGATGAAAGTGAAAGCGACGCTGGCCCGGCTGAAGCCGGGCACTACGTAGGCACGGGGCTCGGCTGAAGCCGAGCACTACGTACGGGCTGGGGTCACGCCAGCAGCTGATCGAGGTGATGCTGCAGGTGTCGCAGGTAGTCGCGCATCATCCACTCGAGCGTCACCGCTTCATCGTCGCCGACGATGCATGACGTTGAGAGCTTCGAGGCTGGAACTGATTCCATGGCGTACGCGAGGTGCCGGTTCAGCGCCGCCCACAGGTCCACGAGCTCGCGCCATGAACGGGCGCCGTACTGCTGGACGCGCACCCAGGCTTCCTGCTCGTAGCCCGGGCCGGCGTACGAACCGGCCAGCTGCGCACGCATGAATCGCTGATGGTTGTTCGCCGCCGAGTCGATCAGATGGCCGAGGATTTCCTTGCGCGTCCATTTGCCCGGCCCGCGGCTGATGTCTGCGGAGACGTCGTCGAACGCCCGGAGCGCGGCCAGCGCGACATCCACCTGAGCGCGCAGTTCGTCGGCGAGTTGCTGCATGGGAGATGGCCCGGCTGAAGCCGGGCACTACGTACCTACACGGCCCGGCTGAAGCCGGGCACTACGTACGTTCTAGCGCGAAGGGCTACGATCCGATCCTGAGCGGCACCAGCTCCTTCGCTTCGCTGCCCGAGCCCTTGGCCGTGATTTCGACGAGGTACTCGCCGGCGGCCACCGAAGCGAGGCCCAGATCGATCTGATGCGTCCCGCCCGCCGGCGCCGCGGCCACCGGCACGTCGGCCATCTTCTGGCCGTTGCGATTGAGCAGCACGGCCGTCGGCGACGCCGTTCCGTAGACGTCGAAGCGGATCAGCAGGCGCTCGGTGCGCGAGAACTCGCGCGCCACCGCAGGCACGGCCGACGCGTCCGAGGAGACGGTGCGGAACTCGAGCGCGTTGCGCGCGCGGAAGACGCGCGGCGTGCTGAGCGCCGCGTCGGGCGACGTGAGGTCCGGGACCGCCAGCCTGCGGATCTCGCTGTCGAGGATGCCGCCGCCCGCCGCCGCCTCCACCGACAGCCGCAATTCCAGCTCTCCCGGCGGCGCGTCGAACACGAGGCGCTGGGGGCCGGTCGCGGCCGGCGCCGCCGGCGTGGCGGGCGGCGCCGTCGACGCCAGGGCGGCGTCGGGCGATCGTCCGCGGAACACGAGATCTCCACTGGCGTCGGCGGCAATGACCGACATCCGGCCCGGCTGCGGCTGCGCGGAACGGGCACCCGGCGCACCCGGCAGCGGCTCCCAGATCAGCGTGACGCGCGTCTTGCCCGCGTCTCCGCGTGTCGTGCCGAGCCACGTGCGCACGTACTTGCCGGCCTGCACCGAGGGCGCAATGGAGGCGAGCGCCTGCTGGATCGGCTTCGCGGTGTCCGGCGTAACCGTATTGGCGCGCGTGATCGCCTCGGTCGTCAACGCCCAGTAGCCCTTCCGCGACCGGACGTTCACCCCGCGCCGCTTCACCCGGACGGTGATCTCGTGGAACTTGCCGTCGGAGGGCGCCTGCGTCGAGTTGTAGCCGAGCAGGTAGTAGTAGCTCGAGTCCCGGACGATCTGCGCGAGGCCGCCGCTCAGATCGTTGCGGTTGACGATGGCGCGACCGTCGGTCTGCTCGGCCATCGAGCGCAGCGTGTTCTGCGTCTGCTGCAGCGCCCGTGCGTCCTGCCGGGGACCGACGGCCTCGTCGATGCCGTACTCGAACGCCGTCAGCCCGCGCGGATCGACGGTATAGATGGCGGCATTGTTCCGGTTGGCGGCGTCGAAGACGTCGCGCAGCTGCGTGTAGAGATCGGCCTCCGCGAACGCCGAGGCGGTCTCCTCCCGCGGGTTGTTGTTCTCCCCGTACAACGGATTGCGCGCCACCGGATTATCGATCGGCCCGAGCGAGGCATCCGACGACCGCATCTGCGGCGGCAGCATGATCGTCAGGCCCTCGCTCACGTAGATGATCGCCTTGCGCCCCTCGCGCAGTCCGCCCAGGCGCGTCGCCAGGCCGCGGAGCGCGGTCATGACCACCTGATTCCGGATCTGCTCGACCGCTTCCGAGGGCGCGCGGGCGTACTGCTCCTCGAACTGGTTGCGCGGCCGATAGTCGAACTTGCGCCCCTCGAACCGCTCGATGGCGCTCGTCACCGACGCCATGTTGCGCGTGAAGGAGATGCCGTCGAGCGGCGTGAGCGGGTACATGATGCCGACGACGTCGTTGGGCCGCAGTTGCGTCTGGATGAAGCGGATGAGCGGCTCGCGGACCCCCAGCGAGTTGCCGAGCCGCACGTGATAGTCGTCAAAGAAAAAGACGAACAGCCGGACGTCGTCTTTGGCGAGCTCCGTCTCCTCGTCGATCCGGTTGCGCAGCTCGCGCGGCGGCGGCTCGCCGGGGCGCGGGTTGCCGTCCACCCGGACGAGCCGGAACTGCTCGACCGCCTGCGGCTTGCCGTCTTCGAGCACTTCGAAGTCGGCCTGCGTGAGATTGGTGATCGGCTCGCCCTTCTCGTTGTTGACGATGACATCGACGCGGACGAAATTGACGTCGGCGCGGAACGTCGGCTGCTGTGGCGCGCCCGACTCCTGCGTCCCGCCCTGGCCTGCGGCGGGGTCCTGAGCCGCCTGGGGATGCCCCGTGCCGGCCTGCACGAGGCCGACGACGAGCGCCACGAAGAGTGCGGTCGACGTGCGAATACGCATCGGGCTCAGCCTTTCCGCGATAATACCACCTGGAACATCGATGCCAGCCTGGAGCCACATGTGCCACGTGTAGATACGGTCCGCGGCGTCGCCGCGCTTCATGAAGACGAAGCGCTCTTTCGGGACAGCGTGTATGAGTTTGCCGACCGGGAGATCCGCCCGCTCGTGCGGCAAATGGATGAGCAGGCCGCCATTCCGCGCCAGCTCATCGATCGCCTGTTCGAGCTCGGCGTGATGGGCATCGAGATCCCCGAACCGCAGGGAGGCGCCGGCGCGCAGTTCTTCCACGCGGTGCTGGCGGTCGAGGCGCTGTCACGCGTCGACCCTTCGGTGGCCGTGCTCGTGGACGTGCAGAACACGCTCGTCATCAACGCGCTGCTCAAGTGGGGCTCGGAGGACCTGAAGCAGCGCTGCCTCCCCCGCCTCGCCGGCAGCACGGTCGGCGCGTACGCGCTGTCGGAAGCGGGATCGGGCAGCGATGCCTTCGCTCTCTCGACGCGTGCCGTCGAGAGCGGCGACGCGTTCGTGCTCACCGGCCGCAAGCTCTGGATCACCAACGCCCACGAGGCCGACCTCTTCATCATCTTTGCGACGGTGAACCCCGACGCCGGCTATCACGGCATCACCGCGTTCGTCGTCGAGCGCGGCGCTCCCGGCTTCACCGTCGGCAGGAAGGAAGATAAGCTCGGGATCCGCGCCAGCAGCACCTGCGAGCTGCTGCTCGAGGAGTGCCGGGTGCCGCGCGCGAACGTGCTGGGCGAAACCGGCAAGGGCTACAAGGTCGCGATCGAGACGCTGAACGAGGGGCGCATCGGCATCGGCGCCCAGATGATCGGGCTCGCCCGAGGCGCGCTCGACCATGCCGTCCACTACACGAAGGAGCGGAAGCAGTTCGGCAAGGCGATCGCCGAGTTCCAGGCGGTGCAGTTTCAGATCGCGCGGGCGGCCACCGACCTCGAGGCCGCGCGGCTGATGGTGTACTCCGCGGCGCGGCTCCGTGACGCCGGCGAGCCGTTCGTCAAGGAAGCCGCGATGTGCAAGCTCTTCTCATCCGAGGCGGCCGAGCGCATCGCCTCGCTCGCCGTGAATCTCTACGGCGGCTACGGGTTCGTCAGGGACTACCCGGTCGAGAAGCTGTACCGCGACGCCAAGATCGGGCAGATCTACGAGGGGACGTCGAACCTGCAACTGCAGACAATCGCCAAGCAGATCTTGAGCTGACGAAACACGCCACAGAGACACTGAGACACAGAGTAAAAACTATTCAGTCTCTGTGCCTCTGTGCCTCTGCGGCCCGTGAATATATCAGCCGATCGTCCAGAGCGCGATCGAGGTCAGGTCCTTGATGAAGATCCGGTTGCCCGAGATGGCCGGCTGCGCCCACGTCGAGAAGGTCTCCTCCGCGGCCACGCGATAGCGCGTGATCGGCTCGAACCCGGTGCGGCTCGTCCGGAGAATCACGAACTCGCCGTCGTTCTCGAGGCTGAAGAGGATGTCGCCGGCGCGCGCCAGCGCGACGTTGCTCGCCTGCCGGCCTTCCGACGTCCACAGCGTCTTGCCGCTCTTCACGTCGACCGCATAGTACTGGCCCGAGTTGCGCCCGGTGAGCCCGAACAGCACGTCGCCGTCGAGCACCGCGTTGCTGAAGCGGCCCGGCAGGTCCGCGTTCTCCCAGGCCGGCTCGACCGCCCACTGGTTGTTCTGCCGCGCCACGCGCAGCGCGGTCATCGGCGCGTTGTTGCCGCTGCCCCAGAAGATCAGGGTGTCGCCGTAGCGGACGGGCGTGATCGAGTTGGTGAAGTTGGTGCTCGCGTACGGCCGCTCCCAGAGGAGCACGCCGGTCGACGGGTTCACGCCGATGATCTTGCCCTGCGTGATGGTCACGAGCTGCCGGACGCCGCCCAGGTCGACGACGATGGGCGACCCGTAGCCCGGGCCGTCGCCGCCCCACCGCCACCTCACCTCGCCCGTATTCATGTCGAACGCGGTCAGCGCCCCTTCCATGTGACCGCCGACGTGAAAGATCACGGTGTTGCCCTCGATGATGGGAGAGAACGAGTGCGACGTGTACATGGGCACCGGCTGCGATCCCGGCTTCTGCCACAGCTGCTTGCCGGTCGCCGCGTCGTACGCGGTCACCACGCCGGTCATCCCGATGGCAAACAGCCGGCCGTTCGAGTACACCGGCGTCGACTTCGGCCCCTTGAGGTGCGGGGCGGACGCGCTGTTCATCTCGAACGGCGCCGGATGCGCCGTGCGCCACAGCACCTTGCCGCTGGCGGCATCGAGCGCGCTCATGACCTCGTCATCGTTCTGGCGCGAGAAGACGTACACGCGGTCGCCGATGACGATGGGGGTGGCATAGCCGAGCCCGACTTCGACCTTCCAGCGATGCGTGAGCTGCTCCGGCCAGGTCGAGGGCGCCTTGAATCCGGTCACGATCCCGTCGCGGTTGGCGCCGCGCCACTGCGTCACGTCGCCCGCAGATTGCTGCGCCTCAATCGCGGCCGTCAGGCCGGCCGCCAGCACGATCACAATCGCTGCTCTGCGCATAAGTCTCCGTGTCTCCTCGACTCCTGCAAGTAGTGCCGGGCTTCAGCCCGGCTAAAGCCGGGCACTACGCTGGCGAAATGTCGTAGGCCGTAAGAATACCCTGATTCCGCAGGTATAACCGCCCGCCGCTGACCACCGGATGCGCCCACGAGGGCCAGCCCTGATCGGGAATGGTGAAGCGGCCCTTCTCGACGTACGCCGACGGAGCCGCCTCGACGAGCCCCATGACGTTGTCTTCGCCGAGCACGTACAAATGCCCGTCGGCGTACGCGATCGACCCCTTCCCGACGCTGCGGTGCCGCCACATCATCTTGCCCGTGGCGAACTCCAGGCACGTCAGGATCGAGTTGCTGAACCCGTAGAGGTACCCGTTCACGACGACCACGCCGCCATGATGGTTCTGGAGATCGCGCGTGAAGTAGACTTCCTTCGCGCGCACCTCGCCCCCCTCCGCCTGCAGCGCGAGCAGCGCCCCGCCGGTGCCGTAGGCGGAGCTGTAGAACACCTTGTTGTCCTGATAGACGGGCGTGGTGATGTTGGCGGTCCTGTTGGCCACCGGTGTGTAGCGCCACATCAGCTTGCCGTCGGTCGCGCGCACGCCGACGGCCGCCTCCCCGGTCAGCGTCATGATCGTCCGCACGCCGCCGACGTCCGCCACGATGGCCGATGCGTATCCCGCCTCGTCGCTCAACTCCTTGCTGACCCAGACCGTCCGGCCGGTCATCTTGTCGAGCGCCACGATGCCGGCGCCGCGTCCGCCGGGTGTCACGATGACGTGATTGCCGTCGACGAGCGGGGACTCGCTGATGTCCCAGGAGATGTTGCGGCCGCTGAACTCCCGCAGAATGTTCCGCTGCCAGATCGACGTGCCGTCCGCCGCGCGGAGGCATGCCAGATCGCCGCCTTCGGTGAGCACGTAGACGCGATCGCCATCGACGGTCGGCGTGCCTCGCGGGCCCGGACCCTGCCCGCCGCCCCCGCCTGCCGGCCCGATGGCCTTCGACCAGAGGCCGCGCCCGTCGGCGCGGCTCAGCACCGAGACGATGCTCTGGCCGCTCCGCAGGCCCTGGACGAAGATGCGATCGCCGCTGACCGACAGCGATCCGTACCCGCCGCCCAGGCTGGAGGCCGACCAGACGCGCGGCGGCCCCGACGCGGGCCACTGACGCAGCAGCCCCGTCTCGGTGGAGATGCCCGACCGCGCCGCACCGCGCCACTGCGGCCAATCAATGCTTTGCGCGCCCAGCGTTGCGACCGCGATCGGCGCAACGCCGACGAGCGCAAAGACCAATTTGCGGATTGACGAATTGGCGAATTGACGAATTGCAATTCGTAAATCCGTAGATATGTAAATTCGTAAATTCAAGTTTAAAACGTCACTCCGGCACTGATACCAAAGGTGCGCGGCGCGCCCGGCTCGCCCAGAAATCCGGACGGCGCCAGCCGCGGATCGAACGCGAACGCGACCGGCACGTAACGTGTATCGAACGCGTTGCGCACCCAGAGCTCGGCAAACGCCACCCGGCCTCGGACGCCGCCACGAACGCCCGCCAGCGAGTAGCGCTCCTGCCCCGCCCTGTTCAGGTCGTCGTACCGATAGGCGCCATAGAACGTCAGGTCGGCGCGGCCGTACACCGTCGTCTCCGGGAGCAGCGTTCGGGAGACCTGCGCGCCGATCGTGGCCGTGTAGTCGGGCGTATTGGGAATCTCGTTGCCGCCCACGCCGACGCCGTTCGACATGCTCCCCGCCTTGAACTGGGCATCGGTGAAGCCGAACGCCCCGAAGACGTCGATCCCCTGCTCCACACGCGCATTCAGCTCGACCTCGACGCCGGAGCCGACCGCGGCGCCGACGTTGGCGATATAGAACTGCCCCGGGACCGCCGGATCCGGAAGGTTCAGCTGCAGGTCGTCCCAGTCGATCCGGAAGACGGCGGCGTTCGCCCTCACCCGCCCGCCGGCCCAGACCGTCTTCAGGCCGCCTTCGACATTCCAGATCAGCTCCTCGCCGTAGGCCTCGAGCCCGGGCGGAGCTGCCGGGTTGAAGCCACCCGCCTTGAAGCCGCGCGCGATCGAGACGTACACCATGCGCTCGGGCTGCAGCCGATAGGAGGCCGCGATCTGCGGCGACAGGTTCGAGAAGCCCGCCTCCGGCGCCACCGAGCTCGCCGGCGCAATCGGCGGCACGAAAAACGTGCTGAGCGACGCCGTCTTCGACTCGTGGTCCAGCCGGGCCCCGAGCGTGAGGTCCAGCCGATCGTTGAGCGTGGCGGTGCCCTGCCCGTACACGCCCACGCCCGCATCGTCCAGCGTGGACTGCGGCGAGTGCTGCGCGACCGGAAACGACACGAACGGCGAGAGCACGAAAGGAGAATACGTGTTCACCGCATCCTGCTCGTAGTCCTGCGTGAACAGGAAGACCCCGGCCTGCCACCGCACCGGCAGATCGGGCGCCGCCTGCCAGGCTGCCCCGGGCGTCGACGCCAGCCGAATCTCCTGCGTGAACTGAAACGCCTTCTCCGCGTTGCTGCGCCGCGCGATCGGAACCGGTGTGTAATCGAGGTCGGTCTCGTCCACCGTCTCCCAGTTCACCAGACCGGTGATGGTCGAGACGCTCACACGGCTCCCGACCCGTCGCGCGAGCAGCGTCGCGCCCATGACGTCGCGGTCGGTGTGCCCCTCGAAGTCTCGCGCCACCTCGAACGGCCGCGCGCGCACCGCTGCAAGATCGTTCAGCCCGTAATCGCCGTCGCGCGCGCGCTCGCCGCTCACAATCACGCGGGTGTCCCAGGTGCTCGAAGGCACCCACAGCAGCTGGCCCTTGCCGCTGAGCGCCGCGCGGTCGTCCACGTGGTGGCCGGTGACGAGGTTGCGCGTGAAGCCCTCGCGCCGCCCGTAGGCGAGCGTGCCGCTGACCCCGACCCGCCCGGCCGCCAGCGGGCCGGACGCGCTGGCGCGGACGTCCCGCGATCCAAAGTTCGCCAACGGCGCTGAAAGCGCGTACGACCAGTCCGTGAGCGACGGCCGGGCGCTGACCACGTTGATGACGCCGGCGAGCGTGTTGCGCCCGTACAGCGCGCTCTGCGGACCGCGTACGAACTCGACCTGCTCCACGTCGATCAGATCGAGGCTCGACGTGTTGGCGTGGAGCTGCGGCACGCCGTCCAGATAGGTCGTGATGGCGGGGTTGGCCGGGCTCGAACCGATGCCGCGAAACCTCGGGTTGCTCAGTTTGCGCGCCGTGAAGTCAGTGTAATGCGTGTTCGGCGAATAGATGGCGACGTCGCGCACGATCGTGGCGCCGGCGCCGGCCAGCGTCTCGCGGCCGATGGCGGTGACGCTGACGGGAAGCGCCTGCGGATCCGCCGGTTCCTTCTGGGCGGTGACGATCACGGTCGGCAGCTGAACGGGCGGCGCCTGGCCGGGCGCTGCAGCCTGGCGCGTCGTAGCTCGCGCAGCGAGCGAAGGCGGGGCTTGGGCGTGCGCCGGCATCGGGGAAAAGGCCGCAGCGTATATCAACGGGATGAGAACGAGTACGGCATTGACAGGATAACGATGCATGAAAGGTATTGTAGCCGCCGGGTCCACGGCTCGGAGGCGCGATCGCATCGACCGGCGTCGTACGTGGGGCGGGTTCCGCCGGAGGCGCGATCGCATCGACCGGCGGACCCGCCGTAAACAAAGCCCCCGCCGATCAGCGTATATTGATCGTCATGCTCAAGAAGTGGTGCGGAGCGGCGGCGGTGCTGTGCGCCGTGTCGGCATCGGTCGTGGCGCAGGGGCCGCGTCGCGTGGCGGCCGGCGACTGGCCGGAAATGCGGGGGCCGAGCCGGGGCGGCGTCTCGCGCGAAACCGGTCTCCTCGATCGATGGGCGCTCAACGGCGAGAACTTCCTCTGGCGCGTTCCCTACGGCGGCCGGTCGGCCCCGATCGTCATGGGCAACCGCGTCTACGTGCAGAACCCCGCGGGCCGCGGCACCGACCTTCAGGAGCGCGTGATGGCGCTCGACGCCGACTCGGGCAACGTGATCTGGGAATATCGATTCAACCTCTACCAGAGCGACGTGCCGGCTCATCGCGTCGGGTGGGCCTCGCCTGCCGCCGACCCTCAGACCGGCAACATCTACGCGCTCAGCGGGGGCGCCGAAGCCATCGCGCTCGGCCGTGACGGCAAAAAGCTCTGGTCGCGATCGTTCGGCGAGGAGTTCGCCGCCTTCACGACGCACGGCGGCCGGACGATGTCGCCCGTGGTTGACGGCGATCTGGTGATCGTCAGCGCCGCGGTGTCGAACTGGGGCAGCGCCGCCGGCCGCGCCCACCGGTTCATCGCGCTCGACAAGCGCACCGGCGACGTCGTCTACGTCGCCAATCCAGGCGGCCGCCCGTACGACACGGCGTACGCGCCCCCGGTGATCGCCACGATTGGAGGGCTGCGGCTGCTCATCGCCGGCCTGGGCGACGGCGCCGTTCACGCCATCAAGCCGCAGACCGGCGAGCGCGTCTGGAGCTTCGCGGCCACGAAGCGCGCCATCAATACCGGCGTGGGCGTCCGCGGCAACGACGTGATCGTCTCGCACGGCGACGAGAATCTCGAAGGCAACGAGCTCGGCCTGCTCGCCGCCATTGACGGGGCGCAGACGGGCGACATCAAGACAACCAAGTGGGCCGCCCGAGGCCTCGAGTTCACCTATTCACCGCCGGTCATCGACGGCGATCGGCTGTACCAGATCGACAACGGCTCGCACCTCAGGGCCTTCGAGATCGCCACGGGCAAGGAGCTCTGGGAGATCGCGCTCGGCACCGCTCAGAAGGCGCCGCCCGTGCTGGCCGACGGCAAGATCTACGTCGGCACCGACAACGGCACCTTTCACATCGTCCGGCTGCACGCCGACCGGGGAGAGATGCTGAGCAAGGTGCAGCTGCCGGACAGCGTCAGGAGCTGCTGCGGGTCCGAGGGAACACCCGAGCAGATCCTGGCTGGCGCCGCCGTCTCGCACGGCCGAGTCTTCTTCGTCTCGAGCGACGCCGTCTACGCCATCGGGCCGAAGCAGCCGCGTGCCGTCTCAGGTTTCGCGGTGGATGAGCCCGCAGCGGCAGGCCAGGGCGCGCCGGCGCACCTGCAGGTCTCCCCCACCGAGCTGGTGCTGGAGCCGGGCCAGACGGTCAGGCT
>Ga0156172_1081_pt1 | contig 19969 bp, 8 predicted proteins | sample RifCSPlowO2_12_FD_107825 | JGI IMG/M metagenome (GOLD analysis project Ga0156172, IMG submission 107825) | Acidobacteria bacterium RIFCSPLOWO2_12_FULL_67_14 | reverse complement strand
GTCATACGTCACGCTGTACGGCGTCACGCTGATGACTGCGTCGGCCTTTCCGATCGTGAAGCTCGAGGTGTTGTAAGTGACGTCGTAGTTTCCCAGGACATCCGCCGGGGCGAGCGTCGCCGAGATCGTGTACGGACTGCTTCCCACCGTCTCTCCGGCCGTCCGGCTGTAGGCGGCAGTCACGCTCTCGCCCGCCAGGAAGCCAGTCAGCGTCCCACTGAAGCTCGGGTCGCCAGCTCCGTAGATCTTCGACGCCGGATTCGGGGTAACGCTTGCCGCCTTCGGGTCGATCGTGAGGGTCGCCGCCGCACTGTCGCCCGCCAGGTAGTTGTCGTTCCCTGCAAAATGCGCCACGACCGTGTAGCTGCCCGCAGTGACCGGCGCCTGGGGATTGCCGCTGTAGGTCAGCGTCACCGGCCCGAGCACCTCCGCCGGCGTCAGCACGCCCGCCGCCGTCCCGGTCCCCGCGTGCGCGGTCCCGTCATACGTAAACGTCCCGCCCGTCGCCGTCACCGTCGGCGTCGCCTTGTTGATCAGCAGCGTGCCGTTGACGAAGCTGAACGTGTAGTTTCCGGCGGCCAATGAGCCGAGCGCCGCGGCAATCGGGTAGCTTCCGACTCCACTCGTCTGCATTGCGGTCGTCGTCAGGGCTGGCGCCCCGCTCACGCCGCTCGTCGTGAGCGTCTCGCCGTTCTTGAACCCGCTGTAGGTCGCCGTAAATGTAGGATTGCTGCCGCCGTACTCCCGCGACTTGCTATCGGCGGCCACCGTGAGCGTCGCCTTGTTCACCGTCAGCGTGCCGTTCACGAAGACGAAGCTGTAGTTTGCGGACGCCAGCGATCCGAGGGCAGGAACAATCGAGTAGGTGCCCACCGGACTGGCCGCCGTTGCCGCAGTTGCAAGCACCGGCGCCCCGATAACGCCGCTCGTCTCAAACGTCTCGCCGTTTATGAACCCGCTGTAGGTCCAGGTGAATGGCGAGTCTGCGTCTCCATAGATCCGCGACTGGTTGTCAGCGGTCACCGTCAACGCCGCCCTCGTGATGTTGAAGGCCTGCACGACGTCCACCGCGGCGTTGTAGTTGGTATTCCCCGCCTGCGACGCCGTAATCGTGCACAGGCCGGCGCCTGTCAGGTGCACGGTCGCTCCGGACACCGTGCACGGTCCGGTGGCAGTAAGGCTCACGGCCAGACTGGAGCTAGCGGTTGCCAGTACCTCGAAATCGGGATCACCAAATGTCCTGTCGCCCAGCGGCGCACCCAAGTCGAGCGCCTCGACAGTCTTGAAATGACTGCTTGCGGTGTACGCGTCGCCGTTATATCCCGCAAAGGCGTACAGCGTGCCGTTGACGGCCGCCGCACCCGCCGACGCGCGGGCAGTGTTCAGCGCCGGCATTACGGACCACTGATTGGCGATCGGGTCGTAGGCGAATACCGAGGCAAGCAGACCGCCGGTTCCGGCGCCGCCGATGATGTAGATCCTTCCGTCGGCGGCCACGGCCGCCGCGCTGTAACGGCCCACCGGCATCGGCGCCCGCAGGCTCCAGCTGTTCGTCGCCGGGTCGTAGGCTTCCACCGAGCTGGTGACCACCCCACCCGCCGAGTAGTCGATCCCGCCAAGAACGTACAGCTTGCCGCTTGCCGCGGCGACCGTCGGCGCGGCGCGGCTGACGAGCATCGGCGCCTTGGTGCTCCAGCTGTCCGCGCCAATGTCATAGGCTTCCACGAGCGTTCCGCCCCCGCCACCCACGGCGTAGAGCACGCCGTCGACGACGCCGACGCCATGGCTCGACCGGGCCGTCGGCATCGAAGCGCGCGTCTGCCACGTGTTCGTCGCGGGGTCATACGCCTCATTAGCCCCGGTCACAGGACCGCAGCCGAGGGACCCGCCGACGACATACAGCTTGCCGTTCCAGACGCCCGCGCGCGCGGCCTCGCGCGCCGTCGGCATCGCCGCCCGCGAGCTCCACGTATTGGTGGCTGGATCGTACGCCGTCAGCAGGTTCAAGTAGCTGCACAGGTGGCCGGCGTCCCAGCCGCCGGCGGCGTAGACCAGCCCGTTGAGCGCAGCATACGCAGGCGCGGTTTGCGGCGCCGGCAGATTCGCCTTATAGGTCCACTGCGTCGGTAAGCCGAGCGTAACCGTCTGATCCGCCTTCACGACGGTCAGCACGCCATTGACGAACGCAAACGCATAGTTGGCTGAGGCCAGGGTCCCGAGTGCCGGGGTGATGGGATACGTCCCCACCGCACTCGCCGGATTCGCCGTCGTCGTCAGCAGTGGTGCGCCCGTCACTCCGCTTGTGGCGAGGGACTCACCGCTGACGAATCCGCTGTACGTAGCGCCGAATGTGGGATTCGCCGTTCCGTAGGGGCGTGATGCGCTGCCGGCGGTCACCGTCAGCAACGCCTTGTTGACCGTCTGCGCGAAAGCGCCGCTGCTCGGGTCGAATGTCGAGTTGCTACTGTAATCAGCCGTGATCGTGTGGCTTCCAGCGGTCAGGCTCGATGTACTGAAACTTGCCTGCCCGGCGGCATTGAGCGCCAGGGGCCCCGCAAGCGTCGTCGTGCCTTCTTTGAACGTCACGGTCCCCTGTGTAACCGCCGAGCCAAAGGATGCGACCGTCGCCGTGAACGTGACGGATTGGCCGAAGATTGACGGGGTGGCGCTCGATGTCACGGACGTCGTGGTTGCGGCCGACACGGTCAGGCTCGCATTTCCACTGAGCACGCCATTGGATGCTGTGATCGGTGTCGTTCCGGGCGCGAGGCCCGTGGCGACGCCACTCAGGTTGATCGTGGCGACAGCCGGATTGCCGCGGCTCCAGCTCACCTCGCCGAGCGCCAGCGCATCGTTGGTCCCCACCGCCGGATAGCAGAAGCTGGGCGGACAGCCGCCAATCGTGTAGACGACGCCGCCGATCGCGACACTCACCGCGCTGTGCCGGGGATTGATCATCGCCGGCCCGGCCGACCATGTGTTGGTCGCCGGATCGTACACGTCTACGCGGCTCATCACCGTGCCGTCGTAGCCGCCCGCCACGACAATCTTCCCGTTCACCCCGGCTGCCGCGGCATAGCCGCGCCCGGTCGGCAACGGCGCCGAGGTCGACCAGGTGTTTGTGCCGGGGTCGTACACCTCCACCGTTGTCTGCAACGGGAAGCCGCCCATGGCGTACAGGCGGTCGTTGACCACCGCCACGGCAAAGTCCGTGCGCGCGGTGAGCATCGGCGCCAGCGTTGTCCAGCTGTCAGTCGCCGAGTCGTAGGCCTCGAGATTCCGATAGACCGTCGTCTGTGTGCCGTTCTGCCCGCCCAGCACGTAGAAGAGCCCGTTGATCGCGGCTCCCTGTGCGCCAAACCGCGCCGTCGGCATCGGCGCCAGCGTTGTCCACGTGTTCGTTACCGGGTCGTAGGCATCCAGCGCTGCCGTTGTATTGCCGTTGCACACGCCGGTGCAGCCGCCCGCGGCATAGAGCACGTTATCCACGACCCCGACGGCACCTTGGTACCGCGGCCGCGGCATCGCCGGCTTGCTGCTCCAGCTGTTCGCCCCCGGGCTGTAAGCATCCACATTCGCCGTTATGCCCGTCACGTTGCTGGCAATACCGCCCACCGCATAAACCTGCCCCTGCAGCCCTGCGGCGGCAAACGAGGTCCGCGCCGGCATCGCCGCCTTGTTCGTCCACGTCCCAGGCCCCGCCGCCAGCGGCCGCGACGACCCGTCGCTGAACGTCCCGGTCGCCGTAAACGCCTGCGTCCCGCCCGGCTGGATCGTCGCGTCCGCGGGCGTCACCGCAATCGCCTGCAGCTGCGGCACATCCCGTACCGTGATCCGCACCGTCTCGCTGTCCACCCCGCCAAAGCCATCGCGCACTTCGAAGACGACATCAAAGAACGCCGAGGGGCCGGTCGAGACGTTGAACCCGGGCGTCCACCGAAACGCCTTGGTGCTCGCATCGAATGTCGCGCCAGCGGGCAGCGGCGCTGCTGTAAACGTCAACAGATGGCCGTCCGGGTCCGACGCGCCCACGACAAATCCCAGCAAATCGCCTTCATTGACCGCCTTGTTGCCGATCGTCCCGAGAACGGGCGGCTGATTGACCACAAGGTGCGCGGCCGATCCGCTGCTCGAATTGAAGTTCGTGCTGCCGCTGTAGTCAGCAGCGATGGTGTGGCTTCCGACGGAGAGCGTCGATGTGCTGAAGCTCGCCTGCCCTGCCCCATTCAACGCGATGGGACCTGCGAGGACGGTCAGACCGTCCCTGAACGTCACCGTCCCCTCGGTGACGACCGATCCGGTGAGCGTGGCGGTAAACGTAACCGGCTGGCCGGACGTCGAGGGATTCGCGCTCGACGTGACCGCGGTGGTGGTGTTCGCCTTGTTCACCGTCTGCGCCAGCGAGGAGGACCCGCTTGGGTTGAAGTCTCCGTCGCCGTCGTACGAAGCCATGATCGAATGCGACCCGACTGCCAGGCTGGCGCCGCTGAACGTCGCCACACCGCCGCTCAGCATGCCCGTGCCCAATGTCGTCGCGCCGTCCTTGAAGGTCACCACTCCACCGGGCGTCCCTGACCCCGGCGACACGGCTGCAACCGTCGCGGTGAACACGACCTGGCCGAAGACGGATGGGGTGGCCGAGGCGACGAGGGCCGTCGTCGTATCAGCTTTGTTGACCGTTTGAGCAAGCGCCGCCGTCGCGACACCCGAAAAGCTGCCGTCGCCCGAGTACGTCCCCGTAATCGAATGGGGGCTGCCGGACGCCATCAGCGCAGATGTCGTCAGCGTGGCCTGTCCAGAGGCGTTGAGCGGTGCGGATCCTAGGTTCGTCGCTCCGGCAAAGAAGTCCATGCTGCCGGTAGGCGTGCCAAGCCCGGGTATCACCGACACAACGGTTGCGGTGTACGTGACCGGCTGCCCTGACACAATCGGAGCGGGATCGGCACCTTTCAGGATATAGAGCTTGTTGACGCCTGATTCCCGGTACAGCAGCGTCAGTCGATTGGCGACGATGTCGTAGGCGGCGTTGAAATTGTCCTGGATGGCAGCCGCGGCGGGCGGCCCGCCGCTGGGCGTGAGATGGGTGTACGACGTCGTGCCCCCCAGGCCGTTGGCGTTATTGATCTGCCAGATGCTCGAACCGTTTTCGATCAGGAATGCACGGTTGTTCACCGGATCGTAGGCCGATGGCTTGTACAAGAATCCGGCGGGCGAGCCCACTGCGCCTTCCGGAATGAGGTTGATCCAGGTCGGCGCCCCGCCGAGCCCGTTTGCGTTGGTCAGTACATAGACCGCATTGGTTGCCGTTCCTGTTCCCTGGGCTCCACCACCGGCAACGATCAGTCGATTATTCGCAACGTCGTAGAACGAGCTCGGTCCATACTGGCCGGGCGCCATTGTGCCCGTGGTCGTGAGCTGACTCCAGACGGCCGGCCCGCCGTAGCCGTTCGCATTCGTCAGCACCCAGACATCAGGAAACGTCGCGCCACCCGATCCGCCGCCGTTCTGGCCCCCGAAGACAATCAGCCGGTTGTTGATCGGGTCGTAGCCACGCGCCATCGCGTGGCGGGATCCGGGCGGCCCACCAGTCGTCTGCAGTTTTGACCAGGCAGGAGCTCCGCCGACGCCATTGGCGTTTTTGAGCAGCCATACCTCGTTGATGATCGGGAAACAGCCGCCAAAGCACCCGCCATAGATCATCAGCGTGTTCGTGTTTGGGTCGTACGCCGAGGCTGCATTCTTCTGCGCTGGATGACCCGAGGCCGTGTACTCCGTCCATGAAGATGGACCAAAGCCGTTCGCGCCGCTGATCACGTACGGATTCGAGGTGTCAGCACTGGACACGATTAACGTGCCCGCACCATCGCTGGTGACAGAGGGACCGTAATTACCGAATGCCGGGCCCGCGCCGCTCGGCGTCACCTGCACCCACGACTGCATCGCCGGACTCGTATACAGGCCGGCGGTCGTGCTGACCTGCGTGACCATCTGGTCCGGGCTGAGGGTTCCCGTACTCCCGAAGAACGAGCTCGTGCCGTTGTACGTGGCTCTCACCGGGTGGTTGCCGAGACTCAAGGAGTTCGTCGAATACGATGCCTGTCCCGCGCTGTTCAACGCCGTCGTCGCGACCGGAGTTCCATCAACAACGAAAGTCACGTCTCCGCCCGCTGCCGGCCCGCCGCCGGCTGACGTCACGGTCGCCGTGAGATACACAGGCTGGTTGAGCGCCGACGGGTTCGCCGACGAGGAGAGCGTGGTTGTCGTGTTTGCCTGATTGACCGTGAGAGCCGCCGAGCCGCTGCTCGCGCCAAAACTCCCGTCGCCTGCGAAGCTGGCCCCGACGCCCGTTGGATATATGCCGGCGTTCACCCCAACGAGGCTGACGTTGTTGAGCGTCGCGACGCCGCTGGCGTTCGTCGTTGCGCTGCCGACCCCTGTGCCGTTCCGCGTAAAGTTCACCGTCTTGCCGGCGACCGGCGAGCCGCTCGAGGTCAGTTGCGCCTGGAAGGTTGTCGTTCCGCCCGCGAGCCCGGTGGCCGGGGAGACCGACAGGGTGGTGGCCACCGGCGCGCTGACATTCAGTGTGAACGTTGTGCTTCGGGTGAGTCCAGCGCAGGCGTAGTACGGGTACGTCCCCGACACCGTAACGGTCACTGGATAGGATCCGGTGGGTGTTGTACTGCTGGTGCTGATGGTGATCTTCAGATTGCCAGGACCAAACCAATAGTCGGTGTCCCGGTAGAAGTACTGGTAGTAATAGTTAAACGAGTAATAGTTCATGCTGGCCGAAGCGCCGGCCGGCAGCCCGGATGGGTATGCGATGTTGGGAAAGCAATAGTTGTTGAAATCCGTTGTCAGCCGGAGTGTGTACGTTGCCGAATTGCCTCGGATGACCGGATTCGGGGTCTGCGTTCCGATAGCGATCGTCAACGAATTGTCGGTGAAGGTCATCTGGGCCGTCGACACAGAGCCGGTGGCTGTCAGGATGAAGCGAACGCCAAGATCGTGTTCCTCGGGCTGAAAGCCGTCGTCGACAATCCGGCCGGAGCCGTCCGCCATGACCACCCATGTGCGGTCACCGTGCGTCAGCGGGGATTCCTGCAGCACCAGAGTCACAGGCTCATTCGGCTGCCAGCCGGCGCCGCTGATCGTCACCGTTTCGCCTGGCATGTAGTCGGCTTTGTCGGTCGTCACCGTGGCGAATCCGTACAGCTCCGCACTCGTCCGAGGGCTGCTGCCGTCCGCGGATGCGCTACCGCCAGCGATCAGCAGCAAACCGTCCGCAGGTCCGGTTCGAACGAAGTTGTCGGGTGCGAAGCTCAGCGACGCGGCGGTGGCCCATGCGCGCGCACTGGTTGGTACCTGGGCCGCGACAAAAGTGCCCTCGCCCTCCCAGGGAATGTACAGCTCCGCTGTGGCCGTGGCGACACCGCCGCCGCTGCCGCCAAGAATCAGCACCGTATTGTTGTGCGGCAGGCGAAACGCCAGGTGGTTCTGCCTGGGCGTCAGTAACGCGGATCCAGCGGGGACAAACGCGGCAGTCTCCGGATCGAAGATCTCAGCCGAACTCAGATCGCCGCTGTTGTTGGTGCCGCCGGCCACGAGCACCCGACCATCAAGCAGCGTCGTTGCCGAATGTCCCGCTCGCGAGGTGAAAAGCGAGGGACCGGCCGTAACGCTGCCATCCATCGGGTCATACACATCGACTGAGGCGAGGGCATTGGTACCATCGTGGCCACCAACAATAAACAGACGGCCGCCGCCAATGAAGGCAGCGGCATGCGCCGTGCGGGCGGTGCTCAACGTCCCGTCTAGAACGACGAAAGTCTCGATCGACGGGTCGAAGACCTCCAGCGTTGCCGTGGGTACCTCGCTATCCTCCCCACCGGCCACGAGAACCTTGCCGTCCGGGAGCAGCGTCGCCGTATGGCTCGATCGTGCCGTCGACATCGCCCCCGCGGCCGACCATGCGTTCGCCGACGGGTCGTAGAGTTCTGCGGACGTCACGGCACGGCCGTCGGCCCCGACACCCCCGACGACGAGCACACGCCCGTCGGTCAGCAGCGTCGCCGTATGATGCGCGCGCGCTTCGGCCATCGGCGTAACGGCCAAGAAGCCTTCCGCGTCGGGACTGTATCGCTCCGCCGAGGTGGTCACACCCGCGCTGGTGATCCCGCCTGTCACGAGCACCTTGCCATCCAGCAGGAGCGCGGCCGCAGCGCCCACTCGCCCCTCGGCCATCGGGCCGGTAGCGCTCCACGTGTTGGAAGGAACGCTGGGAAATGACGCCCTCACCGAGACAAGGAGGCCGTACGAGGCCACCACCAGCACGGCTCCCGCCAGGGGAATCCTGCCCCGCCAGCGCCGCCATGTGGCACGACATGCCGCGACAGGTCGCATGACGAGTGGAAACCTGCGCACACCGGCAGGGTGGCGCGTTAGTGAAGGGGGAGCTTCGCGCATGGCTGCCTCTCCGTGGGGAAAAAACCTCGCATGCCCGGTTCGCAGACAGGATCTGAGCGCCGAACGGCAACGAATGTGCCGCGGCGAACGCCGCGATCTCCGGACCTTGTGGACGGAAACGGACGGCTCTCGATGCGCAGGGCCGCAGAAATCCACAGGGCGCGCGAACTATCCGACAGACTTCGGTCGCCGGACCGCGCTTTTCGCGTACAGTTCTGTCGCCGCAGTGCGATGCGCATCACCGTTTTGAATTCGTGTGAACGGATCTGATCCGAGGCGCAGCATCCTACCAATAGGCGCACGGCTAGAGCAACGGATCAGTGATGACAAATCACGACAACCACCTGTTTTCTGGCCGGACATTACGAATCTGTCGGCCGATCGGCGGGGCGATTCGCAGTTGTTGTAATCTGTCGCCGAACGCCTCCATGTCAGAACGAGCGCGCCTCGATTCGTGGAAGGAGATCGCCAGGTATCTGGGGCGCGATGTTCGCACCGTCCTCCGGTGGGAGCGCCGGCGAGGCCTCCCTGTCTACCGTGTGCCCGGGGGCAAGCTTCCCCGTGTGTTCGCGTACCGGGACGAACTGGATCGGTGGCTGGAGGGCCCGGGAATCTCCGAGGTACCGGCCAGCGCTGCCCCGCCGGTGCTGCAGGAGAGGGACGGCGATTCCCCGGCTCTCCCGCCACAGCCGGTGCTCACCATACCGCTCCAGAACGACTCCGCACGCGTTTCGTTGACGACGTCGGCCCGGTGGCGCTTTGCCGCGTCCACCCTCTTTGCCGCCACACTGCTTGCAGCGGCCGCCGCGGGACTCTGGGCCTGGACAAGGCCGCCCGTGCCGCTGGCGCGACTCGTGGCAGCCGGCAACGAACTGCAAGGGATCGATGCGATGGGCGCGACGCGGTGGACGCATCGAGACGCCTCCGCAGCGCTGGCCGTCCTGGCCTCGAAGATTGCCGACACCGACGGCGACGGCCGCGACGAAGCGCTCGCGTCGATCGAGCTTACCGACAGCAGCGGGGCGCACCGCGGCGGCGTGCTGACGGCGTTTGACGCAGGCGGCCGGGTACGGTGGTCCTATGCCGCCGACGATCGCATCCTGTTTCGCGACGGCACCTACGGCCCGCCATGGGCGGCCGCCGAGCTGTCGGTCTACCGGACGGGCGGTCGCACGCGGATTGCCTGGGCCGTCCACCACTTCACCTGGTGGCCCAGCCTGCTCCTGACGTTCGATGCTTCTGGCAACCGGCTTGGGATGTTTGTCAACTCCGGCTGGATCCGCGGCGCGTCTCCCTCGGCGGACGGCCGATTCCTGCTGGCCACTGGTGTGGCTAACAGTTGGCAGGCGTACTTCGTCGCGGTGCTCGACGCCGACAACCCCACCGGCCATTCCCCTGAGCCGGCGGGCAGCCCCATGGAATGCCTCAAGTGTCCGGCAGGCGATCCCGTCGCCTATTACGTGCTCCCCCGCACCGACGTCAGCCGTCATCACACGTTCCCGTCCTTCGGGCCGAGCGTGATGACGTTTCGCGACGGAACCCTGCAGGTACACTCGCCGCAGAACGATGGGCCGACCGTCGCGGCCGTCATCTATGAATTCGCCACGGATCTGACGCTGCGGCAAGCGCGGTTTGCCGATTCCTTCTGGGAGTGGCACCGTCTGCTCGAGGCGGACGGCAAGCTGGATCACCCCGCCGACCGCTGTCCCGAGCGTCAGGGTCTGCAGGTACAGCTCTGGACGCGGACCGCGGGCTGGCAGACCATCAACGTGCCCGTGCGCTGAGGAGGCTCGGCTAAAGCCGAGCACTACGTACCCGTCCGAGGCTCGGCTAAAGCCGAGCACTACGTACGTGTACGTAGTGCCCACCTTCAGGTGGGCCCACGACTACAGCAGTTCCCGCACGGCGGCGACGAAGCGGGCGATCTCTTCGACCGTCGTGTAAATACCAGGAGTCACCCGCAGGCCGCTGAAGTCGAACACCGGGCCCGGCAGGCGCTGGCTGACGGCGGCGCTGATGACGATGCCGTGCTTCTCGAGCAACTGCGGGACGAGCGTCGCCGCGTTCACTCCTTCAATCGCGAACGTCGCCAGCCCCCAGCCTTCCCCCTGATCGAGGTTGGTCAGGAGCCGGACACGCGGATGCCCGGCCAGGGCGTCGGCCCACCGCCGTGTCAGATACCTGAGCCGGGCAGCCTTGCGCGCGGCGCCAACCGTGCGGTGAAAGGCCAGCGCCTCCGGGATTGCCGCCCGTGCGGCCGCGGGGTGCGTCCCAATCTCCTCGAACTTGTGAATGTCGCCGCGCAGGCTGTCGAGCGCCGCATACAGCGGCCAGAGCCGCTCGACCCGATCGCGCCGCACGTAGAGGAACCCGGTGCCGTGCGGCGCCATCAGCCACTTGTGGAGGCTCGTGCCGTACAGGTCGCACTCGAGATCGCGGATGGCGAACGGAAAGTGGCCGACCGCCTGCGCCCCGTCGACAATCGTGATGATCCCGCGCTCGCGCGCCAGTCTCGCCAGATCTCGAACCGGGAACAGCTGCCCGGTCACATTCGTCAGGTGGCAGAAGTGCAGCACCCTGGTGCGCGGCGTGATCGCCTGCTCGAACCGCTGCACCAGCTCGCCCGATCCGGCCGGCACAGGAAACTGTACCCGCCGGATGATGATGCCCTCCCGGCGCGCGCGCTGGTCCCAGAGCCAGAGCATCCGCGGATAGTCCTGGTCCGTCGTCACGACCTCGTCGCCGGCACGCAGGTCGATCCCGTACTGCGCGACATGCAGCGCCTCGGTGGCGTTGCGGGTCAGCGCCAGCTCGCCCGGATCGCATCCGAACTCGGCGGCCACCTGCTGCCGGACGGCGTCGAAGCGCTGTTCGAGCAGCGTCCGGTAATGCACGGGAAGCCGGTTCGTCTCGTCGAGATACCGCTTGAAGACTTCGTGGACAACCAGCGGGGACGGGGAGCTGTTGCCGTTATTGAGGTTGATGAGCGCCGGGTCGAGCACGAAGGCGCGGCGTACTTCGCGCCAGTACGACTCGTCCTGCGCCACCGCGTCGGCGTCCCGATCGCCCAGTGCGGTCGTCGCCTGACCGAGCGCCGAGAGGCGGACCGACGTCGCAACGGTCGCCCCACCCAGTACGGCCGATGCACGCATGAAGCCCCGCCTCGTCCACATGGCCGCCCAATCGTATCCGATGCGCTCGGGCCGGCGTATTGGACTACGATCGGACTTCAGAACCCTTCAGGAGGACGCACCATGACGTACTACGGGCCGAAGGAACTGGCTGCCAGCTACCGCCAGGTTCGCGGCAATACCCTTCAGATCGCTGACGACATTGCCGAAGCGAAATACGATTTCCGCGCCGCGCCCGACTGCCGCACGGTGGCCCAGACGCTCGTTCACATTGCCTTTGGGCCGGCGGTCCAGCTTCACATGCAGCGCAATCGCGTCACCGACCTGCAGACCGTGAATTTTCTGGAGCTGATTCAGCCGCTCGCGGCCGAGGAGGCCAGGCCGAGGAGCAAGGCGGAGATCGTGGCGCTCCTTCGCGCGAAAGGCGACGAGTTCGCCTCGTATCTCGAGAGCCTCCCCGAGCCGTTCCTGGCCGAACCGGTCACGATGCCCCCGGGATCCCAGCCGGTCACGAAGTCACGCTTCGAGATGCTGCTCTCACCCAAGGAGCATGAGATGCACCACCGCGCCCAGCTGATGGTGGCGCAGCGGATGATGGGGCTGACCCCGCATCTCACGCGCCAGATGCAGGAACGGATGGCGCAGCGGGCTGCCGCAGCGGGCCGGTAGGTTGGCCGGGCTGAAGCCCGGCACTACGGTCGGTACGTAGTGCCCGGCTTTAGCCGGGCTCCGCGTCGCGTGTAAAGTACACTCACTCATCGCAATGGGCTGCTGCGAAGCCACCAATCCGAACCTCTCCGGCGTCCCCGACCGGCGCGGGTGGCTGACCGAGGGACCGTCGTTCGACCGCCGCACCGCCCTGAAGACAATGGCGGCGCCGGCCGCCGCCTCAGCGCCTGTACCGAGCGTGGACCGGCGGGCGCGCCGACGCGCGTCCGGCTGGCATTCTGCGGACAGCTCCTGTGCGTCATTCCGTACGAGGTCGCACGGGCGCGCGGGCACTTCGCCGCCGAAGGGCTCGAGGTGGAGCTCGTGTACACCCGCGGCTGCAATGCCGCCATGCAGGCGCTGGTCGGTGGCGCCGTCGAGTACGCGGGCACGTCCTTCGACGTAGTGCTCCAGGCGGCCAACGGCGCGGTGATCCGCCGTTTTGCCTCCACCGGCCGCCTGCCGCTCTTCGCGCTCGCCACCGCTCCGTCGCGCAGCGCGCAGATCGACGCTGTGACCGATCTGACGGACACGACCGTCGCCATCTCCGGGCCGGGCAACGCCGACCATGCGCTGCTCCTCTTTCTCCTCGATCAGGCGGGCGTCGATCCGGAACGCGTGCGCATGGCCACGATCGGCACCAACGTCTTCGACGCGCTGCGCCTCGGGCAGGTGGATGCCGCCATGGTGCAGGAACCGGCGCTGACGCTCATCGTGGCGGCATTGCCCGACGCGCTGATCGCCGGCGGAGACGTGGCACAGCTCACCGGAATCATCGAGCGATACCGGCTCTCGCTCTACCCGGAGCGCGTGACGGTCGAGCTCGAACCGGCCGCTCGTGTGGCCCGCGCACAGGAGATCGCCGGCATCCTCGACGCCGGCCGCGTCAATCTCGCCTCGCTACTAGACACTGGGATTTACGAATCTACGAATTGACGGATTGACGAATTTCGTGACCCCACATTCGTCAATGCCTTGAGCGATCGGTGCTCCGGATCCGCAATCTCACGATCGCGTATGACCATGTCCCCGTGCTCGAACGGATCAATCTCGATGTGGCGCGGGGGGCGTTCGTCGGGCCGTCCGGCTGCGGCAAGACCAGCCTTCTGAGGGCGATCACCCGCCTGCTCCAGCCCCAGACCGGCACGGTCGATCTCGACGTCGCGCCTGCCGACATCGGCTTTCTCTTTCAGGATGACGCGCTGCTGCCCTGGCGGACGGCGCGTGAGAATGTCGCGCTGGGCCAGCGCATCCGCGGGGTCGCGAGTCCGGCGGCCGAGGAGCAGGCCTCGCAGTGGCTGGCGTCGATCGGTCTGGCGGGATTTGAAGCGAGGTACCCGCGGCAACTCTCCGGCGGGCAGCGCAAGCGTGTGGCGCTCGCGCAGGTGCTGGCGCTCGAACCGCGGCTGCTGCTGATGGACGAGCCGTTCGCCTCGCTCGATGCGATCGCCCGCACGCGCATCACCGAGGAGCTGATCCGGTGGGTCGAGCGCCAGCACCTCACGGTGCTGCTCGTCACCCACGACTTCGAAGAAGTCATCACGCTCTCGGATGTCGTGTACGTGCTGTCGCAGGGGCCGGGGGCCGGAATACAGGCCCGCCATGCCATCGACATTCCCCGCCCCCGCCACGTGCTCGAGTCGCGCGGCCACCCGCGCTTCGCGCCGCTGCTGCAGGAGCTCTGGGACGAGCTGGCCGGAGCGGACGTGGCCGGAGACAGCGCATGATCCGGCCTGCGGGGCGCCCCCTCCGTCGCGCCACGGCACTGCTCCTGATGGTGCTCGTCTGGGAGACAGCCTCGCGGCTCGGATGGGTGAACCCGTTCTACGTCCCCGCGCCGTCCGCCGTCGCGTCAGTCCTCGCGACGCTCGTGGCCGGCGGCGAGCTCTGGCCTCACCTGCAGGCGACGCTGGTGGCCGCCTTCGCGGGGCTCGCGGGCGGACTGCTCATCGGCATCGCGCTCGGCTTCACGGCGGCGCTCGTCCCGCTGGCGGCCGAGCTGCTCGAGCCGATCATGATGCTGCTCAACGCGATTCCGCGCGTGATTCTGGCGCCGCTCTTCGTGATCTGGCTCGGAATCGATCTCGCCTCCAAGGTGGCGCTCGCGCTCATCCTCGTCGCCGTGGTGATCTTTTTCGCGGTGTACAGCGGCGTCAGGGAGGTCGATCGGCGGCTGCTCCGCTGGAGGCAGGAATAGCTGCGCGTGTCAAATCCCAAATCCCACACTCCAAATCCCAAGCAGCTTGGGACTCCGGAACCACTTTGGGATTTGGGCTTTGGGATTTTCTCCTCAGTCGTCCAGCTCCACTTTCGCCGCCACGAGCGTCGTGCCGCTCAGCGTCCCCTCGACTTCCACCCTGAGGTTGTTGGCGAGCGTTGCGCAGGTCACGCCCTCATAGATCGTGGTGCTGCTCGTGGTCACGACGGTGGTGCCGATCGTGAACGTCACCGACGGACACGCCGGGCTGGGCGTGAGGCTGGCGACGGTCCCCTTCAGCTCGGTCTCGTCGTCTTCGTCATCGTTGTCGTGGCCCGTGTCCTCGACCTTCACTTCGGTTGCGACGAGGACGGCTCCGTCATAGGTGCCGCGTGCCTGCGCGTGGTCGCCCGCGTGCACGTCGGCCAGCGTGAGCCGGCGATGACCGTGGCGAATGATGGTGTCTTCCGTGACTCTCACGGTGATGCCGCGAATCGTCAGCGTGTCGGCGCCGACCGCGCTCACGAAGCCCGACAGTTGACGGCGATCCTGACGGCCGGGGCCTTCATTGTCGTCGTCCTCATCTTCCTCTTCGCCTTCCTCATCGTCGGCATCATCATCATCATCGGCGTCGGCGGAGTCGCGAGTCTTCTCCTTGCCCTTGCCGTTCCCTCTCTCGAGGTCGTCGCCATGCCCGTGGCCGCCGCCATTTCCGCCGCGGCCGAGCGTGCCAGACGCGTCCGCGGTGGCTGCCATGGCCGCGAGGTCGGCGATCTCGTCCAGACTGAGCGCAGCGGAGCCGAGAGCGCCGGTCGGCGCCGTTGGATGAAGGGCCGTACTGCCCGAGCCACAGGCAGCGCTCACGATGGCCGCCGCGCCAAGAGCGACGAGCCAGGAACAGAGACGAACCACCCGCATATCGATGCCCTCCTGGGGGAGGAAGCGCAAGACGTGGGGCAATAGGCGTTCCGGCGGCCTCGTCTTGTCTACAACTTCAACTTGGGCTGGATCTTACGGCGCAAGTCTGTGCGTGCCACGACCATTCGAGGGCGGCTGGAGGAGTGCAGGAATTTCCCGTGGCATACAAAACCGGGCCAGGACGACAAGGCTGAAGCAGCCGCCGGTCGGGCCATCTTTGGCTGCGCCGCCGCCGCACGGTTGTTGTAGACTGCCGCCACTTTCCACCGGTCGTTGGTCAGCGGCACAGCCCCGGTGCCGCTCTGATGGGAGAAACATGATGCCCGCAGTACGTGCCGGTCGTTTAATTGCCTTCCTCCTGCTCCTCGGCATGTTCCCGGCAGCCGCGTCGGCCCAGACGGCCCTGTCGGGTGCCATCGCCGGGGTTGTCCGAGACACGTCGGGCGGCGTGATGCCCGGCGTCACTGTCGAAGCGTCCAGCCCTGCGCTGATTGAGAAGGTACGCACTGCCGTCTCCGATGACCAGGGGCTGTACCGGATCGTCGACCTCCGGCCGGGCACCTACACCGTCACCTTCACGCTGCCGGGGTTCGGAACGTTCATCCGCGAAGGCATCGAGCTGACGACCGGCTTTACGGCCAACGTCAATGCGGAAATGCGCGTCGGATCGCTGGAGGAAACGATCACCGTCTCGGGCGCCGCGCCGCTCGTCGACACGCAGAACGTGATGGCGCAGAACGTCTTCTCGCGCGAGATGCTTGACCGGCTGCCGAACACCAAGACGATTCGAGGCTACGTGCCGCTGATCCCTGGCGCAACGATGCCACCGGCAAATCAGGATGTGGGCGGCAACACCGGCGAGTCGGTCAGCTTCATCGGCATTCATGGCAACCGGGGCTCTGACATGGTGTACACCGTCAACGGCATGCGTCCCGGCAACATGATGGGCGCCGGCGGCGGGTTCCGCACCTTCTCAATCAATGCCGCGGCGACACAGGAGGTTACGTTCCAGACCGGTGGCATTTCGGCCGAAAGCGAGACTGGGGGCATCCAGATGAACGTGGTCCCCAAGGAAGGCGGCAACCAGTACTCTGGCTACTTCAGCTGGAGCCTTGCCAACGGCGACATGCAGAGCTTCAACGACACCCCCGAGCTCGTCGCACGTGGGCTCCGGCCGCAGCTGAAGCTGCGGAAGATCTACGACGTCAACCCGGCGTTCGGCGGACCGATCAAGCGTGACAAGCTCTGGTTCTTCCTCTCGCAGCGCTCGTGGGGGACCGAGGTTCCCCGGCCGACTCCCGGCGACTACTTCAACGCGACCCAGGGCACGGCGTTCTACACGCCCGACCTGAGCCGTCCCTTCTACGCCCGCAGCCCGCGCAAGAGCAACATGGGCCGGATCACGTGGCAGATCAACGAGAAGAACAAGCTGACGCTCGGCAACGACTTCCAGTTGAACTGCAACTGCCCGCTGCCGTCCAACACGAATGCGGCGCCAGAGGCGCAGGGCTACCACAGCTATCACGAGAACTTCGCCGACATCGCGTGGACCTCCCCCATCACCAACCGGCTGCTCTTCGAGGCGGGAGGCGGGTTCTACAACGCCGGCTACGATTACGAGCCGATCGAGGGTGTCCGCTTCCAGGCGAGCGACATTCAGGTGACGGAGCTCACCACCGGCTGGCGCCACAATTCACGCGCGACGCAGACGAACACCGACGGCGGCTACGGCTACATCTACCACCAGAACTGGAACCAGAAGGTCTCGGTGTCGTACGTCACGGGCTCGCACGCCTTCAAGACCGGGCTCTTCATCCAGGAGGGCGCGCGTGAGCACTGGTCCATCATGGTTGGCGACCGTAACTACTCGGTGCGCAACGGCGTGCCGACGCAGGTGACGATCTTCGCGCTGCCCGCGGTCAACGACAACCGGTTCACCAACGTCGGGATCTTCACGCAGGATCAGTGGACCATCCGGAGGATGACGCTGAATCTCGGGCTGCGATTCGACTACATCAACGGCTGGGACCCGGAAGACACGGTGGAAGCGGGTACCTTTGTGCCGGCCCGCACCTATCCACTCACGAAGAACCTGCCCAACTTCAAGGACCTGAGCCCTCGCCTTGGCGCGGCGTACGACCTGTTCGGCAACGGCCGGACGGCGGTGAAGGCGTCGCTCGGCCGGTACGTCGCGCTCGAAGGGCCGCGGCTCGCGCAGACCTACCACCCGGCCAACCAGCAGGTGAACAGCGCGTCCCGAACCTGGAACGACGCGAATGGTAATTTCGTGCCGGACTGCGAACTCAACCGCCCTGCGGCCCATGGCGAGTGCGGTCCCCTCTCGCCGTCGACGTTCGGTCAGCCGCGTATCATCAACAAGCCGGCCGACGACATCCTCACCGGCTTCGGCAATCGGACGTACAACTGGCAGGCGTCGGCCTCGGTGCAGCACGAGCTGCAGTCCGGCCTCGGCATCAATCTGGGCTACTTCCGGACGTGGCACGGCAATTTCGTCGTGACCGACAACCAGGCCGTTGGACCGCAGGACTACTCGCCGTTCTGCATCAGCGTCCCCGCCGACAGCCGGCTGCCGAACAGCGGCGAGCAGCTCTGCGGGTTCTACGACATCCTGCCCTCCAGATTCGGTCAAACCGACAATCTCGTGACCCAGGCCTCGCACTTCGGCAAGCAGACCGACGTCTACAATGGGTTCGACGCCACGCTGAGTTACCGGTTCGGCCAGGGCGGTCTCGTGGCCGGCGGCTTGAGCACCGGACAGACGGTCACGGACAACTGCGACGTGCTGACGAACCTGCCGGAGAGCCGTACGCTTCCCGCCGGGCAGGAGACATTCTGCCAAAACACGCTGCCGTTCGCGGGGCAGACGCAGCTGAAGCTGTCGGGCTCCTACCCTCTGCCATGGAGCATGCAGGTCAGCGCCACCTATCAGGATCTGCCGGGTCTGCCGATCATCGCGACCTATGTCGCAACGAACGCCCAGATCCGGCCGTCACTCGGCCGTAATCTCGGCCAGTGCGGCACCGCCGCCACGTGCAACGGCACGGTGACGATCGCCAACCTGTTCGAGCCGAATACCCTCTACGAAGATCGGATTCGGCAGCTCGACCTGCGCTTCTCCAAGAGCGTCCGCGTGGGGCGGCTGAGCCTGGAAGGCATGCTGGACATCTACAACGCCCTCAACGCGAGCCCGATTCTCGCCATGAGCACGCGCTACGGCCCGACCTGGCTCACGCCGCAGCAGGTTCTGGCGGGACGCCTGCTGAAGATCGGAAGCCGCGTCACGTTCTGACGCGTTGGCGGAGCCGCTCAGGAGGGCTCTATGGTCGAACATTCGTCCGATCGGCGCGCGTTTCTGCGATTCCTGGCCGCCAGCCCCGTGCTGGCGGCCGCAGGCCTCAGCTCGGACTGGTTCAGCGGGCTGCTCTCGGAGCCGATCAGCGCGCAGGAGCAGAACACCTACATCATCAAGACCGTCCGTGAGGCGCTCAACGTGTTCGACTTCCGGGCGGCTGCCAGGGCCAAGCTCTCGCTGCCGCACTTCACCGAGTTCGACGAGGGCGTCTTCAACCAGGAGACCCAGATCGCCGACCGCAACGCCTACGCGCGCTACCAGCTCAAGGTGCGGCGGCTGCTTGGCATCAGTCAGGTGGATCAGTCAACGCAGCTCTTCGGGAGGACGTGGGAGTCCCCGCTCTACCTCTGCCCGGTCGGACGCCTGCGCGCCATCCACCCGGACGGCAATCTCGCGATTGCGCCGGCCGCCAACCGAAAGCGGACGCTCGAGATCATGTCGGGCACTCAGGATCTCGAGAAGGTGAATCAGCTCCGGGGCGAGCCGGTCTGGATCTGCGGGGGCCGGCCGAGCGCCGAAACGATCAAGCGGCTCGAATCGGTGGGCACGCCGGCCTACGTCTGGACCGTCGACACGGTGGGTGGCGGCAATCAGATCGGCGCGCGCGCCGTGCAGCGGGCGGGGGTCCCGAACCTCGAGCGCAGGAACGACGCGCGCTGCAGCAGCTGCCACGACAGCGAAGGGCGCATCACGCTCTCCGACTCGATGGCCGAGGTCATCGGCGCGCTCGGCAGCCTGCGGGGCAATGACACGTCCACCTGGGCCGACGTGCGGCGCGTGCGCGACTTGACCAAGATGAAGCTGATCCTGAAGGGCGTCGTGGCGCCGGAGGACGCCGAGCTGGCGATCAAGGCCGGCGTCGACGGGATCGTGGTCTCGACGCACGCCGCGCACGAGGACGCCAGCGGCCGCGGCTCCCTCGAGTGGCTTCCGGAGGTCGTCGCCGCGGTCGGCGGCAAGATCGCGGTCTTCCACGACAGCGGCATCCGTTCGGGCGCCGATATCTTCAAGGCGCTGGCACTCGGGGCGAACGCCGTCGGCATCGGCCGGGCGCAGGCCTGGTCGCTCGCCTCGTTCGGCACCGAAGGCGTGGAAACGGTCATCGAGCTGCTCCGCCGGGAGCTGCAGGTCGCCATGGTGCAGACGGGCGCCACGTCGATCTCCCGGATCAGCAAGTCG
>Ga0156172_1060_pt1 | contig 20086 bp, 18 predicted proteins | sample RifCSPlowO2_12_FD_107825 | JGI IMG/M metagenome (GOLD analysis project Ga0156172, IMG submission 107825) | Acidobacteria bacterium RIFCSPLOWO2_12_FULL_67_14 | reverse complement strand
CAGCGCCACGCCCTCCGAGAACAGCGATAGCGATTTCGCGGGTGGCCGGATGTTGGCCAGCTCGACCGTCTTGCCCCCGCCGACATGCAAGACCGGCGAGCGACGGAGGATCTCGATCATCCGCTCGACGAACGAGCCGTACGACTGCACAGACTCTGCGCCGGAGTCTTCGACGCCATCGCCCTCCCAATCGACCGGCGTGGGGATGGTGGCTTCGACTACGAATGGGCCTGTTACGCGAACGACATCGCGATCGGGCTCCGGTCGATCCATCAAGACCTCTTCTCGGGGAGGCTCCCTGTTTGCAATGCTCTCGAGCATCACATGGGGCACGATTCCGCCAACTTCTTCGCCCTTGTTGTTCTGTTTTCTGTTGTAGACGAAACCACCAGAAGGCCCATGTAGTGGTTCCTTGAGTGCGTAGTACTGGAATGTGGCTGTGACTAGACGCTGTCGAGCGAGCGCAACTGGCACGCGGCTCGTGTCCACAGTGATCCAGCGACGGCCCCACTGTTCGGCGACGTACGCTGTCGTTCCGCTGCCGCATGTCGGATCGATGACGAGATCGCCGGGGTCAGTGGTCATCAAGAGGCACCGCTCAATTACTCCTGCGTCGGTCTGCACGACGTACAACTTCGGGTCGGCAGAGGAGTATCCAGCGCTTCCGGTGTCGTCCCACAGGTTTGTTACTGGTACAAACCCAAAATCGCTCAAATACCTCTTGAAATTTAGCTGCGACGCGAGCGGAACGATTCGCCCTGCCTCAGCTAATGCATCAAGGCCGGCGGGATTGGATGTCTTCCAATGCCTGTTTGGTCCGCAGTCGTAGTCCTTGCCCTTGAACCGATAGATTCTCTGTTCCGGGGGGCCAGGATCCTGCGATGCCAAGTTGCTCAATTGAACGACCTTCCAACCCACTGTAATCAGGTTGGGGTCGGCACGCTCGGCCTTCGTCATCAACCGCAGTACGCTGCCATCGGGCGATTCTAGGTACTTGTAGCTCCGAAACATGCCGGCCGTCTTTGACACAAAGGGCTGCCTAAAGCGCACTATCGACTTGTCTTTCGCGTACCAAAGGAGATAGTCAAACTCGTTACTCAGCAGGTTTGTTGCTCTGCCTGCGGTCTTCGCGAAGGGGATCACGCTGCAGAAGTTCTCCTCGCCGAACACTTCTTCTAGCACCTCGCGAAGATGATGGAGGTTCTCATCGCTGATCTGCACGAACACGCTGCCGCTTGGCGTGAGCAGCTCGCGAGCGAGGAGCAACCGGTCGCGCATGTAAGTGAGATACGAGTGCAGCCCCATCTCCCACGTGTCGCGGTAGGCCTTCACCAGCTCCGGCTCGCGCGTGAGGTCCTCGTCGTCGCCGTGCGACACGTCACGCTTACGCACGAACGGTTGGAAGTTGCTGCCGAACTTCACGCCGTACGGCGGGTCGATGTAGATCATCTGCACCTGGCCGCCAAGCCGCTCGTAGTGCAGGAGCGAGTTCATCACGACAAGCGAGTCGCCGAGGATCAGGCGGTTCACCCACTTGTCGGGATACTCGTAAGCTTTGAGCACCTGATCGGTGATCGAGTGCCGGGGATCCCCAAGCATTTCCCAGAAGTCAGTTTGCTTGTCGGCCTTGTGACCGACGAGTGTTTCGACGATGGCCTTGGTTGAAAGGCGCTCGTGCACAAAAAGCGGCAGCGTCGGGACGTCGAAGGACAGGCGCTCGGCCTTGCCGGTCCAGGTGAGAAACGGGCGGCCCAGGCACTTGAGCTGATCAATCGCCTCCTGGAGTGAGAGCACCGAGAGCACCACGCGGCCGTCGGCTGTCTTGAACTCCGCGGGAGAGAGAAGCACGTGCGGCGCCTGCAGTGCGGCCGCCCGCTCGATCACGCCGAGCAGCCATTCGCCCAACTCGCGCGCGCCATTACCGCCGTCCCAGTCGAGCGCGGGCGAGAGCGACGAGTCGTAGCGGTACGTTTGTGGCGGCTTCTTCTTTCGGAACTGCGCCTGCGTGCCCACCTCCGGTCGCATGAGCAGCGTCTGGTCCGGATGCGTGTAGCCCTCGGCGACCTTACCGGCGCCACCTTTCGCGGGCTTCTTTCCCTTGGATTTCGCCATCTGGCGGGCGATCTTAGCAGAGGGGGCGCGATCGCCTTGGTCCTTCAGGTCGTTGGCCAGAAGATCTCGTTCCCTTCGATCTCCTTGAAGCAGTCGGCCGCGGTCAGGCCGCGATAGACGGTGAACCAACGGTCTGTATGCCGGAAGTACGCGAGGTCGAACCGGCCGAAGCCAGTCAGCGTCATCCGGGCGTGACGAATGACGAAGTCATCTTCCGGACGGCGGATCCGAGCACGGAATCTGGCACAGAGGTAAAAGGCCTTGCCGCGCCAGTCAGGGAAGACTTCGATCGGGTAATTGAACGGGCCCGGATCGCGCGAACGAATTTCGAGCAGTTGCGAGAACGTCGCGGCGATCCACGCCTCGGCCCATCGGTCCACCTGCTGTCGCAGTATCACGGGCACCGATGCCAAGACCCGCTCGCGATTGCGATGGCCGCTGGTGGAGGGAGCAGGCCGCCTGGGTACACGCGCGGGCACGGCACATGTTCCGTCACGCGCCTGATGAGGTCAAGGCGGGCGACAAGTATCAAGTGCCGCTTGTGACCTATATGTGACCTACAGATCGGAAAAGTGGTCGGGGCGACAGGATTCGAACCTGCGACCCCCTGCGCCCAAGGCAGGTGCGCTACCAGGCTGCGCTACGCCCCGACGAGCGCATTATCCCACACGGCTCTGCAGCGAACTCCTGGCTCGCGTGCTCAGCGACCCGCCAGAATCAGGACGCCGGCGCAGAGCGCAAGGACCGCCATCGCGAGGGCAGGAATGCCCAGTGGCGTGAGACCCCCGATTCCCACCAGGATGAGGTAGCCCCCGAGCAGCAGCATCCCGAGATTGCGCGTCACAGGCACGGCCATCACCTGTTCTCCGTTGGCGTGTCGCGGCCTGTCATACGCGACGGCGCGCCGGCACGACCAGCAGCACGATTCCGCCGACCAGCATCAGGATGCCGATCGCGGGGGGGATCCTGAACCCCTCACGCTCTGCGGTGGTGATTTCGAGCGGCCCGGCGTCGATTACAGTGTCCCGATCCGTCCAGAACACGCCGCCCCAGGCCAGCGCCACGATGCCGATGACCACGAGAGCCATGCCGAGAATGCGTTGTATGCCCATCGATACCTCCCGCCCGCTGGGCCTGCAAGACGGGGACCGATCTCAACCTTTCGTCTGCTGTTGAGTCATAATCAACGGCGCTTCGGTCACGTCGGAACTTCGAAACGCTTCAGGTGAGGACGTCATGATTCGCTATCTCCGCATCGCCTTCGTCATGTCGATTGTGCTCGGCGGCGCCGCGCTGCTTGCCCGATACCGCGTTCCGGCCGACGAGCCCGCCACGCGGGAGCGCGTCTTCGTCGACGAGTACCGGCCGATGCGGTCCGAGCTCATGATTGCCGACGCCGACGGCACCAATCCGCGGAAGCTCGTGCCCGGCGCCGAGCTCGATTACAACGCGTCGTTCTCGTTCGACGACCAGTGGATCGTGTTCACCTCCGAGCGCCACGAGTCGGCCGACCTCTTCCGGGTTCGCGCGGACGGCACCGGCCTCGAGCGGCTCACCGATGACCCGGCCTACGACGATCAGGCGGCGCTCTCCCCTGACAACCGTCAGGTCGCCTTCGTGTCCACCCGCGATCACGGCTCGACCGACATCCACGTCCTGGACGTCGCGTCCCGCGCGGTCCGCAATCTGACCAACGACGCCGGCGGGGACTTTCGACCGAGCTGGTCGCCGGACGGACAGCTCATCGCGTTCACCTCGGATCGCGGCACCGGCATGCCTCACTCGGCAGGCCGCTGGGAACACCTGCAGACGACGAGCGTGTACCTGATCAAGCCAGACGGCACGGGCCTCCGGAAGCTCCCGCAGGAGCCGGAGACGACCGCGGGATCGCCGCGATGGTCGGCCGACGGCAGGCGGCTGGTCTTCTACGAGATGCCCGTCAAGGACACGTTTGACGTGCGCGGGGCCGGCGGCGATCGGCTCCCGTCGCGGATCGTCTCGATCGACGTCGCCACCGGCGCGCGCACCGTGCACGTCACCGGCCCGGGCCTCAATCTCTCACCCCAGTTCGTCGGACCGGATCGCATCGCCTATGTGGCCAGGACCGGCCGGACGGCCATGCTCACCTTCACCAGCGGCGAACAGGGAGCGGCCAGCGACATCGCCCAGCCGGCCTGGTCGCACGACGGCAGACAGGTCGTCTATCACGCCGGTCAGCTCGCCACCATGCATCACTACGCCTACATGCCGGGGACAACGCTCCTGAGCCGCGATCCGGGGTTCGACCTCGTGTACGGCAGCGGCTTCCCCGCCGTGTCGCCGGACGGTCGATCCCTTGTCGTGAGCGAGCGGACGCCGAGCCGCGACCGCATGTCGCTCGTCGTGTGGGACACCGACGGCACGAATCCCCGGCGGATCTATCGCGACGAGCGTTCCGTGATGGGGCTCGAGTGGTCCCGCGACGGCCGATGGATTACCTTCGGGACCGGCAGCTTCTTCCTCGAGCGCTCCAGCCGTCCCGCGCGGATCATGGTGGTGAGCCCCGACGGGGCGGACGCGCGGGCGGTGACGAGCGGGCCGGGCAATGCCGGATTTCCGAGCTTCTCGCCCGACGGCACGCAGATCGTCTATCGATTCTGGACCGACGTCGCCGGCGGCCTCCGCATCGTCGATGTCGCGACGGAAGCGGTTCGCACGCTGACCACGGAGTACGACACGCTGCCGAACTGGTCGCCCGGGGGCGACCGGATTGTGTTCAACCGGTTCGACAAGGACAGCCGGTTCCAGCACGACGAGTTCGACATCTACTCGATCCGCCCCGACGGCACCGACCTGCGGCGGCTGACCGATTCCGAAGGGAACGATTCACATCCGTTCTACTCACCCGACGGCAATCACATTCTCTGGAGCAGCTCGCGGTTCGGCTTCAAGGACGAAGCGCCGCTGACGATCTTCACGCCGCAGCCGTACGCGGAGCTGTTCATCATGAACGCGGACGGCACGGGGCAGCGGCCGCTGACGGATAACCAGTACGAAGACGGCACCCCGGCGTGGCAACCGCGCGCGGGAGCCAGGCCGAGTCAGCTCAGCCAGGTCCGGTAACCGGCACGACCGGAGGGCTCACAACTCGCGCGTCATCTCAATCATCGTCCGGCGGAACCCGAGCCGGTCGAACAGCCGCTGCGCTCCCTCGTTGCGCTCGGCCGTCCAGAGCACCACGCGCGGCGCGCCGCGGCCGCGCAGCCAGTCCGCGGCCGCCTCAATGAGCGCGGTCGCGATGCCGAGGCGCCGGCCCGGCTCGTCCACGACGACGTCGTGGATGAAGCCGCAGGCGCCGCGCAGCTCCTTCCACGAGAGCGGCTCGAGCCCGGCACACACATACCCGACGACCGAGCCGCCCTTCTCGGCGACCAGCACAATCGTGTCGTCATCGCGCAACTGCGACTGCAGAAATCGCCCGTAGCCCGCTTCCGGATTCCCTCCGGGCGGCAGGAAGCGCGCAGGGTCGTACCCGTAATGGACGCGCATCAGGTGCGCCCCGAGACGGCCGAGCGCCTCCGCGTCCTGCTCCACCGCCCGCCGGATCAGAAATCCAGGCTCGTCCGCCATCGACCCGCATATCTTATGTGGGTGCGACTGTTCGCCCTGCCGCTTGCCGCCACCGTCCTGCTCGCGACTGCACACATTTCGGCGCAGGAACCGGTGGTGCTGAGACCTCTCGATGCCGGCGGACGGATCACGTACTTCATCGCGGACGGCAGCCCGGACTCGGCGTATCGGGCCGGGGACGAGGACCTGGCCACGTGGGCGCTGTCTGCCTGGTCGGCCGCCCTGAACGGTGCGCTGCGCTTCGAGCCGTCGCCCGAACCGGACGCGCTCGTCAGGATTTACTTCGTGCCGACCAGCGCCGGGCAGTACGGCGAGGCGCGGCCGATCGAGGTCAACGGCCGGCAGGGCGCCGTCGTCTACATCCGCGCCGACACCGACGCGCTCGGCAACCAGATCGGGAGCCGCGCGCGGCTCGATTCGCTCCTGCGCGACACGATCGTCTATCTGACCTGCGTTCACGAGCTGGGGCACGCGATCGGCCTGTACCACACCGCAGACTTCGCCGATGTCATGTACTTCTTCGGATTCGGTGGAGACATTCCAGCGTTCTTCTATCGCTATCGCACGCAGTTGAAGACGCGCGCCGATATCGCGAACGTGCCGGGACTGTCGTCTGGCGACATCGAGCGGGTGCGCGTGCTGTATCGCAGGAACTGACGACGGGTCCGGCTGAAGCCGGACACTACGTATGTAAGCGGCTCGGCTGAAGCCGAGCACTACGGACGTCAGATCAGGATCTCGCCGCGGCCGACCAGGACGGCGGTGCCGCCGACTTTGACCTCGACGATCGCGCCCGCGTGTCCGCCAATGGCAATATGAATGCGGCTTGGGCGACCCATGGCCACCCCCTGAAGATTCACGATCTGCCGCGCCGCGTCGCCGCGCACGAGTCCGTGATGCACGAGGTAGCAGCCGAGCGGCCCGCTCGCGGATCCAGTGGCCGGGTCCTCGACGATGCCGAGCTCGGGCGCGAACAGCTCGTCTTCGTGGATCGCCTGCAGCAGGGCCTCGTACTCTTCCTCGCACTGATCTTCGGCGTCGGAGAACGAGGGAATGTGGCGAAGGGGCCCGTCCAGTTGCAGCTGCTCGGCACACTCGTCCGCCAGCTCGATCAGTTCGTCGGAGGTAGGCATGGGGGGATCTTATGCCGAGGCCCGGCTGAAGCCGGGCACTACGTACGTCTTTTGGCGGGCAGCAGATCCGGGGCGCGCTCGGCGGCTTCGCGCACCAGAAATCCCATCTTCGGATGCGACGCTTCGAGGTCGGCGGCAATCCCCTGATGCCGCAGCTCGTCGGTGGTCGTCGGCCCGATCGAACCCACAACCATCCGCCGCATCGACGCGCGCACCGCCGCGTCTTCGCCCATGGCGGCTGCCACGTCCATGAGGTGCACCACCTGGACGCTCGTCGTGAACAGCACGACCTCCAGCTCACCACGCGCGATCGCCGTGACCGCCGCGCGCAGCGGCCCGACGTCCTCCGGCAGCGCCCACCGGTACACCGGCACGCGCGTCACGTGCGCGCCGCGCGCCTCGAGCTGCTCCAGCAGCTCGGCGTTCGATCTGCCGTACTCCTGCACGGCCACACGCATCCCGCCCATCGTGGAGCGAGGCGTGTCAGCCTCGCCTCGCGGACCTGACCAGCCTTCGCGCGCTTTGCGCGCTTCGGCGGGTCTCGCCGTAGCCTCGGCGGAGGCGGACAAGGTCCGCGCCACGGCATCGTCAACGGCGGCCAGCAGCTCGTGCCACGTGTTCGGCTCGGGCACCGTGACCCATGCCGGCACGCCCCACTCCCGCAGCATCGCCATCGGCTTGGGCCCGCGCGCCACCACCTTCGTCTTCGACAACGCCCGGATGAACGCGTCGCGCGGGTGCTTCGTCTCCACGACCTCCAGCAGCGCCCGCGCGCCGACGCCGGTCAGGAGAATGACGATGTCGAACCGGGCGTCGAGGAGCGCGCCGGCAAATGCGAGTGCGTCGGGGTTGGATGCAAGAGGAACTTCGCGGAGGGCGGGCGCGGACACGGGCCGGCCGCCGTAGGTGGTGACGAGCGCCGCCATCTCACGACTGCGGCGGCTCTCGAGCAGCAGAATGGAGAGGCCGTGGAAATCAGGCGTGGACATGCGGCACGGGAAGACATCGAAACCACGAAGACACGAGGATCACGAAGAGCACGAAACCCTGTTTAGTGTTCGTGTCCTTCGCGATCTTCGTGTCCTTCGTGGTTGCCCCGGTCTAAGCCCAGCGGAAGCCGCTCTTGGCGAGCGGCAGCGACCGAATCCGCTTGCCGGTGACCGCGGCGATCGCATTGCTGAGCGCGCCCACGGTCGGCGGCAGCGCCGGCTCGCCGAGCCCGGTCGGCGGGTTGTCGGTCTTGAGGAAGTGGACCTCAAGCTCCGGCGCCTGCGTGATCCGCGTCGGCTGGTAGACGTCGAAGTTGCCCTGCACCGCCCGGCCCGCCTTGTAGGTGATCTCCCAGTGCATGACGTGGCTCATGCCCTCGATCACTGCGCCCTGCGCCTGGTTCATCGCGGCGCTCGGGTTGACGATCTGGCTGCCGATGTCGCCACCCACCCACACCTTGTTCACCTTCACGCGGTTGCCGGCATCCACCCGGACTTCGGCGACGTGGGCGAAATAGCCGCGGTGGCTGTACTGGAACGCCACGCCCATCGCCGTGCCCGGGGGCAGGCGGCGTGTGCCCCAGCCCGACTTCTCGCGCACCAGCTCGAGCACCCCTCGCATCCGGGAGGCGTCGAAGCCGTCGGCGCCCTCCTGCGGCGGGGCCATGGCCGGACCCGACAGCAGATCGAGCCGGAACTGCAGCGGATCCTTCCCCGCGGCCTGCGCCAGCTCGTCGAGGAACGACTGGAAGACCCAGGAGAACGCGTTGCTGCGCGGAGCCCGCAGCGCGCCGGTCGGCACGCCAAGCGGCATGAGCGTCGCCTGGAAGTCGAAGTTCGGGACGAACCGCGCAGGGAACTCGACGCCGTTGATGTTGGCCGAGTTCACGAAGCCCTGCACGCCGCGCGCGTTGTCACCGTAGCTCACGAAGTGGTTGCGCCACGCGATCAACCGCCCCGAAGCGTCGAGCCCCGCCTTCAGGAAGTGGAAGCCGCCGGGACGGTAGTGGTCGTGCTGCATATCGTCTTCGCGCGTCCACTGGACCTTGACCGGCACGCCGATCTCTTTCGCGATCGCCGCCGCCTCGCCCATGTAGTCGTTCGTCAGCCGGCGCCCGAAGCCGCCGCCCGCGCGCTGCAGGTGGATCGTGATCTTGTCTTCGGCGATCCCGAGCGCGGTGGACACGAGCTGGCGCCCGGCCTGCGGCGTCTGCGTCGGCGCCCAGATCTCCATGACCCCGTCGTGATAGTGGGCCGCACAGTTCTGCGGCTCGAGCGGCGCATGCGAGATGAAGGGATACGCGTAAGCGGCATCGAGGACCTTTGCGGCGCCCCGCAGCGCCTGATCGACGTTGCCGTCCACGCGCAGCGGGAAGCCGGGGGCCTGCTTCGAAATCGCCTGCGCCCGCTGCGCAAAGCCGTCGCTGCTCTGCTGCGCGGTGGACCCCTCGTTCCACGTGACGCGGAGGTGCCGCCGCGCCCCCTGCGCCTGCCACCAGCTGTCGGCGACGATGGCCACGCCGGGCATCAGCCCGCGCGTGTCGGCCGTACCGGTCACCACGAACGCGTGCCGCACGCCCGGCTGTTTCCTGACTTCGTCCAGATTGGCGCTGACCACGGCCCCGCCGTACACCGGGCACTTCTCGTAGACGGCGAAGAGCATGCCGGGCAGCGTGAAGTCGATCGCGAACGTCGGCTGGCCGGTGACGATCCGGCGGTTGTCCACGCCGCCCTTGGCCTGGCCGATGATCGTGAAGCTCGAGGCGGGCTTGAGCGGCACCGACGCCATGTCGGGCGGCGTCATCGTCGCCGCCGTCGCCGCCAGCTGCCCGTAGGTCATCGACCGGCCGGACGGCCGGTGATGCACGGCACCCGACTTGGCGTAGCACTCCGCGGCGGACACGCCCCACGCCTGCGCGGCGGCCGCAATGAACATCTGCCGCACGGCGGCGCCCACGCGCCGCAGCGGGTCGTAGTTGTTCGGCGTCGCGGTGCTCCCGCCGGCGTTCTGCTGGCCGTACCTAGACTGGTCGAGATCCGCCTGCTCGATGCGGACCTTGTCCCAGTCGACTTCCAGCTCCTCGGCAATCAGCATCGGCAGCGACGTCTTCACGCCCTGGCCGATCTCGGGGTTCTTCGCCATGATCGTGACCACGTTGTCAGCGGTGATCTTGACGAAGGCGTTCGGCACGAACGCGACCGGCGGCGCCTGCGGCGCCTGCGCGAGCACGCGCGCCACCGGGTCGAGATAGGTGGCCACGAGCATCCCGCCGCCGGCGAGGGCCGTGACGCGCAGAAAGGAGCGACGGTCGAGGACGGTTTCCATGGCTCCCCCTTACTCTCTGGCCGCGCGGGCGGTCTGCGGCGACCGGGTCGCCATGAGCGCGGCGGCCTTGTGGATCGCCTCGCGAATCCGGGTGTAGGTGCCGCACCGGCAGACGTTGCCGTTCATGGCACGGTCGATGTCGTCGTTGGTCGGCCGCGGCGTCGTCGCCAGCAGCGCGGCCGCCGACATGATCTGGCCGGCCTGGCAGTAGCCGCACTGCGGCACGTCGATGTCCTGCCACGCAACCTGCAGCGGATGCGTGCCGTCGGCCGACAGGCCCTCAATCGTGGTGATGGGCGCGCCCGCTGCCGCCGCCACGGTGGTCTGGCATGCGCGCACGGCACGGCCGCGGATCTGCACCGTGCAGGCGCCGCACTGGCCGATCCCGCATCCGTACTTCGTCCCCTTCAGGTTCAGCACGTCGCGCAGCACCCAGAGGAGCGGCATGTCTGCCGGCGCGTCGACCACGGTCGACCTTCCGTTCACGTTCAAGGTGTAGGGCATAACGATCTCCGCAGTAGGCGGTAAGCAGTCGACGTATTAGACCGAACGGTGGTCAAAAACACAAGCGCCGCCTTCGCGCTTCGCGCTACGGCGTGCTACTTTTGAGAATGCGCGCCGGGCTGCTGCTCAGCGTCCTGCTGCTGGCCATCCCTGCCGGAGGACAGGAGCCTCCCGTCGAGCCTTCGCAGCCCTTCGACGTCTGGCTGCGCGAGCTGGTGGCGGAGGCGCACGACCGCGGCTACAGCGAGTCGATCGTCAACGACACGCTGGCGGGGCTCGAGCCGCTTTCCCGCGTCATTACCAACGACCGCGCCCAGGCCGAGCTCGTCGTCGGCTTCGAGCGCTACTATCGCGCCCGCGTCACCCGCCCGTTCGTACGTCGCGGCCGCGAGCTCGCCCGCCAGCACCGCACGCTCCTGGCCCGCATCGAGAACAAGTACGAGGTGCAGCGCCGGTTCCTGCTGGCGATCTGGGGCATCGAGACCCGCTACGGGCGGGTCACCGGCAACGTTCCGGTCTTTCAGGCGCTGGCGACGCTGGCGTGGGAGCCCCGGCGGTCCCTCTTCTTCCGCGGTGAGCTCTTCGACGCGCTGACGATGGTGTCGCGCGGACATATCGAGGCCTCCACGATGACCGGATCGTGGGCCGGCGCCATGGGACAGCCGCAGTTCATGCCCTCGAGCTACCTCAAGTACGCCGAAGACTTCGACGGCGACGGCCGCCGCGACATCTGGCGATCCACCGGCGACGCGCTGGCCTCGATCGCCAACTATCTCGAGGAGTGGAACTGGGACGACGAGTTCACCTGGGGCCGGGAGGTGCGGGTGACGCCGGCGGCGCGGGCGCGGATCGCGCAGGAGACGACGCGCCGCGCGGACGGCTGTTATGCGATGCGCAACATGACCGCGCGCATCCCGCTCGACGACTGGCAGCAGATGGGCGTGCGGCGCATCGACGGCCGGCCGCTGCCGACGAGCGACGTCAAGGCCGGGCTCGTCGACACCGACACGCGCAGCTTTCTCGTCTACGAGAACTACGACGCCATCCTGCGGTACAACTGCGCGCACTACTACGCGCTGACGGTGGCGCTGCTGGCGGACCAGATCCGGTAGGCCGGGTCCGGCGGGAGTCTCTGATCATCGAACCGCCGACCCGCCAACATGCGCTTTCAGAATTTCATCAATCAGAAACAGATCGGTGAGCAGCGCGCGCAGGTGCATCGACGCGTTGAGGTTGTCGATGACCTGCGAGCTGATGGACGGCAGCGACAGCACCAGCTCCACCGCCGCAAGGCTGTCGGCAGCGTCGCGCTCGACGACGGCCGCATACGCGTGATAGCGCGCGGGCGGCGCGAGCCCTTCCTGGTCGACGACGGCGCGCAGCAGGTCGCCAATCCCGGTGAGGGCGACCCCGGCGCGCGTGAGGAGCTCCCGGAGCTGGCCGCCGGACTGGCTGGCGGCATCGCCGGCCAGCCCCTGGGCCGCGTACGCCAGCATGAACTCGTAGGCTTCCTCGATGGTACTGATGCGCTGGTACAGCTCAGAGCGCATCCGCTCAACTCCCAACGCCCGAGACTCCAACTCCCAAACGCATCACGAATTGGAAGTTGCGGAGTTGGAAGTTGCGGGGTTGGGAGTTGGAAGTTCGTCGATGGCCCATCTGTCCGGGTCGTGATGCTCCAGGTACTGCCGGCGCGTGATCCAGCCGACGACCATCGACTTGGTGATCCACCACTTCTCCGGACGCGACGCGAAATAGACGTGGGCAATCACAAGCCCGACCAGCGAGACGCCGGCCAGCCCGTGCGCCACATAGGTCAGCCCCCACATGCTGTCGCCCAGCAGGTACGGGTTGCGGGTGAAGAACGGCGTTCGCACCCGCACCATCATGAACAGGCCGCTCGCGACCACGGTAAGCGCCGTCACCACGATGGCCAGATGGTAGAGACGGTTGCCGAGCGGATACTTCCCCGGCCGCGGGCCGGACACGTCGTGGCCGAACTCACGGAGCGCCTCCGCCTTCAGCTCGGGCAGATCGCGCGGGCCGACCCAGATCGACCAGAAGTCCAGCCAGACCACCGTATGGACGACGTGAAAGAGGATCGAGGCGGTGAGCACGAGGCCCGCCGTCCAGTGCCAGACGACCCAGGGGAACCTGATCCCGGCAATCGGGAGGAACGCCGTGACGAGCAGCGCGAACATCGCCGCCGCCATCACCCAGTGAAAGAGCCGCGCCGGCATCGAATGCCGCTGAATGCGGGCGGGCAGGTCGCCCCGCGCCGCCTCGAGCGCATCGGTTTCCTCCGCGCGGCGCTTGCGGTGCGCGGAAAAGAGCATGTAGCTGGCGTGCGCCGCCAGGAATGCCAGCCCCGCAAAGAGCGACGCCCACAGCAGATCCCAGGAGATGTGCGTCAGGATCGGCTGGTCCCAGGGGTTGCGGCCCCAGGTCAGGAGGTCCACGCCTGCGTCCCCCTGATGGCGCGCTTCACGAGATTTCGCATGAGCGGAACCTTGTACGCGTTGAAGCGCAGCGGCTGGGCGCCTTCAATCGCCCGATTGGCGGCCATGACGGCGGTTGCCTCGTTGCGCGGCCGGCCGCGCACGAGCTCTTCCACGGCGGCCAGGCGCAACGGGCGCGCCGCCACGCCGTTCACGGCAATCCGCGCGCGCTCGATCGCGCTGCCGCGCAGCACCATCGCGGACGCGACGCTCACGAGCGCGAAATCCCAGACCTGCCGGTCGCGCGTCTTCTCGAAGTAGAACTGCACCTCTGCCCCGCCGGAGCCTCCGGCGGAGGCGGCCCAGTCGCCCGGCAGGCGGATCGCGGTGAGCAGATCGCCCGGCTGCAGCACGGTCATGCGCGTGATATCAACGGCCGGGCCGACGAAATACTCCTCGGCGGCGAGCACCCGCTCGCGGCCGGAGGCGCCGCGAACGACCATGCGCGCGTCGAGCGCGATGAGCGCCGGAGCGGTGTCGGACGGATTGACGGCGACGCAGCGGTCCGCGTCGAGAATCGCGTGCTCGCGGTTGATCGCCTCGGGCGTGTCGGCGTAGCAGATGTTGCCGCCGGCACGGTAGCAGGGCCACCCCGCGCGGTAATACCAGCAGCGCGTGTCCTGCGAGGCGTTGCCGCCGATCGTTCCCTGGTTGCGGATCTGAGGCGAGGCGGCCGCTTCGGCCGCATCGAGGAGAATCGCGTAGCGGTCGCGGATGACCGGATGCGTCACCACCTCGGTGAGCGTCGTCATCGCGCCGATCTCCAGCCCGTTCTCCCACGGCCGGATGCCCTTGAGCTCGACGATGCCGCCCAGGTCGACGACCGCCTGCGGACGCTTGATGCGATCCTTGAGCCAGTCGAGGCTGTCGAGCCCGCCCGCCAGGACCCACGCGTCGGCGCCGTACCGGGCGAGCACCGCCTGCGCGTCGGCAATCGACGCGGGCTGGAACAGCTCGAAGGCGGGCATCACGTCGCGAATAACGGCCATTCACCCTCCAGGCGGGGCTGAAGCCCCGCCTCTACATCGATCGTACCCACCTCCGCATCGATCGTAGAGGCGGACCTTCAGGTCCGCCTTCCTATACGTGCATCCGCAGCGGCTCGTGCATCCGGCGGCCATGCTCGAGCGACATCAGAATGACGTCGGCCGTGACCGGCGCGCGGCGGAACACGTCCTCGCCGACCGCGTCGGCAATCGCGTTCATCACCGCGCCGTACGCGGCGCCCACCGGCGGCTCGCCGACGCCGCGCGCGCCGACCGGCGTCTCCGGATCCGCCAGGTTCAGCGCCTCGGCCTGCATCGCCGACGGCACATCGAGAATCGAGAGCGGCTTGCTGTAATGGAAGCGGTCGGTCAGCGACACGCCGTACCGCGGATCGACCACCGACTTCTGAAACAGCGCGTGCGCGACGCCGAGGCAGCACCCGCCCTTGATCTGCGCCAGCAGGCTGCGCGGGTTGATGACGGTCCCGACGTCGCCGACCGCCACCAGATCGACCAGGGTGACCGCGCCCGTCTCGACGTCGACCTCCACCTCCGCGAACCCGATCACGAATGAATACGTGGCGCCGTTGCGTCCGTAGTTGTCCTTGGCGACGCCCATGAGCCCGAGGCCGGCCAGGCTCGTGGCCGACGCGCGCGTCATCGGGTTGATGTCGTCGGGCAGCTCGTGGCCGTAATACCGGCCGCCGAGCGCGATGGCGCGGCGCGCCGCCTGCGCGTAGGTCAGGCCGCGTGCAGGGTTGCTGCGCCGGTACACCCGCTCGCCGCCGGTCTCGTACTCGTCTGGAGAGCCGCCGAGGTCGCGCGCCGCGATCTCCTGCAGCTTGCGCCGCGCGTCCATCGCTCCTGCATGATTGGCCCGCGTCATCCCGTGCGTCGTCTGGCTGCCGACCGAGGGGCAGGTCCACGGCAGATGCTTGCCGGTGTCGCCCCAGACCACCTCGACCTTTTCCCAGGGCACGTCGAGGAGGTCGGCCGCCACGCGCGCGAGATCGATGACCGAATGGGTGCCGAGATTGCCGACGCCCGACTGCACGTACAGCCGGCCGTCGGGACGGATCGTCATGATGCTGTCCCACCCGATCGATCCGGCACCGTGCGGCCCGACGGCCACGCCGATGCCGCGCACCTTCGATCCCTGCCGCTGGCCGGTGCGCCGCCCGCGCGCCTCCCAGTTGAAGAGCGCGGCGCCCCGGTCGAGCGCCTGCTTCACAAACGCGCTCGTCACGTGGTTGCGCTGACCGCTGGGGAGCACGGGCCCGAACGGCGCCTTGCCCTCCGGCGAATTCATCCGGCGGATCGCGACCTGATCGATCCCGAGCTGCCTGGCGGCCTTCGTGATGACCGGCTCGATGATCCCGTTCGCCTGCATGGGGCCGGGCGATCGCTGCTGGGAACGGGGCGGCGTGTTGGTGAGCACGTTGACCGCACGCCATCGCATGGCCGGCGGCTGATAGATGAGCGACGCGGCGTTCCCTGCGGAGCGATGGTCGCCGAGCGGCCCGTAGGGACCCGTGTCCTGTACGATGAACAGGTCCATCGCCGTGATGCGGCCGCCCTGGGCAAAGCCGACCTTCACGCGGCCCGTCATGTTCGTGCGCGCACGGCCGATGTAACTCTCCTCTTCGCGCGTGATGCGCATCATCACCGGAGCGTTGGCCTTGCGCGACAGCAGCGCCGGAATCGCCGAGGACACGGCGCCGCCCCCCTTGCTGCCGAACCCGCCGCCCGTGTATTCGGAGATGAGCATCACCTGCGACGGATCGATGCCCACCCAGCGGGCGATGTTGCCGCGCGTCTGGGCGACGCTCTGCGTGGATGCATGGATGAACAGCCGGCCGTTCTGCCAGTAGGCCATGGCGCTGCGGGTTTCCATCGGATGATGGCCGGTCGACTGCACGACGAACGTCTCGTCGAGCACGAGCGCCGCGGCCGCAAAGCCGGCGTCGAGATCGCCGTACGCCCACTCTTCGAGCGGCGTGCCCATCGGCAGGCGGCCCTGCTCCTCTTCGGCGAAGTCGCCGGCCGTCCACTTGACGGTCTCGAGCGACGGACGTGCAGGCGGCCCCTGGGCGGCCGGCGGCGGGGGCGGTCCCCACGCATTGCCGTTCAGACGCGCGTTCGGGCCGTCAGGGCGCAGGCTGTCGAGGGCGTTGGTGACGAACGGCAGCGGCTCGAGATCGACGACGATCTTCTCGATGGCGTCTGCGGCGGTCAGCTCGTCGACGGCGGCGACGGCCAGGATCGGTTCGCCCGCGTACAGCGGCTCGTTGGTCAGCGCACGCTCGGCGCCGTCGAGGTCCGGCAGATCGTCGGCGGTGAGAATCGCCCGGACGCCCGGCATGGCCAGCGCCGCGCTCGCGTCGAGGCGGCGCACGCGGGCGTGCGGCATCGGGCTGAGCAGCAGCTTGGTGAAGAGCATGCCGTCGGCGCGGAAGTCCTCCGCGTACCGGGCGCGACCGGTCACCTTGGCAAGGTGGTCGGGAGGAATGTAGCTGCGGCCGATCAGATTCCCTGGCATCGCCCCTCCCCTAGGTTCGCCGCATGTACTCGGCGCCGCGCATGAGCGACGTCAGAATCTTGTCGTAGTCCTGACAGCGGCAGAGATTTCCCGAGACGCCGTGCGCCAGCTCCTCACGGCTGGGGTTCGGGTGCACCTTGAGATAGCCGACCGCGGCCATCACGAAGCCGGGGAGACAGAACGCGCACTGGAAGCCCTGCTCGTCGAGCACGCCCTGCTGGACCGGGTGCAGATCGCCGCCGGCGGAGAGCCCCTCGATCGTCAGGATCCGGCGGCTGCGCACCGTATGCGTCAGCACGGAGCACGAGTAGTGCGGCACGTCGTCGATGAGGACGGTGCAGGCGCCGCACTCAGCGCGGTCGCATCCGAGCTTGGTGCCGGCGAGGCCCAGCTTGTACCGCAGCGTCATGGCCAGCGTTTCCTGCTTCAGCACATCGACGCGGCGCGCCTGGCCGTTGACGTTCAGCGTGAGCAGCCGCTCGACCGCTCCGGCCGCGGACGACTGCCCGAGCAGCGGACCGGCGCTGCGAAACAGGTATCCAGCCGAGGAGGCGACCGCCCCACCGGCAATGACGCCCTTGATGAAGTTGCGTCGAGAGAGCGACATAGGGAGAATGCGGAGAGTCTACACCCACTCGTCAGGCCCGCGCGACGGTCCCGACAGGGTCCGCCCCACGTGCCGGCTTTGCGGCGCGCGGCAGCGACATCCGGAACGTGCTGCCGCCCGGCCCCGACGCGGCCAGCGTCAGGCGGCCGCCGCTGGCTTCGACGGCGTTCCTCGCGATCGACAGCCCGAGACCCGCGCCTGACTCCTCGGTCTCCGCCCCCCGGTAGAACCGATCGAAGATCCGACCGTGTTCTCCGGGCGCGATGCCGCGCCCGCTGTCGACGACCTCGACGACCGCCTCGTGCGGCGTGCCGGCGACGCGGAGTCGAATCGCTCCTCCGGCCGGGCTGAACTTGATCGCGTTGTCGACGAGGTTGATGAGCGCCTGCCGGGCGGCAAACCGGTCGGCGTACGCCGCCACGTCCGAGGGCGCATCGACGGCAATCGACTGGCCCTTCTCCTCCCCCAGCACCTCGAGGTGTGCGGCCACCTCAGACGCCAGGCTGCGCACGTCGAACACCTCGGCCGACACCGTCACCTGCCCGGTCTCCGCACGCGACAGCATCAGCAGCCGGTCGACGAGGCTGGCCAGGCGATCTGATTCCTCGAGCATGCTGCCGATGATCGTCCGATAGGAGGCATCGTCGCGATGCTCGCGAAGGCCGACCTCGCCGACGCTGCGGATCGCGGTGAGCGGCGTCCGAAGCTGGTGAGACACATCGGCCGTGAACCGTCGCATCTGATCGAACGACCCTTCCAGCCGTCCGAGCGTCTCGTTGAACACCGTGGCGAGCCGGCCCATCTCGTCATCGGGATTGTGCACGGGCAGGCGGTCGCTCAGCCGCTCGGCGGTGATCAGACGGGCGCGCCCGGTCATGCGCTCCACCGGCCGCAGCGCCCGCCGCGCGAGCGTATAGCCGCCGAGCCCCGCGACGGCGGCGGCCAGCGGGACGCCGAAGGCCAGAATGAGGGCCAGCCGCCAGAGCTCTTCGCGCATCGGCGCTTCCGATCGGCCCACCTGGATGATGACGGGCGCGGCGCCGATCACCCCGCGCCTCGACAGCACACGGACGCGCGCGCCGTCGTGCGCCAGCGCGGCCAGGCCGTCGTCGGCACCGAGCGCGAGCTCGCGGCTCCCGTCGAGCGGGGCGCGGCGCGCTTCCGAGTTCTGGTACAGAAGACCGCCCGACGGGCTCCAGACCTGCAGCCAGAAGCTCTCTTCCTCGTTGATGTCCTCGTACCAGGTGATGCCGCCCCCGGGGGTTTCCTCCACCATGGCCGACGCCCACTGAAAGTCCCCGCGCAGCCGGCGATCGAGCGCCTCGGAGGCGTTGCGGCTCACGAAGGTGAAGACGAGCACGGCGTACACGGCGAGCACGATCATCATCGCGCCTACGTACCAGAGGGTCAGACGGAGGCGCAGGCTGTGCGAGCGCCACCACCGGATCACGGCTCGCCCTCGTGCAGCATGAACCCGACGCCGCGCACCGTGTGAATCAGCCGCGCGGACTGCTCGGCATCGACCTTCCGCCGGAGCCGCGCGATGTGGACATCGATGACGTTGTCGAGCGGCGTGGTCCGCGCGGTTTCCTTCCAGACGTCGCGCGCCAGCGTCTCTCTCGACACCACCTGGCCCTGGTGCCGCAGGAGGTACTCGAGCAGCTCGAACTCGCGGACGGTCAGGTCGATCGCGCGGCCGCCCCGCGTCACTTTCCGCGTGATGAGGTTCATCTCGAGGTCGGCGGCGGCCAGCCGCGGCGACTCCGCACCGCGGCCGCGGCGCACGAGTGCCCGCACCCGCGCCAGCAGCTCCGCGAAGGCGAACGGCTTGATCAGATAGTCGTCCGCGCCCGTGTCGAGCCCGCGGACGCGGTCCTGCAGCGTGTCGCGCGCGGTCAGCACGAGCACCGGCGTCTTGATGCCGCGCTCGCGCATGGCCTTCAGGATCTCGAGGCCGTCGCGGCCCGGCAGCGTCAGGTCGAGCAGAATCGCGTCGAACGGTTCGGTGGTGACGCGGAAGAAGGCGCCTTCGCCGGTGCGCTCGACGACGACGTCGTAGCGCTCCCCTTCGAGCCCCTCACGCAGCGCGTTGGCGACCTTCAGTTCGTCTTCGACGACGAGGATGCGCACAGGGGAAGGATATCAATTTGGGATTTGGGATTTGGGGTTTTACGTAAGCCCCATCAGCTCGACCAGCCGCGCGTACCGGGCATCGCCGCGCAGCGGCGCGAAGCGCGGCTCCACGGCGAGGAACGGAAGCGCCGGATCGGAATCGACCACCGCCCGCTCGAGCGCGGCAAAGGCGGCCTCGTGATCGTCCAAACCCACGTGCGCGAGCGCCAGGTTATACGGCGACACGTAACGTTGACGGTCGAGCCGCGCGCGCGATTCGAACGCCTCGCGCGCGCCGGCGCGATCGCCGGCGACGGCCCGGGCATGCACCAGGGAGGCGAGATACACGGGGTCGTGGGCCGCGTCGGCATACGTGGCCTCGAGCACGGCGAGCGCATCGCGGACCTTCCCGGTCTGCAGATACACCGCGCTCATGACCCGGTGCGCCGCCAGATACTGCGGGTCGAGGTCGGTCGTCCGCCGGCAGTGATGCAACGCCCGCGCGTGCTCGCCGGCGAGATAGCAGACCCATGCGGCGGCCGTGCCCACGACCAGGCACAGCGGGTCGAGATCGCACGCGCGCTCCAGCTCGCGCACCGCCTCGTCGGCGCGCCCGAGCATCGCCAGCATCGTGCCGTAGCCCCGATGCGCGTTCTCCTGGCTCGGGTTGA
>Ga0156172_1071_pt7 | contig 20815 bp, 14 predicted proteins | sample RifCSPlowO2_12_FD_107825 | JGI IMG/M metagenome (GOLD analysis project Ga0156172, IMG submission 107825) | Acidobacteria bacterium RIFCSPLOWO2_12_FULL_67_14 | reverse complement strand
CCGCGCCGGTCGTGATCGCCTCGATCCGCGATTGCGCGCCGTACCTCACGCCGATGCAGAAGCGGGTACAGCGCTATGCCTGCCGCTTCGCGGATCGGATTCTCGTCAACGCCGACGCGGTGAAGACGTGGCTGATCGACGACGGCTACGACGGCCGGCGGATCGTCGTGATCCCGAACGGCGTCGATCTGGAACGGTTCAGCGCCCCGCCCGATCGGGACGGGATCCGGCGCGAGCTGGGGCTCGCGGCCGCCACGCCGCTGGTCGTCGTCGTCTCGAGACTCGCCCGGCTGAAGGGCCTCGAACAGCTCATCGAGGCGGCGGCCCTGCTCAGGGCGCCGCATCCCGACGCCCGCTTTCTCATCGTGGGCGAGACGGCACCGGCTGAAACCGCGTACCTCGACGAGCTGAAGCAGGTGGCTGCACGACATCGAGTCGCCGATGCCGTCATCTTCACCGGGCTGCGGTCGGATGTGCCTGCGCTGCTCTCGGCCGCCGATGTCGCGGTCATGCCGTCGCTCAACGAGGCGCTCTCCAATGTGCTGCTGGAGTCGATGGCGGCCGGCGCGCCGACCGTTGCCACGCGGGTCGGCGGCACTCCCGAAGCCGTGGTTGACGGCGAGACCGGGTTGCTGGTGCCGCCGGGCGACCCGCGGGCGCTGGCGGCGGCGATTGCCACGCTGCTCGGCGACCGCGCCCTGGCGGCGCGCCTGGGGCACGCGGCCAGGCTGCTCATCCGCGAGCGGTTCTCGGTGGACCGGATGGTGGCCGCCACCGAACAAATCTATCTGCAGCTGCTGGCCCGCAAGCAGCCGTCCACGTTTCCGGCGGGTCCCTGCCCGGCCCACGCAGAGTCCGGGCACGGAACCCGCCCTACGTACAACACATGATGTCGATGCCCGCGATCGCACGGACGTCCACAGCCGCACGGCACCTCCGCGCGTCCCACTCGCCGTCCGTCTCCCGCGCATGGACGGTCGACTGCGTCAGTGACTACTCCGCGTTCCTGGCCCTCGAACACACCTGGAACGGCCTGGCCGATCGCGCCGGCATCGCCCATCCATTCCTGCGTCATGAGTGGGTCCGCGCGTGGTGGGATGCGTTCGGGCGCCACGCGCGCCTGCACATCCTGGTGGTCCGCACGGACGGCGAGGTCACCGCCATTGCGCCGTTCATGCGCGACACCGCGGTGATGTACGGCGTTCCGGTACGGCGGGTCCGCCTCATTCACAACGATCACACGCCGCGCATCGACCTGATCGTCGCCTCCGACGCCGCCGACGCCTGTCGCGCCGTCTGGCGCGCGCTTCGGCACGACAGCGAGCCGTGGGACGTGCTGCTGCTCGGCCAGCTCCCCCACGATTCGCCGACCCGGACGACGTTCTCCTCCTGTGCCGTGGGCGACGGCTGCAGCACCGGGATCTGGAAGAGCAGCGACTCGCCGTACCTGCCGCTCGCCGGCACGTGGGAGCAGTACCACGCCGGCCTGTCTGCGAAGTTCCGGTCGAATCTCCGCAACCGGATGTCGCGGGCCTCGCGCCTGGGCGAACCGGCACTCGAAGTCCTGACCGATCGCGATGCCATTCGAGACGCCTGCGACGAGGCCTGGCGCCTCGAATCGTCCGGCTGGAAGGAGCAGACCGGGACGGCGATCGTCTCGGATCCCGAGGTGCACGACTTCTACACGCGGCTGATCGAGCGCGGCACCGAGGCCGGGTGGCTCCAGCTGCTCTTCCTCACCGTCGGCGGACGCCGGATCGCCACGTCGTACGGCGCCTGCTTCCACCGGCGCCTCTTCCTGTTCAAAACGGGGTACGACCCCGATTACGCGACCTGCTCGCCCTTCAAGCTCCTGACGTACCTCGCGATTCGCGACGCGTACGCCCGCGGGTTGTGCGAGGTCGACTTCCTCGGGGAGAGCGAGCCCTGGAAGCGTGAATGGACGTCGGCGGCGCGCGGCCACGACTGGCTGTTCATCTTTGCCGACACACTGCGAGCGCGCCTCTTGCATTCGATCAAGTTCCAGTGGGTACCGGAGTTCAAGCGATGGCGGGCGTAACCTTCGTCCCGACGTATCAGGGGCTCTCGGCGGCGGATCTGCTCCGGCCGTGGGCGCCGCTGCAGCCGGCGGACTTTCCGATGAGCGTGCCGCACCGGCTGGCGTTCTACCGCGCCCGCAACGCGATCTACCACCTGTTCCGCGCGCTGGCCGCCCGCACCCCGGACCTGACCGTCCTTGCGCCCGACTACAACAGCGGCAACGAGATCCTCGCGATGCGGGCCGCCGGCGCGCGCATCTGCTACTACCCGGTCGATCGCCGCATGCAGTGCGACCCGGAGGTCGTCGAGCGGCTGTGCGAGCGGTACAACCCGGACCTGCTGTACGTCATTCACCACGTCGGGTGGCCGCAGCCGATCCGCGCGTTGAGCGATCTGTGCCTGCGCCGGGGGCTGCCGCTCGTCGAGGACTGCGCGCTCGCGCTGCTCAGCACGTGCGACGGACAGCCGCTCGGCAGCGTCGGCGACTGGTCGGTCTTCTGCCTCTACAAGACGCTTCCGCTGCCGAACGGCGCGCTGCTGATTCAGAACGGCATCCGCCTCGAGTCTCTGGAGCATCTTGCGCTGCGCGGCGCCGGGGCCGCGTCGGTGCTCGGCCGCACCGCAGAGTTGGCAATCCAGCGCCTGCGCGGCCGGGCGAGCGGTCTGGGCGCGGCGCTCCACTCGCTGAAACGCACGATGGGCCGCGTCGCCGGTGCGCTCGACGTCCGGCGCGCGAACGTGGGCGATATCGGCTTCAACATCGATGAGGTCGATCTCGCCATGTCCACGGTGTCGGCGCGGCTGCTCGACCGGCTCGACACGGGCGAGATCCGCCGGCGCCGGGTCGAGAACTACCGCCTGCTGGACGGGCTCCTCGACGAGCGTGTGCCCCGCGTGTTCCGCACGCTGCCCGACGGCGTCTGTCCGCTCTTCTTTCCCGTCCTCGCGGACGACAAGCACGATGCGGCCCGGCGTCTCCAGCGGCGCGGGGTGGACGCGCTCGAGTTCTGGAATGACAGCGTCGAGTCCGGCGAGGAGATGTCGCCTGACGCCAGATACCTGCGGGCGCATGTCCTCGAACTGCCGATCCATCAGGACCTCACGCGCCGTCACATCGAACATGTCGCGCGTCAGACGTCCGACGTGTGGCGACGAAAGGCTGCCTGAATGCTGTCCCTGGCGGTACCGATTCCTCTGGCGTCCGACACCGCTCCAGCGTGCCGAACCGCACGCATCGGTGACGCGGCCGCGCTGGCGGCGGTACGGGCCCAGTGGAACGCACTGCTCAGCGCCAGCGCCGCCGATGGCCCGTTTCTCACGTGGGAGTGGCTGCACGCCTGGTGGACGCATCTGCGCGGGCGCGCCGCCCTGCACGCGGTGGCCGTGTGGGATGGGCCCGACCTGATCGCGGTGGCCCCGCTCAGGCGTGTGCCGGGCGCCCTGGGGCTGTTCCCGCGGCTCGAGTTCCTCGGCACCGGCGAGGCCGGCTCCGACTATCTCGATCTCATCGTCCGGCCAGGGTGCGAAGACGTCGCCGTCCCGGCCATTGCGGATCGCGTCGCCGCGCTCGGCGTCCCGCTCCTGCTGGATCACCTCCCGCACGGGTCGCTCAGTTCCCGCCTGGCCACCGAGCTCGAGGGTGCCGGGTGGAGCACGTCGATCGTGCCCGGCGGTCTCTGCCCGGTGATCGATCTGGCCGGCCACACCTGGGACTCGTACCTGGCGACCCTCGGCTCCGCGCATCGCGCCAACGTCCGGCGGCGGCTGCGCGGGCTCGAGCAGCAGTTCCACACCCGGTTCGAGCGCGTGACGACGGAGGCACAGCGGCGCGAGGCGCTCGCCGCGCTGTACCGATTCCACGAACACCGCTTCGAGACCCAGGGCGGGTCAACCGCATTCCACACGCGGGCTCTTCGCGCATTCCATGACGAGGCGACGCGCCTGGCCCTCGAACGCGGCACGCTGCGGATGTACACGCTGCTCCTCGACGACACGACGGCAGCCGTGATGTACGGGTTCGCGCACAACCGGCAGTTCTACTTCTACCAGCATGGATTCGACGACCGCTACGAGCGCCACAGCATCGGGCTGGTGCTGATGGCGCGCACGATCCGTGCGGCAATCGATGAGCGGCTGCACGCATTCGACCTGCTGTGGGGGACCGAGCGCTACAAGCAGCTCTGGACCCGGGACGTCCGGACCCTGCACCGCGTCCAGTTGTTCCCCGGCAGTCCGGCTGGACGGATCCGCCGGCATGCCGCTGACGCGCGCCGGCGGCTGGGACCCTTCGCCCGGCGCCTGTGGAACCTGGGAGCGCCCCGTGGCGACTAGGCACCTCGCGCGGTGGCGCTGGCACCTCAAGACCGCGGTGGCGTCGACCATCGCGCACGCCTTCGATCACGGGCTGTCCGTGCTGGCGCGGAGCCCGCAGCGCCCGCTCGTGCTGGGGTATCACCGCGTCGTCGAGGAGTTCGAGGCGTCGGCCACGGGCGAAATGCCGAGCATGCTGACGAGCGCGCGCATGTTCGAGCGCCATCTGGACTGGATCGGACGCCATTTCCAGTTCGTCACGCTCGATGAGATCGGCGAGCGCATCGCCGCGGGCCGCCCCTTCGACCGGCCCTCTGCAGCCGTCACGTTCGACGACGGGTATCGGGACGTCTACGAGCACGCGTTTCCGGTGCTCAGGCGCAAAGGCATTCCTGCCGGCGTCTTCGTCGTGACCGATCTTGTCGGGCAGCCGTTCTGGCAGGTCCACGACAGGCTCTACCACCTCGTGGCCAAGGCCTTCGCGCGGTGGCACGATCCGTCGCGCGAGCTCATCGGGGTCCTGCGGGCGCTCGAGATCCCGGCCGGCTGGCTCGCGCGAAGCCGCTCGGCGACGCGATCGCCGCTGCTGGCGGTGTCGTCACTCCTGCCGCAGCTGCCGCTCGCGGACGTGCGCCGCGTCATGGATCGGCTCGAAACCGAGGTCGGCAACGGCTTCCACGACATTCCGCGCACGCTGAACTGGACCGAGCTCGCGGAGATGCGGGACGCGGGGATCGCAATCGGCTCCCACACCCGGAGCCACGTGTCACTGCCCGCCGAAACGCCCGCGGAGATTGCCGGGCAGCTGGAAGGCTCCAGACGCACGCTCGAGCAGCGGCTCGGCCAGACCATCACGCACTTTGCCTACCCGGGCGGCCAATTCACCCCCGCCGTGGTCGACGCCGTCGCGCGTGCCGGGTACCGCTTCGCGTACACGGCCTGCCCGCATGGCGACCCGCGGCACCCGGCGCTCACGATCGAACGGCTGCTGCTCTGGCAGGGATCGTCGGTCGACGCATCCGGGCGCTTTTCGCCGGCGATTCTCAACTGCCAGGCGCACAACCTCTGGCCGCCCGCGCGCCGGTGCGGGCGGGTGCACGTGGAGGGGCAGGCGGCCCATGGATAACAGCTCGCGGCCGGCGCTGCAGATCGTCGCGGGCCGAAGCGTCGGCCTGGCCGCCTCGTTTGCCATCGGGATCGTGCTCGCCCGCCTCTTCGACCCGGCAGTCTTCGGCATCTACAAGCAGTTCTTCCTCGTCTACGCCACGCTGTACGGGGTGCTCCAGCTCGGCATGGCCGAGAGCCTCTATTACTTCGTCCCCAAAGCCCCCGACCGTATCGGCCGCCTCGTCTGCAACGCCATGACGACGCTGTTCGCCGTGGGTCTCGGCTCCACGGCGGCGCTGTACCTCGCGCGCCCGATGATGGCCGGGTGGCTCAACGCGGAGCTGGCCGGGCACGTGCTGCCGCTCGGTCTGTTTCTCACGTTCATGCTGACCGGCACGGTGCTCGAGATCGTCATGGTGTCGCGCAAACGGCACATGGCGGCCGCCGTGACGTACGCGCTGTCAGACATCCTTCGGACGACGCTGTTCATTGCGCCGGCGCTGCTCTTCGCCAGCCTGTCGGCGGTGTTCATCGGAGCGGCGGTGTTTGCCGGCCTTCGTCTGGCCGCTGCGGTCATCGCGCTCTGGCGCGAATGCGGCCGGGAGTTCCGGTTCGATCCGGCCCTCTGGCGCCGCCAGCTCGCCTACGCGCTGCCGTTCGCCCTGGCCGTCGGCATCGAGGTCGTCCTGATCAACTACCACCAGTACGTCGTCGCGGCGCGCTTCGACTCCGCGACGTTCGCGATTTACGCGGTCGGCTGCCTGCAGATTCCCCTGTACGACCTGATCGTGACCTCGACCGTCAACGTGCTCATGGTCCGGATGGCCGACGCGCCGCGGGGGCGCGCAGCGCTGGCGCTGTGGCACGACACGGTGTGCCGGATTGCGTTCCTGATCTTCCCGCTGGCGGTGCTGCTCGTCGCCGGCGCGCACGACCTGATCGTGGGCCTCTTCACCGCCACGTACGCCGCCAGCGTGCCGATCTTCATCGTCTGGGTGCTGACCATGCTGCCCGCCGTCATGGCGGTCGACGCGGTGCTGCGCGTCTACGCGCAGACGCGCTTCCTGCTGGTGATGAACCTCGTGCGGTTCGTCTGCGTCGCGGCCCTCATCGGCGGCTTCCTGGCGGCCTTCGGCCTGACGGGCGCGGTGCTGGTGACGTTGATCGCACTGACGGTCACCAAGGGCCTCGGCGTCGTCCGCGTCGCCTCGCTCATGGGGGTCGGCTTCCGCGACGCGCTCCCATGGCGGCGCCTCGCCGGCATTACCTCGATCGCGCTCGTCGCGGTCCTGCCGGTGAGATGGCTGCAGCTCAGCGTCGCCTGGCCGCCGATCGTCACGTTCGCGGCCGGCGCGGCGGTCTATGTGGCGACGTACGCGGGACTGGCATGGACGGGCGCCCAGGTGCTCGGGATATTCGAGGACGCGGGTCAGAAGGCTCACGTCTCATCAGCGGTGACGTAGGGAGACCTTCATGTGCGGCATTGCCGGAATCGTTCGCTGGGACGGCCGTCCCGTCCTCGAGCACGAAATACGCGGGATGTGCGGCGCCATGGTGCACCGCGGTCCAGACGACGAAGGGATCCATCTCGGAGCGGGCGTCGCCATCGGCATGCGGCGCCTGAGCATCATCGATCTCGCGAGCGGCCATCAGCCGCTGTCGAACGAGGACGGTTCGATCTGGATCGTGTTCAACGGCGAGATCTACAACTACCGGGAGCTGCGCCGTGAGCTCGAGGCGAAGGGACACACGTTCCGCACCGCCACCGACACCGAAACGATCGTCCACCTGTACGAGGAGCTCGGGCCGCGGTGTGTCGAGCGCCTCCGCGGCATGTTCGCGTTTGCGATCTGGGACGCGCCCCGGCGGCACCTGCTGCTCGCGCGCGACCGCCTCGGGATCAAGCCGCTCTACTATGCGGAGCGCGACAACGAGCTCGTCTTCGCGTCGGAGCTCAAGCCGATCCTGCAGCTCCCATCGACCGAGCGATCGCTCAGCTGGAACGCCGTCGGTCATCTGTTCACGTTCCTGGCGACCCCCTCGGACCAGAGCATTCTTCGCGGCGTGTCAAAGCTGGAACCGGCGTGCGTGGCCGTCGCCACGCCCCACCGGCCGCTGCAGCCGGAGCGCTACTGGGATGTCACGTTCCGGCCGGACGAGACGGCCTCGGAGGCGACGCTGGTCGAACGCCTGCGTGAGCAGTTGCACGACGCGGTCACCGCCCACCAGATCAGCGATGTGCCCGTCGGCGCCTTCCTCAGCGGCGGCATCGATTCGAGCGCGGTGGTCGCGCTGATGGCCCGGCCCGCCGCGGGACGGCTGAAGACCTTCTCCATCGGTTTTGCCGAGGCGGGTTTCGACGAGCTCGCGCACGCGCGGGCGGTGGCCGGGCAGTTCGGCACGGACCACTACGACCTCGTCCTCCGGCCGCAGGTCGTCGAGATGGTCGAGGAGCTGACGTGGTTTCTCGACGAACCGTTCGGCGACACCTCCGTGATCCCGACCTACATGGTCTCGAAGCTCGCGTCGGAGCATGTCAAGGTCGTGCTGAGCGGCGACGGCGGCGACGAGCTGTTCGCCGGCTACGACAAGTACGTCGTCGAGGGACGGGAGCGCCGCTACGACCGGCTGCCGGCGCCGCTCCGGCGCTGTGCCGGGGCGGCAGGTGCCGTCATGCCGCACGGCATGCGGGGCCGGCGGTTTCTCTGCCATCTGGCGCTCTCGGGGCCGCACCGCTATCTGGACGCCTCGACGCTGTTTCATGACGACGAAATCGCGCGAGTGTTCCGCCCCGACGCCCTCGAGCAGATCGCCCGGTACGATCCGTGGGCCGACGACCTCGAGCCCGCGGCGCACGCGGGCGATGACTGGCTGGGGGCGCTGCAGTATCGCGATCTCCATCGCTATCTGCCGCTCGACATCCTCACCAAGGTCGATCGGATGACGATGGCGCACTCCATCGAAGCGCGCCCCCCGCTGCTCGACCACCGGCTGGTCGAATTCGCCGCAACGATTCCCGCCAGGCTGCGTCTTCGCGACGGCACGACGAAATATCTCTTCAAGAAGGCGATGCGCGGCCTGCTGCCGGACTCCATCATCGATCGCCCCAAGCACGGCTTCGCGCTGCCGCTGGCCCACTGGCTGCGGGGCGAGCTGTCAGACTTCGCGCGCGATCTCCTGCTGTCGTCAACCTGCCGGCAGCGGGGCATCTTCGACACCCGGTACGTCGAGCGGCTGTTCGGTCTTCACCAGGGCGGCCGGAACCTCGACCTGCAGATCTGGACGCTGCTCTCGTTCGAGCTCTGGTGCCGCCGCTTCCTGGACGGAGTGCCGGCCGCCACATTCGCACCCCCGCCAGCCCTCTATCAGTACGCCGGGAACCCATGAGTGAGGTCTCCTTCTTTCCGCTCGAGCCGCCGCTGCACCCGCACGGCTCCTACGCCGAGCGCCGCGATCGGGGCGGCCTCCGCCGGATGCGCGACATGCGGTTTGCGGAGCTCGCGTACCGCGGCTGGCAGGAAGTGTCGAAGTGGCTCGACCGCGTGGCGCCGGTCGAGCTGCCGGATCGGCCTGACGCGCTGCTCGCGAGACACGCGCCGGCGCTTGCCGATCCGGATGCCGCGATGCTCGTCATCCGCGATCGTGCGCCGCACCGTTTCTTTGCCGGCGTCGAGCATGCCGGCACCGGGACGCTCGTGACCGCCCGGTTCCCCGAGCACCGTGCGGCCGTTCTCGCGGAGGCTGACGCGCTGCTCACCCGCCGGTTCGACCTGCTGGGATCCCGAACACTCTGGTTCGGAGACCCCGTGGACTGGCATCTCGACCCGCTGCGCGGCCGCCGCGCGCCCCTCGTGCCGTGGAGCCTGATCGACGCCGGAGACATCGGACAGGTGGGCGACAGCCGGCTGGTCTGGGAGCTGAATCGCCACCAGTGGCTCGTACGCCTGGCCCAGGCCTGGGCCGTCTCGCATGACGAGCGGTACGCGGCGGCCTGCATCCAGGCGGTCGATGCATGGCTCGACGCAAACCCGCCGGGCCTGGGCATCAACTGGACGAGCAGCGCGGAGGCGGCGTTCCGGCTGATCTCGTGGTCCTGGGTGCTGCTGCTCATCCGCGATGCGCCGGTACTCTCCCCGGACTGGATTCAGAGGGTGCTGGCGGCCGTCTGGCTTCACGCCACCCACATCCGGCGCTATCTCTCCTACCACCGCTCCGGCAACGCGGAACTCACGGGTGAAGCGCTCGGGCTCTTCTATGCCGCCGTCCTCTTTCCGGAATTCCGCGATGCGGACCGCTGGCGCGACGTCGCGTCGCGCATCCTCGTCGGCGAGTGCGATACGCAGATCTGCAGGGACGGCGTGCACCTCGAGCGCTCGACCTGCTATCACCGCTACGCCCTCGAGGACTACCTCCACTTTCAGTTGCTGGCCGACCGCAACGGGGTTCCGGTGCCAGACCACCTGCGCGCGCGCACGGGGCAGATGGTGGAATTCCTGCTGGCGATACGGCAGCCCGACGGGACGGTTCCGGCCATCGGCGATGACGACGGCGGATCGCTCATGCCGCTCGCCGCCCGCTCGCCAACCGATGCCCGTGCCCTTTTCGCCGTCGCCGCGATCCTGTACCAGCGCCGCGAGTTCGCCTGGGCCGCCGACGGCCTGGCGCCCGACGTCGTCTGGCTACTCGGACCGGACGGCGCGCACGCCTTCGACGGACTGCCGCCGGCGCCGCCCGCCAGCAGCGCGTCCTGCGTCTTCCCGTCCGGCGGCTACGCCTCCATGCGGAGCGGATGGGAGCCCGACGCCCATCACGCGATCGTCGACATCGGCCCAATCGGGTGCCCCTTGAGCGGCGGGCACGGACACGCCGACCTGCTGAGTCTCCAGTGCTCGATCTTTGGCGAGCCCTGTCTCGTCGATGCGGGCACCTTCGCGTCCGCCGCCGATCCGCTGTGGCGTGACTATTTCCGCAGCACGGCGGCGCACAGCACCGTCGTCGTCGACGGCTTGAGCCAGGCCCAGCCAGCTGGACCGTTCGGGTGGCATGCCCAGCCGCGCGTCCGGCTCCGGGAGTGGCATTCGACGAGCGAGTTCGACTTCCTGGACGCCGAGCACGACGGGTACTGCGGGCTGCCCGACCCGGTGGTCCACCGGCGGCGTGTCATCTTCGTCAAGCCCGGCTATTGGATCCTGGTCGACGACCTGACGGGAACGGCTCGCCACGATGTGGAACTGACGTTCCAGTTCAGGTCCCCGGGAGTGACGCTCGGCGTGCACCCCTGGGCCCGGGCTCAGACGGCCAAGGGGCCGGTCCTGTGGGTCTGCCCGTTTCCCTCCGCTCCGATTCAGGCAACGCTTCGATGCGGCGAGCTGGCACCGATTCGAGGCTGGGTGTCAGAGCGGTACGGGGAACGAAGAGCGGCACCGATGTTGATCTACTCGTTCGCAGTGGCTCTGCCGTGGCGAATCGTGACACTCCTGTTGCCCGACCGCCAGGGGCTCGCCTTTCCTCCCGCGGCACGAGCGATCTATGACGACGCCGGGCGGCCGACCGGGATTGCGTTCGAGCGCCCGCGGCGGCTGGTCCGATTCGACGACCAGGCGGTATCGGTGGAGCGTGAGTGATGAAGATTCTCTGGGTGAAAATGGGCGGCCTCTGGCCCGCCACGACGGGAGGACGGGTCCGCAGCGGTCAAATCCTGTCGGAGCTGGCCCGGCGCCACACGGTGAGCGTCGTCACGACACACGGGCCCGGGGATGATCCCGACGGCCTCGCGGCACATCTGGCTCACTGCGAACGGGTTATTTCGCTTCCCTACGTGGTGTCGAAGCGCGGAAGCGGAGCGTTCGTCGGGGCGCTCGCGCGATCCTGGCTGTCGTCCGATCCGGTGGATCTCTGGAAATGGCGGGCCGCCGCCGTCCGCGAGCAGGTGCACGCCCTGATGGCCAGCGGCGACGTCGACTTGTGCGTCACCGATTTTCTGTTCGCGGCCGCCAACGTCCCGACCGGCGGGCCCGTGCCCGTGGTCCTGTTCGAGCACAACGTCGAGTACCTGATCTGGCAGCGGCTGTGCGCGGTGGAATCGAATCCGTTGAAACGCGCGCTCCTCGAGATCGAATGGCGCAAGCTGCGGGCGCGCGAGGCGCGCGCCTGTCAGCAGGCCGACCTGACCATCGCGGTCTCCGAGGACGACAGGCGCCGTCTCCAGGAGATCGCCCCTGGCGCCCGGCTCGCGGCTGTACCAACCGGTGTGGATACGGCGTACTTCGACCCGGCGCCGTATCCCGAGCACAACGATCGGCTCGTCTTCAGCGGATCGATGGACTGGCACCCGAACGAGGACGCCGTCATCTACTTCATCGAGTCGATCCTGCCGCGGATCCGCGCCGAGCGGCCCGGCGTGTCCTTCACCATCGTCGGCCGCAACCCGAGCGCCCGCGTGCGGGAGCTCGCCGCGCACCCGGGCGTCGTCGTCACCGGCACGGTTGACGATGTGCGGCCGGCCATCGGCGCGGGATCGGTCTACGTGGTGCCGCTCCGCGCAGGCAGCGGGACGCGGCTCAAGATCTTCGAGGCGCTCGCGATGGCCAGGGCCGTGGTCTCGACCACGGTCGGCGCTGAGGGTCTGGCCCTTGAACCCGGCCGGCATTTCGTGCCGGCCGACGACCCCGCCGCGTTCGCGGACGCCGTCGTGGCGCTCCTGCGCCACCCGGAGCGGCGCCGCGCCATGGGCGAGGCCGGCCGACTGCTCGTCGAAACCCACTACGCCTGGGCCACCGTGGCGCAGGTCTTCGAACACCACTGTGAGGAAGCCGTTGCGCAGCATGCATACACACCTGGACGCGCCTTCGGCCGTGCTTATCTGCCACGAGCGGGATCGCCTCGACCGCGAAGCGCTGGCGTCGTGGCTGGCGAACACGGCGCGATTGGCTGGTCTCATCCTCATCCGCGATCGCCCGGGCCGAGTGTGGCGCGCCGCACGGCGTGAAATCCGGCGCGTGGGGCTCTGGCGCTTCGCCGACGTCGTGGCGTTCCGGACGTATGCCCGCCTGTGCCTCGCCCGGAAGGACGCGGCGTGGGCTGACGCGACGATCGAGGCGATGCGCTCGCGGTATCCCGCCAACCTGGATGGCGTGCCGCAGATCGTCGTCCCGAGTCCGAACAGCGAGCCGGCACGGGACTTCCTCGCCGGACTGCGGCCCGATCTCGTGATTGCGCGGTGCAAGATGATCCTGAAGCCGGCGATCCTCGAGCTCCCGCGCGTCGGCACGTTCGTGCTGCACCCCGGCATCTGTCCCGAGTACCGGAACGCCCATGGCTGCTTCTGGGCGCTCGCCAGGCGGGATCACGAACGGGTCGGGATGACACTTCTCAAGGCCGATGCGGGCGTCGATACCGGACCGATCTACCTGCAGGCGGGCTGCGACATCGACGAGGTGCACGAGTCGCATACGGTGATTCAGCACCGCGTGGTCCTCGAGAATCTCGACGCCATCGGGCGGATTCTCGTCACCTTGTCGCGCGGCGAACAGGTGCCTGTCATTCCGACCGGAGGCCGGCGGTCTGCCGACTGGGGGCAGCCGCGCCTGACGGACTATCTCCGGTGGAAGCGAACCGCCCGCCGGGAGGCAAGGAGTCGTGATGCGCGCCGTATCGCTGCTGTTTCATGACGTCTACGTCGGCGGGCCGCGCGAAAGCGGCTTCACGTCGACGGCGGCGGACCGGTACAAGCTGCCGCTGAGCGTGTTCGAGGCGCAGCTCGCGCGCCTGGCCGACGTGTGTCCGCTACCGCCTGCCCTGGCCACGCAGGTGTGCTGTGGGGCGAACCCTTCGGGTTCCACTCACAATCGGACGTTCCTCATTACCGTCGATGACGGGGGCGTGTCGTATTACTCGCTGGTGGCGGATCGCCTCGAGGCGCTGGGGTGGCGCGGCCACTGCTTCGTCACGACCGCGATGATCGGCCAGCCGGGGTTCCTCTCGGCGGCGCAGATCCGCGAGCTGGATGCGCGAGGGCATGTCATCGGCAGCCATTCCGTCTCGCATCCGCCGCGATTCACGGCCTGCACCCGCGATCGGATGCGCCGCGAGTGGTGCGACAGCCGCGCGGCGCTCGAAGATCTGCTCGGCCATGAGGTGCGCGTCGCGTCGCTTCCCGGCGGGTATTACTCGCCGGCCGTGGCGCAGACCGCGCATGAGGCCGGACTGGCCGTGCTCTTCAACTCCGAGCCGACGACCGCGGTGCGCACGGCGGCCACGTTGCTCGTCGCCGGCCGTTACACGATTCGGCGCGGCGACCATGTGGACACCGCGCGCCGCCTCGTCCAGCCCACCCCCTGGACCCGGTGCGCCGCATGGGCCGCGTGGAACGCGAAAGCGGTCTTCAAGCCGGTGTTTGGCGGGTCGTACGTGCGCGTGGCCGACTGGATCCTGGGGGCGCGATGAGGAAGGTCGTCACCGCCACAGGCGTGATCGCCGCTGTGCTCCTGGCGGGCATGATGCAGATTGAACGCCCTGTCGCGGTGCTCGCATTTGTGGAGCGAGCCTTGTCAGGCTCGCTCCACGAACCCAAAGGGTTCGCGCCACATCAGCAGATGTCCGCGAGCACCATGCCGGCCGAAATGCCGCGCGTCACGGTGGACGTCCAGCCTCCCCGTGTGACCGGACGAACAATCCATGTGGCCGCCGGCGAGGACCTGCAAGCGGCGCTCGACCAGGCGACGCCGGGCGACCGGATCACCCTCGAGGCAGGCGCCACCTACGAGGGGCCGTTCCGGCTCCGCCCCAAGGAAGGCGACGGATGGATTGCGATCACGTCGGCCGGCGATCTCCCCCCGCCGGGCCGGCACGTCACGCCCGCCGATGCCGCACGCATGCCGAAGCTCGTGGCCGCCTCCGGCGCCGTGATCGAGGCGCAGCCGGGCGCGCACCACTACCGCCTCACCGGCCTCGAGATTACGCCGGCGGGAGACGCCGTACTGAACACGCTCGTGCAGCTTGGCGACGAGCCGGCCCGCATGGAGCTGGTCCCGCATCACCTCGTCGTCGATCGGTGCTACATCCACGGGCACCCGCAGCGGGCCGGCCGCCGCGGCATCGCGCTCAACGCAGCCCATGCGGCGGTGGTCGATTCGTATGTCAGCGGCTTCAAGGAGCGGTCGGTCGACGCCCAGGCGATTGCCGGGTGGAGTGGCCCCGGCCCGTTCAGGATTGCCGGCAACTATCTGGAAGCGTCCGGCGAGAACGTGATGTTCGGCGGATCCGATCCCAGCATTCAGGACCTGGTCCCGTCGGACATCGAGATCGTCCGGAATCATCTGACCAAGCCCCTCCGGTGGAAGAAGGACGACCCGTCCTTCGAGGGCACCGAATGGGCGGTCAAGAACCTGTTCGAGCTGAAGAACGCCCGGCGCGTGCGCATCGAGGGCAACCTCTTCGAGTACAACTGGCCGCAGGCGCAGAACGGGTTCGCCATCCTCTTCACGGTCCGCAACCAGGAGGGAGGCGCGCCCTGGTCGGTGGTGGAAGACGTCACCTTCCGGAACAACCTCGTGCGGCATGTCGCCGCCGGCATCAATGTGCTCGGGCGCGACGACAACCATCCGAGCCGGCAGACGCGGCGCATCGCGATCCTGAACAACGTCTTCGAAGACGTCGGCGGCCGCTGGGGTAACGGACGACTGTTTCAGCTGCTCAACGGCACGAGCGGCGTCACGATCGAGCACAACACCGCCGCGCACACCGGGAGCATCCTGTTCGCCGGCGACAACGAACCGCACACGGAGTTCATCTTCCGGCGTAACGTGGTCGCCCACAACGAGCACGGCATCACCGGCTCGGGGACGGGCCCCGGCACGCAAACGCTGCTGCGCTACTTTCCGGGCGCCGTCGTCTCGGGCAATGTGCTCGTCGGCGCTCCGGCTGCGATGTATCCGCGCGACAACCTGTTTCCGACGCCGCACGCCGAATCCACGGCACCCGGCACGACCACGGCAGGTCCGGCCGCCGGCGCCAACCTCGACGCGCTGAACAAGGCGCTGGGAGGCCTTGCGACGGTTCAGGCGACGGTCCGGCTGAAGCCGGACACTACGTACGATGCTCCGGTGATAACGGCCGGTCTGGGACTGGGGCTTGGACTTTGGGATTTGGGATTTGGGATTTGGGATTTGTCGTTTTGGATCTCTGCGTTCCTGCTCCTCTACGTATACCTCGGCTATCCCCTTATCGCGGCCCTGCGTGCGCGGCTGCGGCCGAAGCCGCACGTCACGGCTGCCATCGAGCCGACCGTCTCCATTGTGGTCGTGGCGCACAACGAAGCAGACCGCATCGGGGCGCGGATCGAGAATCTGCTCGCGATCGACTACCCCGCTGCTCGCCGCGACATTGTGATTGCATCGGACGGCTCCACAGACGACACCGCAGAGCGCGCCGAGCGCTACGCACCACTCGGAGTCGTCGTCCACCGGCTCGCGGTGCGCGGCGGGAAGTCGGCGGCGCTGGGCGCGGTCGTCCCTACCCTCCGCAGCGAAGTCGTCGTCTTTGCCGACGCCCGGCAGCAGTTCGAGCCTGACGCCCTGAGGGCGCTCGTCGCGAACTTCGCGGATCCGGAGGTCGGGGCCGTCAGCGGGGAGCTCGTGCTGGCGGCGCGGGCCGGAACGGCGGCTGCCGGGCACGGCGCCGCATTCTACTGGCGGTACGAGAAGTTCATCCGGTCGAGCGAGTCGCGTGCCGATTCAACCGTGGGCGCGACGGGCGCGATCTATGCCGTCCGGCGGGCGCTGGTCGAACCGATTCCGGATGACACACTTCTCGACGATGTGCTGATTCCGCTTCGGATCGTGCGGCGCGGCTTCCGGGTGCTCTTCGAACCGCGCGCGCGGGCCTACGACTGGACGTCCGCCACGGCGAGGCAGGAGTTCGTGCGCAAGGCGCGCACGATTGCGGGGACGTTTCAGCTGCTCTCCCGCGAGCCGTGGCTGTTCAGCCCCCGGCAGAACCGCCTCTGGTTCGAAACCATCTCGCACAAGGCGCTGCGGCTGATGCTGCCGGTCCTGCATGCGGCGGTCCTCGTCTCATCGATCATGCTCGCCGGCCAGTGGCCCTATCACTGGGCGTTGATCGCGCAACTGGTCTTCTATGCCGCAGCGACGGTCGGCTGCACGCAGCGGCGGGCCCGCCGGCGCCTGTTCGTGTTCAGCGTGCCCTGTGCGCTCTGCCTGCTCTGCTGGGCGACGGTCGTCGGATTCGTGCGTTTCATGGGCGGGCGGCAGCAAGTGACCTGGGAGCGCGTGACCGCGCCTGAGGGGGTCTAGTGGAGCGACGTCTCACGCGCGGATTCGGGCTGTCTGCGATCGGCCTCGCCTTCCTCGGGCTGGCTGCCTGCGGCGGCGTGCTCACGCCGGTGTCCCCAACGGCGCTTCCGGCCATCTCGCAGGTGCCGGAGGCACCGGCGAGCGAGGGCGTTCCGGGGATCTCGAACGTCATTCAGGGAACGATAGAACCGCTTGACGAGGACACGCCGCCGTGCTGGGCGAATCTCTACCCGTGCGAGGTGTTCGACTTCGCCACCGTGGAGGAGGGACCGATCGAGGTCGCGCTGACCTGGGACGGCCCGCCCCGCGCGCTGATGGTGCAGCTGTATTGGGCCGGTGCGGGGCTTGCGCACGAGGACGTTGCGCCGCTGAACGGCCCTTCGCGGATCGCCTTCGTGCGTCCCCGCATGGAGGCCGCCGCCTACCGGCTGCGGGTCGTCAGCCGCGAGCCGGCCGACACGATTCCGTTTACGCTCGTGATCACGTACTAGTGCGAATGCAGTCTGGTCCTATCTCCGCCGTTTGTAGGGCGTGACTCGCGGGATCGCGTACCGCTGCTCCTGCACCTCGGGAGCGGCGACGGCCGGCGCAGGTGGTTCCTCTTCCGCTCCGCCGGGCAGGCCAGGGAGGTCCGGATTCGAGGCGTCCGGGGGCGTTCCGGCCGTGCCGGAGCCGCTGCTCACCGCCACGTCGGCGACCGTCGCGTTGTCGTCGAACATGACCACCTGCACGCGCAGCGCGTCGCCGGCCGGGCTGCCGCTCGTGTAGAATACGGACCCGTTGCGCGCGTAGCGCACCGCGCCGTCTTCCATCGAGAGGCTGAACCGATCGCCGGCGTCGAAGCGAACCTCGGTGCGGTAGCTGCCCGACTCGCGCACCTCCGCCACGCCCTGCTGCAGGCGGATGGCGTACTGGATGTCGCCCGCACCTGAGCCGATGCTGCCGGACCCAAGGCCGACAAAGCGGAGCGTGCCCGACTCCGGAGCCGTGAACGCGAGCGTGCCGGTGCCGCTGATCTGCTCTGCCGACATCGCCGAACCGTCGGGGCACCCGCTGCAGCCGCCGATCTTGACGAGACCGCTGCCCTGCGCGGCCACGTTGACGAGGCTCACCCAGCTCACGCCGCCCGTCGCGATGGGTGCGGGAGCGGGCGCGGGAGCAGGCGCCGGAGCAGGCGAGGGGGCCGGCGCGGGCGCAGGCGATGGAGCCGGCGCCGGAGCGCCACCCGCCAGACCGAGCTTGTCCTGCGGGATCCGGACGATGAACGCATCGTTGCGCCCGGTGCCCATGTTGGTCGTCCAGATGAAGTACTCGCCGGTGGGATCCAGATTTCCCTTCGGCCGCTTGGAGTAGTCGTCGCTGCCGCCGCCCGAGGCGCCCAGGTCGGTCATGTTCGGCGCGACGACCAGCACCGTCCGCGAGCCATCCAGGCGGAAGCAGACGATCTCGTTCACCCGCGGCAGATTGCTCCGCTCCGCGCTGCTGCTGCAAGCCATCTGCTGCGACGCCGCCACCCCACCGCGGGCGTTGGTGTGCGAGACGTGGCCGAGGCCGGCCGATGCCTCCCAGCTCGCCAGGTTGTACACGAGCGTGCCCTGGCCGGCCGCATGCAGATCCTGACCGAACTGCCACACGCGGGCGGCGCCCGGCGTCTGGTTCATGTTGTCTTCGGCGACGAGGTACCCGAAGCCCATGTCCGAGTGGCCGGCGGCGCCGTCCCGGTCGTAGAAGACCTGCTCGGCGCCGGTCTGCAGGTCGATGATGCGGTTGTCCTCGCCGTCGCGGCCGTCGACGTCCTCCTTGAGCAGGAGCCACCGGCCGCTCCGGTCGATCTGGCACTCGTCGTAGTCGCCCTTGCGCGCGACATAGGTGGCACGCCCGGTCGCCTCGTTGTAGGCCACGCAGCCGACCATGTTCCAGCTGCCGTCCTGGACGGTCGCGGAGTGCACGCGGTCGTCATTGCTCGAGTGCATCTGCCTGATATGGCGGTCGCCGCCGAGGTGCGCCCGCACGTCGAACACCGGCTCGAGCGTCTTCGAGACGACGTCGTAGCGGTACAGCGTGGTGGTGTCGTTGACGTAGAGCGCAGTGCGCCTGGCGGCGCTGAAGTACCAGCCTTCGCCCGACGACCAGGCGTACGGGCTGTCCTGCGAAAACAGCGGCCCGAGATTCCGCGTCTCGTCCGTGTTCTTGTTGTAGCTGAAGAGCGTCGGGCCGCCGCCGCCCCGCTGCCGATCGAGCCCGAGGAAGATCAGCATCGTGTCGCTGCCGGCGTGGTTGTTGATGTTGCGCCAGTACGAGTAACCGACGTAGTTGACGCAGTCGCCGCCGCCGCCGCAGTCGCCGGCGTTGGTCAGACGCACGCCGGTTGTGCCGTAGGGCGAGGGAAACGTGAAGCGGCCGCGCCCGGGCACGAACGTCTGGATCTCGCCGGCCGACAGCCGCGGGCGCAGCCCGTTGCCGGTGGCCGATTCGGTGAATCCGCCGGGGGCCTGCGCGGACGCGACACCCGCACATACCAGGGGCATTGCCACAGTCCACACCAGCCAGGCGAGCGCACGCACGACGCGACGGGGTTCCAAGAGCACAGGTTTCCTCCCTACGTTCCTCAAGTGGGCAGCGCTCGGAAGCCGCGCAGACACGCCGACCGCTGACGCCCTGTCAACCAGCGGCGGCTGAGAAAGGAACGAAACGTCACACGGGAGAGATCGGCGTGATTGCGAGGGTCGGAATTCCGGAACTGTTGGCTGGCCCAGGCGCAAGGAGGGTGCCTTTTGGTAATCGGCCCGGAAGTGGTGCCGCCGCAATAGTTTATATGGCTGAGCGGCCTGTTGAAACGGCCAAGATCGTCACAAATCCGGCGCTCCAATTACAGATCCGTAAGTGCGCGATCGTGGGCAGCTGCGTGCACGGCGGCCGCTTTCTGCTGAGGCCCACCGTTTGCACCCCATCACCGCCGACTGCCATGGATCGGCCCCTTCGAGTCGCGATCGTCGCCGCCTCGCTCCGCATTCTCGGGGGGCACTCCGTCCAGGCCGGGCACCTGCTGCGCGGCTGGGCGCACGACCCGGAGGTCGAGGCCTGGCTGGTTCCGATCGATCCCCTTCCGCCGCCCCTGCTGGATCGCCTGCTGCGCGTCAAATACGTCCGGACGGTGCTCACGCAGCTGTGCTACTGGCCACAACTCGTCGCGCAGGTGGCCCGAGCGGATGTCGTGCACGTCTTTTCCGCGTCGTATGCGTCCTTTCTGCTTGCGCCGCTCCCGGCGGTCGTCGTGGCGCGGCTGCTCGGCCGACCGGTGGTTCTGAACTATCACAGCGGCGAGGCGCCGGATCACCTGCGGCGCTCGCGGCTCGCGCGCCATGTCCTCCGGCGCTGGGCACACGTGAACGTCGTCCCGTCGGCCTTCCTGCGCGAGGTACTGGGAGGGTTCGGTATCGAGGCGCGGGTCGTGCCCAACACGATCGACCTTCAGCGGTTTGCCTATCGTCTGCGGGACCCGCTCCGCCCTCACCTGCTGTCCACGCGCAACCTCGAGCCGATCTACAACGTCGCCTGCACGCTTCGGGCGTTCGCTCGCGTCCAGGCGCGGCACCCGGATGCCACGCTCACGCTCGTCGGCTCCGGGTCCGACGATGCCGCCCTTCGGACGCTGGCGGAACAGCTGGGGCTTCGCCAGGTGATCTTTGCGGGGCGCGTGCAGCCGTCCGAGATTCACCGGTATTACGAGACGGCTGACATCTACGTGCAGACGCCGGCCGTCGACAACATGCCGCTCTCGGTGCTCGAAGCATTCGCCAGCGGTCTTCCCGTGGTCTCGACGGCCGTCGGCGGCGTGCCGGCGATCCTGACGCACGGCGTCCACGGCCTGCTCGCGCCGGCCGGAGACGACCAGGCCGTGGCCACGCGGATCGAAACGCTGCTGCACGCGCCCGGGTATGCGCGGCAGCTCGCCGCCGCGGCCCGCGCGAGCTGCGTCCGCTATGACTGGAGCGCGGCGCGCGAGCGCTGGCTGGAGGCCTACAGCACCGCGCTCGCGGCAGCGG
>Ga0156172_1012_pt1 | contig 20959 bp, 15 predicted proteins | sample RifCSPlowO2_12_FD_107825 | JGI IMG/M metagenome (GOLD analysis project Ga0156172, IMG submission 107825) | Acidobacteria bacterium RIFCSPLOWO2_12_FULL_67_14 | reverse complement strand
CCACCATCAGCGTCAACGGCCGCGTTACCCCCGCAACCGAAGCGGTGATTCCGGTCCTGGACCATGGCTTCCTCTACGGCGAGGGTATCTATGAGACCCTCCGCACCTACAACGGCGGCCCGTTTCTGCTCGATCGGCACATGCGGCGGCTCCGCAATTCGGCGCGGATGATCGTGCTCGACCTGCCGTTTACAGACGCTGAGCTGGCGGACCGTATTCGCGGCACGATGAGTGCGGCTGCGCTCCACGGCGCGGAGGCCTACATCCGCGTACTCGTCACCCGCGGCGTCGGCGAGCTGACCTACGACCCGGCGGCCACCCCGGTACCGTCCGTCGTCATCATCGTGAAGCCGCAGATCGATCCACCTCCCGACGCGTACGAACGCGGTGTGCGGGTCATCATCGCCGACATCGTCCGCAACCATCCCGAGACCGTGAACCCGATGATCAAGAGCAACAACCTGCTCAACAGCGCGCTGGCGGCGCAGCAGGCGATCCGCCGGGGCGGCTTCGAAGGGATCATGCGGAACTACCGAGGTGAGCTGTCCGAGTTGACGACCGCCAATCTGTTCATCGTGAAGGATCGGGTCGCGTTCACTCCCCCACTCGAATCAGGGCTGCTGCCGGGGATTACGCGCGAGTTCCTTTTCGAGGTGGGCGCCGCGGTGGGGATTCCGGTGCGCGAGCAGGTTCTTCGCGACGAGGATCTGTTTGCAGCGGACGAGGCGTTCCTGACGAGTACCACCCGCGAGCTCGTGCCGATCGCACAGGTGGACGAGAGAACGATCGGGACCGGACGCCCGGGACCGGTGGCGAAGGCGCTTCTGGACGAGTTCAGGCGGCGTGCCTGGTCAGGCGGGCCGGCCTAAAGGCCGGCACTACGACGCACTATCCATGTCCGTACGTAGCGCCCGGCTTTCCTATCCGTACGTAGCGCCCGGCTTTCCTATCCGTACGTAGCGCCCGGCTTCAGCCGGGCCTGCTAGACGGCGGCCTCCACTGGCGGACACGAACAGAACAGATTGCGGTCGCCGTAGGGGTTGTCGATACGCCCGACCGCCGGCCAGAACTTCCGCTCCCTGACGAACGGCAGCGGGAACGCCGCCTGCTCGCGCGAATAGGGATGCGTCCAGGTCGTCGCGGCCACCGCTTCGGCCGTGTGAGGGGCGTTCTTCAGGACGTTGTCCACGCGATCCGCACGCCCAGCCGCCACGTCGTCTATCTCGCGCCGGATCTGGATCATGGCGTCGCAGAACCGGTCGAGCTCCCCCTTGTCCTCGCTTTCGGTCGGCTCCACCATCAGCGTGCCCGCCACCGGAAAGGAGACCGTCGGGGCGTGAAAGCCGTAGTCCATCAGCCGCTTGGCGACGTCCATCTCGTCGATGCCCGACGCCTTGAACTGCCGCAGGTCGAAGATCAGCTCGTGGGCGACCCGGCCGTTGGCGCCGGCGTACAGGACCGGATAGTGCGGCTCCAGCCGCGCCTTGAGGTAGTTCGCGTTCAGGATGGCGTACCGAGTGGCATCGGTGACCCCCTCGGCGCCCAGCATGCGGATGTATCCGTACGAGATCAGCAGGATGCTCGCGCTGCCCCACGGCGCCGCTGCCACGGCATGAATGCCACGCTCGCCGCCGGTGCGCACCAGCGGGTGGCCCGGCAGAAACGGCGCCAGGTGCGCCGCGACGCCAATCGGCCCCATCCCCGGCCCTCCCCCGCCGTGCGGGATGGCAAACGTCTTATGAAGGTTCAAATGGCACACGTCGGCGCCGATCGCCGCCGGGCTCGTCAGCCCGACCTGCGCGTTCATGTTGGCGCCGTCCATGTAGACCTGCCCTCCGTGCTCGTGAACGATGTCGCAGATCGTGCGGATCCCGTCCTCGAAGACGCCGTGCGTCGACGGGTAGGTGATCATCAGGCACGCGAGGCGATCCCGATGCTCGGCCGCCTTCTTGCGCAGGTCTGCGATGTCGACGTTGCCGTTGGGCGCTGTGGCCACGACGACCACGCGCATGCCGGCCATCGCCGCGCTGGCCGGGTTCGTGCCGTGGGCCGACGCCGGGATGAGCACCACCTCCCGGTGCTGCGCTCCGCGTGACCGGTGGTACGCCCGGATCACCATCAGCCCCGCGAACTCGCCCTGGGCGCCGGAGTTGGGCTGGAGTGACACCGCCGCGAATCCCGTGATCTCGCAGAGCGCCGCCTCGAGATCCCGGAAGATGTCGGCATATCCGCCCGCCTGATCGACCGGGGCGAACGGGTGGACCCGCGCGAAGTGCTCCCACGTGACGGGCAGCATCTCGGATGCGGCGTTCAGCTTCATCGTGCACGACCCGAGCGGGATCATCGACGTGTCCAGGCCGACGTCCTTGCGCTCGAGGCCCCGGATGTAGCGCATCATCCCGGTCTCCGAGCGGTGGGTATTGAAGACCGGGTGCGTCATGAACGGGCTGGCTCGCCTGATCGCCGCCGGATAGCGCGGACCGGCTGAGCCAGCGTCGCGCGCCGGCGCGTCCATGTCGACAACAGGCGCCGGCCGGCGCAGTGCCGCGGCAAACACGCCGATGATGTCGCGGACGTCGTCGGCCAGGACGGTCTCATTCAGCGCGATTCCTATGGAGCGTTCGCCCGAATAGCGGAAGTTGATGCCGGAGTCGAGCGCGTGCCGGCGAATGACATCCGGATCGACAGGCGCCTCTACCCAGAGCGTGTCGAAGTAGTGCGCGTTGCGCTGCTCGACGCCGAGCGTACGAAGCTCCGCCTCGAGCACGCACGCCAGCGCGTGCACGCGGCCCGCGACCGCCTGGAGCCCGCCTGGCCCGTGATACAGGCCGTACATCGCGGAGATATTCGCGAGCAGCGCCTGCGCGGTGCAGATGTTCGACGTCGCCTTCTCGCGCCGGATGTGCTGCTCCCGCGTGGCGAGCGCCATCCGGTAGGCCCGGCGGCCGTGTACGTCGACCGACACGCCGATGATGCGGCCGGGCATCTGACGCACGTAGGCGGTGCGAGTGGCAAAAAAAGCGGCGTGCGGCCCCCCGTAGCCGAGCGGCACCCCGAATCGCTGCGCGCTGCCGAAGACCACGTCCGCGCCCATCTCGCCGGGCGGTGTGAGCAGCGCGAGCGCCAGTAGATCGGCTCCGACCGCGACGAGCGCGCCGGCCGCGTGGGCACGGCGGATGACGCCGGTCAGGTCCTGCACCAACCCGCGATCGTCGGGAGACTGCAGCAGGACGCCAAACGGCGCCGGCCCCGGGCCGCGCTCGAACGCGGCGGGGCCGACCGGGCCCACCTGGACCTCGATCCCGAGCGGCTCCGCCCTCGCCAGGAGCACGTCGATGGTCTGCGGGAAGCAGCGCTCGCTCACCAGGAAGGGGCGCTCCGGAGACGAGCCCTTCTGCGCAGCCACCCGGTGGAGGAGCGTCATCGCCTCGGCGGCCGCCGTCGCCTCGTCCAGAAGCGAGGCGTTGGCCACCTCCATCCCCGTCAGGTCCGCAATCATCGTCTGGAAATTGAGGAGCGATTCCAGCCTCCCCTGCGCCACCTCCGCCTGGTACGGCGTGTACGGCGTGTACCAGCCCGGGTTCTCCAGCACCATGCGCTGAATCACGCTCGGCGTGATCGTGTCGTGGTACCCGAGACCGATGTACGACCGGAACGTCTTGTTCCGACGCGCGACATGCGTGAGGCGGCGGAGGTATTGATGCTCGCTCTCGGGCGGGGGCAGCCGCAGCGGGCGGGCCAGCCGGATCGACGCCGGAACCGTCTGCTCGACCAGCGCCTCGAGCGAAGCGGCGCCGATCTCGCGGAGCATCGCGTCCCGCTCCGCCGGAGACGGTCCGATATGCCGGGGGGCGAACCAGTCTGTGGGATCGGTCGGACTAGGCAAGGAGCTCCTGGTACCGGCGGCTGTCGAGCAGCCCGGCGCCCTCCGAGGGGTCGGCGACGCGCACCTTGATCATCCATGTGGCGTGCGGGTCGCTGTTGACCACCTCGGGATGCTGGCGCAGACGATCGTTCACGGCGACGACCTCCCCGCCCATCGGCGCAAACAGCTCCGAGACCGCCTTCACCGACTCAATGGATCCGAACGGTTCCCCGGCCTTCACATGGGCGCCGACATCCGGCAGCTCGACGTACACCACGTCGCCCAGCTGCTGCTGCGCGTAGTCGGTGATGCCGACTTCGGCCGTGTCGCCGGCGACGCGAATCCATTCGTGGTCCTTCGTGTACTGACGGTCATCCGGGTACGACATCTCGTCCTCGCTTGTAGAACGGCATGGGCACGACGCGCGCGCGGACGGCCCGTCCCCGGACGTCGATCGTGATGTCCGTCCCGGGGCGCGTGGCCTCCGCGGGCACGTACGCCATGCCGATGGCCTTCTTCAGATATGGAGTCTGCGTGCCGCTGGTCACGACACCGACGGGCCGATCCTCCCGGACGACGGGATAGCCGTGGCGGGCGATGCCACGATCGACCATCTCGAATCCGACGAGCTTCCGCGAGACCCCTTCGTCGCGCTGGCGCAGCAGCCGCGCGCGGCCGACAAAGCGCTCGTTGGTCCACCCAATCATCCACCCGAGCCCCGCCTCGAGCACCGTCGTCGACTCGTCGATGTCGTTGCCGTAGAGACGCATCGACGCTTCAAGCCGAAGCGTGTCGCGGGCCCCCAGGCCGGTCGGCAGCAGATCGACCGCACGGCCCGACTCGAGGATCGCCTCCCAGACACGCTCCGCGGTGTTCGGCGGCACGAAGATCTCAAATCCGTCCTCGCCGGTGTAGCCGGTCCGGGAGATCATCGCCCTCGCGCCGGCCACCTCACCGTGCGCGAACCAGTACGACCGAATCTGCGCCAGATCGACGCCCGTCAGCGGCTGCAGCACACCGGGGGATGCGGGGCCCTGAAGCGCAATCAGCGCGTACCGGCTGCTGGCATCGACGGCCGCAGCCTCTCCGGCTGCCCGCACCTCGGCGGCGATCCACGCGAAGTCCTTGCTGATGTTGGCAGCGTTCACGACGAGCATGAAATGCGCCGGCGCAATGCGGTAGACGACCATGTCGTCCAGAAACGTCCCCTCGGGCGTCAGCAGGCCGGCGTACTGCGCCTGGCCGACCTGAAGCGCGGCCGGGTCGCTGCATGCGATCCGCTGGACGGCAGCGAGGGCATTCTTGCCGGCAACCTCGATTTCGCCCATGTGGCTGACGTCGAACACGCCGGCGCGCGTACGCACCGCCATATGTTCGACGGTGATCCCGGTGTACTCGACGGGCATCTCCCAGCCCGCAAAGGGAACCATCCGGGCGTGAAGGGCACGATGACGCGCGTGGAGCGGGGTCTTTCGGAGTTCGGCAGCAGCCGTATCGATCATGAGACGGGTGGTAGTCCGAGAGGCGGCACGCGGACGCGGACGCTCTTGACTATAGTGGCCCGGCTAGCAGGATTCAAGCGGCCGGGGCGCAGGGTAGTGGTCTGGCGCAGGCTTCGCCCAGCCGGGCAGCCGCTTGCTCGTCACCTCGGCATCAGTTCCGTAGCGAAGGTAGGCATCGAGCGTGTGATAGCTGATCTCGAGGAAACGGCTCGCCCGGCGTTTGTTGCGTCCGCACCGCTCGAAGACGAGCCGCGCGTAGCGGCTTCCCCACGCGCGCATCGAGTCGCTCGATGCCAGTGAGGGCGCGAGGACTTCCGTGAACTGGCCCCGAACGCGGGGCGGCAGGTCGTCCAGCTCGATCCGGCTCGACCGGGCGAGCGCGACCGCCCGTTCGATGAGCCGCTCGAGCTCGCGGACGTTGCCCGGCCACTCATACAGGCGGAGGGCGTCGAGGGCGGCGTCCGACACGGTCAGATCCCCTGCTGCCTGATGCCGCCCCAGGAAGTGCCGGACGAGGGCCGCGATGTCCTCCCGGCGCTGCCGGAGCGGCGGAACGTGAATATCGACGCCGCTCAGACGGTAGTAGAGGTCAGGCCGGAACAGGCTGCGGGCGACCAGGTCGGCCAGCGGCCGGTTCGTCGCCGCGACAATCCGGGTGTTCACGCGCTTCGCCCCCGTTCCGCCCACCCGCTCGACCGACAGATCCTGAATGGCACGCAGCAGCTTGGCCTGGGCCGACAGCGCCAGGTCCGATACTTCATCGAGGAACAGCGTCCCGCCGCTCGCATGCTCGAACTTTCCGCGCCGGCCGCGAACCCCCGTCGCCGTCCGCTCTTCGATGCCGAACAGCTCGGCCTCCAGCAGCGTATCGACGACGGCCGCACAGTTCACCGCGACAAATGGCCCCCGCCGCCTGCGCCCGAGCTCGTGCAGCTGGCGTGCGACCAGCTCCTTGCCCGTGCCGCTCTCCCCCTCGATCAGCACCGTGAAATCAGTGGCGGCCACACGGGCGATGCGATCGCGCAGCGCCGCCATCGCAACGCCCGCGCCGACCAGCTGAAGAGAATCGCCGGGAAGGTCCAGCGTGGACGGCCGCCGGGTTCTCGCAGCCTCCAGCACGAGCCCGCCAAGCTGGGCGGCGGTATTCAGGAGCTCGTAGTCACGATCGTCGAGCATGCGCCCACGCTCGAAGGATGCCTCGAGCACCGCCTGGACGGCGGGATCCCCGGTCGGCACTTCCAGTACGATCGACTCCGCCGTGCGCGTCGGCGTGACCAGCCGCGCCTGGTAGCGCGACGGAACTTCACGCAGCCGTACCGTCCGCATCGCCAGAATCCGCTGGACATGATGCTCGAAGATCGCCGACAGGCTCGCGCCGCCCGCCGCGTCGGCCAGCGCGCTGCTGAGGGCGGCCAGCAGCTGCCGGACGTCCCTGCCGTCTTCGATGTTGCCGGTCATCCGCGCGCTACCGTAACAAGAAAAATGCCAGTTGTCGCCGGGCGGCGCAATGCGGTTTCAACCGTCTTGAGCACGCGAGGCCTTCGACGACGGACCGGAGCGGGTAGCCAATGCCCACCGCGCCTGATGTCGATTCGGGCCTCGGGGGAGACCTTACCCCCGCGCCGCTCAGAATGACTCTACCCAGGTGTCGCTGTCGGGCACGTACCGCATCACACGCGCACGGCCCGTCGCTCCGGTCACCCGGACGGCGAGCTGCAGCCCGTCACGGCTCCGCACGTAGATCGTCCCCGGCGTCGCGGTGCCCGCTGGAGTAAACGAGAGGAGGTTGCTGGACCCGATCCTGATCGGATCCGTTCCCGCCGCGCCCGCGACGCCGATGACGACTCCGGGGAAGAGGTCCGACAGCCGGACGGAATCGTTCATGGCGCGATCGATGCCGCCTGCGATATCGCTCGTGCGCACGCCGTTATGATTCTCGTCCACGAACAGTTGAAACGTCGTGTCGGCCTCGCCCTGCTCGAACCGCAGGGCGACATGCGCCGAGCGCATGACGGCGTGTGCGCGTGCCATCGACATGCGCGCCGCCAGGTATCGTGCAGCCGCCCAGGCCCTCGAGCGGTCCAGCGTGCCGAGCAGCTGGGGAATCGAAGCGCCCGCCAGGATCGCGGACAGCGCCAGGACAAACAGCACTTCGATGAGCGTGTACCCGCGGGGCTGCAGAGGCCTGCGGCGTCTGCAGCCCCGCGGGACTGCTACTGCGCCGCCGCCCGGTCCGTTCTTGGCGGCGTCACGGTGACGAGCGCCTTGAGCTTCAGAAAGCTGGCTTCGCCGATTCCCCGCACGTTCATCAGCTCCTCGATCTTCTTGAAGCCGCCGTTCTGCTGGCGGTACGCCACGATCCGCTGGGCCATCGCCGCACCGATACCGGGCAGCCCTTCGAGCTGCGCCGGCGTCGCGGTGTTCAGGTTGATCGGCGCCGTCACCGCCGCCCGCTGAGCAACCGCCGGGCGGCTGCTCCCTTCCTGGGCCGCCGCGTGCACCAGTCCGAGCGTCGCCACAAGCACCATTGCCATCATCATGCGCATCACATCTCCTCCTGTTTGCGTCGCTGCCGCCTGCCATAGGTATGTCCCGGCTGCCCGCACGGCGAGGCCGGATGCCGGTTGAACGACCGGGCCTGCCGGGACCGGATGCCGCGTCCGCAAACGGGGCGCCGATCGACGCGCAGCTCCGCCGGCGCCGTAAGTCGCTGAGGAGAGGGGTGTTGGTGGAAGGAAAAGGGGCAGCGAAGATCCCGGTGCCCGCCGGCGCGCCAACTCCGCTTGCGCGCGCCCAGGACGCCGCCGCCCGCTACGTAATCGTCACCTGCGACGCGCGGTACCACTCCACGGTGGCGCGGACACCCTCGGCAAAGCTCACCGTTGGGCGGTAGGCGAGGAGCCGCTGCGCCTTGGTGATGTCCGCCTGGGAATCGCGGACGTCACCGGCCCTGGACGCCGCGTAACCCGGCTCCACCCGCGCGCCGATCAGATCCTGCAGTGCGCGATACAGGACGTTGAGCGATGTGCGGCCGCCCGTCGCCACGTTGATCACCTCGCCGCTCACGCCCGGCGCGTGACAGGCCGTGAGGACGCCGTCAACCACATTGGCGACGTAGGTGAAATCGCGCGTCTGCTCGCCGTCGCCATAGATGGTGGCCGCACGGCCCTCGCACAGCGCGCTGATGAAGAGCGAGATCACGCCCGAATAGGGCGATGAGGGATCCTGTCGCGGCCCGAAGACGTTGAAATACCGGATCGTCACCGTCTCCAGCCCGTAGAGCCGGGTAAACATCTGGCCGTACTGTTCGCCGACGAGCTTCTGCAGCGCGTAGGGTGACAGCGGCGCCGCCGCCATCGTTTCCACCTTCGGCAGCGTCGGCGTGTCTCCGTAGGCAGACGACGAGCCGGCATACACGACCCGGCCGACGCGCGCGTCGCGCGCCGCAATCAGCACGTTCAGCGTCGCATCGATGTTGGCGCGATGTGAGGTGAGCGGATCCTGCACGGACCGGGGCACGGATGGAATAGCCGCCTGGTGCAGCACGAAATCGGCGCCCTCAACGGCACGCCGGGCGACCGGCATCTCCGCCAGATCGCCAACGATGACCTCGACGTCGAGATGGGCAAGGTTTGCGCGCTTTCCGGTCGACAGATTGTCGACCACGCGCACACGTTCGCCCCGGCGGACGAGCTCCTCTGCCAGGTGGGAACCGATGAATCCGGCGCCGCCGGTAATCAGATAGAGGGCCATATCGCGGAGGACCTCAGCAAGAGAGCTGCCGCAGCCCTGGGATCACAGGGCCACGGTCGAGTCGGGAAAGCGTCGCAGCCACCCGATAAGCCGAATTCTGTCCCCGCCTCCGCCACGCCTGAGCGCGCCATTCGGCGCGCGGCGGCGGGCTTCGGCGAGGTGACGACCATTCCTCTCGTCCCGCGATCGCTCGCGGGCTCAAGCGACCTACCCGGTGGCATCGGACGGGCCGTCCTTCGCGCCACCCTATTTGGTCTTGCTCCGTGCGGGGTTTTGCCTGCCGTCCGTGTTGCCACGAACGCGGTGCGCTCTTACCGCACCTTTTCACCCTTACCCTTGCGGGCGGTATATTTTCTGTGCCACTATCCGTCAGGTTGCCCTGCCCGGGCGTTACCCGGCGCACTGCACTTCGGAGTTCGGACTTTCCTCTCGCCCCCGCCGTTGGCGCCGACGCAGCAGGCGAACCTGCCCCGCCGCCACCCGTGCGAGAGCCAGCGGCCGTCTGGCTGACTGCGACAGTACTGATTATCGCAAATCCCCAACCCCAAATCTCAACTATTACCCGTCACCCTCCTGCCTGATGCCGTACTGCTCGAGCTTCTTGTAGAGATTGCTCCGCGGGGTATCAATCAGCTCGGCGGTCTTCGAGATGTTCCAGTTGTTCTCCCGGAGCTTCTGCACCAGGAACGTGCGCTCGGCCGCGTCCTTGAACTCCTTGAGCGTTTCCGCCGCGCCGGGCGGGGCGGCAGGCGCCGATCCGGCACCAGCCGCATCGCCAGGCGTCTCCGCCGGCATCGTCCGGCCACCCTCCTCACGCATCTCCTTCGGGAGATCCTCCAGCCTCACGACATCGCCCGGCACCATGATCATCAGGCGCTCGATCGCATTGCGCAGCTCGCGGATGTTGCCTCGCCACCGATGGCGCCGCAACGCCTCCAGCGCCTTCGCATCGAACCGCTTGGGCTTGAGGTTGTGCTCTTCGCTGGTGCGCCTGGCGAGGTACTGAACGAGCGCCGGAATGTCGTCCGGCCGCTCGCGCAGGGGCGGGACGACGATGGGAATGACATTGAGGCGGAAGTAGAGGTCTTCACGGAACTCGCTGCGCTGAATCGCGGCCTCGAGGTCCTTGTTGGTGGCGGCGATCACGCGGACGTCGACCTCGATCGTGCGGGCGGATCCGATGCGTTCCACCTCCTGCTCCTGCAGCACGCGAAGGACCTTGGCCTGCGTCCTGGCGCTCATGTCGCCGATCTCATCGAGGAAGATCGTGCCGCGATCGGCCTGCTCGAACTTCCCGATCTGCTTCTCGGTGGCGCCGGTAAACGACCCCTTTTCGTGGCCGAACAGCTCCGATTCGATCAGCTCTTCGGGAATGGCGGCGCAGTTCACCTGCACGAACCGCTGACCGGCCCTGGGGCTGTTCCGATGGATCGTCCGCGCCACGAGCTCCTTGCCGACCCCGCTCTCACCGAGGAGCATCACGGTGGCGTTGGTCGGCGCCGCCCGCTTGACCGATTCGAGGACCGCCCGGAGCGCCGGGCTCTGCCCGACAATCTCATATCGGGACTCCATGGCGAGCTTCAGCTCGCGGTTTTCCTGCCGGAGCTCACGCAGCTCCAGGCCTTTGGCCACCGTGACCAGCACGCGCTCGCTCGTAAACGGCTTCTCGATGAAATCGAACGCGCCGAGCCGGGTCGCCTGCATCGCGTCGGTGACGGTGCCGTGGCCCGAAATCATCGCCACCGGGACCTGCTCGTCCGCCTTCCGAATCTCGGCAAGCGCCTCGAGGCCGCTCATGCCGGGCATCTTGATGTCGAGGATGACGAGGTCGGGCCGCTCGCGCTTGATCGCGGCAATACCGTCGGGGCCCGACGCCGCACCGACGAAGTCGTACTGCTCGTACTCGAGGATCATCCGCAGCGAGTCGCGGATGGCGGCCTCATCGTCGATGACGAGAATGCGATGCTTCACGGAGATCGGAACCGTCCCAGGCTCACCGCGCGTCGAGCTTGACGGTCTCGAGCGTGCGCTGGCTGAGCTCCGGCTTGTAGAGGTACATCGCCAGAACATCGCCGGCGCGCGCATGGGCGGTCAGGCGGCGGAAATCCTCGATGCGTTCGACCGGCTGCCGGTTGATCTCGAGCAGCACGTGTCCGCGCTCGATCCGGGCATCGAACGCCGGGCTCATGGGCTCGACGTCGGACACGATCACGCCGCGAAGCCCCTCGGGAAGCCTGTAGCGGGCGACCGCCTCGGCGTCAAGATCGCGGACCGACAACCCGATGGGAGAGCCGCGGTCGCTTGACGGCACGGGCCTGGACCCGCCGTCGGAGGGCCGGCGCTCGCGCTGGGGACGCTCCGCCAGCTTCACCGGCACCCGCATCCGCCGTCCGTCCCGCACGACCTGCAGCGTGGCAATCGACCCGGGGTCGCGTGCGGCAATCAGGCGAATGAGCGCATCGTTGGTGTCGATCGGCTCGCCGTCGACCTCCACGATGATGTCGTAGGTGCGAAGGCCCGCGCGCGCGCCCGGCGACCCCGGCGTCACGTCCTGCACGAGCGCCCCGTCGCTCGACGTCAGCCCCAGCGACCGCTGCAGGTCCGGATCGACGGCGCGCAACGTCACGCCGATGTACCCGCGCGACACCTTTCCCCGGGACCGGAGCTGCGGCAGGATGGCGCGTGCCTGATTGATCGGCACCGCAAAGCCGATGTTTGCCGCCCTCGAGCTGATCGCGGCGTTGATCCCGATCACCTGGCCCTGCGCGTCGATCAGCGGCCCGCCGCTGTTGCCGAAATTGATCGCGGCGTCGGTCTGGATGTAGCGATCCAGCGACCGATCGAAGAGCTTTCGCCCGATGAAGCTGACCACGCCCACGGTGACGGTGTGCTCGTAGGCAAGCGGATTTCCGATCGCGACGACCCATTCGCCGACCCGCAGTCTGTCGGAATCGCCCAGCGGCGCGTACGGAAACGGCCCCGGCGCCTCGAGCCTGACCAGCGCAATGTCGGTGTCGGGATCGGAACCGACCGGCTCGGCCCGCAGCTGACGTCCGTCGGCGAGCCGCACGAGGATCCGGTCGGCGGCCTCGATGACGTGGTGGTTGGTCAGCACGAAGCCGTCGGCATCGATGAGGAACCCCGTGCCCGCGCCGCGCCGCGGGCCGTCGGGGTCGCTCGGCTGCGGGCGCTCGAACAGATCGGGTCCGTTCGGAAAGGGCGACGGCCGGCGCCGCGACCGCGCCTCACCGCGCGAGGTCGCGTCGATATTCACGACGGTCGGATTCAGGCGTTCGGCCACGTCGGCAAACGAGGGCGCGGCCACCGTCTCCCGCACGGAGGCGCGCGTGTCAGCCTCAGAACGTGGTGGATCGGACAGGGGGACGGCCGGCGCAGACATCGCGGGAGCGGGCGTCATCGAACCCGCAACCACGAGCCCCACGAGAAAGGCCACCGTAGCGGTCAGCGACAGTGTGACCGCCAGGAACCGCCGAGTCATCGTCGTTCTATTATGACACTACGCCCGGTCGAGCTCGGCGATGAGCGCCCGGAACGCAGCCTCGTCCAGCAGCGGCACGCCGAGCTCGCGCGCCTTGTCCGCCTTGCTCCCCGCCTCGGCGCCGACTACGACGCCTGCGGTCTTCCGGCTGACCGAGCCCGCCACCTTGCCGCCGAGCCGCTCGATTGCGGCCGTCGCATCGTCTCGACTCATCGACGCCAGCGTGCCGGTCAGCACGTAGGTACGGCCCTGCAGCGGACCGCCGCTCCGGAGCGCGGTCTGTTCCTCCGCGGACCGCTCCATCCGCACGCCCGCGCGGCGGAGCCGCTCGACGAGCGTCAGATTCCTCGGCTCGTCAAACCAGCTGCGCACGGAAGCCGCCAGCACCGGACCGACTTCCTGCGTGTCCTGCAGCTGCTCCACAGAGGCGTCGCGCAGCGCATCGACCGACGGAAATGCCTGCGCGAGCACCTGAGCCGAGTGCTCGCCGATGTGCCGGATGCCGAGGCCGTACATGAGGCGCCACAGCTCGTTCGACCGGCTCCGCTCGATCTCGGCCACGACCTTGACGGCGTTCTTCTCCCCGAACCGGCGCTCGATGAGCCTGCCGTCGCCGCGCGTCGACGTGCTCGTCAGTCCGGCCAGCGCGTCCGCCGACAGCGCGTAGAGATCGGCAGAGTCGGTCACGAGCTTCTGAGCGATGAGCTGGGCAATCAGCGAGTCGCCGAGCCCTTCAATGTTCATCGCGGACCGGGAGGCGAAGTGCTCGAGCCCGCGCTGCAGCCGCGCCGGGCATGACGTGTTCTCGCATCGCCAGACGGCCTCTCCTTCTTCCCGGTGCAGCGCGGCTCCGCACCGCGGGCAGACGTCCGGCATCTGCCAGGGCTCCGCGCCGGCCGGCCTGCGGGAGAGCACCGGCGCGACCACGCGCGGAATGACGTCCCCGGCCTTCTCGACGACCACCCAGTCACCCTCGCGGATGTTCTTGCGCGCGATGTCGTCCGCGTTGTGCAGCGTCGCCATCGAGACGGTGGACCCGGCGATCGTGACCGGCTCGAGCACGGCAAACGGCGTGACGGCACCGGTTCGTCCCACATTCACTTCGATCTTTTTGAGGAGGGTCGTCTTCTGTTCGGCCGGAAACTTGAAGGCCACGGCCCAGCGGGGACACTTGCTGGTGGCGCCCAGCGCGCGTCGGTCGGAAAGCCGATCGACCTTGATGACGACGCCGTCGGTCTCGAACTCGATGGTGCGCCGGCGCTCCGCCCATTCCTGGCAGAAGGCGAGCAGCTCGCCGACGCCGGCGCACCGGCGCCAGTGCAGTTCGACCGGCAGCCCCCAGCGGCGAAGCAGGTCCAGCGTATCGCCGTGCGTCGACAGGCGCACCTGAAGGTGCGCCTCTACGGCTGTCTCCCGTAGAGGCGCACCTTCAGGTGCGCCTGCCAGCTGATACAGACACGCGCTCAACCCCCGCCTGGCGACGAGCGCCGGCTCGAGGTTGCGGAGCGTGCCCGCCGCCGCATTCCGCGGGTTGGCAAACAGCGGCTCCCCCGTCTCCTCGCGCTCCCGGTTGATGCGCTCAAATGCCCTGCGCGGCAGATAGATCTCGCCGCGGATCTCGACCTGCCCGGCCGGAACCGGCTCGCGCAGGCGGAGCGGAATCGCGCGAATGGTCCGGATGTTCGGCGTGACGTCTTCGCCCCGGACTCCGTCCCCACGCGTCGCTCCGCGGACAAGCCGGCCGTCGGCGTACCGGAGGGCGACGCTGACCCCGTCGATTTTCAGCTCCGCGACGTAGCCCACTCCGGGGGCATCGGGCTCGAGGCCGAGGCCCCGCCGGACCCGGTCGTCGAACGCGCGAAGCTCCTCCTCCGAATAGGCGTTGTCCAGGCTGAGCATCGGCCCGGCGTGGTCGACGGTGGCAAACCCGCCGGCCACCCGCCCGCCGACCCGCCGCGTCGGCGAGTCGTCGGTGACGAGATCGGGGTGCTCCGCCTCGAGACGCTCCAGCTCGCGCATCAGCGCGTCGAACTCGGCGTCGGCGATCTCGGGCTGATTCAGAACGTAGTAGCGTTCTTCGTGGTGTCGGATGAGGCGACGGAGCTCGTCGATACGCTCGGCCGGGGTCATTCAGGACGATGCTAAATGCTCATCGGTCGCGGGACAGGACGAAATCGGGCAGAAAATCGAGCGCGTCCCGCGCGGGCCCGGGCGCGAACGCCCGAAGGGCGCGCTTGGCGCGATCGGCGAACTCGACGGCCCTGCGCCGGGCGTAATCGATGCACGCAGTCTCGGCGAGCACGGCCTGCAGCTCTCGCCAGTCCTCGAGGGTGGCGGCCCGATCGGCCACAATCCGGCTCACGAGGCTCGTGCCCCGATCGTGCCCACCCGCCACTAGATGGATGACCGGCAGCGTCAGCTTGCCCTCGCGGAGATCCCCGCCGACCGGCTTGCCGAGCGCAGCGGCCTCGCCCGTGAAGTCCAGCAGGTCGTCGACGATCTGGAAGGCCATGCCGATGTTGAGCCCGTATTCCCACAGCGCGTCCTGCTGCTCGCGCGTCGTGGGGCCCAGCATGGCGCCGATGCGGGCCGACCCGGCAAACAGCACCGCTGTCTTGCGCCGCACGATCTCGAAGTGCTCGTCCTCGGAGAGATCGATGGCACCCTTCTTCGTCAACTGATAGATCTCGCCTTCGACGACCCGGAGCGTCACGTCGCAGAGCAGCCGGACGATCTCGAGCGCGTCGTGGGTCAAGGCCAGCGACATCGATTTCAGGTACAGGAAATCGCCGAAGAGCACCGACAGGTGATTGCCCCACCGGGTGTGCGCCGCCTCCCGGCCACGGCGAAGCTCCGACTCGTCGATGATGTCGTCGTGCACGAGCGTCGCGCTGTGAATGAACTCGATGACCGCCGCGTAGTGCACCGCCTGCTCGCCGCTGTAGCCCGCCATGCGCGACGCCATCAGGAGCACGGCCGGACGAATGCGTTTTCCGCCGCTGTCTCTGACGTAGTTGCCGATTTCGGGGATGACGGCGATCTGCGACTGCACGTGGCGGGCAAACTCTCCCTCGACCGCGCGCAGGTCGTCGCGAATCGGTTCGAACAGCTGCGCCAGCATCGCCGTGGGAGCGTTCTGCGCGGTGGGATTCACGCGGCTGTCATCACACCATATCCCCGCGCGAAGTGTCAAAGCAGCGCGGACGCCGCTACGGCCGGAAGAGTCGACGGAAGTTTGCGTCCGTTGCCTCGGCGATCTCGTCCACCGGCACGTCCCGCAGCGCGGCGATTGTCTCGGCCACGCGCACGACTCTTGCCGGCTCGTTTCGTGTGCCCCGGTGCGGAACCGGCGCGAGAAACGGGCTGTCCGTTTCGACGAGCAACCGGTCGAGCGGCACGCGCTTCGCCACCTCGTGCAGTTCGGTGGCGCGTGGAAACGTGACGATGCCGGCGAGCGAGAGGTGAAAGCCCAGGTCCAGCGCGCGCTGCGCCATGGCCCGATCGCCCGTAAAGCAATGAAACACGCCGCCCACCTCGTGCGCAGACTCCTCCGTGAGAATTCGAAACGTGTCGTCCTCGGCCTCGCGGGTGTGAATCACGATCGGCAGGCCGCGCCGGCGCGCCAGGCGGATCTGGGCGCGAAACACCGCGTGCTGAACGGGGCGCGGCGAGAAGTCGTAGTGGTAGTCCAGGCCGATCTCGCCGATGGCGCGCGCCTCCGGCCGTTCGTCCAGCCGGGTCACGACGACCCGTTCCGCCTGCGCGTCGTCCTCCGCGCACTTCCCGGCGGCGTGCGGGTGCACCCCGATCGAGACCCGCACCCCGGACCAGGCCGCAACCACCCGGCGGGCCCGCTCGCACTCGGCGTCATCAAGGGCATCGACGATCACCAGAGCCCCGGTCACGCCGGCGCCCACGGCGCGGTCGATGACCGGCTGCAGATCCTCCTGGAATTCCTCTCCGGCGAGATGGCAGTGGGAGTCGATCACGATAAATCCCAAATCCCAACGACCAAATCCCAATTGGGGTGTGGGATTTGGGGTTTGGGATTTATCGTACCCGCGCCCCCGGCGGAACCTCCCGATCGAAGCCGATCAGCACCGGCATGCCGCCGTCGAGGCTGCCGGCCAGCACCATCCCGTTCGATTCGACGCCCATCAGCTTGGCCGGCTGGAGATTGGCGACGATCACGATGGTCCGCCCCACCAGCTGCTCGGGCTGATAGGCTTCGGCGATGCCGGCGACAATCGTCCGGCGATCGGTTCCGGTATCGACCGTCAGCTTTAGCAGTTTCTTTGATTTCGGCACCGCCTCCGCCTCGAGCACCTTCGCGACGCGGAGCTCCACCTTCATGAACTCGTCTATGGAAATCCGCGGCGTTTCGGCTGGGGCCGCTGTCGTCTCGTCCATCTTGTGCTCCCTCGCAGCGGTTTCTCCGTACGTAGTGCCCGGCTTTAGCCGGGCTTGGGCGTCCGGCTTGAGGCGGACATCACCGGGGACGCCTTCTTCCGTTCGCGGCCAGAGTGCCGCTCCCTTTCGAATTGTCCTCGTCCCATCCGGACGCCAGTGCCCGTCAATATCGAGCCGCAGTGTCGATGGACCGCGCGTCTCGCCCATCCGGCTCAGTATTTCCGAACACGAGGACGGCATGACCGGCATCAACAGCACCGCTACCAGCCGAATCGCCTCCGCTGCGTCGAACAGGACCTGACCAAGCCGATCTCGTGCCTCGGGCCGCTTGGCGAGCAACCACGGCGATGTCTCCGCAAGATGGACATTCGTTGCATCGATCAGGCGAAATACATAGGCGACCGCTGCATGAAGCTCTAGCTTGTTCATCGCGTGCCGATACTGAGTCGCTACCTCGTTCGGAAGATCTCGAAGGTGTGGTGACGTGTCGCCGGTAGGCCGCAGGGTTCCGCCAAGATATTGATCGGCCATTGCCGACACGCGGCTCACCAGATTGCCGAGGTTGTTGGCGAGGTCGACGTTATACCGCTCCTTGTATCGATCCCACGTGAAGTCCCCGTCGCCGCCGTACGAAATCTCCTTGACGAGGTACAGACGCAGCGGATCGGGGCCGAAGCGCGCGGCCACGTCTGACGGATCCAGGCTGGTTCCAAGGGACTTGCTCATGCGCTGCCCCCCGAAGTTCACCCAGCCGTGGCCGAACACCTGCTTCGGCAGCGGCAGCTCCGCGCTCATCAGCATCGCCGGCCAGACCACCGTGTGAAAGCGGGTGATGTCTTTGCCGACGATATGCAGATCCGCCGGCCACCAGTCCGAGAACCGGCGCTCGTCGGTGCCGTAACCGACGGCGGCCGCGTAATTGATCAGCGCGTCGAACCAGACGTACACCACGTTGTCCGGCGCAAACGGCAGCGGAATGCCCCAGAGCTGTCCCGCACGGCTGACCGAGATATCTTCCAGGCCGCCTTCGAGCAGGCGCAGCATCTCGTTGCGGCGGACGTCGGGCTGAAGGAACTCCGGGTGCTCGGCGAAGTGCCGCAAGAGGCGGTCGCGGTACTTCGACAGCCGGAAGAAGTAATTCCGCTCGCGGATCCATTCGGGCGTGACCGTCGGATGCAACGGGCACTTCCCTTCGACAAGGTCCTTTTCCTGCTTGAACGCCTCACACGAGACGCAGTACCAGCCCTCGTAGTGGCCCTCGTAGATGTCGCCCTTCTCGAAGCACCGCTGGGCCAGCTTCTCCACCGCCGTCCGGTGGCGCGGCTCCGTCGTCCTGATGAAGTCGTCGAACGAGATGTCGAGCTGGGACCAGACCGCCCGGAATTCCTGCTCCATCTGGTCGCAGTACGCACGTGGCTCCATCCCGCGTTCGAGCGCCCGCTTGTAGACATTCTGCGAATGCTCGTCGTTTCCCATCACGAAGTGCGTCTCGATGCCAGCGAGCCGCTTGTACCGAGCGATCACGTCCGCGGTGATCTTCTCGTAGGCGGTCCCGAGGTGCGGGCGGCTGTTGACGTAATCGATCGCGGTGGTCAGATAGAAGCGCACGGGCAGGCGTGGAGTCGAGGCGTCAGGCTTCTGATTCGCGGGACCGGGCGAGAAATGCGGATACGGCCGCCGCGTGCACGTCCTTGACGGGCCTGCCGCTCGAGGCGGCGATCCGCACGCACGCGTCGAACTCGGGGGACGCGTTCATCAGCTCACCGTTGCGGCGGGCAACCTTGATCGGCACGGGGCCGAACGGCGTCTCCACCGTGACGCTCTCGCGATCGAGACACTCGCGCGCCATCTCGGCGTACCGCACACCGATGGTCGTGCTCTCCCGGAAGATGATGGCGGTCAGCTCGGCGCGCGTCTCCGGGGTGGCCACGACCGTCAGCAGCGTCCCGGGACGAGCCTTCTTCATCTGGATCGGCGTGTGGAAGACGTCCAGCGCGCCGGCGGCGAGGAGCCGCTCGACCAGCACGCCGAAAATCTGAGGGTTCATATCGTCGATCTCGGTCTCAATCACCACGACCGTCCGCACCGGCGCGGTCTCCTCGGCCTCGCCGATGAGCACCCGCAGCACGTTGGGAGCGTCCGGGAAGTCTCTGGTTCCGGCGCCGTAGCCGACCCGCTCGAGACGCATCGGTGGAAGGGCCCCGAAGCGCTCGGCGTAGGCGGTGATCAGGAGGGCGCCTGTCGGGGTGACCAGCTCCGCCTGCTGGCCGCCGGCGTAGACCGGCACGCCGGTCAACAGCCTCGCCGTCGCCGGGGCCGGCACGGGATAGATGCCATGCGCCGTCGCGACGGTCCCGCCGCCGACATTGAGCGGGGAGGCGGTCACCCGATCGATGCCCAGCGCCTCGAGGGCATACACGGTTCCCACCACGTCGACGATTGAATCGAGCGCCCCGAGTTCATGCAGGTGCACCCGCTCGCGGGTCGTGCCGTGCACCGCCGCCTCGGTCTCGGCCAGCCGCTCGAACAGCGCCACTGCCCGCTTCCGGGCGGACGGCGACAGCGCCGACCCGTCGATCAGCCGTGCAATCTCCGGCAGCGTACGGTGGGTGTGAACGTGCCGGGCTTCCGCCACGGCCGCGTCGCCGGCGGACCCGGCCCGTCTGTGTCCGTGCGGCTCCTGGTGGGCGTGGTGATGAGCCGCCTCTTCGCCCCGGACATGAAGCTTCGTGGCGCCGATGCCGGCGCGCACGACACGTTCGGTCCGAACAGCCTCCCGGTCGAGCGCCAGACTGCCGAGCGCACGCTGAAGCCCCTCGAACGGCAGCCCGGCGTCGATGAGCGCGCCGAGGATCATGTCGCCTGCCGCGCCGGAGAAACAGTCGAAGTGCAGGATCCGCACGCCCGATCATCTTATCCCGTCGGCCCGCTATTCGACGCGCCGATCGAGACGCCCGGCCTCGACCAGCGAGAAGTACCGCTGGTCGGCCAGGATCAGATGATCGATGACGTCAATCCCCATGATGCCGCCGGCGCTCACGAGCCTGGTCGTCAGGACGAGATCATCGGCGCTCGGCGTCGGATCGCCGGACGGATGATTGTGAAACAGCACGATGGCTGCCGAGGATGCTGCGGCCGCCTCGCGGAAGACCTCCCGCGGGTGCACCACGGTCGAATCGAGCGTGCCCACCGACACGATCTTGACCCGGATGACGCGGTGCTTCGTGTCGAGCATCACGATGCCGAACCGCTCCACGTCGCCCGCGCCATACTGCGGCAGCAGATAGGCCGCGAGCTGCCGCGGCGCGGTCATGCGCGGCCGCTCGGCGGCGCCGCGGACGAGCGTACGCCGGCCGATCTCGACGGCCGCCAGCACGCGTGCCGCACGGGCAGGACCGACCCCGGCGACGAGGCACAGGCGGTCGACGTTCATTCTGGTCAGCCCGTGCAGGCCCCCCGCGTGCCCGATCAGATCGTTCGCCACCGCCAGGGCGTCCGCGTCTCGCGAGCCGCTGCCGATGACCAGCGCCAGCAGCTCGTTGTCACCGAGCCCCGCCACGCCGAATCTCTCCAGCTTCTCGCGGGGACGATCGTGTGGTGCCACCTCTTTCATCGACGCTATACTCATGAGTGGCGTGTCTATGGCGTGGCGGCGTGCTGCTGCTCTCCTCGGTCTCGGTGCGGCACTGCTCTTTCCAGCCTGCGCCGAGCCTCCCAACAAGGAGATGGACCGCGCGCAGGGCGCCATCGATGCCGCGCGCGCAGCCGGCGCGGATCAGTACGCGACCACCGAGTACACCGCCGCCACCGCGGCGCTCGACAGCGCGGGCGACGCGGTCGGCGCCGGCGATTACCGTCTCGCGCTCAATTTCGCGCTCGAAAGCCACGAGCACGCCCAGAATGCGGCGCGTGAGACCGTCGAGACCAAGG
>Ga0156172_1042_pt1 | contig 21532 bp, 17 predicted proteins | sample RifCSPlowO2_12_FD_107825 | JGI IMG/M metagenome (GOLD analysis project Ga0156172, IMG submission 107825) | Acidobacteria bacterium RIFCSPLOWO2_12_FULL_67_14 | reverse complement strand
CGGCGTCAACTGCGGGTCCGATGACGTGCCGAACTACGTCAAGCGGCAGGCCGGATGTCCCGGCTTCGGCCAACCCGTCGTCCAGCCGCCGAGTCAGGCGCCTGCGCCGGGCGGCCGTCCTTCCAGTGGCGCCGAGATCGGTGTCATGTTGACGTTGCGCTTCGCGGACGCCAGCTCGATCGGCGGGCCGATTGGCCACATCATCGTGCCAGCCGAAGCGGCCCGGCAGTACCGCCACAACGGGCCTACTCCACCGGGGTCGGTGACGGGAGGTGTCTGGCGAACCGCACCGAACGCCGTGACGCTCAACACCACGCGCGATTCGCGGCTCGCGTCGGGGCGGCGCTACATTGTCTTTCTGATGTTCATCGGCGAATCGGTTCCCGTCGCGATCCTCGATCTGCCGTCGATCGCGACCGACTACACAGCGACGCTCGATGCCACCACGGACGGCGCCAGCGTGCTCGCCGGGGCCGGCTTGTAGCGGCTCCCGAGCTCGCAGAGAAGAGTTGAGGCGTTGTTCTCGCCGGGGAACGTGGCGAGTTTCAGGATGCAGGTACCAAGGACGACTCGCAAGGTCTGGCCTGGCTCATCGCAACGCGCGTGCGCGGGGCTTGCCCTCAACGAATGCCACCGCTTCCCGCTCAGTCATGGTCTTGCCACGGTTCTCGCGATGCGCCCGCGCGAGGGCCGGGGAGAGCTTGAACCGGACGACCTTCCCGCCGACTACGGCAGTCGCGCAGACGATTCACGGAGTTTCGCGCCCTTGGTTGACGGAACGCCTATGCGGCCCTGTCCTCCCGCCAGCACAGCGAGGTCGACGCCGTGGCGATCACCGGCGGCGGACCGCCCCCCGAGAATCTCGCGTGGCTGTGCGCCAGCCACGGCGTGAGCGTGTACCGCCTGTCTGCGGGCGCATAACGCAGAGCGTTTTTGGCTTGCCGACGCGGCGCCAAGCCGTCGGGCAGTGGCGAGATGTTCGACGCCGCGACGGTGGGCTAAAAACGGGTTGGACGAAACCGCGGCCCAGGCGCTCCGCTATGGGGATTGAATCGAGGCGGGTGTCGAGGAGGGCGTGGGATACGGCACCGCGGCGTGCATGACGGGCGGTTGCTGCAGGTCGCCTAACGCAGGCAGGGCATTCGCACTTGGCGCCCTTGCCGTCAGAGACGTGAACGAGGCCGTGAATGACGCCCTTCTCGATGTGGAACTTCTTGATAATGCCCTTCATTAACAAAGGGTCGCGCTTTTCATAAAGCAGATAGAGACCGTGTGCCACGTAGTCTGCGAGTTGAAGCAGCCTGCTCTCCTTCGCTGGCGCAAAGTACGGAATGTCGCAGATGCTGTCGAGTAGTCCCCACTGTGTACCGAGTTCCCAGAATCCTTTGACCCATATCTTGGCCCGTTGCTGATAGTGGCTCTCGGCAAAAACTAGGACGCCGCGTTGCGGGTCATTGTGATCGTTTGTTCGACGCTTCAGAAGGATGTCAAATCGTTTACATACCTGTTCCGTCGCCGCTTTCACAGCGTCCTCGCCGTGCAATGTGGCGTCCTTCTTAATCACCGCACCGAAAAGGCGGACCGACGCATAAGACGTGGCGAGTACGTTCCCGATATCAGTGAGCACTTCATCGCGCTTCGCCTTGGGAACGTCTCGCCAGAAGCCTTTTCCAGCTCGAATGTGCTGTGAATGGAAATCAAGCGGCGGAGTCTTTGGGAAGTGTTTCTGCTGGATCGCATCTACTCCCTTCGTCAGAAAGTAGGTGTTTTGCTCGAACGCAGCGACGCCCGCCAAGATGAAGTGCTTGTCAGCAGGATCGTCAGGATTGCCCGATTCATCCAGGTAGAGGAGATGCATCGTGGCCCTGTTGAGCTTACGGCAAAAAAAAGGCGGCTGACCGGCTTTCGCCGACGGACCCCAAAAAAGGGAGCCCTATCAGTCGCAGAACAATCGTCCCCTAGTTCCTGCCTGAGGTCAACCTCGACCCGCCTACGTGAAATATTCGCCCACTGCCACGCGCCGGCCGACCCCGGTAATGCGACCGGGTGTCGCCTGTTGGCGCCTTCTTCGACGCTCTCCTGTTGCAGTCCGTACACTTTTGCCCTCTATCCATACCCTCTGAGAACAGATCGGCGGCATCAGCCAACGGGCGTCGCTGCCGCCAGGCGCTCGAACGCGCTGGATGGGATGTCGAGATAGTCCAGCGCCTGCGAGCGGCTGATGACGTCGCGCTGTACAGCCGCCACAAACAGGTCGGTCGTGCGCCTGCCGAACTCGTCAGCCCGCATCTCTGCCCGATTGCGGCCCGTCCCGCCGGCGCCGCCACGCCGCTTCGCGTCCGCCGCCGGGGGAATGCTCTGGTAGAGGGGCCAGGACGCCTTCCGAAGCGCAATGAGCCTCAGCGCCATGGCGCGGAGGCTCACTTTCATCCGGCGAGCCTCACGTGACAGCACAGAGAGACTGTCCACCTTGGATACGTCGGACAGCGCCCCGGACGGTATCAACAGGGCAGCGGCAAAAGCCTCGCACCAGCGTTCGGTTGGATCGCCCGCGTGCGGAGCCACAGGGGCAGTGGCACAAGCGGAGTCGGTCCTCGTCAGAAGGTGTCCAACTTCGTGGAACAGGGTGAAGATGCGCGCTTCGTCCTGCCAGGCTGTATTCACGGCCACGAGCGGTGACCGTTCATCCCAGATGGAGAAGCCACGGCAGGCATCGCTCCCCATGGAGAACTGCACCACCGTGACGCCGGCGCGTTCCAGCCCCGATCGCCACGACTCGAAAGCCAGGGAAGGCGTCTTCCACAACTTCTGAGCCTTGATCGTGACGGCCATCCTGGATCGCCAGCGGATCGCAACCTCCTCCGGGTTGTTGTCAATCGACACGCGTTCCAGTGCCGGCCGGTCCCATTCGAGCTGGGATACCAGCCAGGATTCCGTTTCCTGCAGGCGTCTTGCGCGTCTCAAAAAGCGCCGTTCGCCGGGCGTCAGCGCGCGCTGGAACTTCGACCCGATGGGGTGACGGAAACTGACGTCGATGCCCTCCGCCTTGGGAGGGGCCGGGAGCAGAAATACGGCAAGCTGGCGATGGAGCTTCCTCGCGACCTCCCGCATCGCGGTGAGGCTGGGCTGATCCTCCTCGCGGAGCCACCGTTCGAGCTGTGCTTCATCCGCACCGGCGCTCCCCGCCACTTCGGCGCGCGAGAAGCCACTCTCCTGAATCGCCCAGTCGAGCACTGCCGGAGTGATCGGAACCAAGACCCTGCCCACGACCCTTACTTTATCGTCGTCAGGCGCCCGCCGCAGCACCCGTCGCCGCCGTAATGGTCGCCCGGATCGTCCGCTGCGCGTCCCATGGGTCTGTCACTTCGACGAACGCCCAGCGCCCGAATCCCCCGTGGTTGTTCACCGCCGGCACCCAGAGGGTCCTGGCCGTGCTCACCTTGGCTGCCTTGTCCTTCCGGGCCTCTCCGGATACCTCGATGATGAGGGTCAGGTCTCCAATCCTGGCAATGAAATCCGGGTAGTACTGCCTGTCCTCGCCATTGAGGGTGTACGGAATCGTGAAATTCAGGCCCTGGTTCTTGACGTAGCAGGCAACCTCCGGCATTTCCTCCAGCGCCTGGCCGAGCTTCTGCTCCCACGAGCCGGTGTCGGCCACCACGTGCGAGATGTGGCACTTGCCGGGGTCGGTCGGATAGACCGCCTTGGTCGTGTCGAAGTCGACGTACCGCGTGGACCCGATCGTGTCGTAGGGACGCAGAAGCGGCCGCAGGGCGGGCGTTCCTTCCGAACTGGCCACGATCGCCTTGTAGATGCGGTCGGCCGCGTCGTGCGCGAACTCGATCAGGAGCAGCAGTTGCGGGAAGGTGTTGTCCTTGCACGTCACGCACTCCAGGAGCCACTGCTTCGTGATCCCCAGCAGCTGCGGGAAGAGCCACGCCTGAACCTCGGCGTCGAACCGGTGCTGCGAGGGCCGATCCGTCCGCTGCTCGCCATCCTGCCGGAAGTATTTTTCGAGCGTCAGCTTGGCCAGCAGGAAGGCCACTTCGGCATCCCGCCTGCGGCGGAGATCGTCGAGAGTATGGATGCTGCCCTCGCCAACGATTGGACGGTTTTCGGTCTTGGTCGGCACGTCGGCCGTTGAAAGAGCCAGCCTCGATTCTGGCGAGAAGTGCGCGCGAAGCTTCTGAGAGGGGATTTCGTATCGATACCCTACCAGCCGCGGGAAGGTCATCTCGCACGCGATTCGGTCCTCGAGTGCTCGCACGCGCGTAGGCAGCGCGCCGGGCGTCGGGGATGCGGTGGAGCCTGACGTCGGTATGAACGAGAACGGCACGCCATAGACCTCCGCGTACTCCGGGCTGAATCGCCCGTCGTCATTGACGGCGTAGCTCATGCGCCGCAGCCCTCGGCCTACGACCTGCTCGCAGAGGAGCTGCGTTCCGAACGCGCGCACGCCAAGGATGTGGGTGACCGTGTTGGCGTCCCATCCTTCCGTCAGCATGGACACCGACACCACGCAGCGGACGTGCTCGCCCAGCTTGCCGGCCTTGCCGACCGTGTTCATCACCTCGCGCAGCAGGTCTTCATCGCTCAGGTCGTCGGCGCTGCGGCCCGGGAACCGCTGGCGGTAGTCCGCCTTGAACTCCTCGATCTCGACAGCTGCGATCTTCTTGAACTCTGGCGCCATGCCCTCGCCCGATTCGAGCTGCTCCGAGTCCACGAGGATCGTGTTGGACCGCGCGGACCAGCGGCCGTCCGCTTCGTTGTTGAACAGCGCCAGCGCGCCAGGCACAACGATCTCTGACCCATCCCCCAGGGTCTTCGTCCAGCCCGATACGTAGTCGAAAACCAGCTTGGACACGTTGGTATTGCTGCAGACGACCACGAACACCGGCGGCGTCAGGCCGCGCAGCCGCGCCTCGGTGTTCTGTTCCCACCGCCTGAATGCCTGCTCGTAGTTGCCGTACAGGCTCAGGAGCGCTCCCTGCAGCTCTTTCGGAAGCTTCGGCTCACCGCTGACCGCGTCGGTCTTGCGACCCTTCCTGGGAAGACCCTCGCGTATGCGCGGCCAGAGGTCGCGATAGGTGGGCTGCTCGCCCGTCATCGAGTTGTCGGCCACCGGCACGCGTGGCACCTTCACGATCCCGCTTTCGATGGCATCAACGAGCGAGAAGTCCGAGACGACCCACGGAAAGAGTCTTCCCTCGGGATAGCCGGAGCCTTTCAGGAAGAACGGGGTCGCCGACAAGTCGTAGATCGTCCGGATCCCGATCTTCTCTTTCACCGCCTCGAGACCGGAGAGCCAGACACGCGCCTCCTTGTCCCGCTTCTCGGCCTCGCTGCGCTCCTCGCCGACCAGCGCCTCCGTCTCCCCGTCCGGCTTGCGGCGGTAGCAATGGTGCGCTTCGTCGTTGATGACGATGATGTGCTTCCTGCCGCCGAGATCGCGGCAGACACGCCGGACGATCTGGTCGGGCGTTTCGGTGAAAACACCCGCATTCCCCTGCGTCAGAATCGCTTTGGTCAGCCGCGCGGCGTCGCCATGTTCCCGTGGGAGAAATCCGTGGTAATTGGCGATCACGATTCTGGCTTGCGCAAGCTGCTCGAGCAGGTCGGCCGACAGGACGTCCCGCTGCCGGTAGTAGTTGTCGGGGTCGGTCGGCAGCAGGACGCGCAGGCGGTCTCGAATCGTGATGCCGGGCGTGATGATGAGGAATGCGTCCGAGAAGCGGGCGTCACGGCGATCGACGAGCTTGTTGAGCGCCTGCCAGGCGATCAGCATGGCCATCACGACCGTCTTCCCCGAGCCGGTGGCCATCTTGAGAGCGACGCGAGGCAGGCCTGGGTTCGAGGTGTCGTTCGCTGCCTTCAGGTCGTTCTCAATCCACGCGTCGCCGTACTTCTTCGCCACCTCGGCGATGTAGATCGCCGTCTCAACGGCCTCGATCTGGCAGAAGAACAGCTTCTTCTCGCGCTCGGGATCACTCCAGTACCTGAGGAGCCGGCCGGTTGTCGCCGTCACACCGACGTGCCCACCGCGACGCCACTGGCCGACCCGGTCACGGATGGCGTTGACGAGCCGGCTCTCCTCGAGCCGGTCGCTCGTCCACTCGGTCTCGAACTGGAGCTGCTTCCCCTTCTTCTTGGGCTGGGCGATGGGAATGAAGTACGAGCTCGTGCGCCGCTTCTCGACGATCTCGTTCGTGATCCCTTCCCCGCCGAACTTGAAATGGCGGGCCGGCTCGTCGAACGGAGAGTTCAGGATTGGATTGTCGATGACCACCGGCGGCACGCGAGGAATTTACCACTCCTCTGGGGCTCTGGGGCTCTGTGGCTGGTAGTCAGCGCCGCCGGCGTACCGGCCCCTGGGTGCGCGCGCGCTCGGCCGCGCGCACCGACGCTCGAGCCCAGGCCGCCAGCTCGTCGGCGTCCTCGATGACGTGCGCCGGAACCTGGTAGTAGGACATGGTCATCGCCCTCTCGGCGTAGGGCTTGAACGGCTTCATGCCAGCGGCTTCGTACCGGGCACGGTTGCTGTCGTCCACTTTCAGATACAGGGTGTCGGCGGCGACGATGCCGAAGAAGAGGTCGCCGGCATAGAGCCCGACGCCGCCGAACATGGCACGCGCCCGAACAGCCTTCACGCGTGACAACTGCTCGAGCACGAAGGCGCGGAAGCCATCCGTCACACGCATTGACTTGAGCGTCCCGCGCGCGGCCGAAGGTCTCCTCATGGCACCCAGGGCGCGCGATCTCGCCGTGCTACTTCATCGGCGAGTAGTCGGTCGGTTCGAGGAACACCGACTCGACCTTGACGGGGCCCACACCGGACTGCTTCGCCGCAGCGGTCCACTCGGGATCGGCGCGGAAGGCATCCCAACTCTTCTTCGCCGCCTCACGGCTCTGATGCGCCAGCAGGTAGATCAGCGTGGTCTGCGACAGGGGCGCATCCATCGGCTTCCCGTACCAGACGTTGGTCATGCCGTGCCGCTGGAAAAGTCTGAGCGTATGGTCTCTGAACCGCGCGTGCAGCAGGTCGAGTTTGCCTGCATCGGGGGTATAGGTCCGCAGCTCGAACACACGCGTGGCGGCCTGCGCGTGCGCCGCGGATTCTCCAGGCAGCACGCCGCCGGCTGCGAATCCAGCCACGAATGCCGCCGACAGTCCCAACGAGCTCCACATCATTTTCTTCATTGCCAGTCTCCCTACCGCTGGTCGAGCGGGACGACGCGTTGCGGATACATGGGACCGATGTACTCGGCCCGCGGACGGATCAGCCGGTTGTTCGCGTACTGCTCGAGGATGTGCGCCGTCCATCCCGAAATCCGGCTGACCGCGAAGATCGGCGTGTAGAGGTCGATCGGAATCCCGAGCGTGTAGTAGGTCGACGCCGAGTAGAAGTCGACGTTCGGGTTCAGCTTCTTCTCCGCCTTGACGAGCGCCTCAATGCGCTCCGACATGTCGTACCAGGCGGTATTGCCCGCCCGGGCCCCGAGCTCGCGCGACATGCGCCGCAGATGCGTGGCGCGTGGATCTTCGGTCCGGTACACCCGGTGGCCGAACCCGGGAATCTTCTCTTTCCGCGCAAGCCTGGCCCGGATGAACTGATCGACGCGGTCGGGGGTTGCCGACGTGCCCAGCTCGAGCAGCATGCGCATCACATCGGCGTTGGCGCCGCCGTGGAGCGGACCCTTGAGCGCGCCGATGGCCGCCACGACCGACGAATAGAGGTCGGTGAGCGTGGCCGCGGCCACGCGCCCGCAGAAGGTCGACGCGTTCAGCTCGTGGTCGGCGTGCAGCGTCAGCGCCACATCGAAAGCCCGGACCGCGGTCGCGCCGGGACGATCGCCGGTGAGCATGTACAGAAAATTCGCGGCATGGCCGAGCACCGGATCGGGCTCGATGACCCCGCCGCCAGACTTGAGCCGCCCCCAGGTCGCCACCACCGACGAGATCTGCGCGGTCAGCCGCACCGCGGTCCGGTATGCCGCGGCCGGCGCCGTGCCCGCCCCTTCAGCATCGTAGTGCGCCAGCGCCGACGCGATGGTGCGCAGCGCGTCCATCCCGTCGACCTCCGGCAGCGAGCGCATCAGCCGGACAATCGCTTCGGGCAGCCGCCGCGCCGCCGCCAGCTGCGACTGCAGATCGCCCAGCTCGGCGCGCGTCGGCAGGCGCCGGTGCCAGAGCAGGTAGCAGACCTCCTCGAAGGTCGCCGACGCCGCCAGATCGTGGATGTCGTACCCGCAGTACGCGAGCACGCCGCGGTCCCCGTCGAGATAGCAGATGGCCGAGGAGGTCGCGACGACGTCCTCGAGGCCGCCTTTCGGCTTGTCCAATTACTCCTCGACGGGCTTCAGGACGATGTCGCCGCCCGCGTACTGCTGGACGATCGAGAGCAGACCGGTGTACAGGAAGCCGATCTGGAAGAGCACGAGGAAGGGCACGGTGCCATAGATGCCGTTGGCCAGCGCATAGAACACGGTCGCGGTGAAATAGAGCCCAAGCGCCAGCTCCACCATCGGCTGCCAGACGACGCTCTGGCGGTACTTCTTGCCCATCCAGTCGTCGCCCTGCGCCTCGATGCGGTACTTCGGCGTCCGCGCGAACTCCGTCTCCTTGCGGAAGAGCGCCTCGAGCACTGCCCGCGTGTTGTTCACCGTGAGCCCGATGCCGATCGCCATCAGAAACGGCAGGTACTTGAGGCGCGTCGTCCAGTCGGAGTGCAGCTCGCGCTGGCACACCATGTAGAAGTTCGCGACCGACGCCGTCGCCGCAAAGAAGAGCGGCACGTCGATCAGCAGCATCTCGTACCAGCCCATGTTGTAGCGGATGACCATGGACGGCGCCATGAGCACCGAGAGCACGCACATGAGCGGGTAGTTGAAGTTGGCGGTGAGGTGGAAGAACGCCTCGGCCTTCACCGCCAGCGGCAGGTTCGACCGCAGGATCTGCGGCAGGACCTTCCGGCAGGTCTGGATCGACCCCTTGGCCCACCGGTGCTGCTGCGACTTGAAGGCGTTCATCTCGACCGGCACTTCGGCGGGCGAGACGAGATCCTGCAGGAAGACGAACTTCCAGCCACGCAGCTGCGCGCGATAGCTCAGGTCCAGGTCCTCGGTGAGCGTGTCGTGCTGCCACCCGCCCGCATCGTCGATGGCCGTCCGGCGCCAGATGCCGGCCGTGCCGTTGAAGTTGAAGAAGCAGCCCGAGCGGTTGCGCGCGCCGTGCTCGAGCACGAAGTGGCCGTCGAGGAGGATCGCCTGGATCTTCGTCAGCAGCGAGTAGTCCTCGTTGATGTGGCCCCAGCGCGCCTGCACGACCGCCACCCGGGGGTCGGTGAAGTGCTGAACCGTACGGCGAAGGAAATCGACCGGCGGAATGAAGTCGGCATCGAAGATCGCGATGTACTCCCCGGTGGCCGACCGCAGGCCCTCCTCGAGCGCGCCCGCCTTGAAGCCGCGGCGATCGGTCCGGTGCAGACACACGATGTCGACACCCGCCACCGCGTGGCGTCGCGCCGCGCGCTCGGCGATATGGGTGGTCTCGTCGGTCGAGTCGTCCAGCACCTGGATCTGCAGCAGCTCGCGCGGGTAATCGAGCTGGCAGACCGCGTCGATGAGCCGGTCCGCGACGTACATCTCGTTGTAGATCGGAAGCTGGACCGTAACGCGCGGCAGCGTGTCAAACGAGCCGGCGGGAAGCGGCAGCCGGTCCCGGTGCTTCATGTACTGATAGACCAGGTAGTACCGGTGCCATCCGTAAACAGCCAGGATAACCAGAACGAAGAAGTAAGTGGCGAGCGTGAGGGTTTCGAGGAGCGTCATCCGATGTGAACCGCCGCGGCGGGCGCGGACGTACGATTATACTGCCGAGTGGCCAAATGACCGACCCCGATTTGCACGATCTGCTCCATCGCGTGCGTGACGGCGGCCTGGATCCGGCGGCGGCGGCGGATCGGATCCGGATGGCGCTGCGGGCGGCGCCCTTTGTCGACCTCGGCTTCGCCCGCGTCGATACGCATCGGGAGGTCCGTCAAGGATTCCCCGAAGTCATCCTGGGCCTCGGCAAGACCCCGGCCCAGATTGCCGCCATCGCCGAGCGGATCGTGGCGCGCGGACAGACGCTGCTGGTCACCCGCGCCACCCCTGAGGCGTACGACGCGGTGCGCGGCGCCGTTCCCGGCGCGGAATATCACCCGGACGCGCGGGCGATCACCTACGCCCAGGGGTCGGTCGAGGCCGGGCGTGGCACCATCCTCGTGGTGTGCGCCGGCACATCCGACCTGCCGGTGGCCGAGGAGGCGGTCGTCACCGCCGCGGTCATGGGAAACCGGATCGACCGTCTCTACGACGTCGGGGTGGCGGGCCTCCACCGGCTGCTCGCCGAGCAGGAGCGCCTCCAGAGCGCGCGCGTCGTTGTCGTGGTGGCCGGGATGGAGGGCGCGCTGCCGAGCGTGGTGGCCGGCCTCGTCAAGGTCCCCGTCGTCGCGGTGCCCACGAGCGTCGGCTACGGCGTGAGCTTCGGCGGTGTGGCGGCGCTGCTGGCGATGCTGAACAGCTGCGCCAACGGGGTGGCTGTCGTCAACATCGACAACGGGTTCGGCGGCGGCTGCATGGCCAGCTTGATCAATCATCTCTAGGGTGCCGTAATCGCGGCGTAGCCGCAGCGGGCGCCCGGTGCACATCAGTCTTTCGGGTTGGTCGCGAAGACGGTCAGCTCGGTGATGAACCCGCGGTCGTCCATTTCGAGCGCCGATTGGACCGCGTACGCAATGTCGTCACCGTGCAGCTTCGTCGGGTTGTTCGTGTTTTGCTGGAGTCCGGCCGTCGCGTAGAAGTCGGTGAGCACCTCGCTGGGATTCACGAGCATCACGCGAACGTTGTACTGCCGCAGCTCAGCGCGCCAGCACTCCGTCATGCCACGCAGTGCAAACTTGCTGCCGTAGTACGCGGTGCCCTTTGCGGCGCCTCGAACGGCCGCCGTCGAACCGATGTTGACGATATGGCCGCCCTTCCGCTCGATAAAATGCCTGGCGGCCTCCCGCGCCATGAGCATGGCGCCGGTCACGTTGGTCGCGAATACCTGTTCGAAGCTGGCAACGTCCATCTCGACGAGCGGTGCGATCACGCCGAAGCCGGCGTTGTTCACCAGAACGTCGAGGTGGTCGAATCTCTGAAACAGTTCCTTGTAACTCCGAAGGACGTCCGCCTCCCGTGCGACGTCCGCGTGGATCGTGTGGGCGCCGATGGCCTTGCCGGCGGCAGCCAGCCTCTTTTCGTCGCGGCCGGTTATCGCGACTTTCGCGCCAGCCTCAATCAGCCTCTTCGCAATGGCGAAGCCGATGCCGTTCGATCCGCCTGTCACTAACGCGGTCGCCTCATTCAGATTCATCGTTCACTCCCCACACTATTGTGCGTTGCCGTGGTGAATTGTCTGGCGTGTTACTTCGCTTGCTCGGCGGCACGAACATCAACCGTCCACGGCATGGTGGGGTCACGCAGTCGACCCCGTAGCGTTCTGCCAGCGCCGACTCCCGTGTGGCTGGCGGGCGCATCAAGCGCAAACCCGAGAGCCGACCGCGGCAAGGTAGATAAACGTCTCGTCCAGCTCCGGCAGAGGCGGCACGAACAGTACTGTCGCCTCCCGCGCGCGGGTGAGGAGAACTCGATACGCGTTCATGCGCAACTGGAACGCGTCGCGAACGAGTTTGTGATGCTTGAGTGCCGGCACGCGAGTGATGGGCACCGCGCTCTCCTGGAACTCCGGCGACACGGCGGGCGGCGTGTGAATCCGCCATTCACGCCATCGTGCGGAGCCTTCGACAGCCCTCCGCCACTGACCGATGCCAGCCTCCTCACCGACGTGGATCTCCTGTCCCGTGCCGATGAGGCCAATGACGACGCACCACTCAGGGACACGATCGGCGAACTCAACGAACAGCTCTGGTTCTGACTTGTTGTGCGCGGTCGCCGTGTCGTGTTTGTGCGTGACCGTAACCATCGCCGCGTCGAATGCGCGCTGAGCCTCGTCGTACACCAGCACGTGTTCGGGTGCCCTACAAGTCAGGTCCGCGCCGGCGAGCCTGACACAAGGCTCGCCCTACGTGCGATCAAGTGCCGCAAGGACGCGCGCAGGTGTGAAGGGTGCCCGGTGGGGGCGCCCGCCGACGGCGTCGAAGATCGCGTTGGCGATCGCGGCGGCGGTCGCAATCGATGAGGCTTCGCCGGCGCCGAACGGAGGCATCTCCGGCCGGTTGATCGTCACGATGTCCACGTCAGGGACGTCGCGGAAGCGGATGGCCTCGAACTTTCCTTGACCGGTGCCGCGGAAGCGAAGTAGCGTCCGCAGCATGGATAGCAGCCGTCGCGACTTCTTCCGGTTCCTCGCCGCCAGCACCGTGCTCGCGCCGTCGGTTCGTGCGTGGGCGCAGCAACTGGCCGTGTCGCACGAACCTGCGGTGCTGATGCGCGCCGCGGACGCGTTGCAGGTGATGGACTTCGAGGCGGCCGCGAGGCGCGCGCTGGCCCCCGCGCACTGGGGCTACATGGCGAGCGGCGTGGACGACGACCTCACGCTCAAGACGAACGTCGAGGCGTTCAGGCACGTCCAGATGAAGCCGCGGCGGCTCGTGGACGTCTCGAAAGCGGATCTGAGCACGGAGGTGTTCGGCGTCCGGTGGGACACACCGCTCTTCATCTGTCCGGTCGGTGGACAGCGGGCCTTCCATGCCGATGGCGAGCTGGCAACGGCGCGCGCCGCGAAAGAAAAGCGGCACACGATGATCCTGTCAAACGTGACGACCTACTCGGTCGAGGAGGTGGCCAAGACGCTCGGGACGCCGCCCTGGCAGCAGCTGTACATGCCGCTGAAGTGGGACGAGACCGAGAAGATGGTGAAGCGCATCGAGGATGCCGGCTGCCCGGTGCTCGTCTGGACGGTCGATCTGCTCGCCGGGCGCAATACGCCAACGATGACGCGCTTCGCCCGCGAGGATACGCGCAACTGCGTGGCCTGCCACGTCAACGGCCCGGGCAGGCCGGTGCACCGGCCGATGTACGACGGCCTTGAAGGGCGCTTCAACCCGCCCGATGCCACGTGGGCGACCTTCGAGCGGCTGAAGGCGCTGACGCGCATGAAGGTGCTGCTGAAAGGAATCGACAGCGCCGAGGATGCGCAGCTCGCGGTGCGGCACGGCGTCGACGGCCTCATCGTCTCCAATCACGGCGGGCGCGCGACCGAAACCCTGCGCGGGACGATCGATTGCCTGCCTGAAGTGGTTCAGGCGGCCAAGGGACGCGTCCCGGTGTTCCTCGATGGCGGAGTCCGCCACGGCACCGACATCTACAAGGCGCTCGCCTCCGGAGCCCGTGGCGTCGGCATCGGACGTCCCTACATCTGGGGCCTGTCGGCGTTCGGCCAGGAAGGCGTCGAGCGGGTGCTCGACATCCTGCGCGCCGAGCTCACGATGACGATGAAGCAGATGGGCACACCGACCGTCAAGGACATCACGGCGGCGCGCGTCGTGCGCGCCTGACTGGTACCGCCCGGAAGCTGGCTGAGACGCCTACGGCGCGGTGACCGCCGCATACCCCGGGTTCTGCGGCTTCCCAAGTCCGGTGTAGCGCAGCCGGTAGAAGCGCATCCCTTCGTTCACCTCGCCAATATAGAGATTGCCCTTCGAGTCGGGCTGCGACGCCAGGCTGTGCAGGTGGAAGAACTGTCGCGCGTTGTGCCCGCCCAGGCCCTGGCGAGCGTCGTCGCCGGGCTGGTGAAGGTGCCGGTCGACGCCGTGCCGACGAGCGTCGGCTACGGCCTGGGCTTCGGCGGCTGGCGGCGCGGCTGGCGACGCTCAACAGCTGCGCCAACGGCATGGTCGTCGTCCGGCGCAATGAGACGCGTTCAGGAACCGTGTGACGGCGTGCGCCTCGCCCGGCCGCGCGCCGAAGGCAGCACCTCGAACCCCATCTGGCGAAAATGGCGGTCGGTGGTGATCGCATGCGTCAGTCGAATATCACGCATGATCACGAAGCTCGTGCAATCGGTGAATGAAAAGTCTTTGTCGCGATACTGAAAGAACATGTGGCGCGCCTTCTCGAAGCGGTCGCTGTCGATGCGCTCCCAGCGGAGACGCGGGCTGCCATCGATCTGTTGCCACCACGCCTTGGCGGCGCCCAGACCAAGTCTGAGCCGAATGAGCGTGAGCGTTTCATCGACGACGAAGTCCGTGGTGACCAGCGTCTGACCCGCCTCGAGCGCCGCGTCGCGCGCCGCACAACATCGGGCGTGCGCCGGGTCCGTGCCGTCGGCACAGGCGATCCAGCCCGCCGTGTCGACGAACAGCGCCTTCATCGCCCGTACAGCACCGCATCGTGATCGGCGGCGGTCCGTCCGTCCGTCGAGCGCCCGACCGCCGGGGCGCGGTAGATGGGGTCGTCCGACAGCGCGACTGGCGGCTGCTCGGAGTCGGTTATCGGCACGATCTGAAACGCTGGCCGGCTCCGGTAGATGACGGTATAGCGCGTGCCCTTCCGCACACGCTTGACCACCTCCGGAAGCGAACCGCGCAATCGTTTCGCGTTAATCGGCACGTTCATGGTGTTTTGGGTCTCTTAAAGGTTAACTCTAGTTAACCATTGCGTTCGGCCGACGTCAATGTCGTACGGGGGCGTCGCTGTACGCCGCGCCCGACCGGCACCGCCTACGGCGCCGTGACCGCCGCATACCCCGGGTTCTGCGGCTTCCCAAGTCCGGTATAGCGCAGCCGGTAGAACCGCTGCCCTTCGTTCACCTCGCCGACGTAGAGATTGCCCTTCGAGTCGGGCTGCGACGCGAGGCTCTGCAGGTGGAAGAACTGCCGCGCGTTCTGGTCCGGTCTGGCCGCCGAACGACGACAGCAGCGTCAGCGACGCGCGGTCGAGCGTCATCAGCACCTTGTTCGAGCCGTCGGCGACGAAGAGTTCGTTGGTCTTCGGGAACACGACCATCGACGCCGCCCCGTACACGTTCGCCGTGTCGCTGCTCCCCTTGCTCCGATTGCGCTTGCCGATCTGCATCACGAACTTGCCCGTGTTCGTGAACTTCAGGATGTGGTTGTCGCCTTTGCCGTAGCCCGCCACCCAGACGTTCCCTTTGTGGTCGGCATATACGCCGTGCTCGGTCGTCGGCCACTCGTGCGCCGCGGTCGGCACGAAACCAACCGAGCCGAGATCCGGCACGAGCGCAGGCAAGCACGCGGCCGTAAGCAGATGTTTCATGGCTGACTCCGGCCCGGATTATATGAGGGTGAAACGCCGCAGGGTACACTGACCATTCCATGAATCCCGGCGCGCTGCGGGCCCTCGAGTTCGATCGCATCGTATCGGTGCTCACCGGCCTTGCCGTCACGCCCACCGGCCGCAGTCGGCTGGCGGCGCTCCATCCGCTCAAAGAGGAAGCAGACGTCGCCGCCGCGCTCCGGGCGACGACCGAAGGCGTCCGGTTCCTCGCCGATCATTCCGGCTTCCCGCTGCGCGCCCCGGCGGACCTCGATGTCCTCCTCGACGCGCTGGCCGTCGAGGGCCGCGCGCTCGAGCCGCTGCACCTCTTGGCGCTCGCCGAGTACCTCGACTCGATCGAGCAGGCGCGCGCGACGGTCGCGAAGCTCGACGCGTCCTTTCCCGTGCTCCATGCGACGGTCGACGCCGTGGCCTCGTTCCGGAGCGAGGCGGCCGGCGTACGGCGCGCGATTGCCGCATCGGGCGAGGTGGTGGATGAGGCGAGCCCGGCGCTCGCGGCCATCCGCGAGCGGCTGCGGAAGCAGCGCGCGCGCCTGCGGAGCACGCTCGACGCCTTCCTGCGCGGGCGCGAGACGGCGAAGTACCTGCAGGAGGAGGTCGTCACCGACCGCAACGGCCGGTACGTGCTGGTGGTCCGCGCCGAGCACAAGTCGGCGATCCCCGGCATCGTGCACGGCGCGTCGGCGAGCGGCGCGAGCCTCTTCCTGGAACCGCTGGCCACCGTCGAGATCAACAACGACATCGTCGCGCTCGAGGAGGAGGAGACGGAGGAGGTCCGCCGGATCCTGCTCGCGCTGACCGACGCGTTCCGCGAGCGCGCGGCGGATCTCGACCGCACGCTGGACGTGGCGACGATGCTCGACACGATCCAGGCGCGCGCGCGGCTGTCGCAACTAGTCGACGGCATCGAGCCGGCGCTCGCGGCCGACGGCGCCCTGGAGCTCCTGGGCGCCCGGCATCCGCTGCTCATTGCGGCAATCCGGCATCGCGTCCTCGGAACCCTGAACAGCGAACCTCGAACCTTCAACCCCCGATCCCCGACCCCCGGTCCCGTCCCCGTCGACATCCGGCTCGAGCCTCCGGTGCGGGTGCTCGTCATCGCGGGCCCGAACACAGGCGGCAAGACCGTCGCGCTCAAGACGACGGGGCTGCTGGCGGCGATGGCGCAGGCGGGGCTGCACATCCCCGTCGAGCAAGGGTCGCGGCTGCCGGTGTTCCGGTCGGTCTTCGCCGACATCGGCGACGAGCAGTCGATTGCGGCGAACCTGAGCACCTTCTCGGCGCACGTCGCCAACGTCGTATCGATGGACCGCGACCTCGAGCTGCCGGCGCTGGTGCTGCTCGACGAAGTGGGCGCCGGCACGGATCCCGTGGAGGGGGGCGCGCTCGGCATCGCGATTCTCGATCACTTCCGGCGCCGCGGCGCGCACCTGATGGCCACCACGCACTACGACTCGCTCAAGTCGTACGCCTCGACGACGGCCGGGGTCGTGGGCGCCGCGTTCGGGTTCAATCCGGAGACGTTTGCGCCGACCTATCGGCTCCTGTATGGATCGCCGGGCCGCAGCCTCGCGATCGAGATTGCCGCGCGGCTCGGCCTGCCGGCGGCGGTGATTGCGACGGCGCGGCAACAGCTGAGCGAGCCGGAGAAGCAGCTCGCGGAGCACCTCGCACGCGTGGACGAGGACCTGCGCCGGCTCGAGCAGGAGCGCCGGGGCCTCGATCGCGAGCGGGCCGCGGTCGCCGAGACCGAGCGCCGCGTCGGCGTCCGCGAGGCGGCGGTTGCCGAGCGGGAGGAGCGGGTCAGGCGCCGGCTCGATGCGAAGGTCGACGATCAGCTGCGCGACGCCAGGCGCCAGATCGACGCGGTGATCGAGGATCTGAAGGCGAAAACGGCCGCCCTCTCGGAGCGCGCGGCGGTGCGCCTGAATGCAGGCGGCACCGTCCGCGCCGCGGGTGTCAGCACAGGAGAGGTCGGGGCCGTCCGGAGCGACGCGCGGGCCGAGCTGGATCGCGTGACGGACCGGCTGAAAGGCGGCGAGGCGGCCGCAGCGCCCGCGCTGCCGTCGGCCCCGCAGGCTCCCGAAACCATCGAAGCCGGTATGCGCGTCACCATCGGCTCGCTCGGCATGGAGGGCGTCGTCAGCGAGGTGCGCGACTCGCACGCGGAGGTCGACGTCCGGGGCAAGCGGCTGCGCGCCGCGCTGCGCGACCTGCGGATCATTGACGCCGGGGCCGCGGCTCCCGCACGTGGGGCGGGTTCGGCCGGAGACGCAATCGCATCGACCCGCGCTGCACGTGGGGCGGGTTCGGCCGGAGGCGCAGTCGCATCGACCCGCGCTGTACGTGGGGCGGGTTCGGCCGGAGGCGCAATCGCATCGACCGGCCGACCCGCCGTCCACGTGCACATCGACCTTCAGCCCCGCAGCGGAACCCTCGGCGAGCTGAACCTGATCGGCGCCACGGTGGACGACGCGCTCGATCGCCTCGACAAGTTCCTCGACCAGTCGACTGTGAGCGACATCCGCGAAGTCCGCATCATTCACGGGTACGGCACGGGACAGTTACGCCGGGCGGTGGCGAAGTACCTCAAGACCCACCCGCTCGTAGAGCGCTTCGAGCCGGCGCCGGAGAACCAGGGCGGCGGAGGCGCTACGATTGTGGTGTTGAAAGAGTAGGTGGCGCTTTTTCCCCAGCAGTTCATCGACGACCTGAAGCAGCACGCCGACATCGTCGTCGTGATCCAGGACTACGTATCGCTGAAGAAGAGCGGCGCGACGTACAAGGGGCTCTGCCCGTTTCACGGCGAGAAGACGCCGTCGTTCCACGTGAACCGCGACAAGGGCTTCTTCCACTGCTTCGGCTGCGGCGCCGGGGGTGACGTCTTCAAGTTCCTCGAGCTGCGCGAGAGCGTCGCGTTTCCCGACGCCGTGCGGATGCTCGCGCAGCGCTTCGGCATGACGCCGCCCGAGGTCGAGCAGTCCGACGCGCAGCGCGCGAGCACCGCGGAGCGCGAGAGCCTGCTGAAGGCGCACGAAGCGGCGGCGGCCTGGTTCCGGCAGCAGCTGGGGTCGCCGGCCGGCGCGCGCGTGCTCGCGCAGATCGCGGCCCGCGGGATTACTCCGGCAACGAGCGACGTGCTGGGCCTCGGCTTCGCGCCGCCGGCACGCGATGCGCTGAAGCAGGCCCTCACCGGCCAGGGCTTTTCGCAGGCGCTCCTGGTGCGCGCGGGCCTGCTGGTCCAGCGGGACGATGGGGGCGCGATCGATCGATTTCGAAACCGGCTCATGATCCCCATCGCGCGGGAGACGGGATCGGTCATCGCGTTCGGCGGCCGTGCGACCGAGCCGGACCAGCAGCCGAAGTACCTGAACTCGCCGGAGACACCGATCTACACGAAGAGCCGCACGTTGTACGGCGTGAACCTCAGCAAGGCGGCGATCCGGGAGTCCGGGTTCGCCATTCTGGTGGAGGGGTACTTCGATTACGCGCAGCTGTTTCAGGCAGGGTTCCAGTCTGTCGTGGCGTCATGCGGCACGGCGCTGACGCCTCCGCAAGCTCAGCAGCTCCGCCGTTTCACGCCGAAAGTCGTGCTCAGCTTCGATCCGGATGCCGCCGGCCAGGGCGCGGCTGCGAAATCGTGCGAAATGCTGGTCGCAGAAGGCTTTGAGGTCAACGTGGCCATACTGCCGGCCGGCGAAGATCCCGATACGTACGTCAGAACGCACGGACGCCAGGGGTACGCCGAACGCCTGCGGACGTCGCGCCCGTACCTCGAGTATCTCCTCGACCGGGCCGCCGCCCGCCATAACCTCAGGAATGCCGAAGGCCGGGCGCGGTTCGTCGCCGAGGTGCTCCCGATCGTCGAGCGAATCCCGGACCGGACGCGGCAGGAGCTGTTTGTGGAGGCGGTAGCCGGCAAGGCCGGCGTGGCGGGCGACTCGATCTGGGCGCAGGTTTCAAAGGCGGTCACCCACCGGGGATCGTCCCTGACGAGCAGCGAGCTGCCGGCCCTGGGGCAGGTTACCAAAGCGGAAAAAGGCCTGATCTGGTGGCTCGTACACCGCCCCGAGCAGGCGCTGGCGGCCCTGCAGTCGCTGGATCCCGGGGATCTGGAAGGCCTGGCCACCCGGTCGGTGCTGGATCTGGCGGTCAAACTGACGGATGATAGGGGATTCTCTCCATCGGTGCTGCTCGAGCGTCTAAACAGAAGTGAGGCGCAGCTCGTCACCGGGATTGCGAGCGAACGCGAACCCCACGTGCACGACGTCTCGGCATGCGCCCTGATCCTGAGGCGGCTGCGCTACGAGCGGGAGCGCGCCGCGCTGCAGCGTGAGATCGATCGCCTGCAGCAGAACGGCGCCGCCGGGCCGGGTGACGAGCTCCAGGCGCTGCTGGTGCGGAAGTACGAGTTGATCCAGCGGATTGACGAACTCGCTTAGTCGGGAGGACTGTGGCCTTGTCGATTGAAGAAAGATATGACGAAGTACGCCAGCTGATCACGGTCGGCAAGGAAAAGGGCTATCTGCTCTACGACGAGGTGAACGAGATGCTCCCCTCGGAGATCACCTCGTCGGAGGATCTCGACGATCTCTTCAACGCGTTCGGCAGCGCCGGCATCGAGGTCGTCGACTCGGAGAAGGCGTACCGCGGCGACAAGGACTTCGATCGCGACGGATCGGAAGACGGTCCCGAGCTCGATCTCACGCCGGGCGCGCTCGACAAGACCAACGATCCGGTCCGCATGTACCTGCGCGAGATGGGCACCGTCCCGCTGCTCACGCGCGAAGGCGAAGTCGCCATCGCCAAGCGGATCGAGCGCGGCAAGCTCGCGATCATCAAATCGATTTCCCGCACCCCGACGATCGCCAAGCGCATCCTGTTCACGGGCGATCAGCTGAGCGCCGGCGAGCGCACGATCCGCGAGCTCGTGATCTTCAGCGACGAGGAGATCACCGACGAGGTGATCGAGGAGCGGAAGGACGAGGTCCTCGCGCAGATCGAGGACGTGCGGAAGGCCCGGGCCAATTACGTGAAGCTCGCCGAGAAGATGGCCGGCACGCCGCGCAAGGACAAGCGCAAGTTCCGGCGGGCCCGCGGCAAGGCGCTTCGCGCGCGCATCGACGTCTCGCGCCGGATCCGCCGCATCGAGTTCACCGAGGTCGTCAAGCGCCGCCTGATTGACGAGGTCAAGGACGCCGTCGACGCCGTCCAGCGCGTGCAGCGCGACGCCGACGCGCTCGACCGGCAGCTCAATCCGAGGGGCAAGACCCGGGGCCCGAGGCTGAAGGAGGAGGAGAAGAAGAACCTCGCCAGGAAGATCAAGGACATCAAGACGCAGGTGCGCACGATGATCGACGAGCTGGAGGAGACGCCCGACCGCCTCCGCCGGACGATCGAGGTCATTCAGCGCGGCGAGGCGCAGGCCGAGGTGGCCAAGAAGGAGCTGGTCGAGGCGAACCTCCGACTCGTGGTCTCAATCGCCAAGAAGTACACCAACCGCGGGCTGCAGTTCCTCGACCTCATCCAGGAAGGCAACATCGGCCTGATGAAGGCGGTCGACAAGTTCGAGTACCGCCGCGGGTACAAGTTCTCGACGTATGCGACGTGGTGGATCCGCCAGGCGATCACCCGCGCGATTGCCGATCAGGCGCGGACGATCCGCATCCCGGTGCACATGATCGAGACGATCAACAAGCTGATCCGGACGTCCCGCGCGCTCGTGCAGGAGCTCGGCCGCGAGCCGACCTCGGAAGAGATCGCCAAGCGGATGGACATCCCCGTGGCCAAGGTCCGTAAGGTGCTGAAGATCGCGCAGGAGCCGATCTCGCTCGAGACGCCGATCGGCGAAGAGGAAGACTCGCATCTTGGCGACTTCATCGAGGACCGGAACATCGTGTCGCCCGCCGAGGCCGTCATCAACCTGAACCTCAAGGAACAGACCGAGGCGGTGCTCAAGACGCTCACGCCGCGCGAGGAAAAGGTGATCAAGATGCGGTTCGGCGTCGGCGACGGCAGCGAGCACACGCTCGAAGAGGTGGGCCAGAACTTCGCGGTCACCCGCGAGCGGATCCGGCAGATCGAGGCGAAGGCGCTCCGGAAGCTGCGCCACCCCTCGCGTTCGCGTAAACTCAAGGCGTTTTTGGAGGGTCGCACGTAGCGTGCGCTCCATGATGGGATTTTTTGAGGGCCCGTAGCTCAGCGGTTAGAGCGGCCGGCTCATAATCGGTTGGTCCCAGGTTCGAATCCTGGCG
>Ga0156172_1004_pt1 | contig 21604 bp, 22 predicted proteins | sample RifCSPlowO2_12_FD_107825 | JGI IMG/M metagenome (GOLD analysis project Ga0156172, IMG submission 107825) | Acidobacteria bacterium RIFCSPLOWO2_12_FULL_67_14 | reverse complement strand
GGAGCAGCAGGAGGACGGCGGTCGAAAGCGCCGCGCCCGCACGTGCAGCGCCGGCGGCCGTACGCGCGGCCATGGCCACGCAGACGACGGCGGCGACCCCCGTGTAGGTGCCAATGTCGTGACGGAAGAGAAAGGCCGCAACGACCCAGAGCGCCAGCAGGAACAGCGCCGGTCCCTTCGGCCGACGCGCATACCGCAATGCCAGCACAAGGAGCACTGCCGGCACGAGAATCTTCGGAAAAGAGTAGAGTCGCGGCTCAATCACGACCTGAAGGAGCGCGGCGGATCCACCTGCCACGATGGATCCGGTCAACCACGACACGCCAACACATGTCGCGGCCGCCGCCATCGCGAGGAATCCCGCCGTGAGGATCGCCTCGGTTGACGGACCTGGCGCAACCGCCTGCCCCGCAGCCGAGACCAAGAACTGGAGCAGCATGCCCGGCTCGACGAAATCCCGGTCTGGCATGTCGCCGAGGAGGATCTGCTGCGCCGCCGACAGGTACAAGTAATGGTCGTTAGGAAGGTCCTGTAACGTCAGGATCCGGAACGCGAACGCGAACACGCCGATGACCCCGGCGATGCCATACGTCAGCAGCGGCGGAGCCGGCACACGAGGCTCGGCAAACCGGGCGCCGGCCGTGGACGCAGTATCCATGATGGCGGGAGCGTTCGAGAGTCTAACCGAATCTGCGCAGCATGGCGAAGTGCAACTCCTTGGACATGACCTCATCCGGCCGTGTGCACGGCTCGCCGGCCCGTCCGCCATCGTTCCAGCATTGGGGCGATCGCGTCCGCCAGATCGGGCCGCCCGATCTCCTGGAGCTCGTAGCGCACCCGCACCACCGGCTGCCAAATCGTCACGATGCGGCTCAGATCGATCGGCGTGCCGACGACCACCACGTCACACGGCACCTGCGCGATCGTGGCTTCCAGGTCGCGCACCTGCTCGTCGCTGTAGCCCATGGCCGGGAGGATGGGCCCGATGTCCGGGTACTTCCGGTACGTCGCGGCGATGCTGCCGACGGCGAACGGCTGCGGGTCGACAATCTCCCGCGCGCCGAACTTCTTCGCGAGCACCGTTCCGGCGCCGAAGCGCATCTCGCCGTGGGTCACCGTCGGGCCGTCCTCGACCACCAGCACACGGCGGCCTCGGACGATCTCCGGATGGTCGGCCGTCACCGGTGATGCCGCTTCGACGATCGTCGCCTCCGGATTGGCGGCGCGGATGTGGTCCCGCAGCTGCTCGGTCGCGGCGAGGTCGGCGGTGTCGATCTTGTTGATCACGACCACGTCGGCCATCCGCAGGTTGGCTTCGCCCGGGTGATAGGTCAGCTCGTTGCCGACGCGGAGCGGATCGGCCACGACGATGTGCAGTGAGGGCCGGTAGAACGGCAGGTCGTTGTTGCCGCCGTCCCACAGGATGACGTCCGCCTCTCCCTCGGCCGCCTTCAGAATGTCGGCGTAGTCGACACCGGCGTACACGACGGACCCGTTCGCGATGTGCGGCTCGTACTCCTCCATCTCCTCGATCGTGCAGTGCTGCCGCTGCATGTCCTCCAGCGCGCCGAACCGCTGGACGCGCTGGGCCGCCAGATCGCCGTAGGGCATCGGATGGCGAACCACCGCGACGCGCAGGGCGTGCTCGCGCAGCAGCCGCGCGACGCGCCTGGTCGTCTGGCTCTTGCCCGCGCCCGTTCGCACCGCGCACACCGCGACCACCGGCCGGACGCTCGCGAGCATCGTCGCCCGCGGGCCGAGCAGCACGAAGTCGGCGCCGGCCGCCTGGGCAATCGCCGCACGGTGCATCACGTAGGCGTACGAGACGTCGCTGTACGCGAAGACCGCCTGACGCACCTCGAACCGCTCGACGAGCGCCGCCAGCTCCTCCTCCGGAAAGATCGGGACGCCCTGCGGGTACAACGGGCCCGCGAGCTCCGGCGGGTACCGCCGGCCGGCGATGTTCGGGATCTGCGCGGCGGTGAACCCGACGACCTCGTACCGCGGGTCGCCGCGATACACCATGTTGAAGTTGTGGAAGTCGCGGCCGGCGGCTCCCAGTATCAGCGTGCGAATCCGATCCATGGCACTCCTCTTACACGGCGGTGGTCAGAACGTCGGCCAGTCGCTCGACGGCCCAGTCGATCTCATCGCCGGTAATGACGAGCGGCGGCGACACGCGAATGACGCGCTCGTGCGTCTCCTTGCAGAGAATGCCGTGTGCCTTCAGCGCCTCGCAGAACGGCCGCGCCGGGCGATCCAGCTCGATGCCGATCCACAGCCCGCGCCCCCGGACTTCCCGCACGATGGGCGCGTGGATCATGCGGAGCCGCTCGAGACAGTAGGCGCCCAGGCACGCCGAACGATCGGGCAGCTTCTCGTCGACAATCACGTCGAGCGCCGCGCGCGCGACCGCGCAGGCCAGGGGGTTGCCGCCGTACGTGCTCCCGTGGTCGCCGGGCGCGAACACACCCAGGACGTCGCGCGACGCGAGCACCGCCGACACCGGATAGAAGCCGCCCGAGAGCGCCTTGCCGACGATGAGCACGTCGGGCCGCACGTCCTCGTGCATGCAGGCGAACAGCGTGCCGGTCCGGCCGAGGCCCGACTGGATTTCGTCGGCCATGAAGAGCACCTGCCGGTGGCGGCAGATCTCGGCCGCCTCGGTCAGGTAGCCGTCAGGTGGAAGGACGATGCCCGCTTCGCCCTGAATCGGCTCGACCAGGAAAGCGCAGGTGTTCGGCGTGATGGCGCCGGCCAGCGCGTCCGCGTCGCCGAACGGAATCACGCGGAAGCCCGGCGTGAACGGGCCGAAGCCGTCCCGGTACTGCGCAACGGTCGAGAAGCTGATGGCGGTGATCGTGCGGCCGTGGAAGTTGTCGGCGCACACCACGATCTCCGCCCGGCCGGGTGGAATGTCCTTGCGCGTGTATCCCCACTTCCGCGCCGCCTTCAAGGCGGTTTCCACCGCCTCGACGCCGGTGTTCATGAGCAGCGCCATCTCCATGCCTGTCAGGGCGACAAGCTGTTCGAGGAGGAGCGGCAGCTGGTCGTTCCTGAACGCGCGCGATGTCAGCGTCAGGCGCCGCGCCTGATCGGTCAGCGCCTTGAGAATGCGCGGATGGCCGTGCCCCTGGCTGACGGCGGAGTAGCCGGCCAGGCAATCGAGGTACCGATGGCCGTCAACGTCCCAGACCCAGACGCCCTCGCCGCGCGCCAGCACGACGTCGAGCGGCTCGTAATTGTGCGCTCCCAGCTCGTCTTCGAACTCGGCGTAACGTTCGGCAATCATGGCCCACCTCACCTCTCGGAACCGGCCGGCTCGAGCCCGTCACGCGCGTGCCGGCCCGTCCATCGATTGCAGCCACGAGGCGGTCCGGCGACGCGACAACCGCCGCGCGGCCGCCTGCGTCGAGAAAGCGCAGCACCGCCTCGACCTTCGGCCCCATCGTTCCCGGCGGGAACTGCCCCGCCGCGGCATACCCGCGCAGCTCCCCGGCTGTCGTCGCGTCGAGCCGGCGCGCTCGCGGGGTGCCGAAGTCGATCTGGATCGCGTCCACGTCGGTCGAGATCGCGAGCAGATCGACGTGGAGGCGGACGGCCAGCAGCGCCGACGCCAGGTCCTTGTCGACCACGGCCTCGACACCCTGAAGACGACCGCCGCGCCGCACGACCGGAATGCCGCCGCCGCCGAGCGTGATCACGATCACACCCGCGCGCAGCAGTTCGCGCACGACCGGCTCCTCGACAACCTCGATCGGCTCAGGTGACGGCACGACGCGCCGGTACCCGTGCGGCGGCTCGTCCACCAGCGTCCAGCCGGACCGCTCGCGCCGCCGGGCCTCCTGGCGGGAGTAGAACGGCCCGATCGGCTTGCTCGGATGCGCGAACGCCGGGTCGGTCGGCGACACCACGACCTGCGCGAGCATCGTGACCACCGGGCGGCGCACCCCTGCCGACCGGAGCGCCTCGCCCAGCTGCTGCTGCAGCAGAAACCCGATCTCGCCCTGCGTGGCCGCCACGCAGGCGTCCAGCGGAAGCTCGTACGTCTCGCCGGCCGACCGTTCGGACCGGAGAAGCGCCGCGCCGACCTGCGGACCGTTGCCGTGAGTGACGACCACGCGCCATCCGCGGGACGCGACCTCCGCGATCGCGCGACAGGTCTCGGCGACGTGCCGGCGCTCGGTCGCCATACTGGCCGGCTCACCCGCCGGAATCAGCGAGTTGCCCCCAATCGCAATGAGCGCCGTCGGCTTCACGCGTCGTCCCCCGAGGCCAGAAGCGCCATCAGGAGCGCCTTTTCGGTGTGGAGACGGTTCTCGGCCTGCCGGAACACAACCGACCGGGGCGAATCGATCACGTCGGCCGCCACCTCTTCGCCGCGGTGCGCTGGCAGGCAGTGCATGAACACCACCTCGGGCGCCGCCAGTTCGAGGAGACGCCCGGTGACCTGGAAGCCGGAGAAGGCCCGGCGTCGTTCCGTCGCGTCGCCCTCCTGCCCCATGCTGATCCAGGTGTCGGTGTACACGGCATTTGCACCCTGGACCGCGGCCTCAGGCGACGCCGTCACCTGGCACATGTCAGGCGAGGCGGCATGCCGGCGCGCCCAGTCGAGGACGTCGGCCGGGGGCTCGTACCCCGGCGGGGACGCGACGCTGATTCGCACGCCGAGCAGCGCCGCGCCCTCGATCAACGAGGTGGCGACATTGTTGCCGTCGCCCACGTACGCCAGCCGCAGCCCCTCCAGGTTGCCCTTCACTTCCTGCATCGTGAAGAAGTCGGCGAGCGCCTGACAGGGATGATCGCGATCGCTGAGCGCGTTGATGACCGGAACGGTCATCGCGCGCGCCAGTTCCTCCACCGTGCCGTGCGCACAGGTACGGGCCGCGAGGGCGTCGACCATGCCGTCGAGCGTCCGCGCGATATCACCGATGCTCTCGCGCTGCCCGAGCCCGATCTCCCGCTGCGCCAGATAGATGCTGTGCGCGCCAAGCTGGTGGGCCGCCACGTCGAACGAGACGCGCGTTCTGAGCGACGGCTTCTCGAAGATCAGCGCGAGTGTCTTGCCACTCAGCCGGCCCGCGTACCGTGACGGCTTCTGCTTGATATCCGCGGAGAGCTCCAGCAACGCGAGCAGTTCGCCGCGCGTGAGGTTGTGGATCGACAGCAGGTCCCGGCCGCGCAGCCCCGCACGCGCCTCAACCGGCGCGAGGCCAAATCCTGTAGGCCGGGTCCCTTCGGACCTGGCATGAGAAAGGCGGGCGGGCGAACGCGTCATGGCCGTGGCGTCCTGCGAAGGTGCCGTGAGAACCAGCCGGCCGCGAGCGCCGCCACCTGGTCCAGCGTGCCCGGCTCCTCGAAGAGGTGGGTGGCGCCGGGGACGACCTCGAGTTTCACGTCGGCATGCATCCCGCTCATGGCCTGCCGGTTGAGATGAATCACCGGCTCGTCGCCGCCGCCGACGATGAGCAGGGTCGGAGCCTCCACGTGCTGAAGCGCCTGTCCGGCCAGATCGGGCCGGCCCCCGCGCGAGACGACTGCACCGATCGTGGCCGGGCGTTCCGCTGCCGCAATCAGCGCCGCGGCCGCGCCGGTGCTGGCACCGAAACAGCCGACGGGCAGATCCTGAAGATCGGGCCTGGTCGCCACCCAGTCGGCCGCGGCGCTCACACGATGCCCGAGCCTGACGACGTCGAAGCGGTGCTCGGCGGTGTGGATGTCGATGGCCTCTTCGGCGGGGGTGAGCAGATCGAGCAGCAGCGTGGCAAACCCGCGGTCGCCGAGACACCGCGCCACCTGCTGGTTGCGCGAGCTGAACCGGCTGCTGCCGCTGCCGTGCGCGAAGATCACGACGCCGCCGGCGCCGGTCGGCACGCGCAGGTCTCCGTTCAGCATCTCAGTCCCGACCGGGACCTGCACAGCCTCTGCAGCTTCGCGGGCGACGGCGTTCTCTCGCATTCCGTCGAAGTGGGGTGCAACAGACATACCGTGGGAATTTCTGTGCGGCGGGGTTGAAACATTCCGCGGTTCCGCGTGTGCCACACCACGCCCGACAGCGCCGTCCGCTGCGCCAAGGATTGCATTGCTGATGTGCAGCAGCCGGGCGTCTGGAGACGATTGTGCCGTCACGCGCGTACGTCGGCCTCGTGGTGATCCTGTCGGTCGCGTCTCAGTTGGGCATCGCGGCGTTTGCTGCAGCCAGCCCTGATGAGCGCCCGGGCACGACGGTCCGCTATCACGTCGAGCGGCTGGCCGACACGGCGCGCGACCTGAGTGCGCGATTTACCGCAGCGCAGCGGAGCATCCTCGAAAAGCTCAATCGCGCCGACCTCGTGCACCTCCCGAGGCTCGCCCGGCTTGTCGTCCCGTCCGCGTGGCATGAGGACGACCTGACGTACAGCCCATTTCCGGTTCGGTATCCTGCCGCAACCCGACTGTCCAAGCTGCTCGTCGTCGATCAGCCCTCGCAGGCGTTCGCCGCGTACGAGGAGGGCCGACTGGTCCTGTGGGGGCCGGTGAGCTCCGGCGGCAGGGTCAGCCCGTCGCCGGACGGGCTGTTCCATCTGAACTGGCGGTCGCGAGGACGCCACAGCACGGTCAATCCCGAGTGGTACATGCAGTGGTATTTCAACTTCGACAACGTGCGCGGGCTCGCGCTCCACGCGCAGGCGCTCCCCGGTTACCCGGCCTCGCATGCCTGCATCCGCCTTCTGGAACGCGATGCGAACTGGGTCCACGGATGGGGAACCGGGTGGACGCTCGGCGGCAACGGCCGGATCGCTGAGCCCGGCACGCACCTGCTCATCGTCGGACAGTACGCATTCGCTGCCCCACCGCCGTGGCAATCGCCGGAGCACCTGGCTCTCGGTGTCGAACTGCCGGACTTTTCGCTTCCGAAGTAGCGCCCAGGTGCCCGCAGCGCCTGGCCTCAGTCGCGGTGGCCGGCCCACCAGCCGAACGCGAATCCGGCCATGCAGCCTGCCAGCGCGCCGATGCCTGCGGCGATCGCGACCGCCCGCAGCGGATGCCGCCGGACCTCGAACACCGCCTTGCCCGTCGCTTGCTCCGCGGCATGCCGCCCGTCGGCAAACACCTGCCGCACCTCCCGCCCGCGCTCTTCCAGCATCTCGAACGCCGGATGGACGCACTTCCCGTCGGCTTCACTCACCGTGGCTGCGGTTGCCGGCATCACACACCTCCCCTAGGCCTCCCCTAGGCCGCCTTTTGTGCGGCGGCGCGCATCTTCGCGAGCGCCTTCGCTTCGATCTGCCGCACCCGCTCGCGGGTCACGGACAAACGCCGCCCGACCTGCTCGAGCGTCATCTCCTGGTCAGCCCCGAGCCCGAATCTGAGGCGCAGCACTTCCCGCTCGCGGTCGGTGAGCGGCCGCATCGCGTATGCGACCTCGTCCCCAAGCCGCGCATGGAGCGCGTCGTCTTCCGGCGACGCGGCGGTATCGCCGACATAGCCGCTCAACGGCTCGTCTCCGCCGCCGCCCGGCACATCGAGCGACACCGGGTGCTTCGCGGCGTCCAGGAGCAGCAGGACCTTTGCGACGCGCACCCCCATCCGCGCGGCGATCTCTTCAGGAAGCGGCTCACGCCCGAGACGGCCCTGCAGTTCGGCGCGGGCACGCGTCAGCTTGCCGAGCGAGTCGACCACGTGGACGGGCAGACGGATCGTGCGGCCGTGATCGGCGATCGCGCGCGTGATGCTCTGGCGGATCCACCAGGTCGCGTAGGTCGAGAACTTGAACCCGCGGCGGTACTCGAACCGGTCGACCGCCTTCATCAGGCCGATGTTCCCTTCCTGGATCAGATCGAGAATCGACAGGCCCCGGCCCAGGTAACGCTTGGCCACCGACACGACCAGTCTCAGATTGGGCTCGATGAGCTCGTGCCTCGCGTCGATGAGTGCCTGCTCCTTCTCGCGCAGTCGCGCGGGCCGAAGCGGCCTGGCCTTCAGTGCAGCAGCCAGATCCAGACGGGTTGCCTCGATCCGGCGGGCGATCTCCTGCTCCTGCGCCCTGGTGAGCAGCTTGCGCCGGCCGATGTGCCTCAGATAGAGGCGCACCAGATCGGGCTCTCCCTCCGGCGGATGGCTCTCCGGCGTCTCCTCGATCTCGTCGCGATCGAGCCACCCCTCGTCGGCCTCGATCGTCGACGCCCCCGCTTCTCCGGTGTGCGTGGCCATACGGTCCCGCTCCTACCCGGGCGTGAAACCGTTCTCCCAGGACCCCTTCTCGACGGGCACCGGCATCCGGACATACATGGCACGCAGCGCCGACACGATCTCGTCCGGGCCGACCCCGTCGCCCTGCAGGCCGCGCAGCACGATGTCCTCAATCGACAGCATGCCCTGCAGGCGGCCGGACTCGTCTCTGACAGGCAGGCGCCGCACGCGCGCAACCTTCATGGTGGCCAGTGCTCCCCGCACTTCGTCGCCAGGACGCGCCGACACGACTTTCGTGGTCATCACTTCGTGCACCGCGATGTTCACCGCATTCCGATTGGTGCGCGCCAGCGCCAGGCAGATATCACGGTCGGTCACGATCCCGACGACCATGCCCCGCGCGTCCAGGACCGGGAGGGTCCCGTAGTCCGCCTCCTGCATCAGATGAGCGGCCACCGCCAGCGACGTCTCGGGCGAACATGTCAGGGGCGCCTCGGTCATGATCTCCCGAACCTTCATCGGAGCACCTCCGCAGGGGACCTGTGCAAGGTAGCCACCAGCCCTGGAAAGCCCGCTCCCGGCCGTCACACCGCAAACGGACACTGATTCCGATGTCCGAGCGCGAAAGAATTCACCGTCGCCGCGAAATCGTCCTACCCGAGCGCGTTGTCGAGCGACATCATCACCGCGAAGCCGGCGATGAAGCCGAGCGTGGCGACGTCAACCGCACCGGACCGCACGGTTTCGGGAATGAGCTCCTCCACCACGACATAGAGCATCGCGCCCGCGGCGGCGGCCATCCCGATCGGCAGGAAGGCCGTGGACGCCAGGACGAGGACGGCCCCGATGACGCTGGCGATCGGCTCGACGGCGGCGGAGAGCTGGCCCCAGAAGAACGCCCGCCCGGGGCTCATGCCCGCACGGCGCAGCGGGAGCGCGATCGCCAGCCCTTCCGGGATGTTCTGCAGGCCGATACCGATGGCGAGCGCCATGGCGCCCCCCAGCTCGCGGCCGCCGAACGCGACGCCGACCGCCATGCCTTCCGGAAAGTTGTGCAGCGTCATCGCCAGCATCAGCAGCGCCGGACGCGTCCACGCCACGCGCGGCCCTTCTGACGCCGCCTCGTCTGGAAACTCGCCGTGGAGATGCGGCAGCAGCTGGTCGGCGAGGTAGAAGAATCCGCCGCCGGCCAGCAGGCCGAGCGCCGCCGCGGCGACGCCGCCGGAGGCGATGGCCGGGGTCAGGAGCGACCAGCAGGACGCCGCCACCATGACGCCGCCGGCAAACCCCATCATCGCGTCCATGAGGCGCCGCGGCGCGGAGCGGAAGAAGAGCACCGGCAGCGTCCCCACCGCCGTCAGCAGGTAGGTGCCGGTTGCCGCGATGAGCGCCTGCAGCACCGGTCCCGCGTCAGCGAACCACTCGAGCATGCCGAACAGGCTCACGCCAACTTCAGGCCAAGTTCAAGCGGAGAGCATCCGATGAGGCGGGAATTTCCGCACTTCGTCAGCGCTTTGCCGGGCGGCACATTTGTCGAACGCGCGCTGCCGATCGGGGTATGATTGTCACGGTGGCTCGATGACTCTGGACGATCCCCTCGTAGCGCGGATTCGGGGTGAGTACAGGGAGATGCCTGGGTTGCGCCTCAGCCTGGCGCAGGCGTGCCGCCTGTGGCAGATTGATGCCACGACCTGCCTTGCGGTGCTCGACGAGCTCGTCGCCGAACACTACCTCCATCGCACGCACGACGGCGCCTATGCCGCATTTCCGACGACGCACGCCAGATTTGCCAAGGCGACGCTCTCGGATTCACGCACGACGGCGCCGCGCTCGCGGCATCGCGCCTGACCGCGGCCCGGCTGCCGCTGCGGCTTGATCCGCGGTCGATTGCAGCGGAGAATTCAAATAACCCCAGCCATAAGGGTACCCGTGGGGAAAGGAGCATCCAATGCACCCTTCGCTTTCGTCGGGGTTTCCCTCGCGTGCATGTCTCGCGGCGCTGCTCGCCATCGCGGTCGCATCGCCGGCCACAGCTCAGGCACCGAAACCCACAAAGCAGGCCGTGGGAGGATTGGAAATCACCGGCCTGTTCTCCAGCGGCAAGCACTGCGTATCCGGCAGCTCTGCGAACGTCCATGCGCTCGGCTGGATCGAGCGTGGCAGCGCCATCACGATCCGGTTTCGATCGGGATTCGACCCGGTGGCCGGGGTGGTCACGCTGGGCATCGATACGCCGGCCGGTCGCTCGACGTACATCATCGATGACGACTCCGGCGGGAATCTCGACCCGGAGATTCGGTACACGGCGTCGATCTCGGGCAATGCCGCCCTGTACGTCAGCGGATTCCGGTCGACTTCCGGATGTTACTGGTACAACTTCGAGATGACCCCTCCAGCGGCCTCCGTCACACGCGCAGCAGCCCCGGCTCCCGCCAAGAGCACGGCCGTGCGTCCCGCGGCCATCACCGGTGCCCCGTCGATTGCCTACCACTGCATCGCAGGCGACAACGTGACGAACATCCATTCCCTCGGCCGCGTCGGACGCGGCGCACGCATCACGGTCACGTTCGACACCGACTACGACGCGGTGGCGGGGCTGGTCAATATGGACCTGTTCGCCGCTGACCCGCAGCCTCGGTATGTGATGGACGATGACTCCGGAGGTGCGCTCGCGCCGGAGCTCCGGCTCACGACGACCCAGGAAGGGACGGTCACGCTGTTCGTCGGAGGCTATAGCAGTATCGCGGGCTGCTACCGGTTTCGCGTGGAAATCCAGTAGCTGGCCGTCGAGGGGCGCGGCCGCCCCTCGACAGACTCCGCGCGCCGCGGCTCACCGCAGCGAGTAGTCGACCGCGTGCTGGCTTCCGTCGTCAAGCGTGACGACGATCCGGTAGGTCGCGGGCGCGCTCCACCCGGCGGTCGACAGGTTGTAGATGTACTGCCCGCCCCCGGCATGTCTGAACAGGTTGCCGGTGCTGCTGGCATTGCCGGCGTCCACCATCAGATCCGTGGTGTCGACCGTCCCGACCGCAGCGTCAAGGACCTTGTAGACCGCGATCGTCGCGACGGCCGCCGTCACCGCCGTTCCGTCGGAGCAGGTCAAGCTGAACTTGACCGGGATCGTTCGTCCCTGCCGGCCCTGCTGAATCGAGGCGGTGCCGTCTTTGAGCAGCGGCGGCGCGAAGCCGCCGAACTCGTAGACCACCTGCACGCGTGCCGACGCCTGCGCGGTGTTGCCGGCACTGTCCGTGGCGCTGAAGATCACGGTCGTGACACCGGCCCGCAACAGCGCCGGCGCGTCGTGCGTCACCACGAGAACGGAGTCCACCAGGTCTGTCGCATACGCCCGACCCCAGCCACGCAGCAAGCGCTGGATCGTCGCCTGCCGCGCAGCCGCTGCCATCGACGGCAACGCCCGAACAGGTCAGCATGAGATCCGCGGGCACAGAGAGCGCCGGCGGCGTCGTGTCGACGACCGTGATGGTGAAGGTTGAGGTCGCCAGATGGCCGGCGGCGTCCGTCGCCGTCACCGTGACCACGGTCGCTCCCATTGGAAACGCCGTCCCAGGACCGGGCGAGACGGTGACCACCGGCGCCGGATCGACGTCATCGGTCACCGAGGGCAGGTTGAAGGTCACGACCGCCCCCGCCGCCGAGGTTGCCTCCACGACGAGATCCGGCGCCGCGCCGATCACGGGAGGCGCAGCGTCCGGCGAGAACGTCTTCGCGCCGCCGCCCGCCGTCATCGTCTGCGTCTGCCCGAACACCGTGACGTCGACCGTCCCGCTGAGCACGATCACCGCAACCTGTGCGTTGCCGCTCGCGTTCGTCAGAACCTCGACATCGACTTCTTCGCCGGGGTCGATCGCAAATCCCCCGCGTTCCACGCCCTGGTCATCGGCAATGCGGACCGTGATCGGCGAGCCATTGCTTTGGGCGGCCCGGATGGGGCTGCCCGCGGAGCCCTCGTCACCTGGAGCGATCGTTGTCACAACCCTCCACACGCCTGACCCAGCGTAGTAATCCTTGTAGATTCGCACCGGCTGTGTTCCGACATTGGTGACGAACACCGTGCCCGTCGGTCCACAATGCCAGAGGGCCGACTCGCCAGATACGTTGAAATCGAATCGAATCTGTTTGGACAGCCCCGCACATGCGGAAATCATTGGAGATCCAATCGACCCCAGGCTTTCGACTGTCGCGCGCAGTCTGCCCGTTACGTCCTGAGTCAACTCCACGAACCAGACGGCCCGGTCGACGATCGTTCCGAACGTGTATGCATCCAGCCGGTAGTCATTCGAATAGAGCCTGCTTTCGTCGGCGCCCGTCGTTCGATTCCGGTCTATCGCATCCGCAATGCCGTCTCCGTCATCATCCTCGTCGTCCTCGTCAGCGATACCGTCGTGATCGGTATCGGCTTTGACAGCAAACATCCGCGGGACATCCGGCGCGTCTTCATAATTGTCGTCTCCTGCCTGAGAGGCAGTGACCGTGCACGAGCCGGCGCCGGCGAGGTGGACCGCCTGGCCCGCCACCGTGCAGTTGCCGCTCGCGCTGAACGTCACCGGAAGGCCGGTGCTGGCCTGTGCCGTCACTCCAAAATCTGGATCCCCATCGAGCCTGTCCGGCAGAACATCGAACTGAATGGTCTGCGAGGCCCTCCCGATTGTGAACGTCGCGCTGTCGCTGCTCCCAGTGTGGTTCGCGGTTTCCGCGTACGACGCACTGGCCGTGGCTGTTCCGGCATTGACGTTGTTCGAATATGTGACCGCGAGCGAGGCATCCAGCCCGCCGGCGCCCGTTGCGCTTGCGGTGCAGGGAGTCTGGGGAGAACCGCTGAACACCAGCGGCTCCGCCTCACAGACGATGGAGGTAGTTGTGCCGGCTCGCTGGATGACCAGGTCGGCCATGGAATCGATGGCAAAGAAACCGGCGTCGCCGGCAAAGCTTGCCGCCACCGCATTCGCCTGCATCCCAGCGTCGAAGCCGTCGAGCGACACGCCAGGGAGCTCCGCGAGGCCGCTGGCGTTGGTGATCCCCTCGCCAACAGGCGTGCCGCCGAGGGTGAACGCGACAGACTTCCCGGCCAGCGGCGACCCGTTCACGCTGAGCACCGCGGCCAGGGTGGTGGTCCCGCCATGGGTTCCCTCGGCGTTCTGGACGTCGAGAGCCGTCTGCTGGCCGGCGACGGTCGCCGTGAAGACGATGCTCGAACGATTGCCTGCAGCATCACTCGCCGAGCACGTGGCCGTCGTATTGCCGATGGCAGCACCGAGCCGAGAGCGGGGACGCAGGCGACGGGGACCAGGCCACTGACGATGTCGTTGGCATTCTCGCCAAACTCGAAGGTCGCCCCCGCCGGACTCGTGGCGTTGAGGGCGAGCGGCGTCACGGTGGCCGACTCCTGGATCAGCGACACCTGGTTGGTGTTGTAGGTGGTCACGTACACCTGGTTGACCGACCGATCCAGCGCCACCATGGTCGCCGCCCCGGGAGTCGCGAACGTCGTCAGCACCGTGTGCGTCACGGTGTCGATCACCGACAGCGTCTGGCTGCCCGTATTCGCCACATACAGCCGGTGCGTCAGCGGATCCACCCGCAGCCCGGTCGGCTGGACTCCCACCGGCACCGTCGCCACCACCGCGTTGGTGGCGCCATCAATCACCGACACCGTGTTGCTGCCGCCGTTGCTCACGTAAATCCGGTTGGTCGTGCTGTCCACGCTCACGTGCAGCGGATCCGACCCGACCACCACCGTCGCCACCGGCGCGCCCGTCGCCGCGTCGAAGACCCGCACGGTGTTCCCGAGGTTGTTGGCCAGATACACCCGGTCGGTCACCGGGTTGACGTCGATCCCCAGCGGATACGACCCGGCATTCGACGTCACCGCCACCACGGTATTGGTCGCCCCGTCGATGATGCGCATGCTGCTGACAAACTGGCTGTCGGTGCGCAGCGACACGTACACCCGGTTCGTCACCGGATCGACCGCCACCCCGCGCGCCAGCTCGCTCACCCCGATCGTGGCGATCACAGCATTCGTCGCGCCATAGATGACCGACACCGACCGCCCGATGTAATTGGCCGTGTAGATGCGGTTGGTAACCGCATTGACGGCAATCACGGTCGGGAACGCCCCGACCGCGATCGTCGTCACCACGCTTCCCGTCACCCCGTCGATCACCGTCACGCTGTTGGACGACATGTTGCCCACATAGATCCGCTTCGTCACTGGATTCACCGCCACCGCGTACGGCACGCTGCCCGTGGGGACGGTCGCCATGAGGCTCGCAAAGGTCCAGACAGGCGGCGTCGTGTCCTCCACCGTCACGACGAAGCCATCGGACGCCACCGTGCCTCTGCTGTCGCTTGCCGTGCACGTCACGGCCGTTGTCCCAATCGCAAATGTCGACCCCGACGCTGGAGTGCACGCGATGGGAACAGCACCATCGACCCGACCCTCGGCGATCGCCGAGTACGTGACGACGGCGCCGCCGGCGCCGGTCGCTTCAGCCGACACCGCGTCGGGGATCGTCAGGACGGGCGCCCGGTCCTCCACGATCACGTCAAACCCGTCTTCCGCTTCGTTGCCGCTGCTGTCCGTCGCCGTGCAGGTCACAGGCGTGGACCCGATCGGGAATGTGGCACCCGAGGCCGGGCTGCACACCGGCGCAATCGGGCCATCGACATCGTCCAGTGCGATCGCCAGGTACGTGACGACGGCGCCGGCTGACGACGTCGCTTCGATCTCGATGATGTTGGGCAGGGCCAGCTCCGGCGGTACGTCATCGACTGCGAATGACAGTACCCACGTCGTGGTCCCGGCGGCGCCGTCACCGCCGAACGTGATCAAGGCAGCCCGCTCAGGGTCGTACACGGCGTCGTGCGACGTGCGCGCGCCCGGCACACTGCCGTCTGGCACGACCGTCGTCCAGGTCTGCGTTCCGGCCGCGGCGTCCGTCCCACTCATGGCCAGCACCGTGTTCACCGGAGACGTGTTGGTGTGACCGCCGAAGATCATCAAGGTGTGTGAGACAGGATCGAGCACCGCGGCGCTCCCGGTGCGCGCTTGGGCGGAAGGCATGGCGCTCAACGGCACCCATGTGGGCGTCCCGCCGGTACCGTTGGCATTCTCGAGCGCCCAGGTATCCGCAAGGGACCCGAAGCAATCCGAAGATTGGCCGCCATTGACGATCATCCGGTTGGCCGCGGCGTCGTACACGGACACCGCGTGCCGGCGCGCGACAGGAGGGCCGCCCGCCGTAGTCAGCTGGATCCAGTGAGGCGTTCCACCGACCCCATTGGCGAAATCCAGGATCCAGGCGTCATTCAGAACGCTGCCGCACCCACCGGCCTGCCCGCCGAACAGCACGATCCGGTTGCTCGTGGCATCGTAGACCATGTCGAAGTTCATGCGCGCGGCCGGCGCGGAGCCGGTCGGGAGAAGCTGACTCCACGCTGGAGGAGAGGCTTCCAGACCGCTCGCATTGGTGAGCACCCAGACGTCATTCCACAATCCGCTCTCGCCGGCCTGGGCTCCCCCAACGACAATCAGGCGGTTCGTGTCCGGGTCGTAGACCGCATCGGCGCCGGTACGAGTACCCGGCCCGCCAGCCGGTGACAACTGCTGCCATGCCGGAGCGCCCGTGAGTCCGCTGGCGTGGGCGAGCACCCAGATGTCGCCGAGTGCCGGAAAATCACCCGGATATGTCGAGCCCCCAAAGAGCATGAGCCTGTCGTTGGCGGCGTCGTACGCCAGCGCGTGGTGAATGCGCGCGGCCGGCGGCCCGCCTGTGGTCGTCAGCGGCGTCCACTGTTGTGCGCCGGCGGGCTGCGGGGAGAGCCAGAGACCCGCGATGGCCAGTAATGTAATCCGAGCGAGACGCCGCATGATGTGTGACACGTTTCCATATAGACTCGCTTCGCGAGCAGCCGCAACGGGTGATAGATGGCAGAAGAAGACACGCGTTTCGACTCGTGGAAAGAGATCGGCCGGTATCTCGGTCGGAACGTGCGTACGGTGGTCCGATGGGAACAGGACCACGGCCTCCCGATTCACCGCGTGCCCGGTGGGAAGCAGGCGCGTGTGTTCGCGTATCGCGCGGAACTGGATCGATGGCTTGCCGGCGGAGGAGTCTCTACTCAGACTCGTGAGGGAGCGTCAGCGGCCGCCGACCAGGACGTCTCAACGCCGGAGCGGATCGGTTTCCGGCGCCGGTGGGCGGTCGTGGCGGGAATTTCCGCAACGGTCCTCCTGGCGGGCATTGCCGCATGGGCCGTCGCCCAGCCCCCGCCGGCGCTCCTCGAGCTGACGCTGGTCGGTAACGAGCTGCGCGCGCTGGATGTTTCCGGCGAGGCACGCTGGACACACCGGTTCACGGATGGCCAGGTCACGTTTCCACCGGTCCGGTGGACCCACATCGGCGACGTGACCAGTGACGGACGCGAAGAAATTCTCGCGGCCGTGCAAGTCGCGCACCCTCCGGTCGATCAACTCGCCGGAGAGCTGCTCAGCTTTTCCAATCGCGGACGGCTGCAATGGTCAGCGACAGCGGACGATCGGATCCTGTTTCGGGAGGGCGAGTACGGCCCGCCGTGGGCCGTGTCCGACCTGGTCGCCTATCGAACGCCTGCCGGCGCCCGCATTGCCTGGACGCTTCATCATTTCACCTGGTGGCCGGCTCTGGTCGTAACCCTGGATGAGGAAGGCCGCCGGCTCGGAACGTTCGTCAACTCAGGCTGGATTCATCGCATCGTGCCCTCTTCAGATGGGCGATACCTGTTCGTGGCCGGCGTGACCAACAGCAGGCGCGAGTATTTTTCGCGGTCCTCGACGCCGCAAACCCTACAGGGCATTCTCCCGAGCCGCCCGGCAGTGCGACGGAGTGCCTGGGATGCCCGCCAGGAGACCCGCTCGTTTACATCGCACTGCCACGCACCGATGTCGGCCGGCAACAGCCGTTTCCGGCCGGTGGCCCCACCGTGCTGACCTTTGACGACGGCACCGTCCAGGTGCAGGCGGCAGAGAGCGGCGGCCCTCAGATGGCCGCCACGGTGTATGAGTTCGGACCGGACCTGACGCTCCGCGGTGCGCGTATGACCGATTCGTTCTGGGAATGGCATCGCCGCCTCGAGCAGGAAGGGCGGATTGCCCACAGTGCCGAGCTCTGTCCCGAGCGGCAGGGGCTCGAGATCCAGCATTGGACCCGCCTCACCGGCTGGACGTCGGCGCGGATTCCCGTGCGGTAGCGGCGACCGAGATAAGCGGCTTGCGTCTTTGCGGCGTGATGTGGTTCGCACTCTATGTCCTGCTCGTGTTGCTGCCGGCGACGGTGGCCCTCGGCGTCGACCCGTTTGAGGGCCCGCGGCCGGCGCTGGTCGAGATGAGCACAGCGCTCGGCCTGCTCGCCTTCCCGCTCCTGACGATCCAGTTCGCCCTCGTGTCCCGCCTGCGAGCCAGCTCCAGGCCCTTCGGCACCGACGCGATGGTGCAGTTCCATCAGTACGTGGGCCTGCTCTGCCTGCTGTTGGTCATCGGGCATCCTCTGCTCCTGAACGCGCAGGGCCTTCCGTGGAGCATCTGGAACCCCCTGGGGAGCACGCCTGCACTGCAGGCCGGTATCGTCGCGGCGGCGGCCATCGTGGCGATGACGGTGACAACAGCGTTCCGGCGGCGGGCCGGCCTGTCGTACGAGCAGTGGCAATGGCTGCACCTGTCGATGGCCGTGATTGCCGTCGCCGCGGCGCTGCGTCACGTGCTCGCCGTGGGCGGCTACGGCCGCGCCATGCCGCTGCGATACCTGCTGACCGCCTACGTCGTCGCCTTCGGCTCGATCCTCGTCGTCTACCGCCTGTTGCGGCCGCTGGGCATGCGCCGGCGGCCCTGGCAGGTGACCGAGCACCGCAACGAGGGCGCGAGCACGCGGACGGTGCGGGTGTGCCCCATCGGCCATGGCGGCTTCGAGTTCGAGCCGGGCCAGTTCGCGTGGCTGGTCACGGGCGCGACGCCCTGGTCGTCGCAGCAGCACCCGCTGTCGATCTCCTCGTCCGCCGTCCGGTCGGCCGACCGCGGCCTAGAGTTTTCGATCAAGGCTCTGGGCGACTGGTCGTCAACGGTTGTGCCGCAGCTCGCGCCAGGCACGCGCATCTGGGTCGACGGTCCCTTCGGCGCGTTCACGATCGATCGCAGGGCGGCGCAGGGGTTCGTGCTGGTTGCGGGCGGCATCGGGATCGCTCCCGTCCGCTCGATGCTGTTGACGATGCGCGATCGAGGCGACCGGCGGCATGTCGTCCTGTTCCATGCGGCGCACGATGAGACGCGGATCATCTTCCGGGAGGAGTTGGAGGCACTTCGCGACACCGTCACACTCGACATCGTGTACGTGCTCGAGGCGCCGGCCGCCGACTGGACTGGAGAGCGAGGCCTGATCACGGAGGACGTGCTCCGGCGCCATCTGCCGGCGCAGCTCCACGGCTATGGCTGCTTCGTCTGCGGGCCGCCCGCCATGATGGACGCCACTGAGACAATGTTGGTGAGTCTGGGCGTTCCGAGCGGATCGATTGACACGGAACGGTTCCACGTGGGGTAGCGCGGATGCGACATGTGGTGGTGAGGCGTGCGACGTTGCTGCTCGGCGCGGGTCTCGTCCTGTTCGCCGGTGTATTCGCATGGCTCGTCCGGGATGAGCCGGCGGCGCCGGGTGGAGCCGGGGCATCCATCGCGGACGGCGCGAGACTGTTCCAGCAGTATTGCGGGGAATGTCATGCGGCCGACGACCTCCGGACGCAGCTGCGGGACGGCGGCGCGTTCGCTCGCGGCAGGGCTGAAACGTTCCTTCGCGACCACGGCGATGCCACCGACGCCGAGGATCTGACCATCCTCGACTATCTTGCGGCGGCCGACACGCGTTGACAGGCCGGCGGGTCGCACGAGGACTTCCGACCTGCGGTACCATGACCGGCGCGATGACCGAGCACAACGACGACGACACCGCACGGGAGCATCCGGAGCGCTGGTACGCCGAAAAGGAATTCCTGCTCCTGCTTCACCGCCTCCGGCATCTTCCGCCCTCCGAGCGGGCCTACCTGCAGGGCCAGTTCACTCTGGACCTCGTCAACGAACCCTGCGTCGTCGACACGTCGATTGGGCCGCTCTCGTTCGTCTTGCTGGGCCGAGCGTCGGCCGGGCGCGCCATGTCCCTGCTGACGAAGCAGCCGGCCACCATCCACTGGATCGACGCCTTCCAGCCGGAAAGCGTGTTCTGGGACGTCGGCGCCAACGTCGGGGCCTACACGGTCTACGCTGCCCGCCGCGGCGCCAAGGTCGTCGCGATCGAGCCGGCCGCCGTCAACCTGTTCCTGCTGGCGGCCAACTGCGAGGCCAATCGGGTGGACGACCGCGTGCAGTGCTTGATGCTGGGGCTGGGTAACGTCACGGGCGTCGCGCAGCTGGACGTGTCGCAGTTGATGCCGGCGGCGTCCTTCAAGTTCAAGGGCAAGGGCGCGCAGCCGCTGCCCACCCACCAGGCTGCGCTCACGATCTCCATGGATCGACTCATCGAGGAATACGGCGTGGCGTGTCCGCACTACATCAAGATCGACGCGCCCGGATTCACGGAGGACATCATCACCGGGGGCGCGCGGACGCTGCAACGACCGGATGTCCGCGAACTGCACATTGAGCTGCGGGAAGCGTCCAAGCGCGGACGACGGATTGCCGACCTCCTGCATGGGCACGGCTTCGAGATCACTGGCCGTGATTCTCACGGGGGATCCACCGACGTGACGTTCGCGAGATCGACCACGCGCTGAAAGCATTCAGTTACGGTCGCAGCTGCAGCACACCTCACGACGGCAGATCGCACGTCGCTCAGGTCTAGCTCGCAACGATGGCCCAAGATCACCTGCACAAGACGTATCCGCGGTTCGAACGGCCAAAAGTGCAGGGGGCCTTCCTTGATCGCCTCTGAGAGCGGGACGAATGTGCGCAGTTCCTCCTCGTAACTCCATTCGTCAGACTTGCTGCACCGCAACTGCGCCTCAAGCTCTGGCGACATCTGTGCAAGTGGGTCATCGTCTCCCGGTTCAAGTTCGATTCGCGCGTCCTTGTAAGTGACGGGCGTCACGAAGTCTTGCTGGAGATCGTCAGCGTCAGAGAAGCGCGTAACCTTCAGGCGCCGCTTGTTGATGTTTCCAAGCGCGTGTTCTGGCGCCACCATGTGGCAGCCGCGCACAAATCCGACTGGTGGCGGAGGTGTCGTCTGCGTCATCAGGTCGGCCATGGCGACATGAGCTATAATAGCTAAATTAGCTTTATAAGGAAAACTGCCATGAAAACTGTCCCTGCAACGGAGGCGAAGAACCGCTTGGGGGCTATCCTCGACGAGGCGCAGCGAGAACCCATCGTGATTCGGCGGCAGGACCGAGACATCGCAGTCGTCATGTCCATGGCGGACTATGAACGACTTCGAGCCGGGAACATCCAAGCCTTCCTAGACCTTCGAAACCAGATCGCAGCTGAAGCCGCCGCGAATGGGCTCACTGAAAGACGCCTGAACGAACTGCTCGCCGACGATGACGCGTGAGCGCGTTGTCATCGACACAAACGTTCTGATCAGCGGTCTCTTTTCGACGACATCGACGCCAGCACTGGCCATCGAGAAGGCCGTCACGAAAGCGCAGCTTGTAGCGACGACCGAAACCCTGCGCGAACCGATCGAGAAACTGCTGCTACCCAAGTTCGATCGCTACGTCCGTCGTGAACGGCGCGATGCGCTCCTCCAGCGCGTCGCTTCTCTTGTCGAAATCGTCGACGTTCTGCAGCATGTTCGCGCGTCGCGCGATCCGAAGGACGACAAGTTCCTCGACGCAGCCGTAAACGGGCGCGCAGATGTGATCGTGGCCGGCGACACAGATCTCCTCGATCTGAATCCGTTCCGTGGCATCGCCATCGTGACTCCGGCCGACTACCTGGCTCGCGACACGTAACGGAACTTCGCGCAGCGGAACGCGGTCAGAATCCACCGGCGATTCCGACACCGAAATGCAATAGGAAATCATGAACGGATCTCGCGCGCAATCGCTCCCGTCCGCTCGATGCTGTTGACGCTGCGCGACCGCGGCGACCGGCGGGATGTCGTGCTGTTCCATGCCGCGCACGATGAGACGCGGATCATCTTCCGGCAGGAGCTGGAGGCGCTCCGCGCAAGTGTCGCACTCGATATCGTCTACGTGCTCGAGGCGCCGGCGGCCGGCTGGCCCGGAGAGCGCGGCCTGATCACGGCCGACGTGCTCCGGCGTCATCTCCCGGCTCGGATCGACCGCCACGGCACCTTCGTGTGCGGGCCGCCGGCGATGATGGACGCGGTCGAAACGGCGCTCGTCAGCCTCGGCGTCCCGGGCGACTCGATCGACACCGAGCGGTTTCACGTGG
>Ga0156172_1144_pt1 | contig 21621 bp, 19 predicted proteins | sample RifCSPlowO2_12_FD_107825 | JGI IMG/M metagenome (GOLD analysis project Ga0156172, IMG submission 107825) | Acidobacteria bacterium RIFCSPLOWO2_12_FULL_67_14 | reverse complement strand
TTCCATGACGTCAGCTGGCGCAGGTCGAGTCCGGTGGTGGCCTGTCCCGGCAGCTTGAACTCGCCCGGGCGGCGGGTGCTGAAGCCCTCCGGAATGTCGTCGAAGGGGACGAGCTCGCGTCCGGCCTCCTCCACCCCAACGCGCAGGCTTGCGCGTTGGGGGCCCCGGCCCTGCGCGGCCCATCCGAGATCCGGCAGGAGGACGAAGCCGGCCCCGGCCAGCGCCACCTGCTGCATTACGTCACGACGGGAAAGCTGGGTCATCTGCGGTCTCCTCACGCGGGCCATGGTAGATCCCAAACCCCAAATCCCAAAGTGACGCCTTGGGATTTGGTCATTGGGATTTGGGATTTGATCAGGAGAGAATGGCGGTGATGTCCGCTCGCGTGCCGTCCATCAAGCTCGTGCTGCTGCCGAAGGATACCAACGCCTACGGCACGATCTTCGGTGGCGTGATCCTGTCGCACATCGACCTGGCCTCGGCCGTCGAAGCGCGCAAGACGGCGCCGCACCGGTACGTGACGCGCGCCATGCACGAGGTGGAGTTCCACGAACCGGTCTATCTGGGCGACGTGGTGAGCTTCTATTCCGAGACGGTGCGCATCGGCCGGACGTCGATCACGGTCCGGGTGCTGGTGGAAGCGGAGCGCTGGGGCGTCGGCGGGGCCCTGCGGACGGGCCCGCACGGTGAAGTGGTCAAGGTCACCGAGGCCGAAGTGGTCCTGGTGGCGGTCGACGAGCAGGGACGGCCGGTCCCTATCCGGCCCGACCCCGTGCAGGTGTGAGCAAGTACCAGGTACAAAGTCGAAAGTGCAAAGTGCAGAGTAACGTCGAAAGTGCGATTGCGATGAAATGGGTCTCGACGCGGCGGTCATCGCCGTCGGTCCCCTTCATCGACGCCCTGTTTGCCGGCACGGCACCCGACGGGGGCCTGTACTTCCCCGAGCGCTTTTACCCGCTGTCCCCGCCCACGCTGGACCAGCTTCGTACGGCCGACCTCGCCACCATCGGCACGGTCGTCGGCGCCCATCTCCTGGCCGGCGAGATCTCCGAGGCGGACATCGGCCGGCTGGTGCGCGACGCGCTCGACTTTCCAATCCCCCTCGTCCAGGTCACCGATCGCGTCTGGGCGCTGGAGTTGTTCCACGGGCCGACGCTGGCGTTCAAGGACGTGGGGGCGCGCGTCCAGGCGCGCCTGCTGCATCACTTCACGGACGGGACGCCGCTCACGATCCTGGTGGCGACCTCGGGCGACACCGGCAGCGCCGTGGCGCAGGCGTTCCACCGCGTCCCCGACTCACGCGTGTTCGTGCTGTACCCGGAGGGACAGGTCAGCGACGTCCAGGAAGCGCAGATGGCGTCGCTCGGCGACAACATCACCGCGGTGGCCATTCAGGGGACCTTCGACGACTGCCAGCGCCTCGTGAAGCAGGCGTTTGCGGACGAGGATCTCCGCAGGCAGGTGTGGCTGACGCCGGCCAACTCGATCAACCTGGGCCGGCTGCTTCCGCAGGTCTTCTATTACTTCCTGCTGGCGCGACTGGGCCCGGCTAAAGCCGGGCGCTACGAACAGGGAGATCCCAGCGGCCTCGTCGTCTCGGTGCCGAGCGGCAATTTCGGCAATCTCACGGCCGGTCTCATTGCCAAGCGCCTGGGTCTGCCCGTGCGCCGCTTCGTGGCCGCCACCAACGTCAACGACGTGGTCCCGGCCTATCTGCGCACCGGCATCTACGAGCCGAGGCCGTCGCTGCGCACGGTGGCCAATGCCATGGATGTCGGCGCCCCCAGCAACTTCGAGCGGATGCGCGCCATGTACGATGACGATCTCGACCGGATGCGCGAGGATGTTGCCGGTGCCGCGTTCGACGATCGCCGGGTGATTGCCGAAATCGGCCGGGTCTACCGGGAGCATGGATACCTGCTGGATCCGCACGGCGCGATTGCGTGGCTCGGTCTGCAGCAGTTCCTGGCCTCGGAGCCGGCGGCGGCGGGCGTCTTCCTGGCCACGGCGCATCCCGCCAAGTTCCGCGAAGTAGTGGAGCCGGCGATCGGCAGGACGGTGCCGCTTCCGGCGACGCTCTCCGACGCGCTGGCGCGCCCGCGTCACAGCGAGCGTCTTCCGGTGAACTACCGGGCGCTCGTGAATCTGATACTGCGGTAGCCATGCTGCGGTCGCGGGAAGAGATCCCTGCCCGGTACAAGTGGGATCTGACGGCCGTCTGCCGTGACTGGGACGACTGGGCACGCATCTATCGGCAGCTGGAAATCGCCATCGACGGGTTCCAGCCGTTTCGAGGCACGCTCGCGCAGGGGGCGGATCGGCTGCTGGCTGCGTATCGCGCCATGGACGAGATGGGCGCGCTCAGCTACCGCATCTGGTACTACGCCGCGCTGACCTACGACCAGGACCAGCGCGACAACGGGGTGAACGCCCGGCGCCAGCAGGTGCAGAACCTTTTCGCGCGGCAGCAGCAGGCAAGTGCCTGGTTCAATCCCGAGGTCCTGGCCATCCCCATCGAGACGATTCGCGACTGGCTCGACGCGCATCCCGATCTGGCGGTGTACCGTTTCGCCGTCGAGAGCCTGTTTCACGAGCAGGAGCACGTCCTCGACGAGCCGGGCGAGCAGCTGCTGTCCTACGCCGGGCGGTTCAACAGCGTCCCGCACGACAGCTACGCGGCGCTGACGACCGCCGACATGCAGTTTCCGAGCGTCACGCTGAGCACCGGCGAACAGGTGACGCTGACCTACGCGCAGTACCGTGCGCTGCTCGAGACGAACCGGCGCCAGGACGATCGGGCCGCAGCCTACCGGGCCTTTCACCGCACCTACGCCGACAACCAGAACACGTACGCGGCGCTCTACAACGGGGTGCTGCAGCGCGACTGGTTCCATGCGCGGGCCCGCCGCTATTCGACCACGCTCGATGCCGCGCTCCACGGCAACCACATCCCGCCCGCCGTCGTCGAGACGCTCATTGCCGTGACGCGCGAGGGGGTCGAGCCGCTGCGCCGGTATCACCGGCTGCGGCGCCGCGCCCTCGGCCTCGAGACCTACCGCCTGTTCGACGTGTTCGTCCCGCTCGTCGAGCACGACGCGCGGTATCCGTACGAGCAGGTGGGCGCGTGGATCGTCGACGCGGCGGCGCCGCTGGGGCGCGAGTACCAGCGGCAGGTGCGGCGCGCCCTGGACGAGGGCTGGATCGACGTGTTCGAGAATGCGGGCAAGCGGCACGGCGCGTATTCCGCGCCCGTGTACGGCGCGCATCCCTACATGCTGCTCAACTACAACGAGACGCTCGACGCCGTGTTCACGCTGGCACACGAGATGGGCCACTCGATGCACACGCTGCTGGCGCATCAGTCGCAGCCCTTCGTCTACGCGGGCTACACGATCTTCGTCGCCGAGGTGCCGTCGACGCTGAGCGAGGCGCTGTTCCGCGATCTGATGCTCGAGCGATCGCGCTCGCGCGAGGAGCGGATCGTGCTGCTGCAGCACGCCATCAACAGCATCACCAGCACGTTCTTCACGCAGGTGCTGTTCGCCGACTTCGAGCTGCGCGCCCACCGCATGGTCGAGCAGGATCAGCCGGTGACGGCCGACACGCTCAGCGAGGCGTTTGCGGCGCTGCTGCGCGAGTACTACGGCGATTCGATAGACGAGGAGGAGGCGTCGTTCCTGACGTGGGCGCGCATTCCGCACTTCTACAGCACCCCGTACTACGTCTACCAGTACGCGACCTGCTTTGCGTCGACCGCGAGGCTGATGCAGCAGCTGCGATCGCCGGATGCCGGTACGCGGGCCGACGGCGTCGATCGCTACCTGTCGCTGCTGCGCGCGGGCGGCAGCGATTATCCGATGGCCCTTCTGGCGCGCGCCGGCATCGACTTGAGCGATCCGGCCACCGTGCGGGCCGTCGCCACCGAGCTCGATGATCTCGTGACGCGGCTCGAGCGTGAGCTGCAGGCGCGGTAAACCCGTGGGCGTTCGCCGGCGTAAACAGGCTGTGCATCGATGCAGTCTGCTGCTTCTCGTGTCGCTGTGGGCCACGGCGCCGGTCGCGTCAGCTCAGGACACGCCCGATGACGTCAGAAAGCAGGCGAGGGCGGTCCGGATCGCGGCTGGCGCCATTGACGTCGATGGGCGGCTCGACGAAGCCGTCTGGAGCACGATCCAGCCCGTTACCGATTTCGTTCAGAAGGAGCCGGACGAGGGAGCGCCGCCGACCGATCGGATGGAAGTGCGCCTCGCCTATGACGACGACGCGCTGTACGTCGGCGCCCGTCTGTACTCCAGCGCGCCCATTCAGGCGCCCATGGGGCGGCGCGACGAGGGCGAACAGTCGGAGCACCTGCTGCTCTCGTTCGACACGTACCTCGATCGGCGGACGGCGTCGACCTTCGGGGTCACGGCGGCCGGGGTCAGGCTCGACCGCTACTACGCCGTCGACGAGCAGGACGAAGGAGACTCCGACTTCGACCCCGTCTGGGTGGCGCGTACGAGTCTGGACGGCCAGGGGTGGATCGCGGAGCTCTGGATTCCGTTCTCGCAGCTTCGCTTCACCGAGCGGAGCCCGCAGGTCTGGGGCATGAACATCCAGCGGTGGGTCCCGTCGCGCAACGAGGAGGTGTACTGGTCGCCCGTGGCGCGGACCGAGGAGCGCTGGGCCTCGCTCTTCGGCGACCTGCACGGCATCGACGGCATCCGGCCCAGCCGGCGGCTCGAGCTGCTGCCCTATGTCGCGACCTCGTCGCATCTCATCGGCGGCCGCGATTCCCGCGACCCGTTTACCGGCAGCGGCGATCTCGACCGGCGCGTCGGTCTCGACACCAAGATCGGCCTCGGCTCGAACCTCACGCTCGAAGCGACCGTCAATCCGGACTTCGGGCAGGTTGAGGCGGACCCGGCAGAGGTCAATCTCTCGGCCTTCGAGACGTTCTTCTCCGAGCGCCGGCCGTTCTTCGTCGAAGGCAGCGAGCTGCTGACGGGGCCCTTTCAGGACTACTTCTACTCGCGGCGGATTGGCGCCCCCCCGTCAGGCGAGGCCTCGGGGGAATTCGTCGACAACCCGACGACCGCCACGATTCTTGGCGCGGCAAAGCTGACCGGGCGGCTGGAATCGGGGTTGTCGATCGGGATGCTGGGCGCGGTCACGGCCGAAGAGTTCGCGCGGACGTTCGACGCGCCGAATCTGTTCGGGCGGACCCGCGTGGCGCCGCAGGCGACGTACGGCGTCGGCCGGCTGCAGCAGGAATTCGGGGAGGCGGGCTCGACGACGGCGCTGATGGCCACCGCGATCCACCGCAACCTCGACATCGGCGACCCTCTGGCCGCCCTCCTGACACGCAACGCGTTCACCGTCAGCAGCGATTCGCTCATTCGTCTTCAGGGCGGCGATTACGAAGTGGTGGTGAATGCCGGCGCGACCTACGTGGACGGCGACGCGTCGGCGATCGACCGCGTGCAGCGCGCGAGCGCCCGCTACCTGCAGCGCTCCGACGCGGATTACGTCACCTACGACCCGACACGGACATCGCTCACCGGCATGACCGCGACGGCCCGGGTCCAGCGGCGCAACGGGCGCCACTGGCTGTGGGAGTTCGGCTCGCAGGCCCAGAGCCCCGGGTTCGAAACCAACGACGTCGGACGGATTGCGTCGGTGGATGGGATCTCCGGAGAGGCCGAACTCGAATACCGCGAGACCGTGCCGGGCCGCTGGTGGCGCCAGTACGCCGTGGGAGTGGCCTCGGTGCAGGAATGGAACTACGGCGGGGACCTCCAGGAAGCGGAGCTCGAATCGGAGGCGGGGCTGATCTGGCCGAACTTCTGGGAAACGGACGTCAGCTGGTCGTACAGCCCGAGGTCCCAGGACATGCGCCTGACCCGCGGCGGTCCGTCCATGGAACGGCCGGCGAGCTGGGAGGCGGCTGTGGACGTCGAGAGCAGCGATGCGTCGCAAACGCGCAGCGACGTCAGAATGAGCTACGGCCGCGACGAAGATGGCGGGCTGGCGTTTGAAGTGAACGCCGGAGTCACCGTGCAGCCCGGATCGCAGTGGCAGCTCTCGATCGGCCCGGGCTACGAGCGCGAGGTCGCGACCCAGCAGTACGTGTCGGCGGTCGCCGGCGGAGGAGCGCTGACCTACGGCCGACGCTACATTTTTGCCGACGTGGACCGCTCGACCTACTCGACCGAGATCCGCTTGAACTACACGTTCAAGCCGGATCTCACGCTCGACTTCTACGGCGAGCCGTTCGCCGCGAGCGGCCGCTACAGCCACCTTGGAGAGCTGGCCGCCGCTCGCACACGGCTGCGCCGGCTGTACGGCACCGACGGCACGACGCTGGTGACTGCGCCGGGCCGGGGGGTGATGGTCACTGACGGCGCGTCGGCGTTCACGCTGCGCGACCGCGACTTCAACGTGCAGTCTTTCCGCAGCAACCTGGTGCTGCGCTGGGAGTGGCGCGCGGGCAGCACGCTCTACTTCGTCTGGCAGCAGGATCGATCGGCTGAGCTCACCAGCCCCTCGCGCGTGACGCTTGGCGACATGTTCGGCTCGCTCGGAAAAGGAGGCGACAACTTTTTCGCGATCAAGGCGAGTTTTTGGTTTTCGCCGACTTGATATACCATTTCATCCGGATATACGGATGGTCACGATTCTCGACCACATGTCGGCCCTGTCGGAGCCGACCCGCTGCCGCATCCTGCTGCTGCTCGAACATCATGAGCTCACGGTGTCGGAGATCTGCACGGTGCTGCAGCTCCCGCAGTCGAGCGTCAGCCGCCATCTGAAAACGCTGGCCGACGACGACTGGGTGGCGTCGCGGCGCGACGGGACGAGCCGGTTCTACAGCATGCCGCTCGACGACCTGGACTCGGGGGCGAGCCGGCTCTGGCCGCTGATTCGCGAGCAGGTGGCGGGCACGGCCGCCGCCGGGCAGGATGTGCGGCGGCTCGACGGCGTGCTCGCGCGCCGTCGCGTGAAGTCGCGCGAGTTCTTCGCGAGCGCCGCGGCGCGATGGGACGATCTCCGCGCCGACCTGTTCGGCGACACGTTCTATCTCTGGGCGGTGCTGGGCCTGATCGACCCGTCGCTCACCGTCGGCGATCTCGGCTGCGGCACCGGCCGGCTGTCGGAAACGGTGGCTCCACACGTGCACCGGGTGATCGCGGTCGATGCGTCCGCCGACATGCTCGAGGCCGCGCGCCGCCGGCTCGGCGAGCTGACGAATGTCGATATGCGGCAGGGCGACCTGGAAGCGCTGCCGGTCCAGCCGGGCGAGCTGGACGCGGCGATGCTGTCGCTGGTGCTGCACTACTCACCGGATCCGGCGCGCGCCCTGGCCGAGGTCGCGCGCGTGCTGCAGCCGGGCGGCCGCGTCCTGATCGTGGACATGCTGCCGCACGATCGCGACGAGTATCAGCAGCAGATGGGGCACGTCTGGCTCGGATTTTCGGAGAAGCAGATCTCCCGGTTCCTGACCGGCGCCGGGTTCGGCAACGTCCGCGTCCGCACGCTGCCGGTCGATGCCGATGCGACAGGACCGGCGCTGTTTGCAGCGGTGGCGACGAGACGAACGTAGAGTGCCTAGAAGCGGTTTCATCATCGACCACGGGCGCCAATTCCGTGCGTAGTGCCGGGCTTCAGCCCGGCTAAAGCCGGGCACTACGTCGGTGATGAAACCGGTTCCAGGCACTCCAGGCACTGTGGATTTTTGAAGGAGACAACATGGCGACAGTAGCACCCGAGAAGATGCACGCGTTCGAGGCGGCCGCCAAGGCAGGGCGCCCTCCATACAAAGTGGCCGATCTGCAGCTCGCGGAATGGGGGCGCAAGGAAGTCCGCCTGGCGGAGCACGAGATGCCCGGGCTCATGGCTCTGCGCGCCCGCTACGCCGGTCGGACGCCGCTGGCCGGGGCCCGCATCATGGGCAGCCTCCACATGACCATCCAGACCGCGGTCCTGATCGAGACGCTCACAGACCTCGGCGCCGACGTGCGGTGGGTCTCGTGCAACATCTTCTCGACCCAGGACCACGCGGCGGCCGCCGTGGTCGTCGGACGGCCAGAGACGGGCGGCACCGCCGCCTCGCCGAAGGGGACGCCGGTCTTCGCCTGGAAGGGGGAGACGCTTCCCGAGTACTGGTGGTGCACGGTCGAGGCGCTCGTCTGGCCCGACGGCAGCGGCCCCACGCTCATCGTCGACGACGGCGGCGACGCGACGCTCTTCGTCCACAAGGCGGCGGAGTTCGAGAAGGCGGGGAAGGTGCCGGCCTTCGACGCGGATGCCGATCCGGAGGAGTGGGGCGTGATCCTCGACACGGTCCGGAAGGAACTGAGCGCCCACCCGGGCCGCTGGACGAAGGTCGCGGCCGGCATCCGGGGCGTCAGCGAGGAGACCACCACGGGCGTCCATCGGCTGTACCAGATGATGGACGCGGGCACGCTGCTGTTTCCCGCGATCAACGTGAACGACTCGGTCACCAAGAGCAAGTTCGACAACATCTACGGGTGCCGGCACTCGCTCCCGGACGGCCTGGCCCGCGCCACGGACGTGATGCTCGGCGGCAAGGTGGCGGTCGTCATGGGCTACGGCGAGGTCGGCAAGGGATGCGCGCAGGCGCTTCGCGGCCAGGGCTGCCGGGTGGTGGTCACCGAGATCGATCCGATCTGCGCGCTGCAGGCGGCGATGGAAGGGTTCGAGGTCACCACGCTCGACGAGATGATTGAGACCGCCGATATCTTCATCACGGCGACCGGCAACAAGAACATCATCACCGTCGATCACATGGCGCAGATGAAGGACAAGGCGATCGTCGGCAACATCGGCCACTTCGACAACGAGATCGACATGGCGGGGCTCAAGAAGGTGCGCGGCGTCCAGCGGATCAACATCAAGCCGCAGTACGACGAGTGGTGCTTTCCCGACGGCCACAGCGTGCTGGTGCTCGCCGAAGGGCGCCTGCTGAACCTGGGCTGCGCCACCGGCCATCCGAGCTTCGTGATGTCGGCGTCGTTCACCAACCAGGTGCTGGCGCAGCTCGAGCTCCATGCCAACGCGGAGCAGTACGGCAAGACGGTGACGATGCTGCCCAAGAAGCTGGACGAAGAGGTGGCGCGGCTGCACCTGGAGCACCTCGGCGTGCGGCTGACCCGGTTGACCAGGGATCAGGCCGACTACATCGGCGTCCCGGTGGACGGCCCCTACAAGCCGGAGCATTACCGGTACTAGCCGGTAGCCGGTAGCCGGTAGCTGGTAGCTGGTAGCTGGTAGTTGGTAGCCTGTAGGCGGTACTGCAATGCCACTGGCCGCCGGCGTCCGTGTCGGGCCGTTTGAGATCGAAGCGCGGCTGGACCTTCCGGGCCTGGGGGAGGTCTACCGCGCGCACGATCACGAGCACGACCGGCAGGTCGCCATCCAGGTCATCCGCGCGGATTTCGGCCGCGACCCCGACCTTCGCGCGAGATTCGAACGGGACATAGGCGCCGCAGCGTCGTATTCATATCCGGGCGTCGTGGAGATCTACGACGTCGGCATCGATGGCGGTGCCGCCTACGTCGTGTCCGAGCCGCTCATCGGTCAGACGTTGCGCGCGCGGCTCGACCGCCGGGGGCTCAGCGTTCGAGACGCCGTGCGCTGCGCGGCCGTCATCGGCCGCGCGAGGCTGGCACTCTGGCGACGGGGGATCGGTCACCCGGGGGTGAGCGCCGACAGAGTCTTTCTTGCCGCAGACGGGAGAGTGCTGCTGCTCGGCGGCGGCCTCCAGGGGGTCGCGTCGTCTGTGCCGTCTGCGCAGCGGCGGTGGGCTCGCCCGGTGATGGCCGGCGCGCTGGTGCTCATCGCGTTTGGCGTGTTGCTCTCCCTGTTGTTCTCGCGCGATTCCCGGTCCTCGTCGCCGGCCAGCGCGGACCTGTCGCCTGTCCCCGCCGCGTCGGCGCCTCCGGTTGTTGAGGAGGCCGTGCCGGCAGGATCCCCCGCATCGCCGGTGGTGCTGGAGACCGCGGCGCCGCCGGTTCCTTCTGCGCGCGAGCAGGAGACGGTGCGCGGCACGGTTGAACTGCCGCCCCTGCCGGTAGCGCTTCCCGTGCCGCCGCCACCGCCGGCCGCGGCCGATCGGCCGCCGGCCCCCCGGCCGTCCTCACGCCCGGCGATTGCGCCTGGGGCGGAGTCGGGGCGAGCCATACCACGCCGGGCGCTCCCTGCCGACGGCCGCGAGCCGGCCGCGCTCGTCACCGAGGCGGGCGTCCGCAGCACGGAATTCGATCTGGACGGCGCCTTCGATCTGTTGACCGCCGCCGCCGCCCGCGGTGACGCCGACGCGAACGTCGCGGCGCTCTATATCGGCGGCATCCTCGCCGCCCGGCAGTCGTTTCTTCACGGGGGCAGCGCGGAGAGTCTCACGCCGGTGCACGACGCCATCACCGCGCTGGCTGAGATCTCACGCGGCCGCCCCGGCGGGGCCGAGATTGCACGGCTCATGCTGCATGCGGCGGCTGCGGCCGCCCAGAGCGAGCGCGAGGAGATGCGCCTGTACATCGAGACGGCGACGCAGATGGAGCTGCTGCAGCAGGCGGCCGGTTTCGAGGGGGCGCCGCTGGTGTCGGCGGCGGAGCTGGCCGGCGAGTTGTGGCTGCAGGTGCACCACTATGACGAGGCGCAGCGTGCGTTCACGGAGGCCGCCGCACGAAGGGGAGCCAACCTTCGGATTCTCGCCGGCCTCGCCCGCGCGACCCGTCGCCTCGGCGACGCGGCCGCCGCCTGCTCCGCCTATCGGACGCTTGCCGAAGCGTGGAACCGCCGTCCTGCGCTGCCGGTGGAAATTGCGGAGGCGCGCGCCTACCTCGGCGGGTGCGCGCAGTAGGCGCGCGGGTGTCCGGCGTGCCCACGTCAATGACGTATCGCTACCGCCCGGAGGTGCTCGCGCAGCTCGCGGTCCACGGCGTCGTGCCGAGGGACACGACACGGCCGGAGCTGGTACGCGAGTTCGTCAACGACCTGTACCGGTACGAGCTCCGCCGGCTCCGCGACCGGTTGCTTCGCCACGAGTTTCCGAAATCCCAGTACCTGGGACTGGTGGCGCAGATGCGCAACCGCTACGCCGTGCTGTCGCGCAGGATCTGGGAATGGACGCAATGAAGTCGAAACTGCCCGCCTCGGGCGTCACGATCTTCTCGGTGATGTCCCGTCTGGCAGACGAGCATGGCGCCATCAACCTTGGCCAGGGGTTTCCTGACTTCAACTGCTCCCCGGACCTGATCGACGCCGTGACCCGTTCCATGCGGGAGGGCCATAATCAGTACGCGCCCATGCTCGGCGCGTATCCGCTGCGCGAGGCGCTCTCACGGAAGATCGAGCTGCTCTATGGACGCCGCTACGATCCGGCGACCGAGATCTGCGTCACGGCGGGCGCGACAGAGGCGCTCTTCAGCACCCTCACGGCGCTCGTCCATCCCGGCGATGAAGTGCTCCTGTTTCAGCCGGCGTACGACTCGTACGGGCCGGCGGTGCAGCTCAGCGGCGGCCTTCCGGTATTCGTAACGCTTCGTCCGCCCGAGTACCGCGTGGACTGGGACGATGTCGCACGCGCGCTCACGCCACGCACGCGGGTGATTCTCGTGAACTCGCCGCACAATCCCACCGGCATGGTCTTCGATGCGGACGATCTCCGGGCGCTGGGGCGCGTGCTGCAGCGCACCGGCGCAGTGGTGGTGGCCGACGAAGTGTACGAGCACATCGTGTTCGACGGGGCGCGCCACGAGAGCATGGCGCGGTACCCCGAGATCGCCGAGCGGGCGGTCGTGATCAGCTCGTTCGCCAAGACGTACCACACGACCGGATGGAAGGTGGGGTACTGCGCCGCCCCGCAGCCGCTCCTGATGGAGGTCGCGCGCGTGCACCAGTGGGTCACGTACGCCGTCAATACACCGATCCAGCGCGCCTATGCCGAGGTGGTTGGCCGCGATCCGTCGTGCTCGGACGTGACCGCGTTCTACCAGGCCAAGCGCGATCGGTTTCTTGTACTGATCGGGGAGTCGCGATTCCGGCCGCTGCCGTGCCGGGGCACGTTCTTCCAGGTGCTCGATTACTCGGCGATTACCGCGGAGGGCGATGCCGCGTTCGCGCGGCGGCTGGTCCTCGAGCACGGCGTGGCGTCGATCCCGATTTCCCCGTTTCTCACCGGCGTCGATCCGGGGCCGGTGCTGCGCTTCTGTTTTGCCAAACGGGACGAGACGCTCGAGGCGGCGGCGGAAAGGCTGCGGCAGGTATGAAATCCCAAATCCCAATGCCCACATCCCAAAGCCGTTGGAGAAAGGCGGCCTGCGCCTTGGGATTTGGGATGTGGGCTTTGGGATTTGACGCCGTCAATCCAGCGCAGGAGCCACTCCCCGAGGCCGACGCCTTCTTCAAGGCCGTCCGCGACAACCTGATTCGCGCGGAGCGCGTCAATCACCTGTACGCGTACAGGGAGCGCCGCACCGACATTCACACGAACCCGTTCGGCAGGTTGGGGACCGACGGCACCAGCCTGTTCGAGGTGTATCCGTCGGTGATCCGGTCGCTGACCTACCGCCGGCTCATCGAGCGCAACGGGACGCCGGTGAGCGCCCGTGATCGTGCGGCCCAGGACAGCGAGTATCGCGCCAGGGTGGCCGAGGTACAGCGCGATGCCGGCGGCAACGCGCGGCGGCTGCTCGACGAGCAGGACGCGGCGGCGCGGCAGCGTGGCCAGCGCGCGGTCGAAGACGTGGCGAACACGCTGGCCTTCAGGATCGATCGCCGGGATGTCTACGACGGGGTCCCGACGATTGTGGTCGCGTTCGCGCCGAAGCCCCGGGCGTCCCCGGTCACGCGGCAGGGCCGCATTGCCGAGAGGTTCGCCGGGACCATCTGGGTGGCGGAGGCCGCCGCCGAGGTGATGCGGCTCGAGGCGAAGTCGATCGACGACATCTCGATCGGGTTCGGCATCGTGGCGCGGCTGTCGGAGGGCACCACCGCGATCGTCACGCGGCGGGCCGTCGACGCGGATCTGTGGATGCCGGTCGAGCTCTCGCTGACCGGCCGCGGCCGCGCCGCGTTCTTCCTGCGCCGGCTGACCGTCGACTTCCGGACCGAGTGGTTCGACTACCGCCGCCTACCGGCCGACGTGCTGGCGCCGTTCCTGGATGCGCGGGTACAGCGCGAGTCCGGCCGCCGCCCATAACAGCGCGCGGATGCGGCGGGCCAGCGCCAGCGAGCCGCCGCCGCTCAGGCCGAGCGCCGCCACGACGGCGGCATTGGACGCCTCGAGCGTGCCGATGTTGCCCGGAATCGCCGCCGACGCGACGCTCGCCAGGCGCGCGAACGTCTCCACGGCAAGCCCCTCCGTGATGCCGATCGGCATCCCGATCGCCCAGAAGACGAGCCAGATCTCGACGGCCATCAGCAGGTAGCCGACGAAGGCCAGCACCGTCAGGATGATCAGCCGCCGCCGGTCGCCGCGCAGCAGTTGCAGCAGCACGTCCTCGACGTCCAGGATGAAGCGTACCACCCGCGACGCTTCCAACCGTCGTCCGGTGGCGCGGTCGAGTGCGTTCACGAGCCGCCCGAGGTAGTCCTCTGTGTGGCGACGCGCCATCATGCCGACGAGCGCCAGCAGGATCACGGCGCCGACGATGAGCAGGGTGAACACGGTGTCCCAGGCGCCCGACATCGACAGCTGGGTCACGACCGCAAAGGAGATCAGCGCCGCGATCACGATGCCGAAGACCGCAAATGCGAGCCGCTCCAGCGCGATGGCAGCGGTCGTGATCTCGGGGGCGACGCGGTCGTAGAGCAGCAGCACCTTCAACGGCTCGCCCGCGATGCCGCGGATGGTGAAGAACCCGATGGCGTCGGCCGCCAGGCGGACGCGGAAGAGCCGCGTGAACGGCGGCCGGGCATCGTCCGGGAAGGCGATCGCCCAGCCCCACGTCCGGAGCAGATGCCAGGCGGTGCCCGGCAGCAGGATCACCGGCAGGGCGAGGCCGAGCCGGCTGGCGGCGGCGAGCGTCTCCTCACGGTCGATGTAGACGAGCGTGAGCGCGAACAGCGTGACGCCGAGGACCACGGCGGCCATCGCCACCGCTTGTGGAACGGATCGAAACACGTGCCTGTGAGTCTAATTGATGAGACCGCGTCGCCGCGGACGCCCGTCAGCTCTGATCGTCGCTGTCGTCGTTGTCGACCGGTGTCGTGATGTCGTCCAACCCCTCGGGCGCGTCGGGCGCGTCGGGCGCGCTCGTGGCGAAGTTGTCGACGTCGGGGGCCGGCGTCCGGTCGTCGTCGAGGTCGTCCACGTGGTAGATGCGGCCGCCGGTGCGCTCCTTGATGGGACCGCGCGGCTTGTACTCGCCCTGCTGACCCTTCTTGCCGCGAAGCCTGCGCGGAGGCGCGGGCGGTCCGAAGTTGGCGGAGCGGTCCCGGCCGCCGGGGGGGAAGCCACCGCCGGGCGGACGAGGGCTGAACCCGCCGCCGAACGAGCCGCCGGGGCGCGGGCCTGGCGGACCAGGCCTGGGGCCGAACCCGCCCCCACCAGGCGGGCGCGGCGGCCGATCTTCGCGAGCGCGCGCCTCGCTGACCGCGAGGTTGCGGCCCTGGAACGGCTGCGCGTCGAACTTGCGAATGACTTCTTCCGCGAGGCTGCGCTCGGCGAACTCGACGAACGCGAAGCCGCGCGGACGGCCGGTCTCGCGATCGACGGGCATCACGACGTGCGATGGTTCCGCAATCGGCGCGAAGTGAGCCCGAAGGTCCGCCTCCGTCGCGCCATAGGGCAGGTTACCGATGAAGAGCCGAACTCCCAAGGTTCTCCCCGAAAGGACTCCAGATTGTATCCCACATAGTCAAGCGAGCCTGTCTACCGCGCCAGACTCTCCACGAAGGCGCTGTAGGCGATCAGGAAACGGCGCTCGAACGCGTCGGCGAAGGCATCGCCGCGCGCCAGGTCCTGGAGCAGGGCGCCGACCGCCGCGGCGCCATTGTGCTCGAAGAGCGCGCGCACCATCGCGGCGCTCTGCGCGTAGGCGAGGCGGGCTTCCGCGGTCGACAGGCGCGCGAAGTCGCCGGTCAGCCGTCCCACGGGGAGCCGGCGTGTGTCCCGGGCGAGCTGGGCTTCTGCCCAGCCGGCCCCGTCCGGCTCGAAGACCACGGCAAGCCCTTCGTGCAGCCAGATCGGCAGACCGCGCGGCGCGACACCCTGCACGAGGGCGTGGGTGAGCTCATGGACCAGCACCCGCTCGAACTCACGGGAGTTGGCGGCGGCGCCTCGTGCCGGGATGCGAATGCGGCCGTCGTAGGCGGCGGCCGCCCACTGCGGCGCGCGGGTGATGTCGCGGAACTGTTCCTGGGTATAGAGGACGACGGTGATGGTCTGGTCGGGATAGGTCGAGAGCGCCGTCGCGATCCGCCAGTAGGCGGATTCGAGGACCTCGATCGCGTGGCTCGCCAGCGCCTCGTCGGAGGGGCCTTCGAAGAGCACGGTGAAGCGGCTGCCCTGCGATGCGAAGAACGAGCCGTGCAGGGCCGCCTCACGGCGGAGCGCCTCGAGCCGCGCGGCAAGCGTGCTGTTGGCGGGCGCGTAGGCCGCTGCCGCCTCATAGACCCGGATGGCGCCGTCGAGATCGCTCGTGCGATAGAGGATGTCGCCAAGCAGCAGCGACGCCGGCGTCAGCGACGGCGCGAGCGCCAGCGCGCGCTCCAGCGAGTGGCGTGCGGCGGTGGTCTGGCCGAGCAGAAACGCGGCCATGCCTGCCCCAAGGTGGAGCGACGGATCGCGCGGCTCGAGGTCGAGCGCCAGCGCAAACGCCTCCGCCGCGGCCTCGTGCCGCCCGTCCCGCAGCGCGTCCCAGCCCGACTGCGCCGCGACGTACGCACGAGTGCCGGGCACCGCCTGGGCGGCCAGGGGCGCCGCTGACGCGATCGTCGCGGCGAAGACCAGCAGGGCAACCCGCGGACAGCTCATCAACATGGATCCTACCCGACCCCGGTGCCCGTTTTGCACCGAGCCGGGCGACAGGGGGAAATCATGGCACCTCAGCTTCTTACAGTGACCGTCGTCCTGGCGCTGGCGGCAGGAATCGGCTGCAATCGCGCCGATACCCGCGAACAGGCGCGGCAGGCGGGCGCCGAGGTTCGCGAGCTCGGCCTGCGCGCGGGCGATCGGTTGGCCGACGGCTGGTTGACCACCAAGATTCAGGCGCAGTACTTCGCAGACGAGGACATCAAGCTCCGCCAGATCGACGTCTCCGCGCGTAACGGCGTGGTAACGCTGCGCGGGGTTGTCGACAGCGGCCGGGCACGGGAGCAGGCGCTCGGCATCGCGCGTGCGACCGACGGTGTCCGCACCGTCGAGGACCAGCTCTTCGTGGCATCGAACGCCGCCGCGCGGGCGGCACTACCGCAGCCGGAGCCGTCGCAGGAGCCGATCGGAACGGCCGGCACGCAGCCGGCGGCCGTCGCGCCCGAAGGCCCTGTTGACGATGACGCGATCGCGACGCGAATTCAGACGCGGTATTTCATGGACACCAGCCTGAAGGCGCGCCGGATCGAGGTCTCGGCACAGCGCGGCGTGGTCACGCTGCGGGGCGAGGTCGGCAGCGACAACGAACGCGCGCAGGCCCTGCTGCTGGCGTGGACTACGCCGGGCGTCGAGCATGTCGACGACGCGCTTGTCGTGCAGCAGACGTCGGTGCCCGCAACAGCCGCGCCGGGGACACCGGCTCCGCCGGCCGCGTCGCAGGACGCCGCGCTCGAGCAGCGCGTGCGCGCGGCGCTCGCCTCCGATCGGCAGGCATCAGCGGACGCCGTTCAGGTCACGGCCAGGGACGGCGTGCTGCTGCTCGAGGGCCGCGTCCCGACGGCCGCGGCCAGACAGCGTGTGCTGTCGGCCGCGCGCGGCGTCGAAGGCGTGGTGCAGGTGGTCGATCGATTGAGCCTGGCCCGTTAACCACGAAGGCACGAGATCTTCGTGCCCTTCGTGGTTCAGAATCCGGGCGTCAAATTGAACTGCCACATCCAGCCCCGGCCGGGCCGATCGAAGGGACGGACGTAGTCGAGCTCCATGATCGCGAAGCCGAACGTGTTGAAGCTCGGCCCCACCCCGGACGCTGGTAGGCACACCGTTTGTAAGGGAACGCTCGGGGTATTCACGCAATCGATGGCTCACCTGTGGCAGCCTCGCGGGCCGGACCGTCCGGCCGATGGCGAGTGGAGCACGACGATTCGGCGCGTGCGCGCGGAGTTCGAAGAGATGCCGGGCCTGCGCGTCACACCGGCACAGGCGCGGGCGCTGTTCGGGCTCCCCGATGGGGTGCTCGGCCGCGTGCTGGACAGTCTGTCGGGCGAGGGCTTCCTGGAGGAACGCGACGGCGAGTACGTCCGGCGGCATTCGACCCCCTGAGCACAGACCTTCTTCGTCTGCTGCAGATCGCGTTCACGACCTGCCCGAGATGCAGGTACCCTGTGGTGCGTCGGTCATCAGCCGTGGTTCCCTGGCTCGGAGTCAACGACCCGTTCCCGCCCGTCGACGCGGCGCTTCGTGAGCCGAACGGACTTCTGGCGGCCGGCGCCGACCTCTCGGTCGAACGGCTCCTCGACGCCTACGCCCACGGTATCTTCCCGTGGTTCGGCGAGGGCGATCCGCTGCTCTGGTGGCATCCCGATCCGCGCATGGTGCTCTGGTTCGAGGAGCTGCACGTGTCGCGGTCGCTCCGGCGGACGCTGCGGGCGCAGCGTTTCCGCGTCACGCTCGACGCGGCGTTTGCCGCCGTGGTGGCCGGCTGCGCCGAGCCGCAGCCAGACAGGCCGGACACATGGATTACGGCGGAAATGGCCGAGGCCTACGGCACGCTGGCGGCTCGCGGGCACGCGCATTCCGTGGAAGTGTGGGACGGCGCGATGCTGGCCGGCGGCCTCTACGGTGTCGCGCTCGGCCGCATGTTCTTCGGCGAGTCGATGTTCAGCCGGAGGACGGACTCCTCGAAGGTCGCGATCGTCGTGCTGGCGCGCCAGCTCGCACGATGGGGCTTCGAGATGATCGACTGCCAGATGGCGACGCCGCACCTGGCGTCGCTCGGGGCGCGCGAGATCCCGCGGCGTGAGTTCCTGCGCCACCTCGAGCGCCTCGTCCGGCTGCCCGCGGTGCCCTCGCCGTGGCGGTTCGACGCGGGCTTCCACGCAACCCTGTGAGTACAATGGATATAGCCACGAAGGCACGAAGACCTCGAAGGTCACGAAAGATGACATTCTCAAGAGTTCGTGATCTTCGTGATCTTCGTGGTTGAGGTATGAGCGCTCGGCCTTACGAGTCCACGCTGGCGGAAACGCGCAGCGAGCAGCAGGTGCAGCGACCCCGTCTGTGGCGGGTGCTGCTTCACAATGACGACTACACGACGCAGGAGTTCGTGGTCTGGGTGCTCGAGACGATCTTCCATAAACCGCATGCGGAGGCGTTCACGATCATGCTGAGCGTGCACCGTTCGGGCCTCGGCGTGGCAGGCGTTTTCACGCGTGACGTCGCGGAGACGAAGGTGAAGGCCACCGAGAAGCTGGCGGAAGAGCACGAGTATCCGCTGCTCGTGACGATGGAGCCCGAGACGGAACCGGAGCGCGTATAAATGTCCCAGCCGCCAGTCCCGTTTGCCCCTGAGACACTCGAGACGATCCAGCGCGCGTTCCGGATGGCGACCGAACGCCGGCACGACACCGTCGGGCTCGAGCACCTCCTCCGGTCGGCCACCGACGAGCCGCACGCGCGTCAGGTGCTCGCCACGTGCGGTGTCGATCTCAACGTGCTGCGCAAGCAGCTGGACGAGGTCCTGGCGAAGGCGTTCACGCCGGTACCGCCGCCGGGACCCGCCGAGCCGGAACCGACCGTCGGTCTCGACCGGGTGATTCAGCAGGCGATCGTCCACGCCGCCGTGTCGAGCGCCAGGCACGTGGATACCGGGAGCCTGCTGGTGTTTCTGCTGCAGGAGGAGGAAAGCCACGCCGCGTACTTCCTGCGCCGGCAGGGCGTCGATCGGCTGACACTGCTGCGCGTGATCTCGCATGGCGGCGTCCCGGAGCCGGCGCCCGCGGAGGGTGGAGAGCGCGAGGCGGGCGCCCCTGTGCCGCCGGATCCGCTCGAGGCGTATGCGACCGAACTGGTGGCCCGGGCGGCGGCGGGCCGGATCGATCCGCTGATCGGCCGCCGGCTCGAGCTCGAGCGGATGATCCAGGTGTTGTGCCGGCGGCGCAAGAACAACCCGCTGCTCGTCGGGGAGCCGGGCGTCGGCAAGACGGCGCTGGCCGAGGGGCTGGCCCTGCGCATTCATCAGGGCGACGTCCCCGACGTGCTCAAGGACGCCAGGGTGTACGCACTCGACCTGGGCGCGCTGCTGGCGGGCACCCGCTACCGCGGCGATTTCGAAGAGCGGGTCAAGCAGGTGCTCGAGCGGCTCGGCCGGGAGAAGAACGCCATCCTGTTCATCGACGAGATCCACTCGCTCGTGGGCGCCGGCGCTGCGTCGGGCGGCGCGATGGACGCCGGCAACCTGCTGAAGCCGGCGCTGGCCGACGGCACGCTGCGCTGCATCGGGTCGACCACCTTCAGCGACGTCAAGCAGTCGTTCGACCGCGACCGCGCCCTGTCGCGCCGCTTCCAGAAGATCGATGTGCTGGAGCCCTCGGAGGAGGAGACGCTCGACATCCTCAAGGGTCTGCGTCCGCACTACGAGTCGCATCACGGCGTGAAGTACGCCGATGCGGCGCTCGAGAGCGCGGTGACCCTCTCGGCAAAGCACCTCAAGGACCTCCATCTGCCCGACAAGGCGATCGACGTCATGGACGAGGCAGGCGCCGCGCAGAAGCTGCTGCCGGGCGATCGGCGTGTCGAGAGCATCGGCGCCGAGCAGGTCGAGCAGATCGTCGCCAAGATGGCGCGCGTGCCGGTGCAGGCCGTCTCGAGCGACGACCGGCAGGCGCTCTCGAACCTTGACGCCGAGTTGAAGAAGGTCATCTTCGGCCAGGAGCGCGCGATAGACGAGGTGGCGTCGGCCATCAAGCTGTCGCGCTCGGGCCTGCGGTCGGCCGACAAGCCGATCGGCAACTTCCTCTTCACCGGCCCGACCGGCGTCGGCAAGACGGAGCTCGCGCGGCAGCTCGCCCGCATTCTCGGCATCGAGTTCATCCGCTTCGACATGTCCGAGTACATGGAGAAGCACGCCGTCTCGCGGCTGATCGGCGCCCCGCCCGGATATGTCGGCTACGAGGAGGGGGGCCTGCTGATCGACGCGATCCGCAAGTCCCCGCATGCGGTGCTGCTGCTCGATGAGATCGAGAAGGCGCACCCCGACCTGTACAGCATCCTGCTGCAGGTGATGGATCACGCCACGCTGACCGATTCCCACGGCCGCAAGGCGGACTTCCGGCACGTGATCCTCATCATGACGACCAACGTCGGCGCGCGGGATCTGTCGGATCGGCGGATGGGATTCGGCGAGACCGGGGTGGGCGCCTCCTCGCGGGGCGCGATGGAGCGCGCGTTCACGCCGGAGTTCCGCAACCGGCTCGATGCGGTCGTCACCTTCAACGCGCTCGGCACGCCCGAGATCGAGCGGGTGGTCGACAAGCAAATCGACGAACTGCGCGCCATGGTGGCGCCCAAGCAGGTGACGCTCGAGCTCGACCCCGCCGCGCGCGCGTGGCTGGCCGCCAAGGGCTTCGATCGCGCGTTTGGCGCCAGACCGATGGCCCGTCTGATCGAGCGCGTGATCAAGAAGCCGCTGTCGGAGATGCTGCTCTTCGGGGCCCTCGCCGAAGGCGGCGCGGTGACGATCGCGGTCAAAGACGACGAAATTGCGTTGGTGTCACGTCCCAACTCCCAATGACCAAATTTCAACGTGCGCTTTGGGCTTTGGGATTTGGGATTTGGGATTTACGCTGATCCCGCATGTCCCTCTCCGACATCCGCCGCGAGTATCTCGGTGAGCCACTCGACGAGGCCCATTCCGACCCCGATCCCTTCCGGCAGTTCTCGATCTGGTTCGAGCAGGTGCGGCCGCTCGAGCCCGATCAGACGGCGATGGCGCTGGCCACGGCGACCCGCGACGGGCATCCGTCGGTCCGGACGGTGCTGCTCAAGGGCGTGGACGCCCGCGGGTTCGTCTTCTTCACCAACTACGGGAGCCGGAAGGCGCGGGAGATCGAGCAGACCGGCCGCGCGGGCCTGCTGTTCCTGTGGCGGTCGGTCGAGCGGCAGGTCCGGATTGCCGGATCGGTCGAGCGGGTGAGCGGGGAGGAGTCGGACGCGTACTTCGCGACGCGGCCGATCGAGAGCCGGTGGAGCGTCTACGCGTCGCGCCAGAGCGAGCGGCTCCACGACCGCGCAGAGCTCGACGCCGCCTATGCCGCGGCGCGCGAAGCGTACGGCGATCGCGTTGCACGTCCCCCATGGTGGGGCGGCTACCGCGTCATGCCGGACGAGTTCGAGTTCTGGCAGGGGCGGGAGAACCGGCTGCACGATCGGTTGGAATACCGCAGAAGCTCAGACGGTTCCTGGACCCGCGAGCGCCTGGCGCCGTAGTTCTTACAGACGAGAGCCACAGACGACGAAGCCACCGAGAC
>Ga0156172_1080_pt3 | contig 22322 bp, 15 predicted proteins | sample RifCSPlowO2_12_FD_107825 | JGI IMG/M metagenome (GOLD analysis project Ga0156172, IMG submission 107825) | Acidobacteria bacterium RIFCSPLOWO2_12_FULL_67_14 | reverse complement strand
GATTCGCCGCGTCTACAAGACCGACGGCTGGCCGACGACGCTGATGCTGGTGAACGCCATCGGGTACTTCGCCGAGGCGGCCGACCACCATCCTGACCTGGCCGTCTCGTGGGGCCGCGTGAGGGTCGAGCTGTCGACGCACAGTGCCGGCGGGATCACGGATAAGGACTTCGAGCTCGCCCGCCGCATCGAGGAGGTGGCCCTCTGGCGTCCGGCCCCGGGTGCGGCGCTGACCGGAGCGGCCGACAGCTTCGTGCGCCGCGGCGAGCCCTCCAGCAGAACCTGACCGTTCCATCGACCGCGGGCTGCGCGCCCGCGCCCGTTGCGGGTAGACTCTGTACGCGCGTTCAGCCGAGCGCGCGTCCATTCATAGCGAGGCGCATCATGACGAAGCATCTTGTCCTCATCGCAGTGGCCATGGTCCTGGGATTGTCGGCACGGGCTGAAATGCGACAGGCGGCGCCGGCGGGGAATGACGAATCGGCCTGCCGCGCGCTGATCGATCTGCCGAACCTCACCATCACCCAGGCCGTCATCCGGCCGGCGTCCGGAGCGACGCCGCAGCACTGCTACGTCCGCGGCCTGATTGCAGGACGAATCGGGTTTCACGTGCAGCTGCCGCTCCGCTCGAGCTGGAGCGGCCGCCTGCTGAACATCGGGGATGGCGGCAAGGACGGCTCGCTCAATCTGGCCAACGATCGGGTGGCCGAGGGGTACGCGGTGGCGAACTCGAACTCGGGTCACGACGGCGGCGCGGAGCCGGGCTCCACCTTCGGATGGAACCGCGACGCGGTGCTGGACTTCGGCTACCGCGCGGTGCACCTCACCGCCAACGCCTCCAAGACCGTCGTCCGCCAGTACTACGGCCGCGCCGCCCGCTACAGCTATTTCGACGGCTGCTCGACCGGCGGGCGGCAGGGCGCCATGGAAGCGCAGCGGTTTCCCGAGGACTTCGACGGGATCGTCGCGGGAGCCCCGCTGCTCGCGTACCAGGCAATCAACGCGCAGGAAGTCGTCAACACCCAGCGGATCTTCTCCGACACGCTCGCCGGCAATCTGGCGTACGACACGGATCGCGACGGCGTGCCGGAGAGCCTCACGAAGTGGGAGATCGTCCGCGACGCCGTGCTGGCGAAGTGCGACGCCAACGACGGCATCAGGGACGGCGTGGTCGACGATCCCCTGAGCTGCAGCTTCAACGCGGAAGCGGATCTGGCGAAGTTTGCGTGCTCCGGCGACGTCGACGCCGACGGCTGCCTGACGAAGCGCCAGATCCAGACGGTGCGCGATCTGCACCGCGGCACGTTCGACAGCAAGGGCACGCAGATCGCCAAAGGCTACGCGCGAGGCTCGGAATGGCACTGGAGCGGCCGGTTCGTCGCGCACAAGGGCAACAACATGGCCCCCTCGCGGCTGTCGGTCGGCGACGATCACATCGCGTTTCTCTTCTACGAAACGTCGCCTGGCCGGCCGGCGCCCGAGCCCGAGCCGGGGCAGGCGCCGCGGACGCTCTATCGGACCGGCGCCGCGCCGGAGTTCGGCTGGTGGGATTTCACGATCGACGACCTCACGGCCGGAAAGGCCCGCTTTACGCAGTCGGCGCTCGAGGCCACCGACAGCGATCTCACCCGCTTTCTCGAGCGCGAGAACGGCCGCCTGCTCCTCTACCAGGGATGGGCGGACGATGTGCCGGCCGAGCCGACGGTCGACTACTACAGGGCGGTCGTGGACAAGACGTTTGGCGGAGACCTCAGCGCCGCCCGCGAGCGCGTGCGCCTCTTCATGCTGCCGGGCGTCGGCCACTGCCGCGGCGGCCCGGGACCCGACACATGGGATCGTCTCGGTCCCATCGTCGACTGGGTGGAACACGGCCGGCCGCCCGATCACATCGTCGCGGCGCGTCAGGTGGACGGAAAGAGGGTAAACGAGCGGAAGGTCTGCGCGTATCCACAGCGGGCGATCTATACCGGCCCGGCGGGCGGACAGCACGAGGCCGCGAACTGGGTCGAGGGGAACTTCGCCTGCCGCTAGGTATAATGGCGCGTCCCGATTGAGGCGGAGCTCTTATTCATGCAGATACTTACGAGCGCAGGCGTGCGTCGCGTCGCGACCCTGATCATGGGAGTCTCTCTGTCCTGCCTCGGCGCCACCGCGGCGTCCGCAGGGCAGACCAAAGTGGATTACGAAACGGCGCGGCAGAGCCGGAAGCTCGTCGCCGTGAAGGCCACCGCGCCGGTCAACGTCGACGGCGTGCTCGAGGAGGCGGACTGGAGCCTCGCACCGATCGCGACCGACTTCCTTCAGAGCGAACCGCGCGAAGGCGAGGCGGCCTCCGAGCCGACCGAAGTGCGCGTGCTCTACGACGACGACAATCTGTACATCGGCGTCGTGGCGCGCGATCGCGATCCGCAGGGCATCATCATCAACGAGCTGAAGAAGGACTTCAACGTCGACAACAGCGACGGGTTCGAGCTCGTGCTCGACACGTTCCACGACGAGCGCAACGGCTATCTCTTCTCCATCAACCCGGCGGGCGCCAAGGCCGACGCCCAGATGGCGAACGAGGGCCGCGAGACGAACCGGAGCTGGGACGCGCTCTGGACCACCGAGAGCCGGGTCACCGAGAACGGCTGGACCGCCGAAATCGCCATCCCGTTTCGCACGCTGCGGTTCAGCAGCGCCGACAGCCAGACGTGGGGCGTGAACTTCCTCCGGCGGATCCGGCGCCGCAACGAGGAGAGCCTGTGGGCGCCGCTGCCGCGCATCTTCCCGCTCGCCCGCGTGTCGATGGCCGGCACGCTCGAAGGGCTGCAGGGCGTCCGGCCCGGCAACGACCTGCGCCTGAAGCCGTATGCGCTGGCGAGCATGGGACAGCGCGGCAGAGGACCGCGCGACGGTAACGGCGACGTCGGGTTCGACGTGAAGTACGGCATCACCAGCGGCCTCACGTGGGACTTCACCGTGAACACCGACTTCGCCCAGGTGGAAGCCGACGAGCAGCAGATCAATCTGAGCCGCTTCAGCCTCTTCTTCCCGGAGAAGCGCGACTTCTTCCTGGAGAACTCCGGGGTGTTCCAGTTCGGCACGGCCGCGGGTGGCGGCGGCGGCGGCGGCCAGGGCGGCGGGCGGCAGGACTCCGCCGCGCGCAACGACGTCATCCTGTTTCACAGCCGCACGATCGGGCTCTCGGCGGCTGGCGGTGAGATTCCAATCCTCGGCGGCACGCGGCTGACCGGCCGCGCCGGCGGCTACTCGGTCGGCCTCCTCAACATCCAGCAGCGCGAAGAGGGCACGGTTCCGGCCACCAATTTCACGGCCCTTCGGCTGCGGCGCGACGTGCTCGCCAACTCCGACATCGGGGTCATGGTGCTCAACAGGGACGAGAACGGGCCGCGCTGGAACCGCGTGATCGGCACCGACGCGAACTTCCGCTTCTTTCAGAACCTGAACCTCAACGGCAACATCACGAAGACGATGTCGCCGGACGCGTCGGTCGCGCCGGGCAGCGGCAAGGACACGATGCTGCGGGGCAACTTCAACTACCGCGGCGACACGATGGAGTTCAGGGGGTCGTACACCACGATCGGCGAGCGGTTCAACGACGAGATGGGGTACGTGCCGCGCGTCGGGATCAACAAGTCGACCGCCTACTTCTCGCCGCACCTCCGATGGCGGGGCGGCATTTCACGCTGGCTGCGCGAGTTCTGGCCGCACTGGGATTTCAGCAACGTGACGCGGTACGACGGCACGCTCGAGTCACGGTACTACGACTACCACTTCCCGCTCACGTTCCAGGACGGCGGCTTCGCCGAGCTCGGGTTCCAGCGGAGCGTCGAAGGGCTCTCGCGGCCGTTCAACATCAATTCGCGAAGGCGTATCGTCATTCCCGCCGGGGAATACGCCTTCAATGACTGGTTCGCCACCGCGCGCACGAACCAGGCGGCGCCCTTCTTCGTCAGCAGCCGCTACGGCTTCGGCGACTTCTACGACGGGTACCGCCACAATTACCAGGCGGGCCTCGGCGCGCGTGTCAACGAGCACCTGAACATCACCGTCAACTACTCGCGAAATGCGGTCAGTCTGCCGGGGGGGCGGTTCACGACGGATCTGCTCAGCAGCCGCGTGATCTACGACTTCTCGACCAGCGTCTTCCTGAACGCGCTGCTCCAGTACAACACCGACGCGCGCCAGTGGAGCTCGAACGTCCGGTTCAACATCATCCACCGGCCGCTCAGCGACTTCTTCCTGGTGTACAACGAGCGGCGCGACACGCTCACCGACGAGCTGATCGACCGCGCCGTGATCGCGAAGGTCACGTACCTGATGGCGTTTTAGAAGAGCTTCTTGTAGACGCGTCCCGCCCGGCCGTTCGCGTCGACGAGCGTCATCGTCTGGCCGTCCTTCGAGAACACGTGGCGGCCGGCCGGGCCATCGCCTCCCTTGCCGTCCCTGCGGCTCTGGTTCTCGAACGTGAAGGCGTCGATCCGCCTCGACCGGATGGCGTCGCGCCGGTCCTCGTCGATGACGGGATACCAGTTGCCGTCGAACTTCAGGAAGTACATCGAGCGGCGCTGCATGCCGCCGGCGTCCACGGTGAGGATCGAGGCCTTCATGCCGTTGCCGTCCCACGGCTCCCATCTGTGAATGTTGAGGAGCGGCGGCTTCTGACCGGGGCCGTACGTCGTCCGCTGCGTGTCCTCCATCCACGTGCCGATGTACGGGTTGTCGGCATACCCCTCGCCGGTCCCGGTCTGTGCGTCGGCCGACACCGTGGACAGCGCAAGGCCCACGACGAGTATCAGTGCTCTGATTACCATGGCGGCGTTCTCCTCTTGCGGGTGGCCCGGCTGAAGCCGGGCACTACGAAAACAACTACTGCGTAAGACTGAAGCCGGACACTACGTCCGAATACTCTACAGCCTGAAGAGCCGGCGCGCGTTGCCGAACAGGATGCGATCGCGGTCGGCCGCGGGCAGATTCAGATCCTCGACCATCGCGTTCGGCTCGTCGACGTTCATCCCGTGGAAGTTGTCCGACCCGATCAGCAGGCGATCGGATCCGACGAGGCTGATCAGGAACCGGAGCGTCTCCGGGTAGAACGTCATCGTGTCGTAGTGGAAGCGCCGGAGGTACTCGCGAATGGGCCGCGGCGGCACGTTCGAGGCGCGGCGCGCGTGCTGCAGGCGCCCCGCGACGTACGGAAAGGCGCCGCCCGAGTGCGGCAGCACGATGTCGAGCTTCGGGAACCTGTCGAGCGTGCCGGTCACGATGAACTTGGCGGCGACCGTGGCCGTCTCGAACGGAAAGCCGAGCGGGTTGGTCAGGCTGACGTCGCCCAGGAGCCGGCGCGAATAGATGTTGGGCTCGCCGTCGAGCGGGTGGAAGAGGATCGGATAGCCCAGCTGCTCGATGCGCTCCAGGATCGGCTGAAACGCCGGCTCGAACAGGTAGTCCCGCCCCTCGATCGAGTTGGGCAGGTGGACGGCCCGCATGCCGGGCCTCCCCGCGACACGATTCAGCTCCTTCAGCGCGAACCCGGGGTCGCGGATCGGCAGCTCGATACTGCCGATGAAACGGTCGGGGAACGCCTGATGCGCCTCGCTTGCTGCGTCGTTCACGATCGTCGCGATGCGGTTGCCCGCCTCGGGCGAGACGAACGACCACCCCATGTTGCCGGACAGCGTCAGGACGTGTGTCTGGATGCCATGCTCATCCATCCACCGCCGCCGGGCAGTGAGGTCGGAGTCTTCCGGAATCAGCTCGGTGACGATCGCGGCGCCGGCCTCCGCCCGCGCCTTGATGAATGCGGGCGGAAACCAGTGCGTATGCACGTCGACCGAGACCGGCCCGCGCGCGCGTCCCTGTGCCCAGAGGCGCGCGCCGGCCACCGCGAAGAGCGCGCCGGCGCCGAGCGTCATCACGTCGCGGCGTCCGAGGCCCGGCCCGTGGCGCGTCCCTTCGCGTGTCTCCATCCCGTCCCTCGAACGTAGCGCCGGGCTTCAGCCCGGCTAAAGCCGGGCACCACGTCAATTATGAAACCAGCTACCGCGTGCCGGTCGCAGTGGTCGGCCTGATCTGCAGCCTGGCGATCTTGTTTCGGACGCGGCTGATGGCGGATTCTACAACGACTGGCCCTGTGCCCGGGGTGCACCCCTTCAGAATGTGAATCTCAACGACAACTGCATCTGCCTCGGCTGGCCGACGAGCGATGTGATCCGGCCTGCCGTGGCCAGCGGCGCCTCGATCTCCGTGGCTCCCCGGAAGATGGTGCCAGCCGGCATCGCGAAGTTCACGCGATTGAACACGTTGAACACCTCCGCCCGGAACTGCAGGCGGCGGGTGCCCCCGATGTCGGTGTCCTTCACCATCGAGAAATTCACGTTGGCAAAGCCGGGGCCTCGGATCGCGCCGCGCGGCGCGTTCCCGACGAATCCGCGCGCCGGCTTGGTGAACGCGCACGGGTCGTACCACCGCTCGGGCGTCCCGACCGGCGTCCCCGCCGCCAGCCCCACACAGCCTCGAGACACTCCCTTGGTAATGTCGTCCAGGTTCACGCCCGGCACCACATCGGGACGGTCAACGTTGGTTCTTGCCGGGCCGTTGGCATTCGTCCACGGCAGATTGATGGCCGGCGTCAGCGGGAAGCCGGTCTGCAGCGACACGATCGTGCTGACCTGCCACCCCGTGAACAGACGATTCCCCGACGCGGGGTTGGGCAGGTTGTAGATCGCGTTGAACTTCCAGTTGTGCCGGAGGTCCCACTGCACGGGGCCCGGGTCGTCCTCGTACGGATTCGGCTTCATGGCACTACCCGAGCCGCCCTGATCTCCGTTCAACTGGGCGTTGATGACATTGCTGGTCATGTTCGCCCACGTATAGGAGCTCTGGAACTGGAGCCCGGCGCTCAAACGCTTGATCAGCGATATCTGCAGCGAGTCGTACTGGGTGTCTGCATTCGAAGACTTCCACAGCACATCGGACCAGTACGGGTTGACGTGCGGGGCATTCGTGGGCCAGAAGTAGGTGCCGTCCGCCAGGATCGTCGGCACGCGCGGGTTCCCTTCGTCCATCGTGGGGAGCTGGTACGCCCGCGACCCGGCGTACGCGACCGCCAGGCCGGTGTTCCACGGCAATTCCTGATCGAGCGTCAGGCTGTACTCCCACAGATACGGCTGCTCGGAGTTCCAGTTGATCGTGCGCAGCGTGCGGCCCTGGACTGCAGGCGGGAAGACGAGCGGCAGCATCAGCGCCGGGGCGTTGGTGACGCGGCTCTGTGTCGTCCACGGAGGACTCCCCGTAGTGGGCTCGATGAAGTTGCTGTTGATCCACCCGATGTCGTAGAGCACGCCGCTGCCGCCGCGAATCGAGGTCTTGCCGTCGCCCCGCACATCCCATGCGAACCCCAGGCGCGGGCTCCAGTTCTCGAGCGACGACTGCTTGATCAGCCGGCAGCCGACCTCCGCCTCCGTCTGGGTCGTGATGTCCTTGATGCACGCGTTGAGCCCGTTGACCTCATCCGGGACCGTGTTGAACTCGTACCGCAGGCCGGCGTTGAGCGTGAACCGGCTGGTCAGCCGCATGTCGTCCTGGAAGTAGAACCCATACGTGTTGTACCGATAGATCCGCGTGAACGTGGACCCGGGCGCCAGCGCGTTGTACTGCACCACCGGTCCGCCCCGCAGGAAGTTTTGCAGGCTCGAGAAAGTCGCGCTGCCGGCACCGGCGTTGTCGAGCGTGATGTGCGGCTTCGGGAGCGTAATCAGCGCGCCGTACTTCAATGAGTGCCGGCCGCGCGTGTCGAAGAAGTCGGTGCTGAACTGCGGCGTGTCGAGGCCGTAGACGATGACGCCGCTGACCCCCCCGATACTGGAGTAGGGCGCCCCGGGCCCGATGCTCGACAGCATGCGGCCTTCGACCAACGAATACTGCGGCCCCTTGAACCGTTCTTCGCTCTCCTTCGTCGGGTCGTACCCCTGCCGCGTGAACGTGTACGCCACGCGCGAAGTATTGACCAGCGTTGACGAGAACACCTTGTTGTACGACACCGTCGTCCAGTGGAACTTGCTCGATCCCAGGCGCAGGAAATCCGTCGTGCTGCCGATCTCGGTGCGCTCGGAGTTGTTGTTGGTGTACCGGACGAAGATCGACGAGGAATCGGCGAAGTTGTAGTCGATCTTCCCCTGGAAGTAGCGCTCGTCGGTCGGCTGCGTGAAGAGGAAGTGGTACTCGTTGTTCGGCATGTTCGGCAGCGGGAACAGGTCGACGAACGGCTTCATCAGCGGGTTGATCTGCGGGACGATGCCGCCGTCGACGTGGGCCTCCGGCGGAAGCACCCGAAGGATCCGTGTTTCCCCGAGACGCTCGCGCACCATTTCCACCGTCCCGAAGAAGAACATCCTGTTGCGGACGACGGGGCCGCCCATCGCTCCCCCGAGGTTGTGGCGCGAGAAGTCCGGCTTCTGGGTGTCGAAATAGCCGAGCGACTTCATCCGCTGGTCCCGGAACGCCTCGAACGCGGAGCCGCTGAACGCGTTGGTGCCGCTCTTGCTGACCATGATCGTCTGGGCGCCCATCCGCATCCCGTACTCGGCGCCGTAGTTGCTGGTCAGCACGCGGTACTCCTGGATGCCGTCGAGCCCCAGCGTGTTCTCCGAGTAGGAGGCGTTCCCCGCGCCATGCAGAGTGTTCGTCATGGTGCCATCCATGAGGAAGTTGTTCGACCGCAGGCTCGCACCCCTCGCGCTGAACCACTGGCCGACGCGCGCGGTGCCGCGGCTGAAGTTGTGCTCGACCACGCCGGTTTGCAGCAGCGTCAGGTCGATGAGGTTGCGCCCCAGCAGCGGCAGGCTCTGGATGATCGTCTCGTCCACCAGCCCGCCCAGCGACGCGCTCGTCGTGTTCACGAGCGGCGCTTCACCCGTGACCGTCAGGGTCTCGGTGAGCGCGCCCACCTCGAGCGCAAAGTTGATGACGGCTTCCTGACCGACGGTCAGGGTAATCCCCGTGCGCAGCTCGCTGCGAAACCCTTCGAGCTCCACGCGAATCTCGTAGGCGCCGACCGGCAGCGCCGGGATCCGGTACGTGCCCTCACCGGCGGAGACGACGGTCCGCTCCAGCCCGGTGGCGATATGACGCGCCGTGACGGTGACGCCCGGCAGGACGCCGCCGCTGGTATCGCTCACGGTGCCCAGCAGCGTGGCTGTCGACTGCGCCAGCACAGGGGCCGCAAGGAGCAACACGAGACAGAGCGACGACAGGCCGACAAGCACTTGCCTTGTACGCCTTCGTACCTCACGCATAGCGGATTCCTCCTGAAATCGTTCCAGACCTGACAGGCAGCCCGATCCTGGCAGGACATCCTGTCCAGTCAGGAGCTGACATCGGGCGTTGTCCCGCCGTAAATACCACGGACCCCTGGCGGCATCAAGGGTCAAGAAGGCCCCACCCGGCGAGACCCTCGCCTCGCCGGGGACTCGCTCTATTCCAGGGGCTGGATGCGAACAAGGTAGCCAAACTGATCGCCGTACCAGAACGTCGGCGGATTCGTCGAATCGTCTATCCAGGAGTTGAAGTCGAACCCTCCGTTGGAGGTCGGCAGGACGTATTCGATCCACTGATGCGTCCGCGGCTTGAATCGCGCGACGCGGCCCCCATTCATCAGACCCGCCCAGACGTCGCCGTTCTTGTCGGCCCTGATCGAGTACGTGCTGACGTGCGGCGTCGGAGGCACATACTCGGACACGGCGCCGGTCTTCGGGTTGTACCGCCAGATGTTTTCGCCGTTCTTGCCGCCGATCCAGAGGTTGCCCTCGGGATCGAAGTCGCCGCGTCCGTGAATCGCGTCCTTCCGGAACTCACCACTGGGGACCGGCACTTCCCGCAGCTCCTCCGTCTGCACGTCGAACCAGACGACCGTGTTGCCGCCGCCGCCGAAGTACCGGCCGTCCCGGCTGAAGCGGTTGCCGTAGGTGCTTCCGTTCAGCTTCAGCGGCCACTCCTTGACCGGCTTGCCGGTCTTCAGCACGGTCTGGGTGTCGAACTTCTGGAGCCTCCGCCCGTCGTTCTTCCAGATCGACAGGCCGTCGGGCGCCAGTCCCATATTGCCGGACACGCCGGTGTACACCTGCTGCACGTCGCCCGTCCGCGGATCGAGGCGGCCGATCGCATCGGCCCAGTTCCACGAGAACCAGACCATGCCCGTGCGCAGGTCCACGTCGATCCAGTGCAGACCGGGGTGAATGTTGGCCTCGGGCTTCGGGTGCAGCGCCGGCGGCGCGGTGTTCGGAACCCGGTACTGCGTCACCTTGCCCGTCGCCGGCTCCAGCTTGCCGATGAACGGGACCCGGTTGATCGTGAACCAGATATTGCCCTGCGCATCGCCGGCGACGTCGTGCACATTCTGAAGCGCCCACGGAAGCTCGTACTCCGTGACGACGGCGCGGGTGGCCGGTCCGTGAGGACGCGGGAACGGCTTCATCGGCGGCAATTCCGAGTTGAGCGACCGCACACGCTTGAAGAAGTTGACGATCAGATCCTTCTCCGCCTGCTGCGTGCCGCCAATCTCCCCGTCGATGTAGCTGAACGGCTGGGGAGTGGTGATCAGCCTCGGCCCGTAGTCAATCATCCGCGTCAGCAGCTTGCCCCAGCTCGCCTCGTCAAACGTGTGGCGGAACGGGTAATCGATGCCGTGACAGCCGATCCCGCAGGCGCGAAGGACGATGCGCTTTTCCTGCGCGGTGCCCGGCATATTGGCGAGCCACTCGGCCGGCGAGAGCTGCGGCAGCAGCTCCGGCGTGGGCGGCAGGAACTCACCGGTGGCGACGCGCTCGAGGACGATCTCGGGCAGCCGCGTCGCGCCGTCGATGCGGACGCCCTCCATCACATACGGACGGAATTCCAGGGGGCGGGGAATCCGCAGGACATAGGTGCCGCCCTCGAGCTTCGGAAATTCAAACCGGCCCAGATCGTCCGTGTACACCGTCGTCCGGATGGCGCTCGTCCCGGAGATGAGCTGCACCATCAGGCCCTCAATCGGGAGGCCCTTGGCGGTCTTGACGGTCCCTCTCGGCCCGCCGAGGAGGCTTGCAGCGGCCTGCGCCTGCACGGTCAATGATGACGTGACCGCGACGCCGAGGGCGGCAACAGCCGCAGCGAGAATGGCGACGTAGGCTCTGCGCATAGCGGCTACCTCGATTCCGGTCTGGCCGCGCCGGCCTTGTCCTGCGCCCGTGCGCCTTCGAGCATGTTCACGATGCCGTTGTTCCCTTCGTGGCAGGCGTACTCGAACAGCGGACCGTCCACCTTGCTGAGCGGGGTGATGGCCGTCCACGGCCTCGTCCACGTGGAGGGGTCATCCACGGTGTACTTGTATTCGATCGTGTCCGCGTCGATCCGCGTGAACCGCTCGATGATGCGGAGCGTCGCCGGGTTGCCGTCCATGTACGTGGCCTCGGGCTGGAAGCCCCGGTTCTCGACCACGAGCGTGTCGCCGTCCCAGCGCCCGACGCCATTGCCGGTCCAGAAGCGCATGTGCGGCGCCAGGTGCGGCCGGCCGTCCGTCGGAATGACGCGCGTCTTGCTCATCCACTCGTACTCGATCACGACCTGTCCGGGCCCCTGCAGGATGAACGTGTTGTTGTTGTACCCGCTCCCGGCGGGGATCGGCGGACCGCCGTTCGTGAGGCAGCGCACGCCGGTGCCCAGCTTCTCGGGGCCGTCGAACCCGTCTTCGCCCTGGCCGCGCCGGCGCGGACGCGCCTTCCCTTCGGGCGTCAGGGCGGGCAGCCGCCCGTTCGGCGGATCCACGATCAATGAGGTGCGGCGGTTGGGCCTGACGCCGTTCTGCCAGGCGTCGAGCGCGTACACCGTCGCGTCGTAGACCGGCGTGTCCGCCGAGTTGGCGAACGTGAACTCGTAGTAGCGATTGACGCCGGCCTCGAAGATCGCCTTGACTTCCTCGTCGGTGAGGAACTCCCGCGTGCCGTACTTCTCAGGCCGCTCGAGCGGCGTGAAGCTGAGACTCGTCCAGTAGCCCTGCAGATCGGGCTTCCCGTCCGGCGTGCGGGGCATCGTCCAGGGCTTCGCCGGAGACGGCTTCGCGGGAGCCTGGGCCATCAGAAAAGCAGGGCCGACGAGCAGCGCTGCAAGGACCGCCCGGCCGACCGTCGCGAACACCTGATTCGCCATATGAACCTCCTTGGCAGCGTCAATCCTACTACAGGGCTTCATGCTAGGATTCGGGGTTTCGCGCCTTTTTCATGCCGTTTCGAACCGCACTCCTCTTCACGTGTGTCCTTGGGGCCGCCGCGGCCGCCTGGGGCCAGACGAGCGGGCCGCCCGCCGATCCCACGGCGCCGCCACCCATGATCACGCGCGACGACACCGGGGTGACGATGCGGGCGGTACGCATCCAGCAGCCAATTCAGGTCGACGGCCGCCTCGACGAGCGGGTGTACGGCGACGTCGCGGCCGTCAGCGACTTCATCCAGATGGAGCCGGTCGAGGGGGAACCGGCCACGGAGAAGACCGAGGCCTGGGTATTCTTCGACAACGAGAACATCTACATCTCGGCCCGCTGCTGGGACGACCAGCCCGACCGCTGGATCGTCAACGAGCTTCGCCGCGACCACAACAACATCATCCGGAACGAGAACGTCGCGGTCAGCCTCGACACGTTCAACGACGGCCGGAACGGCTTCTTCTTCCAGACCACGCCGGCCGGCGCGCTCCGCGATCAGACGTTCACGGACGAAGCAAACCCCAACGTGAACTGGAACACCGTCTGGGACGTCAAGGCAGGACGGTTCGAGGGCGGCTGGGCGTTCGAGATGGTCATCCCGTTCAAGTCGCTCCGGTACCGCGGCTCCGGAGCCCAGACCTGGCGCATCAACATCCGCCGGATCATCGGCTGGAAGAACGAGACGACGTTCCTCACGCGCGTGCCGGCAGCCTACGCCGGCAACGGTCCGTTCCGGATGTCGGTGGCCGCCACGCTCGTCGGCCTGGAGACGCCGGCGCAGTCGATGAACCTCGAGCTCAAGCCCTACGTGACGTCGGCGCTGGTGACCGACCGCGCGGCGGCGGCGCCGTTCTCGAACCGCTTCTCGAAGAACGCCGGCTTCGACTTCAAGTACGGGCTGACGCGCAGCCTGATTGCGGACGCGACGTACCGGACCGACTTCGCGCAGGTGGAAGAGGACGTCCAGCAGGTGAACCTCACCCGCTTCAGCCTCTTCTTTCCCGAGAAGCGGGAGTTCTTCCTCGAGGGGCAGGGGATCTTCGCGTTTGGCGGCGTGTCGACCGGCGGGTTCGGCTCCAGCGCCTCCAACGACGTGCCGATCCTCTTCTTCAGCCGCCAGATCGGCCTGAGCCGCGGACAGCCGGTGCCGGTGGTCGGCGGCGGGCGCGTGACCGGCACCGTCGGCAAGTTCGCCGTCGGGCTGCTGAACATCCAGACCGATGAGGCCGCCTCCGCCGGCGCTCTGGCCACGAACTTCTCGGTCGTGCGGCTGAAGCGCGACATCCTGCGGCGCAGCAGCATCGGGATTCTGGCGACTCACCGCGACCCGGCCGGCGGCGGCGCCGGCTCGAACAGCGTGCTCGGCGTCGACGCGAACTTGTCGTTCTATCAGAGCATCATCGTCAACGCGTACTACGCGAGCTCGCAGACATCGGGGGCCGCCGACGGCGGCCACTCGAGCTACCGGGCGCGGGTCGATTACAACGCCGACCGGTACGGGCTGCTGCTCGAGCAGGTCCTCGTGGGCGAGCGCTTCAACCCGCAGGTGGGCTTCACCCGCCGGCAGGACTTCAGCCGCAGCACGGTCACCGCGCGCTTCAGCCCACGGCCGCGCGCGAGCCGGACCATCCGCAAGCTCAACTGGGTGGGCCGACAGAGCTACGTGACCAACGCGACGCGGACGCTCGTCGAGAACCGCGAGACGTACGCCAACTTCGGCATCGATTTCGACAACAGCGACCGCTGGGATGTCGAATACATCCGCGAGTTCGAGTACGTGCCGGCGCCATTCCAGATTTCACCACGCGTGACCGTGCCGACCGGCGGCTACGACTGGGACACCGTCCGCACCTATTACTCCCTGGGCCAGCAGCGCCGGCTGTCAGGACAGTTCAGCGTCGCGACCGGCACGTTCTACGACGGACGGAAGACGGATGCCTCGTATTCCGCCGGCCGGGCCGCGCTCTCCACCTACGTGAGCCTCGAGCCCGGCATCACGCTCAACTGGGTCGACCTGCCCGGCGGGCGCTTCCGCAACGAGCTCATCACGCTGCGCGCGATCTTCACGCCGGGCCCGCGGTCGCTCATCAACAGCCTGATTCAATACAACCAGACCGACCGCACGGTGAGCTCCAGCATCCGGCTGCGATGGGAATACACCGCCAGCAGCGAGCTGTTCGTCGTCTACAGCGACGGCCGGAACACGGCCGATGCCCGCGTGCCGGGCCTCATGAACCGGTCGTTCGCGATCAAGCTGACGAGATTGTTCAGACTCTAAGTGGCGGGTCCGCGGCTCGATGGACAAGGAGACTCGCCGCGGGACCCGCCCCACGTACGAAGGGTGGGGCGGGTGCCACGGCGAGGCAGCGCCAGTCCCACATCGCACAGTACGTGGGGCGGGTGCCACGGCGAGGCAGCGCCAGTATCGAGCCGTGGACCCGCCACTTAGTTAGAGCCCGAGGTACGCGCGATAGAGCAGGTTGCTCGGGATGTGGAAGTTGTCGGTGATGAGGATCACGCCGAAGAGGATCAGGACCACGCTGCAAACAAGCCCGATGCCCGATGCCGCCCGCTGCATCGTCCCGAGCAGCGGCAGCGCGCGCGACAGGAAGAACGCGGACGCGAGGTAGGGGATCGCGATCCCGAGCGAGAAGAGGAAGAGCGCCAGCGCCCCAACCGACGCGGACCCGACGCTTCCCACGTAGATCATCAGCGAGATGAACAACGCCCCGCCGAAGCAGGTCGAGCACCCGACGGCAAATGCGGATCCCATGAACAGCATCTTCGCGGGCTCCAGCCAGCGCCGCCCCGTCCCCGGGCTGAGCGCCGCGATCCGCGGCAGCCGGCAGAATCCCGGGGCTCCTGCATTGACGCCCACCCAGATTCCCACCAGCAGAATGCCGATGCCGGCGGCGATGGCCAGCGGATGGTTCCAGTCCTCCAGCACCCTGGAATCCTGCAACCGCTCGCCGGCAACCCCGGCCAGGGCGCCGGCCGCGGTGAAGACGAGCGTGAACCCCGCCATGAAATACAGTGCCGTGCGGACGACGCGTCCTCGCGCAAGGGCCGGATCGGCGCCCTGCTGCATGCTCACGCCCGCGAGCGCGAACGTGTAGTACACGGTGAGCTGCAGCAGGCAGGGCGAGAGCACGGCCAGCAACCCGGCCAGCAGCGCGATGAGCGTTGGCAGCGACAGGCTGCGTTCGTCGGTGAGGTCGTTCGGATACACGATCGGCAGATCCCACTGCATGACCTGCTCGCTGTGCGCGGCCATGTCGTGTGCCAGAAGCTGGAACGACGAGACCTTCCCGCCCATCAACGGCGCGCCGTCCCGGTCCGCGCTTGGAAAACGGATGACGGTCGCGCGATGATGCGCTGAGTCTCTGACCCGATCGATGTCCACCGGCGAAAACTGCCGCCCGTCGTCGAGGCGCAGCGTCAGGTGGGGAATCGACTCGCCCAGCTCGCCGATGTGGATGTCTTCGAACAGGTAAAAGACGTTGAATTTCTCGGGAATGTACTTGGCGGCTTCGCGGGCCTGCTCCGTCATCGCGAAATATTCGGGCGTCGCGTAGATGCCCGACAGCATCGCCTCCGAGTGGCTGTGGCCCCCGGCGCCGTACGCCGGCTGGAGCAGTGTACGCATCACCTTCGAGGTAAGCCCGGCCTTGAAGGTGAGGATGTCGATGCGGCGCGCGGGTCCCCACTTGGAGACGAAGAACAGCCAGGACCACGCGGCGACGACGCCGATGAGGATCAGCGCGGCGGCTTTGACCCAGCGTGAAGCGCCTATCGGTGTCCTCAAGAAATGACCTCCGACCCCATTTATTTTGCCGGCGAGACGGCGACACTCGTGCTGTAGATGTAGTCGCCTTCCGGTGACCCGTCACCATCCGCGGCGTTGCCGGAGGCGTGCATGACCACCTCGCCGGCCGGCGCGCTCGGCGCCGTCCAGGTGAACTGGAACGTGTTGGACGTGATCCCTTGTTCCGTGTGCTCGATGTACTGAATGCCCTTCTCGGTCAGGATCTGCGTGGTGCCGTCGATCGTGCTCAGCTCGCCGGCCTGCGCCCCGGTCGCCTTGGCGCGCGCCGCAAGCTGAAATCCCCAGTGCCTGCGATCCTGTGTGTGCGAGTTCACGAGCTTGATTGGGTACGTCTTACCCGGCTCGTACTGGCCGGGAAGCCCCTCGATGAGGATGTCCCCGAGCTTGGCGGTCTTCCCCTCATCCAGCTCGTAGGTGCTGTGGCACCCCGCGCCCGCGCAGGTGCGCTCACCGAAGCCGCCGGTCACGGCCGGATCCGGACCCGTGGGGTACGCGCGAATCGACGCGGCGAGGAGACTCAACAACGCGAACACAACGCTCGTGCGAACCACCCGTGACCTCATGCCTCTCCTCTGCGTGCCGCGACGGCGGGTCCGCGGCTCGATGCTCCCCGCTCGCCGCGGCACCCGCCCCACGTACCGCGGCTCGATGAGATTCGCGGCCTCGCCGCAACACCCGCCCCACGTACCGCCATGGCTAGCGCGCGCCGGCCGCCCATCGGACGCCCTTCTCAGCGGCGGCGCGGGCGCTGCCGTGCAGGCCGTTGGTGTCGGACACGACCTCGGCCACCAGCCCGTTCGGCCCGTTCGTGTACGACACGAAGCTGCCGCCGTGCGAGTCGCCCTGGTTGGGCATCGGGATCCGCGTCTTGAGCTGATAGGTCTTCGTGTCGACGACGACGACCTCGTGCGAGCTGTTGCACGCGGCCCACATCTCGTCGCCGTCAGGCGACAGCATCAGATGGTCGTTGGTGCGGCAGCCGGTCTCAATCGTGCGCTTCAGCTGCATGGTCGCCGCGTCCACGACCGTCACCGTCGTCTTGCGCTGAGCCGCAGGGACTTCTTCCCCTTTGTCGGCGACCCAGACCTCGCGCTCGTCCATCGTCAGAGCGGCGCCGTACGGGCCTGGACCCGTGGGACCCTCGCCGACGATCTTGTCCAGTTGTCCCGGCGCCATGCCGCGTTCCAGTTTCAGAATCTTGTGTGAGCCGTTCTGGGTGACCCACGCGTACCGGCCGTCCCGGCTGAAGACCGTCCAGATCGGGTACCGGTGCATCGGAATGTGCTGCACCACCTTCCACGTCTGCATGTCGATCTTGGCGAGCCACCCCTCGGTCGCGACGCGAATCGAATGATCGGGCGCCGGCATGGAATAGTAGACATACCGGCCGTCCGGCGCGACAAATCCATTGTACGGATTCCCGCGAAGCTCGCCCGGCGTCATCCCCCCGAGCACCTTGTTGTTGTCGGCCGGATCGAGCACGAAAAAGCCCTTGCCGTTGGGCGCATTGTTGGTCCAGTTGAAGTCCTCGACCAGCACTCTCTGCTTTCCGGTCCAATCCTGGAAATTCCTGACGTGATGCGGACGTTCACCGCCGGACGCGATGATCTGGCGGATCTTCAGCGTGCGGCCGTCGAGCACCAGGATGTTGGAGGGGTTCTTGGAGCTTCGAGGCGCCTGCCCCGGCAGATAGACATAGCGGGCGTCCGGCGACACGCCCATGCCGTGGCTGACAAACCCCTGGACCCACTCGTTCTCGATCTCGGAGACCGCAATCGGCTTCTTCGTCTTCGCGTTGATCACAATGATCGAGTTGATCGTGTTCTTCGCGCCGAAGGTCGTCCCCGAGTTCGTGAAGAAGAGCAGGTCTCCCGCCTGCACGGGATAGGCTGGCGAGCCGCTGGTGTTTCTCGTCTCGACCAGACGGATGCCCTGCTTGCGCGCAGCGTCCGTGGTCCACGTATCCTGCTGCGCGAGCGCCACCGATCCGGCCTCGTCGCCGAACCCGACACCCCACGCCAGCACGACGACGACGGCCAGCCCGCAGGCGGTCCACACGCTGATGGTCTTGGATGTCACGTCAGTCGCTCCTGTTGTGCGCGGCGGGTCCGCGGCTCGATGATCCCCGCTCGCCGCGGGACCCGCCCCACGTATTGTTTACCGGGCCGGCGGGGCCCACGGCTTGCCGGCCATGTACGCGGTCCGCGCGCTCCCCTGCAGCCCGTTCTGATCCGACACGACCTCGGCCGTCACCGCTCCACCCGCGCCGCGCGAGTAGGAGACGAAGGTGCCGCCGTGCACCGCGCCCTGATTCGGCATCGGGATGCGCCCCTTCAATGCGTACGTCTTGACGTCGAGGACGACGATCTCCTGCGTCCCGTTGCACATCGCCCACATTTCCGAGCCGTCGGGCGACAGAAGGATGTGATCGTTGGTGCGGCAGCCGGTCTCGATCGTGCGCTTGACGAACATCTTGTCCGCGTCGATGACGGTGACGGTCGTCCGCCGTTTGGCCGCCGGCGTCCCCTCACCCTTGTCGGCCGTCCAGATCTCGCGATTGTCGAGCGTCAGCGCCATCCCGTACACGCCGGGACCGGCCGGCGACTCGGAGAGGATCTTGTCCATCCCCTTCGGGTCGGTCGCCCGCTCGATCTTCGTGACCTTGCTGTCGCCGTCGTGGCCCGCCTGGCTCACCCAGGCGTAGCGGCCGTCCTTGCTGAACACGGTCCAGATGGGGTCGGCGGCCATCGGCAGGGCCTGCACGACCTTCATCGCCTGCATATCCACCTTGGCCAGCCAGCCAAGGATCTCGCCGCGAACCCGTTTATCGGCGGACGGCATCCCGTAATAGAGATATCGGCCGTCGGGACTCGTAAATCCCGCATAGGGGTTGCCACGGAACTCCCCGGGCAGCATGCCGGCCATCACCTTGTTGTTGTTCATGTGATCGAGGATGAAAAAGCCTTTACCATTCCCCGAATCGTCGATCCAGTTGAAGTCCTCGATGAGGACGCGCGACGCCCCCGTGTGGTCCACGTAGACCTTGGCGTGATGCGGGCGTTCCCCTCCCGAGACGATGATCTGATGAATCTTCAACGTCCGAGCGTCAAGGACGAGAAGCCTCGACGGGTTCTTCCCCTTCAACCCCGCCCCCGGCGCGATGCCCGGCAGGTAGACGAATCTGCCGTCAGGCGACACGGTATTGCCGTGGCTCACATAGCCTTCGGCCCAGTCGGCCTCCAGCTCCGACATCGCAATCGGCTTTCTCGACTTGGCGTCGACCACCACGATCGCGTCGAGCGTGTTCTTGGCGCCGAACGATCCGCTGGCGTTCGTGAAGAAGAGCAGGTCGCCCGGCTGCACCGGATACGCCGGCGGCCCGCTGGCGTCGCGCGTCTCCGCGAGACGGATTCCCATTCTCCTGGCGGCGTCCGTCGTCCAGGCGTCCTGCTGCGCCTGCACGACGGACACTACGCGCTCGCTGAGGCCGCTTCCCCAGACCATCCAGATTGCGGCAAGGGCAAGGACGACACCGAGGGCCGATCGATGACACCGTGTCTGCGGCATGTTCATGCTGCGCTCCGATTTATGTCTGTTTTTCGGGGAATATTTCCCACTATTCTATGTCCGAATCACAGCCGTCAGCCTGGGCGCCGCTTCAGGGCACCCGCTTTCGTGCCGCAGCCCTGGCGCTCCCCTGCAATCCGCTCTGATCGGAGACGACCTCGGCGATCAGGCCCCCGGGGCCGCTCCGATAGGCGACGAAGCTGCCGCCGTGCGCATCCCCCTGGTTCGGCATCGGAATGCGCGTCTTCACGGCATACGCCCTGGTGTCGAGCACGACGATCTCCTGCGACCCGTTGCACATCGCCCACATCTCTCCGCCCTCGGGCGAGAGAATCAGGTGATCGTTGGTGACGCAGCCGGTTTCGATGGTGCGTGTGAGACGGCCGCTCGCCGCATCGCTCACCGTGACGGTCGTCTTCCGCTGTGCGCGCGACGTGCCTTCGCCCTTATCGGCCACCCACAGTTCGGTGTCATCGATATTCATCGCAAGGCCGTAGGGTCCGGGGCCGGTGGGAACCTCAGCGGCAATCTTGTCCAGCCCGCCACCGGCGGCGCGCTCGATCTTCAGCACCTTGTTGCCGTACGACATGCTCACCCAGGCGAACTTGCCGTCCTGGCTGAAGACCGTCCAGGTGGGATCGCCGGGAATTGCGAGGTGCTGCACGACCTTCCACGTCTGCATATCGATTTTCGCGAGCCACCCGTTCACGGTGCCGCGGATGGACACGTCAGGGGCGACCACCCCGAAGTAGAGGTACCGGCCGTCGGGCGCGACGAAGCCGGTGTAGGGATTTCCGCGCAGCTCACCCGGCGTCATGCCGCCAAGCACCTTGTTCCGGTCCTTGAAGTCGAGCACGTAGAAGCCCTGCCCATTGGGCGCCGAGTTGGTCCAGTTGAACTCTTCGACCAGCACCCTCGGTGTCCCGGTCCAGTCGACGAAATTCTTGACGTGGTGCGGGCGTTCCCCACGCGACGCGATGATCTGGGCGATCTTCAGCGTGCGCGCATCGAGGACCAGCGTGCCCGAGGGATTCTTCGACCGGTTCGGAGCCTGTCCGGGAAGGTAGACGTATTTCCCATCCGGTGATACGCCAATCCCGTGGCTGACAAAGCCTTCGCTCCACGCCGTTTCGATCCCGGACACGGCGATCGGCTTCTTGCTCCTGGCATCGATGACGACGACGGAGTTTCTCGTGTTCGTCGCGCCGAACGTGGTGCCCGAGTTGGTGAAGAACAGGAGGTCGCCGGCGGCGGCCGGGTAGGCCGGCGGCCCGCCCGGATCGCGGCTCTCGACGAGACGGAGCCCGTGCTTCTGGGCGGCGGCCGTCGTCCAGGAATCCTGCTGCGCATCCACGCGGCTATCGCCGCCGGTATTCAGCCAGAGATGCGCCGCGACGATGCCGACGCCGAAGACGATCGCTGCGCGGCGCATGTCAGATCTCCCTCTTCACGTCATGGCTTCCTGCCTTCGGATCCTCGATCGTCGAAAGACGGGGGCGCTGGCGTTGTGTATACCCTTTCTCAAGAAGGTGTCAAGCATCGGCAGCGTCGCCATTGACGGCCACTCATCACCGCCTGCCGGTTGAAAAGATTCGCCGGGCACGCCGAAAGGGCTACAACGCGCGACTCGCTGGCGTAGACTGCCGGGTAACCCGCATCAGGCAATGACCCTTCTGAGTGTGTGCGAATGGCTGGGAACGACCCGGGGCAGCATCGCGCTCCACGAATCGCTGCACGTCTTTCTGATCGTGCTGGGCATCCACGTCCTGACCCTCTGTGTGTTCGTGGGCACCGCGGTACTGATCGACCTGCGGCTGCTCGGGCTGGCGCTGCGCCGCGCGCCGGCGTCCGAGGTGGTGGCGCGCCTGCTGCCCTGGACCGGCGCGGGGTTCCTGATCATGATCGTGTCGGGCGCGCTGCTGTTCTATGCCGACCCGGTCTCGCGGTACCAGAACATCTTCTTCCGCCTGAAAATGGCGGCGCTGGTGCTGGCTGTGGCGAACGCGGCGCTGTTCCACCGCACGGTGTTCCGCCGCGTGGCGGAGTGGGATGTGGACGCGGTGCCGCCTCGTCCGGCACGCATCGCGGCGGCGGTCTCGCTGGTCCTCTGGGCGGCGCTCATCACGCTCGGGCGCATGATTCCGTATCAGAAGTACTGGTTTGAGGGCGGCTGATGTCCGTGTTCGAGCTGTTCCACTCCCTGCAGTACTCGCCGCTGCTGGTGGCGATGCGGGCCTCGCCGTGGATCTTCGCGGTGATTGCCAGCGTGCACCTGATGGGTCTGGCCGTCGTGGGCGGGGCCGTCCTGGCGCTCGACCTGCGGCTGCTCGGGCTCGGGCTCACGCGCCAGCCGGCCTCCTACGTCGCGCGCGAGACGGAGCGCTGGCTGCTCGCCGGGCTCGTCGTGATGGTCCTGACGGGGCTGCTGCAGTTCATGTGCTTCGCGGCGACGAAGTACTACTACCTCACGTCCTTCTGGGTGAAGATCGCCGTCCTGCCCCTGGCGCTTCTCTTCACGTTCACCGTGCGCCGCCGCGTGGCGCTCGCAGACGCGGCGCGGGTGCGCCCGCTCTGGAACCGGGTGGTCGCGATCGCGTCGCTCGGGCTCTGGTTGACCGTGGGGATTGCGGGCCGCCTGATCGGGCTGCCGTAGATTTTCGTGGATCGTGGAGGCCGGGCTTCAGCCCGGCC
>Ga0156172_1136_pt1 | contig 22792 bp, 21 predicted proteins | sample RifCSPlowO2_12_FD_107825 | JGI IMG/M metagenome (GOLD analysis project Ga0156172, IMG submission 107825) | Acidobacteria bacterium RIFCSPLOWO2_12_FULL_67_14 | reverse complement strand
TCAACTCCGACCCGCTGTTCAAGGGCGCGCGCGGCAACCAGTACAACCTGGGCGACCTGAGGCCGGTCTTCGAGGTGGTCGAAAGTCCCGGCGGGCTCTACATCGGCGCGCGCCGCAACGCCGAGAGGGGCAACTACTACTGGCGCATCACGCAGTGGGTGATGCCGTCGTTCACGATGATCGCCCCGCGCGGCGGCCATTCCGTGCACGGCCACTTCTGGATCCCGATCGACGACGAGAACTGCTGGACGTGGAGCTTCGATTACCATCCGACGCGCCCGCTCACCGGCGCGGAGGTGGCGGCGATGCAGGCCGGCAAGGGCATTCACGCCAGGGTGATCCCGGGGACGTACCGGCCGGTCGCGAACAAGGACAACGACTACCTGATGGATCGTGCCGCCCAGAGGGCCGGCACGACGTACAGCGGCATCGAGGGGTTTGCGATGCAGGACCAGTCGCTCCAGGAGAGCATGGGTCCGATCATCGACCGCACCAAGGAAACGCTGGTCTCGACCGACAGCGGCATCATCATGGCGCGGCAGCGCCTGCTGCGTGCCGCCGGGGCGCTGGTCGACCGCGGCGTGACGCCGCCAGGGGTCGACCCGGTGCACCAGCGGATCCGGTCGGCGGCGGTCGTGCTCCCGGCCGACCAGCCGTTCAACGAAGGCGCCCGCGACGCGATGATCGCGCAGCCCGGCGTGGCCCCCGCGACCGTCTGATGCTGAGCGAATCAGCGCGCGCGAGCTCGGCGGCCGAGGCGCGGTTCCGGATCGCAGGCGGAGCCGCCGTGGCGCGGCAGATCAAGGTGGTCGCGCTCGATCCGGCGAGCGATCGCCTCGTGTCAGCGCTTGGCAGAGAGGACTGGAGGGCGGTCAGCTTCTTCACCTCCGCTGACGCGGCCGCAGGCGGCCGGCTGATCCCGAACGTGGCGCCGGGCGATCTGGTGGTGATGGTCGCGGCCGTGGGCGCGGCGGTGCCGGCCGCGGCGCTCGTGGGCCGGGCGTGCAGCGATCGGCGCGTGCCGACCGCCACCTTTGTCGTGCGCCCGCCCTCGGCCTCGGACGCGGCGCTCTCGAAGACGCTGGCGCAGGTACGGCCCTGGTCCCTGATGCTGCTGATCCTCAGCGATCCCACCTACGTCGAAGACATCCTCAGGTCCTTCCGGTAAGCCGCCGGCACTCCTCGAGCCCCGTATACGTGCGGGCGGGCGCCGCCAGCACGAAGCGGTACCCCTCCTTGAACACCCGGGCGGCGTTCTGCGCGGTCACGTGCGGGTGACCGCAGGCGACGCCCTGTTCGGCGCAGATCCGGCGGATCGCCGTCATCGCCTCCACAACGGAGGGATGGTCGTACTGCCGCGGGTAGCCGAGGTTCTGGGACAGATCGCCCTCGCCGATGAGCACCACCCCGATGCCTTTCACCTTTCGAAGGATGTCCGGGAGGTTGTCGATCGCCTGCACCTGCTCGCACATGATCACGACGAGGATCTCCCCGTGCGGCGCCAGCGGCCACACGTCCGCCTTCGCGTAGTACTCCTGCGGCGGGATCCCCCAGTACCGGGCCGCGTGCATGGGCTGATCGCCGCGCTGGCCCTCGGGCTCGACGAGCGGCGCCGACGCCGGCCGTGGATAACGGCACGCGGCGACGGCGTTGTACGCCTGCTCGACGGTGCTGATACGCGGCCACACGATGCCGTACGCTCCGAGATCCAGCACCTGCTTGGCAAGCCACTGATTCATGTCGGCGCCGTTAGCCGGGATCCGCACGAGCGGCGTCACGGCCGGCGACAGCGACCCGCGCTCGAGGATCTGCCGGCGGTTGAGCAGGTACTGGAGGCAGTGCCGCAGCCCGGTCACGTCGTAGGGGTTGTGCTCCATCTCGAACACCAGTCCGTCGTACGCCGTCGTCGACAGCGCCACGGCGCTTTCGATCGAAGGAGGAGAGAACGTCGCGAGGGGGACCTGTCCTTCCTCGAGCAGGCGGATGACATTATTGAGGCGCGGCACTTCGGGCATGCTGCATGATAAGGGGGACGTGGCGCAGACGGTGAGCGTGCCCGCGCTCCAGCAGATGAAGCGCGACGGCCGGAAGATTGTCGCCGTCGTGGTCTACGACTATCAGATGGCGCAGATCGTCGACCGCGCCGGCGTCGAGATCGTGTCGGTCGGAGACTCGGTCGGCGTGACGATGTGGGGGCAGGAGAGCGAGCTGGAGGTCACGCTCGACCAGATGCTGCTCGTCTGCCGGGCCGTGCGCCGCGGTGTGGCACGGGCCCTCGTCAGCTGCGATGTGCCGTATGGGCCGCTGCAGGACGGACCGGCCGCGGCCGTCCGCGCCGCGCGGCGGCTCGTGGATGATGGCGGCGCCGACATGCTGAAGCTGGACGCCGCTGCGGACTACCCGGATGCGGTGAGCGCGGTCGTGGACGCCGGGATTCCTGTCTGGGCGCAGTTCGGAATCACGCCGCACACGGCCGCGCGCTATGGCGCGGCCGGAGCGCGGCCGGCGGACGCAGCGGCCACGTTGAAAGACCGGTTTGTCGAGGAGTCGGTGCTGCTCGAACAGACCGGCGCATCGCTGCTCGATTTCACCAATTCCGGGCCTGTGGCCGGCCCTGCCGTCGTCGAGGCGGTCTCGATTCCGGTGCTCGGCGGGCTGGGCGGCGGCCCATGGCTGGACGGCCGGGTGCGCGCGGTCGTGAACGCCATCGGCTACGTGGCGGCCGCGCTGGACGGCCCGGGTGACCGCTACGCCGATGTGGCCCAGGTCACTTTCGACGCGATCCAGGCGTATGCCGGTGACGTCCGCGCGGCGCGCCAGGTTCGAGGCGGACCGGCGTCAAATCCCAAATCCCAAACCCCAAGTCCCAAACCGTGAAATGGCGACCACAGTTATCGACGGCATCACGACGCGCTATGAGGTGATCGGCTCCGGGTCGCCCGTGCTGATGTTCTCCCCCGGAGGCTTCGACGCAACGGCCGGGAAGTGGACCACGCAGGGTATCTACGCGCGGATCAGACCGGTCGAACACCTGTCGACGCAGTACAGCTGCATCGTCTTCGATCGGCGCGAGAGCGGCGAGTCGGGCGGACGCGTCGAGCCGCTCTCATGGAGCCACTATGCGGCGCAGGGGAAGGGGCTGCTCGATCATCTGGGCATCACGCGCGCGCACATTCTGGGGGCCTGCATGGGATGTCCGCCGGCGCTCGCGCTCGCGGTGGCGCATCCGCAGATGGTGGCGAGCCTCGTCCTCTACTGGCCCGTAGGCGGCGCCCACTACCGCATCAACAGCCACGCGCGTCTCGCCGAGCACGTGGCGTACGTCGAACAGTACGGGCTCGACGGCGTCGTCGCGCTGGTGACGGCAGAAGGCAAGACCTTCAATCAGGATCCGCGGGGCGGCATCTGGGCATCGGTCATCCGCCGTGAGCCGGCGTTCGCGCAGGAGTACGCGCGGAGGGATGTGGCGCAGTACACGGCAGTCGTCGCCGGGATCCGCCGCAACCTGTTCGATCGCGACACCGCGCCCGGCGCCGACCCCGAGGAGCTGCTGCGGCTCGACCTTCCGGCGCTCGTCGTTCCCGGTCACGACAAATCGCACGCGACGTCGGCGGCGCGGTTCCTGGAGGAATGCCTTCCGCGCGCCGAGTACTGGGACATGCCGGTGGAGGGGCAGACGGAGCAGACGGTCCCGCCGCGTCTGATGGAATTTGTCAATCGCTGGCCGGCCTGAAGGCCGGCACTACGTACGAGGTGGTACGTAGTGCCGGGCTTTAGCCCGGCCACGCAGCGTACGTAGTGCCCGGCTTTAGCCGGGCCATTCACGCCGTCAGCGCGTGCGTGTTCGGCGGAAACAGCTCTTCGATCGCCACCGCGTGCGGAATGATGCCCTGCTCGGCGGCGTACTGCACGACGGCCTCGAGCATCTGCCGGTTGGGCGCGATCCCGTAGGGCAGCGGGTCCCCTGCGATCTCCAGCACCCGGCGACACACGCCATCGTCTCTTGACGGCTGCTCGATGCGGCCGGCGGCGAGGCGCTGCACGTAGACGCGCTTGGCCTCCGCGAACGCACCAAACAGATCGGGGCCAAGACCGGGGTGCGCCTGCAGGATCTCGTCCCTGATGACGACCGTGTGGTTGATCGGGTACAAGCCGCGCTCCCGCAAGGCGGCGAGCCCGGCCTCCGCCGCATTCGAGATGAGCGGCCTCACGGTGGGCGAGTCGACCTGGATGCCGATGGCCGCGGGGATCTCGCCCGAGACGATGAGATCCTCGAGTGTCTTTCCCTGCTCCATCGGCACGACGTTCGGCGGCGGCGGCCACTCGGCGACGTGCTCATCGCCCGACAACACCCACGTGATGCGTCGAAGGTCGACGCCGTATTCATGTTGGAGGATGCTGCGCGCCCAGAGGCCGGTTGTGACCGTATAGCCGCGGTTCACGCCGACGCGCTTCCCCTCGAGGTCCTTGGGCACTCGGATGTTCGCGGCCGTGTTGCAGACGATGGCGCCGTGGTGAAAAGCGCGCATGGGAAAGACGGGGAGCGCGGTGAAGCGTTTGCCGTACGCGCGGGCGCACAGATACGTGGTGATCGCCATTTCCGAGACGTCGAACTCGAGACCGCGGACCATGCGCCGGAACGCCTGGATGATGGCCGGCACCTCCTCGAACTCGAACTCACAGGTCTGCGGTCTGATCGAGCCGTCCTTGAGCGGCTGCGTGTGGCCGCGCGTGACGAGTGCCGTTTTGAGTCGCATGGGGAGGCGATGCCGAAGTCTCGGAATTGTATTAGGATTTGCTTTCTCTTCGATGACCCCCGGAACCCTCACGCCGCCATCCGCACGCAGATCGACCGCCGCCTACCTGACGAAGCTGCTGGCCGGGCCGGCCGCCTTCGCGGTCATCCTGGCGTTGCCGCTGGCGCTCCCCTGGCCGGGGCGCATCGTGCTGGCGACCTTCGCGTGCTCGGCGGTCTGGTGGGTGACGCAGCCGCTGCCGTGGGCGATCGCGGCGATGCTCCCCTTCTTCGTCTTCCCCGCCGCGGGCGTCATGGACATCACGGCCACGATGCACCTCTACGGCCAGCCGATCTTCTTCTGGATCATGGGCACCGTGCTCATGGGCTACGCGATCGAGAAGCACGGGCTCGCACAGCGGTTTGCTCTCGCGTTTCTGGCGCTGCGCGGTGTCGGCCGCCGGACGTCCCGGCTGACGTTCACCTACATGCTCATGGTCGGCGTGCTGTCGATGTTCGTGTCCGACGCCGCGACGGTGGCGATGACGATCCCGATCGGGATTTCGGTCGTGCGGCACGTGCAGACGATTGCAGGCGTGCCGCACGGCACGCACACCAACCTCGCGGCGTTCATCACGCTGGGCACGCTGTACGCGGCCGTCGCCGGCGGAACGGCGACGATGATGGGCGTTCCCCACAACGCGATCGCGATCTCGATGCTGGATCGGTTCACGGGGCGGGAGCTCGGGTTCTTCGAGTGGATGCTGATTGGCGTGCCGGTCTTCCTCGTCTCCCTGGCGGTCTTCTACGGGACCTTGAGGGTGATGGCGCCGCCGGAGATGAAGGACCTGCCGGGCGGGGAGGCCTTTTTGCGCGCCGAGCGCGCCAAGCTCGGGCCGCTGCGAGCGGACGAACGGCGCGTGCTGGTCGTGTTTGCGGCGATGGTGATCCTCTTCACGCTGCCCACGCTGGCGGGCCTCATCCTCGGCAGCGGCCACGCGGCGGCGCTGGCGCTGAACCGCGCGCTGCCCGTCTACGTCGTCCCGCCGGCGGTGATGGTGCTGCTCTTTGCGATCCGCTCGGCCTCCGATTCGGCTGTGGGGCTGGTGACGTGGAAGGATGCGGAGCAGCAGACCCCCTGGAACGTGATGTTCCTGATCGCGGGAGCGCTCGCGATGACCGATGCCCTGGCCGATTTCGGGTTCGTGGAGTTCATCGGCGGAGTGGTGGGGCGGCTCGGCATCGGCGCCATGGCGCTCCCGTTTCTCGCGGCGGCGATGGTGGCCGTGACGACGAACGTCATTTCCGGCACGGCGGCCGCGGCGCTCTACCTGAGCATCTTCATCCCTGCCGCGGCCGAGATCGGGTACAACCCGGCGTCGATGGCGATCCTGATCGCGAATATTGCGCTCGGTGTGATCTTCCCGTGGTCGGGCGCCACCAGCGCGACGGCGTTTGCCGGCGGCGATGTGTCGCTCGCACGGATGATCCGGATCGGCGCCGTCGGAACGGCGGTGTTTACGGTGGCCGTGGCCGTCATTCATGTCATGCTGGCCAGGTTCCTGTGACGAAAATCCGACCCCCTTTTCACACGCTCGAGGATCACCTGATCGGGATGGATCCGCTGCACTCGCACGAGGACGGCGAGGCCGACCACGATCACGATCATGACGATCCGGGCGGCGAGTACGACCCGACGACGTCGAGCCTCTGGCTGCAGGACAACATCACGCTGCTCTCGGTCGGCATCGACATCGGATCGGCCGGCACGCAGGTCATCTTCTCGCGCGTGCAGCTGCGCCGCCTGTCGGAGGATCTCACCAGCCGGTATTTCGTCGTGGGCCGCGAGACGCTGTATCAGTCGCCGGTGGCGCTGACCCCGTACGCGAGCGAGCAGCGGATCGACGATCAGGCCGTCGGGGCGCTCGTGGACGAGGCCTATGCCGCGGCCGGCGTGCACCCGGATGACGTCGACACGGGCGCGGTGATTCTCACCGGTGAGGCGCTGCGCCGCGAGAACGCCGAGGCGATTGCCGGCGTGCTGGCGGAGGTGGCGGGCGAGTTCGTGTGCGCGACCGCCGGGCACCACATGGAGTCGATGCTCGCGGCGTACGGGTCGGGCGCCGCCAAGGCATCGCACGATCGCGGCGTGCCGATCCTCAACATCGACATCGGCGGCGGCACCACGAAGCTGGCGCTCGTCGAGCAGGGCCACGTGCTGCATACGGCGGCCATCCACCTCGGCGGCCGCCTCGCGGTAGTGGATGCCGGCGGCCGCCTCACGCGGCTCGACCCGGCCGGCAGGCGGCTTGCGGCGCTCGCGGGCTGCACGTGGACTCTGGGCGACCGGGTGGCGGACGCCGACCTGGATCGCGTGGCGGCATGGATGGCCGGCGCGCTGGTCGCCGCTCTCTCGCACGATCCGGCGCCGCCGGAGGTGGCCGGGCTGTGGCTCACCGAGCCGCTGGGCGCGATCGGCGGCGTCGCCGGCGCGATGTTCTCAGGGGGGGTCGGCGAGTATGTCTACGGCCGCGAGCCGCGAGACTTCGGCGATCTCGGCCGCCGGTTCGGGGCGGCGATCCGCGAGCGCATCGAGCGCGGCCGTTTTCCGGTGCCGCTCCTGCCGCCCGGCGAGTGCATCCGCGCGACCGCACTCGGCGCCTCCGAGTACAGCGTGCAACTCTCCGGCAACACCGTCTGCATCTCGAGCCCCGGCCGGCTCCTGCCGCGGAAGAACCTGCAGGTCATCCAGCCACGGCTGACGCTCGGCGACACCATCGATCCCGCCGCGGTGGCGCAGGCGATCGAGCGCCATCTCCACAGCTTCGATCTGCGGGAAGGCGAATCGGAGATCGCCCTCGCGTTCCGCTGGCGCGGCGACCCCGCCTACGCGCGCATCGCCGGGCTCGCCCGCGGCATCGTCTCGGCGCTGCCGCGGACGATTCAGGCCGGCATGCCGCTATTCCTCATCGTCGACGGCGACGTCGCACAGACGCTCGGCGCGATCCTCAAGGAGGAACTGGGCGTGGAGTCGGAGGTGCTGGCCCTCGACGGCATCTCGCTCTGGGATTTCGATTACATCGATCTCGGACGCGTGCGGATGCCCTCCTTTACGGTGCCGGTCACCATCAAGTCGCTCGTCTTCACCGCAGATCCGCGGATGCCGCCGGCCCCGGGCACCGTCGAGGGGCACGAGCACGCGCATCACCATGGCCACGGCGAGCGGCATCACCACCACCACCATCACGGGCACTCACACGGGCCCGACCATGCGCGTGAGCACGGGCGCGACCACTAACGTCTTCGATCGTGGCGCGGTGCTTCGTCCACAGTTTGACTGGAAGTGGGTGATCATCGGCGCGAGCGTCGTCTTCACCGTCTACATCGCGGTGATCCCGCTCGCATTTCTCCTCTGGCAGAGCTTCCGGACGCCGGAGACCGCCGCCACCGCCGCCGTCTGGACGCTCGGCAACTACGCCGCCGCCTACGGGAGCACCGAGACGCTGCGGTTGTTCACGACGTCCCTGCAGTTTGCCTCGGGGACGGCGCTCTTCGCATTCGTGCTGGGTGCGGGCCTCGCGTGGATGAACGAGCGCACCAACACGCCCTTCAAGACGATCTTCTTCGCGCTCTCGCTGATCCCGCTCGTCATCCCGTCGATCCTCTTCACGGTCGCCTGGATCCTGCTGGCCAGCCCGCAGATCGGCATCATCAACCTCGTGCTGCAGGGGTGGCTCGGTCTGGCGGAAGCGCCCTTCGACATCTATTCGGTGGCCGGCATGATCTGGGTGGACGGGCTGCACTACTCGCCCATGGCGTTTCTGCTGATGAGCGCCGCCTTCCGTGCGATGGATCCGTCGCTCGAGGAGTCGGCCACGATGAGCGGCGCCAGCGTGTTCCAGGTGGCCCGCCGCGTGACGCTGCGGCTCACGTGGCCGGCGATCGTCGCGACGATCCTGATCCTGTTCGTCCGCGCGATCGAATCGTTCGAGGTGCCGGCGCTGCTCGGCCTTCCATCAGGCATCGTCGTCTTCACGGCGGCGATCTATCAGGCGGTGCACCGGTATCCGAGCCAGGTCGGCCTGGCCTCGGCCTATGCCGTCGCGCTGCTCGCGATCACGTCGGTCGGCGTCTACTTCGTCTCGCGCCTGTCGGGGCAGGGGTCGAAATACGCGACGATGACGGGGAAGGGCTTTCGGCCGCGCCAGATCGATCTGGGCCGCTGGCGATGGCTGACCGCCTCGATCTTCATCGTCTACTTCCTGCTGATCGTCGTCCTGCCGTTCTCGGTACTCCTGTGGTCGTCGTTTCAGCGGTTCTATGCCGTCCCCTCGACGGAGGCGCTGCAGAACCTGACGCTCGATCCGTACCGCTTCATCCTCAGCTATCCCAACCTGCCGCGCACGGTGCTGAACAGCCTGATGCTGTCGTTCGGCGCGGCGACGATCGTGATGCTGGTGACGTCGGTCATCTGCTGGATCGTCGTGAAGACGAAGCTGCCGGGACGCTGGCTGCTCGATAACGTGGCGTCGCTGCCGATCGTGTTCCCGGGCCTGGTACTGGGCTTGTCGATCATGATCTTCTACCTCAACGTCGATGTCGGCATCTACGGCACGATCTGGATCATGCTGATCGCCTACGTGACGAGGTTTATGCCGTACGGGCTCCGCTACACCACGACGTCGATGCTGCAGATTCACCGGGAGCTCGAGGAGTCGGCGGCGATGAGCGGCGCGTCGTGGAGCACGACGTTCCGGCGCGTCGTGCTCCCGCTGCTGAAGCCCGGGCTGCTGGCGGGATGGATCTACGTGATGATCGTCTCGATCCGCGAGCTCTCGACGTCGATTCTGCTCTACAGCCCCGACACGCAGGTCGTCTCCATCGTGATCTGGGAGCTGTGGGAGAATGGCCAGTACGTCGAGCTCTCGGCGCTCGGCGTGCTCTTCATCATCAGTCTGTTCGTGCTCGTGCTGACCGCGCGCTGGCTCGGCCAGAAGTACGGCATCAAGGAATAGCGGGACGTGCTCAGGGTCGACGGTCTCTTCACGGAATACCCCAACGAAAAGGGCGAAGTCGTCCGGGCCGCGCAGGACGTGTCCTTCACGGTCGACGAGGGCCGCCTCTTCACGCTCCTCGGCCCGAGCGGCTGCGGCAAGACGACGACGCTGCGGTCGATTGCCGGGCTCGAGCGCCCGAAGGCCGGCGAGATCACCGTCAACGACCGGGTGGTCTACTCCTCGTCGAAGGGCATCTTCGTGGCGCCGAACCGCCGCGGATTCGGGATGGTGTTTCAGTCGTACGCCATCTGGCCCCACATGAACGTGTTCGAGAACGCCGCCTTTCCATTGGAGGTACGTGGGGCGGGTTCCGTCCTGCGATTTGGATCCGCCGCACGGCGGACCCGCCTCTCTCGAAGCGACATGCGGGAACGGGTCATGCGCGTGCTCACAGCCGTCCAGCTCGACGACCTCGCCGATCGCGCCGCGACCAAGCTCTCGGGCGGCCAGCAGCAGCGGCTGGCGCTCGCGCGCGCGCTGGTGATGGAGCCGGCGCTGCTGCTGCTCGACGAGCCGCTCTCCAACCTCGACGCGAAGCTGCGCGAGAAGATGCGCTTCGAGCTCAAGCGGCTGCAGCGCGAGCTGAAGATCACCACGGTCTACGTGACGCACGACCAGAGCGAGGCGCTCGCGCTCTCGCATCAGATTGCGGTGATGCACCGGGGGCGCATCCAGCAGGTGGGGACGCCGCGCGACATCTACGAGCGTCCGGCCAGCCAGTTCGTCGCCGATTTCGTCGGCAACACCAATTTCATCGACGGGGTGGTGGTGTCGTGCGCGCCGCACGCTGATCACGACCAGCGGTCCTGCGTCGTCCGTAGCGAGATGGGCGATCTCAAGGTCCATTCCGCGCAGGAACTCCACCACGGCGACCGCGTGACCGTGTCGATCCGTCCCGAAGACGTCGAGCTGAGTGAGGAACGGCCGGCGGGAGACAACGTCTGGGGCGGGCGGGTCGACCAGAAGGTGTTTCTCGGCGAGGCGCTCGACTTCCAGGTGGCCGTCGGCGCGCGGACGCTGTTCTCGCGGCGCCATCCCACCCTGCGCACGAAGATCGGCGAAGCCATCTTCGTGCAGCTGCGTCCGGACAAGTGCGTGGCGTTGAAGGTGTCCTGATGCCGCGATGGGCCTCCGACGTCATCGTCGACCTGCTGCACGCGTACGACCTGCCCTATGCGGCCATCAATCCGGGCGCCAGCTACCGGGGCCTGCACGATTCGATCGTGAATTACGGCGGCAACCGCCCGGCGATGCTCCTCTGCCAGCACGAGGAGACGGCCGTGCAGATCGCACACGGCTACGCGAAGGCGAGCGGCAGGCCGATGGTGGCCATCCTGCACAACCTGGTCGGCCTGCTGCACGCCAACATGGCGATCTACTACGCGTACATCGACCGCGCACCGGTGTTCATCATCGGGGCCACCGGCCCGATGGACGAGACGAAGCGCCGGCCGCGCATCGACTGGATCCACACGGCGCAGCACCAGGGCGAGGCGATCCGCGCCTACACGAAGTGGGACTACCAGCCGCACGTCATCGACGGCGCGCCCGACGCCTTCGCGCGCGGGTACGGCGTGATGATGACGGAGCCGCGCGGACCGGTGTACATGTGTTACGACGCGTGGCTGCAGGAGCAGAAGCTGGATCGCGAGGTGCCGCTGCCGCCGGCCGGAGCGTCGAGGGTTCCCACGCGGATGGCCGCGGATCCAGCCGCGCTCGACAGCGCCGCCGACCTGATCGCGGCGGCGAAACGGCCGGTCATCATCGCCGAATATGTCGGGCGGGAGCCCGAAGGGTTCCATGCGCTGGTGACGCTGGCCGAGACCGCGGGCATTCCCGTGTACGATGTCGACAGCCGCCTGAACTTTCCGTCACACCATCCGCTCAACATGACGACGAAGGACGTGTTCCGGCACGCGGACCTGGTGCTGTGCCTCGACACCCGCGACTGGGAGAAGCCGACGACCGAGCTGGTGAGCGCGACGAGGGAGGTCACCTCGATCGTGCCGGATGGCGCCAGGTGGATCGACATCGGCTTCGGCGACCTCGAGCTCTCGAGCTGGGCGCTCGACTATCAGCGGATGCACCACGCCGACCTCCAGATCCTGGCCGACACGTCGCTCGCGATTCCCGCGCTGACCGAGCGCCTCGCGGCTCGAAAGGCCGGCGACGCGGACCTCCGGGAGCTGATCGAGGCGCGGACCGCGGACATGTCCAGGAAGAGCAGAGCTCTCCGCGACACGTGGGCGCGCGACGCGAAGGAGGACTGGGACGCGAGTCCGATCACGCTGCCGCGCCTGGCGTCGGACGTGTGGGAGGCGATCAAGGACGAGGACTGGGTGCTCAGCGCCGGCACACTGGAGCAGTGGACGCGCAAGCTGTGGGACTTCGACCGGCCGTATCGCCATCCCGGCCGCTCGCTGGGGACGGCCACGCAGTTCGGGATCTCCATCGGCGTGGCGCTCGCGCATCGCGACCGGAAGCGCCTGGTGGTCGACCTGCAGCCGGACGGCGACCTGATGTTCGATGCCGGCGCCCTGTGGGTCGCCGCCAAGCACCGCATCCCGATGCTCGTGGTGATGTACAACAACCGCGCGTACTACAACGACTGGGAGCATCAGATCCGGATGGCCAGGCTGCGCGGCACGCCCCTGGAGCGCGCGCACATCGGCATGGACCTCGACGATCCGGCCCCGGACTTCGCCGCGATGGCGAGGTCGATGGGCTGGTACGCCGAAGGGCCCATCGAGTCCCCCGGCGGCCTCGGCGCCGCGCTCACGCGCGCCATCGCGCAGGTGAAGGCGGGGAAGCCCGCACTTCTCGATACGATTACGCAGAAAAGGTAGATGACACCAATCAGGACCGTCGGCGTCATCGGCGCCGGGCGCATGGGCCAGCCGATCATCGGGCATATGGTGCGCCGGGGCTTCACCGTGCGCGCCTTCGACATCGATCCGGCGAAGCGGGACGCCGTGGCGCAGCTCGGCGCCGGCTGGGCAGCGTCCCCGGCCGAGCTTGCCCTGGGGAGCGACGCGATTCTGGTCTGCGTCGGCTACGACCGGGAGCTGCGGGGGCTGGTGTCGGCGGCCGGCTTGCTCCGCGACGCCGCGCGCGGCACAATCGTGGCCGTGCTCTCGACGGTGCACCCGCGCACCGTGCAGGAGCTCGCCGACGCGGCACGGCCGCTCGACGTCCACGTCGTCGACACGACGGTCGCCCGCGGCGGCCGCGCGGCCGACGCCGGAACGCTGCTGGCGTTCCTGGCCGGCGACGCCGGCGTCGTGGCGCGGTTGACGCCGGTGTTTGCGTCGTTCTCGGCCGATATCGTCCACACCGGTGGCGTCGGCACCGCCCAGGTGGCCAAGGCGGCGAACAACCTGGTCATGTGGGCCTGCCTGATTGCCAACCACGAGGCGCTCGCGCTGGCCAGGCGGTTCGGCGTCGACGTCGATCGGTTGCGTGAGGCGCTGCTGATGAGCAGTGCGGACAACTACGTGCTTCGGCACTGGGGCGAGAACACGATGGCGTGGGCCGACGACGACCTCGAGATCATCGAGGCGATGGCCAGGGACGCCGGGATCGGGCTGCCGCAGACGGCGCTCAACCGCAAACTGTGCCGGACGCTGAAGCCGAAGCGGTTCAAGCTGGACGAATACGGAGTCTAGGTCACCATGGCAAACGAGTCCCACTATCACAGCAAGAAGGATCGGATCTTCGTTCGCGCGATCCAGGGCCACTACAACCTGCGCGAGGAGCTGGCGCGCCTGCGGTCGATGCCGCGCGTGCGCAAGGGGAGCCTGCTCAAGTTCGTGGACGGCCCCCAGACGTTCAGCCGTCACTACATCGAGCCGAAGGACGGCATCACCCAGATGTTCCACATTCACCTCGAGGAATGGGGCCCCGGCGCGAAGTCGCAGAAGCACGGCCACGTGAACGAGGCGGCGTTCTACATCCTGGACGGCGAGGGATACGAGATCCACGACGGCGTCCGGTACGACTGGTCCGCCGGCGACGTCGCCATCGTGCACAACAACTGCGTGCACCAGCATTTCAACGCCAGCGCCACCAGGCCGGCGCGGGCGCTGGTCATGAAGACCAAGCCGATGTTCATGTTCATGAACATGCTGTTCCAGAAGCTGGTGGAGCCGAGGCCGACCGAGCCGGCGCCCGGAGCGGAGCACTTCCGCGCGCGCGAAGAAGAAGAGGATTTCAACCATGGCCTGGAGTGAATCGAAAGCCTGGCGGAAGGGCAGCACCAACGAGAGGTTCTACCAGGCGCTGCTCGACGATGCCTCGACCGCGCCGGTGCGCAATGCGAAGCGGCGCAAGGTGATTCATCCTGAGGACATGCCGTGGGAGATGTCGCGGCAGGGGCTCCTCAAGCATCTGATCAACGAGGCGATGAACACCCGCATGGAGACGGTCGACGCCTACATGCAGATCATCCCGCCGGGCAGCCGGTCGGGAAAGCATCGCCACCTGGCCGAGGAGTGCCTCTACGTGCTCGAGGGACAGGGGTACGATCTGCACCAGGACTGCGACGTCGAGATCACCGACACCTACCACTGGAAGCCGCAGGACGAGGTGAAGCGCTTCGAGTGGGAGGCGGGCGACGTCATCTACGTGCCGCCGAACACGATTCACCAGCATTTCAACGAGAGTCCCGAGAAGCCGGTGCGGCTGATCTCGGTCATCAACCGCATCTTCAAGGCGTGCGGCCTCAACGACCTGGAGCAGCTCGAGCACGCGCCCGAGTACGACCCGGCCGTCGTGCTGAACGCGGAGGTCGTCGAGGCGTACCTCCGCGGCCGCGTCCCGGCCACGCGGTGAATCAGGACCGTCGCCTCTTCGCGCGTGTGCTCCTCGGGCTGCTGGCATCGCGCGCGCTCGTGCTCAAGACGAAGCCGATGTTCCTCTTCATGAACATGCCGTTCCAGAAGCAGGTGGAACCGCGACCCACGGAGCCCGTCCCCGGCACGCCGCCCTACAAGGCGCGCGAGGGCGAAGACAATTTCAACTACGACGAGTAACGAAGGCCGGCTGCGAGACCGGCGCGCGCAAGATGCCCACGATCTGGGTGCGACTCTCCGTGAGGGGATAGCTGGACAGAACGCGTAAATCAAAATCAACAGTCAAAAGAGAAACTGTCTAAATGGATGCACGCGTGCACGCGCTCTTACGGCAGGCCGCCGAGTGGCGGCTGATTGGCCTCCTCTTCGAATGCCCGGCCGGCACGTGGCGCGACGACATCGGTGACCTGCTGCTCGGCTCGGCCGTCACCCATGCGCTCGAGGAGGCGAGCGAGGGTCTCTGCCACTCGACGTTCGGCCCGGGAGGTCCCGCCCCGCCACGAGAGGTGACCTACGTGAAAGCCGTACAACACAGGCCGCGCTCGAGCGAGCGTATCTGCTCCTCAATGGCCGCGACCCTGGCCGGCGGATCGCTCGCCTACGACCTGCTGGACACGAGCCCGTCGAACATCAAAGCGCTGGTCGAAAATCCCCTGATTCGCGACACCAACGACATCGAGCGGAACACGTTCGTGGTTCCGTTCGACGTCGAGTACGGCGATGAGTGGATGTGGATCGCGCATCGGCTTTCCGGCCTCCGGGACGCGCAGGTGCGGATCGTGCATCCTCGTGCTGGCGACGATGGCGGCCGGCGGACTGGCTCGCGACGGCGTCCGCGCCTGGCGCGCCGTGCGTGAGGCGGACGGCGCTCATCGAAAGCAGGGAAACCCGAGCGGCCCGAACGTGCCGGTCGGCTGACGCCGGGTATCGACGAGCAGCCAGCCGCCGTCGAGCGCCCGGTAGTGCTGCGCCATGTACTCTCGAATGCGCGGATAGGACTCCAGGTCGTCCAGGACCTTGTCGTTGGTCGAAATCGCGAACGGCACCGACTGGTGCTGCAGCAGCTCGAGCGACTGCTGCTCGTGAGCGTCACCGCGGCGCCATCGCTGACGCCAGAAGATGTGTCCGCCGGCAGGGCCGCGGCGGGCGTAGTACCCAATATGGTACGGCGTCGATCCGATGACGAACAGGCGGTCGCCCTGGACTGAGCAGTCGCGCAGATACTGGAGCCGCGGCGAGGGAGCGCCAGTCGACTCGGCGGGAACTGGCGGCGACGCCATGAGCTGACCGTACGCCCGGGAGAGCGCTCTGGGGAGGTCGGCGGGACGAAAGAGCGCCGAGTCTTTCGTCCAGATCAGGGCGGCGCCAAACGTCAGGATCAGAACGCCGACGGCCGTCGCGTGCCCGAGTCCACCTCGTCCCCCCAGGAACCGCGCGCTCAATGCCGCCGTGACTGGCACGCTCACGACCACGTACGGCGGCTCTCGAAAGAGCGCGGCCGCGACCACCGCCAGAAACGCCCCGGCCAGCATCATCCGCCACGCATCGAGCGGCACCGCGACTCCGCCGCGACGGCTGCGCCGCCACTGGAGCCCCGCCGCCCCGAGCAGGAGGACCGGAACGAGCAGCCCGATCTGCTTCAACCACAGCGCGCCGTTCTGAGCCGCCTGCGGCGACAGCGGCGCACGAATCCAGGACGCGAGCACCGACACGGGATTCCACATCACTAGCGTCGGGTAGACGAACGTCGTCGACGGCCTCTCGTAGAGCATCGTGCGCGCCTGGACGTACTCGATGAGGCCCTCGTTGAGCTGCACCACGACGGCCCACGGGAGCACCAGGGTCGCCACACCCGCCGCATAGGCGGCGGCATCCTTCAGCAACGAGGCAGGGTGCCGCGACTCTGGCACCGCGAACCGTGCGAGCACGAACGCCACCACCGAGGCGAATCCGATGTACACGCCATAGTCGTGCCGGAAGAGAAACGCGGCGGCCGTGGTGCATCCAAACACCGCGCCGCGCCAGGGCGTTGGGCGGTCCATGTACCGCCACGCGAGCCAGACGGTCGCCGGGAAAAAGAACAACTTCGAATAGTGATACGTCGGCGCATACGCCACGAGCGGCAGCGCGAGGACGAACATCACGACGGTCGCGCCGATCGATCGGGACAGGCGCAGTCCGAGATGGAACGAGATAACCACGCCCGCCGTGATGAACAGCCAGTCCATGAGGAACTCGCCGATCAGGCGATACCCGACGACGAGCTGCATCGCGGCTGAGAGATAGGCCGCAAGCGGGGCACCCCATTCGAAGAAGTCGCGGTACGGATGATCGCCCTCGAGAATCGCCGCGGCTTCCCACAACAGATAGAAATTTGTGTCGTAGATCTGGCTTCGAGCCGTGAGCACGAGCACGGCCGCCGTCACCGCGCCGACGAGCAGCAGCAGGCGGCGATGCGCGGCGCGACCGACGCCGGCGGCGACATTCCCGGGCTCCCGATCGCTGGATAACATCAAGCGGCTCCATTGTAGTCAACGAGGACGAAGCGTCGAGGATCCATCGGTGTGCGTAGAATGTAGTCGGTTTGCGCGCCATGCACCGGCTGATATCGACGCTCGCGTTCGGCGGCAGCACCGCCGCGCTCGTGATTCTGATCGGCACGCGCGCCGTCGAAAGTTACGACCACGCGTTCTTCTCGCTCGACCGGGGCACGGCGGCGGAAACGGTCCGTGTGCTCGGACAGCCCTGGCGATCGGGCTTGGCGTCCGGCCGCCGCTGCACGGCAACCTCGGCGCGTCACCGGCCGCGACGCTCGCGCGCTATCTCCCGTCGCCACTTACGTACTGGCTGATGCTCACGCTGGCGATCGCGGCGGCATCCCTCCTCGCTCGGACAGCCCTGGCGATCGGGCTTGGCGTCCGGCCGCCGCTGCACGGCAACCTCGGCGCGTCACCGGCCGCGACGCTCGCGCGCTATCTCCCGTCGCCACTTACGTACTGGCTGATGCTCACGCTGGCGATCGCGGCGGCATCCCTCCTCGTGCGGACAGCCCTGGAGCCGCTCTGCGGTCCGCTCATCGCTTGGCTGGCGCTCGTGCTCCACTTCTGCTCCGTCCCAAATGGCGAACTACACGTGTTTGACGACTGACCCGAAACCGCGGTCACCTACGGCGCCTTTGTCGGCGTCGTCTCGGTGCTGGCCCTCGCCCCGCAACTGCCCGACGTGAGCCGCGAGCTCAACGCGGCCGGGGCTGTGTCCGGGCAGATGCATCGGCTCGTGCAGGGACCCACCGGGAGCCTCCTCCCGGCCAACGCCTTCCCGTTCGTGGAGCAGCGCGATGCACGGCTTCCCTTCACGTTTCTGGTCCTGGCGCTGGCGTCGGTGGTGGTGGGCCTCGCTCGGATGACGGCCGCCTGCGGCGGCTGGCGATCGGCGGCGCGGTCATCTGGATCGCGCTCGGCATCGCCGCCACCACGCTTTCGCCCGCGCGTTCGCCGTACTCGCCGTCGGTCACCGGGGCCCTGCGCGACCCGGCCGCGGCGTTCGCGGTGATGAGCGGCGCCTGTGCGGAGGCCGCGCGCCACTCGCGCCGCGGAACCCGCCGGACGGCGCACGCACCTGCGCTCGCGGTGCTCCTGCTGGCCGGATTCCAGGGTCTGCAGTACGCGGCCAGCCTTGGCGACCGTCGCCGTATTCGGGGTCGCGTCGATTCAGGCGTCGCTCCGGCAGGGATTGAACCGCAACTATCTGAGCGGAACCGCCCAGAACCTCAACTGGATCCTCACGTATCACCTGAGCGTCACCGACCCGGAGCGATACGGGGCGCCGGGCGACGGGGTGACGAGAATCGTCGAAGTCGACCAGATCGGCCCGGGATGGCCGTGGCTCAGACTCGTGCGGCCCGTGTTTCTCGTGTTCTACCCGGTCCCGCTGTGGCGCCTGTTCAGGAACCGCGGGTCGTTTGCGGCCATGGTCGACTGCGGCCTCGCCGCGTATCTCTCCTACTTCATGCTGAGCGTCGGCGTGCACGAGAACCATCTCTTTATCGGGACGGTACTCGCCGTGGCGGCCGCCGTCCTGGCTCCCGAGAAGACCATGCGCGCGGTGAACGTGCTGCTCTTCCTGGTGTTCTGGCTCGACGTGGTGGCGCCGGGCCGCGTCACGCGGCGCGACAGCGCGGCGGGCTGACCGATCGCCGCCGCGTCACCGCTCCAGGCCGAACCGCGCCTGGATGTCTCGAAAGCGCGGCATCGCCTGCTCGGTAACGATCGCCATCTGCTCTGGCGTCAACGTCTCGCGATAGCGCTCCGTCACGCCCCGGTCGATCCCGGTCGCGGGGCGGTGGCTGCTGTCAGACGGGACGGGCATCGAGTTGTACGTCGGCTCCAGCAGCACCTCGCTGAATAGCAGCCGCATCCGCTCACAGAGCATCCGCATCACGGATTCCGTCCGGTGGACCAGATCCTCGAACAACAGGACGACGACCTGATCGGGCCGCGCGGCGTGTGCCCGCACGCTCGCATCCGCGGACGCCAGCCAGGCGTTGAGCGCCGGCTCCGCATCGTCAACGTCCATGTGCCGGGTGTACGAGGACAGCCAACCGCCCGGCTCGCGGACGATCGTGACGAGGAGCCCGTCGGGATAGTCGGCGAAGAACGGTTCAGCGCCGCCGGGCTCCATGATCAGGCGGGCGCGGAACGCCGTCACCCATTGTTTGGGTCCCCGATAGAGGTTCTGATAGTCGAGCCACGCATTGAAGAGCGACGTGAGATAGGCGTTCAGGACGCCACGTTGTTCGCGGGCCGTCAGCCGGGACAGTGCCGCCGCGAAAATGTCCTGCTGCAGGCAGGGATCGAACAGGAAGGGATGCCGCTCGACGGTATCGGGGTGATGGCGGTGCGTCCACTTCGGGTACTTCTCGAATCCGCTCTTGACCGCTTTTCGCGGCCATTGCTCGTGCATGCGATCGTAGAGATCCTGCGGGGTCACTTCCGCCGACAGATCGAGCTGCGGCCAGTGGCTCCTCGGGCGCCCCCATTGCAGCTCGAACGGATGCGCAAAACACGCGGGATGTCCATCGAACAGCCGTGTCAGCAGCGTGCCGCCCGCTCGCGGGATCTGCGAACACAGCATCATCGGCTGCGTCACCGGCACGGTCCATTGCCGCCGCTGGTCGAGCAGCTTCTCGATCCACTTGATGTGGGCTGAATCCATCCTGTCGTTCAGTCTACGGCAATCACACTGGCCGCCTGCAGCCGCTCCAGCACCATTTTCGCGGCCTCTGCGGGCGTGAGCGTCGTCGTGTCGAGATGGAGCTCGGGCTGCTCCGGCGGTTCGTAGGGAGAATCGATGCCCGTGAAGTTCTTCAACTCTCCGGCGCGCGCCTTCCTGTAGAGCCCCTTCGGGTCGCGCGCTTCCGCGACCGGCAGCGGCGCGTCGACGAACACTTCGAAGAACTCGCCCGCCTCCACCAGCTCGCGGGCCATGCGGCGCTCGGCCCGAAACGGCGAGATGAAAGCGACGAGCACGACGAGCCCCGCATCGACCAGCAGGCGCGACAGCTCGGCCACCCGCCGGATGTTCTCGACGCGATCGGCCTTGGTGAACCCGAGGTCCTTGTTCAGGCCGTGCCGAACGTTGTCGCCGTCGAGCAGGTAGGTGTGGCAGCCGAGCGCATGCAGGCGCGCCTCCACCAGGTTGGCGATGGTCGACTTGCCCGCGCCCGACAGACCGGTGAACCAGATCACACAGGGCTTCTGCCCCTTCAACGCGGCGCGCGCCTGCTTGCCGACGTCGAACGGCTGCCACCGGACGTTCTGGGACCGCCGCAGCGCAAAGTGCAGTAGCCCCGCCCCGACCGTCTCGTGCGTCAGGCGGTCGATCAGAATGAAGCCGCCGAGCGCGCGGCTGACGCGATACGGCTCGAAGACGACCGCACGGCTCAACTCGAGATCGCACACGCCGATCTCGTTGAGGTCGAGCTGCCGGGCGGCCACGTGCTCGAGCGTATTCACGTTGACTTTGTACTTGAGCGGCGCCACCGTCGCCGCGACCGATTGCGCGCCAAGCTTCAGCAGGTAGGAGCGTCCCGGCAGCAGGGGCGATTCGTGGAGCCAGACGATCGTCGCCTGGAACTGATCGGCCGCCGCCGGAGGCGCACCGGGATCGGCGAGCACGTCGCCGCGCGCGACGTCGACCTCGTCTGCGAGCGTCACGGTGACCGACTGGCCGGCGGCGGCGCCGCCCACGAGGCGATCGCCGACGTAGATCGCGGAGATGCGCGTCTGACGGCCTGACGGCACGACGGCGACGGGGTCGCCCGGACGCACCGTCCCCCCGGCGATCAGGCCGGCCACCCCGCGGAAGTCCGGATGGGGACGGACGACCCGCTGCACGGGCAGGCGGAACGGTTCGGGACCGACGTCCTCGGCGTTGGCCCGGACGTCGTCGAGTGCCGCCACCAGCGTCGGGCCCGAGTACCACCGCATCGCCGCGCTCGGCGCCACCACGTTGTCGCCACGCACCGCCGACAGCGGGATGCACGTCACCTCCGTCACGTCGAGCCGGGCGCAGAACTCGCGGTAGTCGCGCGCGGCGCGCTCGAACACCTCCCTCGCGTACGAGACGAGATCCATCTTGTTCACCGCGAGGATGAGGCGCCGCACGCCGAGCAGGGAGAGCAGGTACGTATGCCGCCGCGTCTGGGTCAGCACACCCTTTCGCGCGTCGAGCAGCACCACGGCCGCGTCCGCCGTCGAGGCGCCGGTGACCATGTTCCGCGTGTACTGCTCGTGCCCGGGGGCGTCGGCGAGGATGAACGCATGTCTGGCGGTCGAAAAATGGCGGTAGGCGACGTCGATCGTGATGCCCTGCTCGCGCTCGGCGCGCAGGCCGTCGGTGACCAGCGCGAAATCGAGGTCCCCGCCGCGGGTCCCATGCGTGCGCGAATCGGCCTCGAGCGCCGCGAGCTGGTCGTCGAGCAGCGCCCGCGACTCATGGAGCAGCCGGCCGATCAGCGTCGACTTGCCGTCGTCGACGCTGCCGCAGACGACCAGACGGACGAGCGGCCGTGCCGCATGCGCCTGCAGAACCCGATCGGCCTCCGGGAGCGAGGCCTGGGCGCCGTCGCTCATCAGAAATACCCGTCCCGCTTCTTCTCTTCCATGGACGACGGCTGATCGTGATCGATCAGCCGTCCCTGCCGCTCGGAGGTCCGGACGACGGCCATCTCGCGGATGAGCGCCGGCAGCGTATTCGCGTCGCTGTCGATGCCGGCGCTCAGCGGATAGCAGCCGAGCGTCCGGAAGCGGACGTGGCGGAGCTCGGGCCGCTCGCCGGGCTCGAGCCGCATGCGATCGTCATCGACCAGGATCCATCCGCCGGAACGCCGCACGACGCGCCGCGGCGCCGAGAAGTAGAGTGGGACGACGGGGATGCGTTCGAGACAGATGTAGAACCAGATGTCGAGCTCGGTCCAGTTCGACAGGGGGAACACGCGGACGGTGTCGCCGTTGGCGGTCCGTGCGTTGTAGAGCTGCCAGAGCTCCGGACGCTGCCGCCTCGGGTCCCAGCGGTGCTGCGGCGAGCGGACGGAGACGACGCGCTCCTTCGCGCGGGACTTCTCCTCGTCGCGGCGCGCGCCGCCGAACGCGGCGTCGAAGCCGTGCGTGTCGAGCGCCTGCTTGAGCGCCTGCGTCTTCATGACCTCGGTGTAGAGCGCCGAGCCGTGGTCGAAGGGGTTGACGCCCTCCGCGACGCCCTCGCGATTGACGTGCACGATCAGATCGAGGCCGTGGCGCCGCGCCGTCTCGTCGCGGAACTGAATCATCTCACGGAACTTCCACGTCGTGTCCACGTGGAGCAGCGGAAACGGCAGCCTACCCGGATAGAACGCCTTCCGCGCCAGGTGCAGCATCACCGAGCTGTCCTTGCCGATCGAGTAGAGCATCACCGGCTCCCGGCACTCGGCGGCGACCTCGCGCATGCTGTGAATGGCCTCGGCCTCGAGGCGCTCGAGGTATGTCGGACGCGGGACGGGCGCCCGCGAGGCATCGGTCACGGCCGTGTCGACGCGCGTGGGAATTCGACTCATGCGGCTGACGCCGTTCATTGTAGCCCGGGCCGAAAACACGCCGTGAGAGAGCCGGCAC